>ERZ773050.2299-NODE-2299-length-10164-cov-3.407459_pt1 | contig 10164 bp, 10 predicted proteins | sample MGYA00580632_ERZ773050 | MGnify/ENA primary metagenome ERZ773050 (study PRJEB29015, sample SAMEA2738123) | human oral metagenome | biome: human oral; feature: human-associated habitat; material: saliva | place: China | collected 2166 ... | reverse complement strand
TCGAGGGCTATTCCATCCGCCCCGACAAGATCAATCCCCAGCTGGAGGCTGCGGGGCTAGCTCCGCTACGTCAGGGCTGCAAGCTCGTGGACCTGGTGCTGCGCCCGCAGCTCAGCATCCTGCAGCTGGCCGAGTGGGTCCCTGCGCTGGAGCGCCAGCTGGCACGCATCCCTTCGCGTCGGGAGGAGCTCATCGAGTGCGCCGAGATCCTCATCAAGTACAGCGGCTATATCGAGCGGGAGCGCCAGCAGGCTGAGAAGCTGGAGCGTCTGGAGCACGTCTTCATCCCCGAGACGCTCGACTATAGCAGCATACAGGCGCTGAGCACGGAGGCGCGGCAGAAGCTCGAGCGTATTCGCCCGACGACCATAGGGCAGGCCTCGCGTATCCCCGGCATCTCACCCCACGATGTGAGCGTGCTGCTGGTGCTCGCTGGCCGCTAGGCGAGAGCTGCGCTCTCCCCCCTCAAGCGCGCTGCGTCCAGCCCCGAGAGAAACTATGTGTAGGGGCTCTTAGGGTAGCGTTCCACAGCAGGCCGACTCCTCCTTCCATCCCAAGCCCCTCCCTTTCACTGTGGAGCTTGGGGACTCCGACAGCGAGGAGGGTAGAGGGTCTCGACCTAGCAGAGGTCTCTGTAAGACCAAGCATGGCCCCTCCTCTGAGAGGAGTAGAGAATAGAAAAGGAGCGCCCCCCGAAGCACGACGGCTTCGGGGGGCGCTCCTTTTAGCTTAGCCTAGCGTGTAGGCTGGGCTCGTGACCTTACTTCTTGGCAGCGGGCTTGGCAGGCGCAGCCACGGCAGGGGCGGGCTTAGCAGCAGCGGCACCAGCCTTGATGCCGAGGGCGTCCTTGACGGCCTGTGTCAGGTCGAGCGCGGTGCTGCCCGTGGCGAGCAGGACGCTGGACTCAAAGATGTAGGCGCAGCCCTGAGCTTCACATACCTTGTTGATGGCGTTGGTTACCTTGGTGCGGATGGGAGCCATGAGCTTCTCCTGCTCCTTCTGGAGCTCTTCCTGCATCGTCTGGTAGCTGTTCTGCGTGCGGGCATCCATCTCCTGGAGCTCCTGCTGGCGCTTCTTCTTGATCAGGTCAGACATGGTAGCCTCTTCCTTCTGATAGGCTTCGGCCTTAGCTCTGAACTCGTCCTGCATGCGCTTGATCTCAGCGTCGAAGCTCTTGGCGAGCTCCTGTACACGGGTCGTAGCAGCCTTGACATCAGGCAGAGCCTCCATGACAGCAGCGGTGTTGACGACACCGATCTTCTGCTGGGCGTGTGCTGCGAAGCTGAGCGGGAGCATGAGGAGGAGAGAAATCAGAAACTTCTTCATTGTAGCTTGTCTATTACGTTATTTGTGGTTGAATCTTAGTAGGGGGTGTGGGCTAGCGTAGGCCGAGCTGAGCGGCGAGCGTGTCGCTGATGTCGAGGCTGGGGTCTGCGTAGACGATCTTGGAGCTGGTGCGGTCGATGATGAGCTGGTAGCCCTGTGTGCGGGCCAGCGTCTTCATCGCCTGCCATACCTTATCCTGGATGGGCTTCATCTGCGTCTCGCGGCGCTTGACGAGCTCACCCTCGGGACCGAAGTAGCGGCGCTTCAGTTCGTAGGCCTGCTTCTCGGCCGAGACGATGGCCTCCTCGCGAGCTTTCTTCTGCTCGGCGGAGAGGAAGGCGATGTCTGTCTGGTAGCTCTTGTAGGCAGCCTGTGCCTTGGTCTCCAGAGCGGAGACCTCGCTCTGCCAGCGCTTGGAGAGCTCCTCGAGCTGCTTGTTCATCAGCTCGTAGGCGGGATCCTTCTTGAGGATGTAGTCCATATCGACGAGGGCGAGCTTCTGCGCTGCGGCGCTGAATACTCCCATGCACATCAGGCAGAGGAGGAAGAGCATCTTCTTCATTGCTGATACGAGTTCTTAGTGGTGAGGTAATGATCCCAGGGGGCCTAGAGGTCGCGCCCGAGGACGAAGTGGATATTGCTGCCTCCACGCTCCTGGTAGCCTGTAGGACGGTCGAAGCCATAGCCCCAGTCGAGCCCGAGGAGCCCGATCATAGGCATCATGACGCGTACGCCGAGGCCTGCCGAGCGCTTGAGGTCAAAGGGATTGTAGCGGCTGATGTCGCGCCAGGCGTTCCCCGCCTCGGCGAAGGCCAGTACCCATACGGTGGTGCTCTGCTCGAAGATCAGCGGGTAGCGGAGCTCGAGGGCAGCCTTCATGTAGCTGTAGGCGTAGTCGTAGTTCGCCCCAGCGATCGAGCCGTTCTTGTAGCCGCGTAGGCCGATGGTCTCGTTCATATAGCTCATCGAGCCCGACATCATGTCGCCACCCATATAGAACGTCCCGAAGGGCGATCTCTTATACTTGTTGTAGCTGTTGATGATGCCCCCTTCCATACGGGCCATCAGGACGGGCGTACGCTTGACGGTCGTGGGGTTCATCAGCGGGATGAAGAGCTTGCCAGAGTACTTCCACTTATGGTACTCGATGAAGCGGTAGCGGTCGGCCGACGGCAGGTTGGGGTCGGAGTAGTCCTTCTTGTCAAAGAGGGAGTAGGGGGGCGTGAGGCTCACCGAGAGGGAGAACTCGGATCCGCGGCGCGTGTAGACGGGGTTGTCCACGGAGTTGCGGTCGATGCGCAGCTCGAGGTTGATGTCGTTGGCCGAGCCGTGGTGGAAGTTCTCGAAGGTGTTGTACGACCAGTTGTTGAGACGGTAGTGGGTGTAGTTGAGGGAGGCCGTGAGCTGGAACCAGTTGTCGGGCCAGTTCAGTCGGCGTCCATTGGCGACCGAGAAGCCGATGAGGCTGAGGCTGCGGTCGGAGTCGTAGGCGTTCTCGTAGAGCGTCGAGCTATTGCCGTAGCCGTAGTCGCTGCCATAGCCATAGCCACCGTAGCCGTAGCCTCGGCCATAGCCCCCACCGTAGTAGTTGTAGGGATTGTTGTAGCCATAGCCGTAGCCCGAGTTCTGCAGCTGCCCTGAGTAGTAGCGCTGGTCGATAGCCGTGGTGCGGGAGTAGAAGGCACTTACCGAGAGGAGGTTGGGGCGCTTCTTGCCGAACCAGGGGTCACTGAAGGATACACTGATCTGATTGTAGTAGCGAGCATTCGTCTGCCCATTGATCGAGAGCTTCTGACCATCACCCTGTGGGATGATGCCCTTATACATACTTGGGCGGAAGAGATTCTGTATGGAGAAGTTTGTGAAGGTAAATCCGATGGATCCGATCAGCCCCGTCTGGCTCCAACCAATAGAGAGGTTGAGCTGGTCATTACTCTTCGGCGTCAGGTCATACTCGATATCTACCGTCCCGCTCTGAGGATTGGGCACAGGCTTAGGTATAGACTTCTCAGCGTCGAAGTGGCCAAGCTGGTTGAGGATACGGAAGGAGTTCATCAGATCTTCCTTACTGAAGAGTACCCCTGGCTTGGTGTAGAGCTCACGACGTACCACATCCTCGTAGACGATATCATTACCTCGGATGATGACCTTGTCGATGGTGGCCTGGGGGCCTTCGGTCACTCGCACCTCGAGGGATACGGAGTCACCCTGGATATTGGTCTCGATCGGGTCGACGCCAGCGAAGATATAGCCGTTGTTGTAGTAGAGATTGCTCACGGCATCTTCGTCGATGGTCAAGCGATTCTCTAGACGCTTCTGGTCGTACACATCGCCCGGACGGATGGCAAGTAGCTGAGAGAGGATCTCGGATGAATACTTAGTATTCCCGACGAAACGGATATCCTTGATGTAGTACTTCTGACCTTCGTTGAGCTTCAGATATATATCTACCTTGCGCGTACCTGGTACGGGCACGATACTATCGCTGACGAGCTCCGCATCACGGTATCCCGCCGCCTGGTATCTCTTGATGATATTCTGGAGGTCTTCCTTATAATCGGCGTCGACGAACTTCTTTTGCTTGAAGATCTTCAGCAGAGACGAGAGCGCACGTCCACGACCGAGGGAGAAGCCTTCATTCGTCTTGCCCATAGCCATACGTAGCTGGTAGTCGGTGAGCGAGCTATTCCCCTCGAAGAAGATATTACGCACCTTGGTCTTGCCACTGCGATCGATGTCGAGTGTCAGGTTGACGTAGCCGGGTTGTCCTGGAGCTTCGGTCTCACGGATGGTCATCTTCATGTCACGGAAGCCCTTCTCGTCGTAGTATTTCTTGACGAGCTGGCGAGCACGATCAAGTGTATTGGGCGAGATCAGCGATCCCTTCCTCAGGCCAGTACGTTTCTCCAGCTCCTCACGATCGCCCTTCGAGACGCCGGTGAACGTTGCTTCGGAGAGGCGAGGACGTTCAGTCAGGGCGATCTCTAGGTATACTTTGTCCCCGACATACTTGGAGACGAGGACACGGACATTGGAGAAGTAGCCCGACTGCAGGAAGCGATTCACCGCCGAAGTCAGTGCAGGACCGGGGATCTGTATCTCATCTCCTTCGTTGAGTCCCGAGAGACTGCTCAGTACATAGTGGTCATAGCTGGTCGATCCCGTGATCTTCACCTCGGCGATCGTCTTGGTGGTGGGATGCTCATAGCTCACAGTCGGGGCGATGACTACAGGCTCGCTCGTCTTGGTCGAGTCTACAGGGAGCTGTCGGAGTGTATGTGACTTGGCCTCTACTGAGCTTACCACGAGGAGCGAGGTAAGTAGTAGGAGTGCTGGGATTCTCTGCATAGGGTCTATTATCGTCGTGCTGGTCGGGGACGTTAGTCCTCCAGCTGTATTTGTTCGCTTGTCTTACCGAAGCGCCGTTCGCGTGCGGTGTAGGCCTTGATAGCATCCAGTAGCGCCTCTCGTCCAAAGTCAGGCCAGTAGACTGGAGAGAAGAATAGCTCGGTATATGCGGCTTGCCAGAGGAGGAAGTTGCTGATGCGCTCCTCTCCACCTGTACGTATCAGGAGGTCTGGATCAGGGAAATCGGCGGTGTCTAGATGACGTGAGATGACCTCTTCGTTCAGCTCATCGAGGGAGAGTTTACCTGAAGCTACTTCGCTCGCTATACGATGTGTAGCTCGGAGTAGCTCGTCACGAGAGGAGTAGCTCAGGGCGATGATGAGGGTGAGTCCCTTATTGTCTCGGGTCTTCTCTATGCTCTCTCGGAGTGCTTGCTGGGCATTCTCGGGGAGTCTAGCGATATCGCCGATGGCTCGTATCCGTATATCCTGCTTGTGGAGCTCGGGAGTCTCGGAGTGGATCGCAGATACTAGGAGGCTCATCAGCGCTTCGACTTCCTCCTGCGGGCGAGACCAATTCTCGGAGCTAAAGGCATACACGGTGAGGAAGTGTATGCCGAATTCGACCGCCGCACGTAGCGTCTCCCGCAGAGCTTCCTGTCCCTGGATGTGTCCATCCGTGCGGGGAAGCCCACGTTGCTTTGCCCAGCGCCCGTTCCCATCCATGATGATCGCCACGTGCTCGGGTATTCGGAGCTCGGGCGACAGGTCAGCTAGGTGTGAAGGCGTCGTCATTGACACGTTTTCTTTCTTATACTATTTAGGGTATGTATGGGGCACTAGCCCTATACAAATATACTTATATCTTAGTTACAGCTATATCGCTGTCGGGGCGCTAGGCTATAGTGGAGTCCGATGGACCAATAGCCGTAGCTGTCGTGGTGCTTGATGCTCCCTCGCTGATCCAGTCCGAAGGGGTTAGCCATCCAAGAGGCGGGGCCCAATCCCTCGAGATGATCGGTGAAGGTACGGCGTAGTGTCCAGCTCGCCGATAGAGCCCAGCGGGGGCTTAGCCTATACTTCATCCCCAGACGAGCATATACGCCAGGGATGAGCTGTAGCTTGGAGTCGCTCACTCCGCCTGCAAGTCCGAGCCCCGCACCGATGAAGGGCGTCCAAGATCTCGTACCCAGGTAGCGCTCCCTATCGCTGTAGGGGAAGAAATGAAACTCTCCTCCGAGAGCGATATCCGTCAGTGTACGGCTGAAGCTCAATGTCCGGCCGTCCGATGGATAGGTATTCGAAGCGAAAGTACCTGATCCCCTTAGCCCACGGAGCGCTAGTTCGCTACTCAGTGTCCAGCGAAGAGATAGGACTCGTCTCAGTTCTAACGCAATACCTAGGCTTTGTGGTGCGATGATCCCCTGCCGTCCCAGGTCGCCGATGTAGTAGTTCGACGCCAGCGAGGCGCCGAACTCATACCGATATTCCTGTGCATCGGCTCTCTGTAGCCCGAGATAGGAGCAGAGGAGAAGCGTAGCGCTGAGGAGGAGCTGTCGCATCGGAGCTGAGGATCGCTAGGGATGGGGTTAGTCTTCGATGGTCTTCAGCCCGCCGAACTTCCCTACGAAGAGCTTGGCTGACTCGCCACTCGACTTCGCACCACGAAGCAGATAGATCGTCTCTCCGTCTGCTGAGGGGAAGGCCTGCAGTGGATAGCCTGCGAAGTCGGTCAGTGTGAGGCCGGAGAATGCCGTCGTGCGGGCAGACTCCCACGAGCGACCGTTGTCGCTGGAGATATAGAGCTCGAGCCCCTCTGCAGTAGAGGCGAAGCGGTAGATACGCTTCTGACTGGGTACATAGGCTAGAGTCTGAGCTGTGACAGCCTTTCCTTCGGTGATCTTCCCGCCGACGATCAGCCAGTCGTGGCCGTTGGTCGTGGACCAGAGATTGGGACTAGCCTTCCCGCTAGCGGTGATCCCGCCTGCCAGGTACAGGGCATTACCCTGATAATTACCGCCTGCGAGCTCGTAGCTTACAGTCTCTCCCGAGGAGGGGAAGGCGCCATCGGGCGCTTCGCCGATATGAGTCACCGAGCTGGATGCAATACCGTAGGTGAGGAAGGCCTTAGATCCGGAGGTGTTTGCACCGAGGAGGGTGAGCGAAGGGACGCCATCGATCTTGAGCCCACCGAGTATAAGGCTAGGTGAATAGTTGCCCGAGAGCGCCTTGGTAGCAAAGGTCACCCCTGAGCCTTCGTAGAGCTTCGAGGCACTTGTCGTAGCATAGAGCTTGCCTCCGTAGGAGACGACCGAGGTGAAACGCTCTCCTGCAGGAATACCTGTCAGAGAAGCATCCTGCCAAGAAGCCGTAGGACTGGCGAACGTGCTAGCAGCACTCGCCCCACTGGGCTTGACATAGTACATCGTACCACCGTCACCTGAGGTCATGACCGTGGAGAAGGCCGAGCCGAATGCAGGCAGTCCCGAGACCGATGCTTCGGACCAAGAGAAGGTATGTGGGTCTTCTCGGTAGCGCTTGAAGGTCACCTTGTAGGTGTAGCTCTGCAGCTGGCCACTCCGGTCCTTGGTGCTGACACGTAGCTGTATGCCATGTAGGAGGGCATCACTCTTAAAGGTCTGCTTCTCTCCCGTCCACTTCGTCGTCTTACCATCGGCAGTGATCACCTCGATCTGTGCTCCCTGCGTGGCGCTCTGTATGCGAAGGCTGAGGTCATAGCTCTTAGAGCTGTAGGGGAGTGCCTGTGGATTGTAGATCCGTCCCGTCTCAGTATTGCGGATGACAAAGGCTGCCTTGGCGAGGGCTTCCTTCATATCCTTGTCGGCTGTCGAGAGAGCGAAGCCTGTGATTTGGCTATTGTAGAGCTGGAAGTCCTCTAGTTCTACCTTCCTTTTGCTGTTACAGCTCGAGGTGCTGAGGACAAGAGCCAGGAGACCAAGGGCCACGGGGGCTATGGAGGTGATACGTCTCATGCTTATATCTATTGTGTTGAGCGAGCTCATCTTGATACTATGGGTGTCGGGCTACTCGGTACGAAGCTTCAGGATACAAGAACCCAGCCTAACACTAGGGCACAAAGTTATAAAGAATCCCCTAAGTCAAGCCTCTCCACTGCGGAGTGTGTGCCTTAGGAGGAAAGGAAAAGGTTGACCCTACTCTTCGGTGGGGCCAACCTAGCTGTGTGAACGGGGCGATCTCGCTACGGGAGAAGGTCGATGGAAGTGGCTGTATTGTACGCTCTATTTACCTGTATTCGTCGGAGGATTTACGGGCACCTGTTGCCTTCTTTACCTGCGATCGGGCGCTGGATAGAAGTGTATCCGATCGGAGCGCCCGTGTAGCGAAGACCCGGATCGTGGCGTAAGGTCTCCGTGCCAGCGACTGCTAGCGCTTGTGCCGAGCGAAGAAGCGACGGGCAAAATCCTTACAGACGAAGGGTAGCCGCACGAGTTTCTCGCCCGACAGCACGGAGCGACAGCGCAGATAATAGGTACGCTCGAGTTCGGCTTCCTTCACGTGGAAGTCCAGTGTCTGCTCAAAGAGGGAATTGAGTTCCTCTGCCGTGAGCGTCTTATCCTGACGGTGGAAGCGGTTGGCTAGGTTCTTCGAGCCCATCCATAGGGCGAAGCGCTTATCGTCAAGCTCATTGAGGATGGGCATCAGGCCGTCGATCTCGGTCGTCGATAAGCTTAATTCCTTGATGAGGAAGGCACGCTTCTCCTGACGTACCTTGTCACGCATGGCGTTCTTAGCCTGCTCGGGAGTTGGTTTTTGCTTTTGAGGGTTCGTCGCCTCAGCGGAGACGAAGAGGGTCAGTGCAAGTAGAAGGTAGAGGAATCGCTTCATAGTAGGCTCGGGATTAGTAGGAGGTCAGGGTGGCGGTAGGGGAAGAAAGTGCGTCCTCCAGCTCGCTGTAGTAGGTCGAGTATCCTTCGGAGGCCATCATGCGCTCACCATATTCGGCGTAGTAGTCCGTGTAGTCGTCGTCGGAGCTCTGGGTCGTCTCCGTCTTAGCTACCTGCTGAGGAGCTGGGTCGGGACGGAAAGCTCGGAAGATAAGATTCATCGAGACGAACATCGCCGCAAGATAGACGATGGGCCGTAGGCGTATCCAGAGCTTGGGCTTGGCCACGGGGAGCGCTTCCTCGGGCTGAGACTCGGGGATCTGTGCCATGATGCGATCCTCCAGAGTATCGAAGTACCCGGAGGGGACACCGTAGTGCGCCTTGCTCTCTTCGGCTGATGGGAGATTCGGTTGCTTATTCATATCTGTAGAGAAGTCCGGTGATCGGAGCTTCGACACTGAGACAATTCGTTGGGGCGAAGGTTTATTTATCCGCTTGGAGGAAGTCAGTGACTTTCTTCACTGCATGATGGTAGGAGGCTTTCAGCGAGCCCTCGGAGGTGCCAGTGAGTGCAGCCATCTGGTCGTAGGGCAATTCATCGTAGTAGCGCAAGCGGAAGACCAGCTGTTGCTTGGGCGGTAGACTGAGGATCGCTTGCTGTAGGCGCACCTCGGCGGCATCGGTATCGAAGTACTCATCTGCCGTAAGGCGCTCGAGAAGATAGAGCGAATCGCCCTCGTCGGACGGCGAGAGGAGGTGCTCTTCTTCGTGACGACGCTTCTTGAGGAAGTTCAGTGCTTCGTAGAGTGCGATACGATAGAGCCAGGTGGATACCTTAGCTTCGCCTCTGAATCCTTCGATCGCTTCCCACGCTTTGATGAAAACGTTTTGCACCAAGTCGTCCGCATCCTCGTGGATATAGACCATCCGACGGATCTGCCAATAGATCTGCTGGGAGTAGAGTCGTACGACGGTGGCGAAGGCTTCACGTCGGCGCCGAGGATCGGCTAGTGCATCCTGAAGCTCTTCTTCGGTGATCACGGGGCGAGTCATGAGTGGCTCTTCTTGCTCTTAGTGGATGTGGAGACCTCGGGTGCCTGTACGGAGTAGGTCAGTTCGCCACGGAGCGAGAGCCCGACCTCTAGTGTCCCGCCAGGCAGTAGCTGTCCGTCGAGGATCAGCTCCACGCACTTGTCCTCGACGAGTTGCTGTAGGCGACGGCGCAGTGGTCGTGCCCCCATCGTGCGGTGGCTCTCATCGAGGGCGAGGTAGCGCTTAGCTTCGTCGGAGATGACGAGCTGGTAGAGCGAGCTGGACAGGCGCTCGGCGATGGGACTAAGCTCTAGCTCAGCGATCTTCGTGAGTGATTCGTCACTGAGACTATCGAAGGCGACAGTCTCATCTAGTCGTCCGAGGAACTCTGGACTGAAGGTGCGCTCCAGCGCCTTACGGACAATACCCTCCCGTCGTACCGACTCATCTCGCTCCGTAGAGAAGCCTATCCCCCTAGCGAATGCCTTAGCTTCACGAGAGCCTACATTACTGGTCATGATGATGATCGTATTGCGGAAGTCGACCGTACGCCCTTCGGTGTCGGTGAGTCGGCCGTCATCGAGGACCTGGA
>ERZ773050.2296-NODE-2296-length-10171-cov-9.758600_pt1 | contig 10171 bp, 8 predicted proteins | sample MGYA00580632_ERZ773050 | MGnify/ENA primary metagenome ERZ773050 (study PRJEB29015, sample SAMEA2738123) | human oral metagenome | biome: human oral; feature: human-associated habitat; material: saliva | place: China | collected 2166 ... | reverse complement strand
ACGGCCTGACCAACACCCCCCTGTCGGGCCTGTCCCGCGAGGTCGTCGGCGTGACCGCGCGCGATTCCTCGGGCGCACTCATCATCTCCTCCCCCGGCTCGCGAGGCGGCGCGCTCGACACCCTCGAGGTTGTCACGCCCCTGTTCGCAGCGATCTTCCACCAGCTCGACGAGCATCGCTAACGGTCAGGATACGTAGCCCAGCCAACGTCCCGACTCTGCAAACGAGGACATACGCCCAGAGACGATCACCCGCCCGGTGGCCATGACGCCAGAGTCGGCAAAGTAGTACCAGGAATCGCCGATGCTCTTCCAGCCCGAGACCATCGAACCTGAGGACTGCATGAAGTACCAGGCATCGCCGTCGCGCAGCCAGCCCGTAACCATCTTGCCCGACTCGGCCATGAAGTACCAGGAGGCGCCGACCTGGTTCCATCCGGTAACCATCACGCCTGCGCCATCAAAGTAGTACCAGGCGCCATCGACATTCTGCCAGCCTGTGACCACAGCTCCAGAGGAACGCATGTAATACCAGCGTCCATCGACCTTCTGCCAACCTGTGAGCATCACGCCGCTCCACTCGTCCAGGCGATACCAGGCCCCACGATCAGCGAGCCATCCGATCGACGCGCGACCGTCAACGAAATAGTGCCAGTTCCCGTCGACACGCTGCCAGCCTTGCGCGGTCGGATTCCCCTTGCCATCAAGGTAATATCTGGAGCTCCCGTCGTAGATCCACCCTGTCGCCATGGCGCCGGTGGAGTCCATCCAGTACCAGGAACCACGATCGTTTACCCACTGGCTCGTTGCACAATACGGGTGCCCCGTAAAGAAGTACCAGTTGCCTGACCAACCCTTCCACCAGCCGTAGGTTGACTGCGGACGCGCACCCCGGAACCACCACGCCCGCGGCGTGACACCCTGGTAGTACTCATGTCCCCACGAAGCGGCAGACAGGTCGTTATAGCTGATGCCCGATTCGGTAAAGGTCCCCACCACGGCGGGAATACGCGCCCGATCCCACAGGTCAGCGGTGGGGGCCCACGACGCATTGCCACTCACAGTGACTGAGGTCGTCAGGCGGTCCGGGGTCACCCATTCGGGGTTCGTCTGGATGATCATCGAGGGCGAGAGGGTAGCCATGAATGATTCTGAGTTCGAGGTCGTCAGGCCGTGATGCCCCGCTTTGAGCATGTCAACATGACCGACGACGGCCGCTATCCGATCCTCGAGGTCCCCCTCAATTTCAAGGTCGGCGGCAAGGAATGCGCGGTGCCCGAAGGCCGAGACGACACTCCCCCAGCCGAGAAGGTTCGCATCACGAATCGGGTGGAGCTTGTAGGACTCCTCGGGGTCGAAGGGGATGATTTGAATATCCATGTCGCCGATCTGCACATGCGTCCCATAGTTCCGTACGTGCTGGACGAGCGTGGCGCCATAGCTGCGCTGCGCCCAGGAAGCCGCCGCAATCATGCGGTCATAGACCCACTGGTTATCCCACAGCGTATTCGGATCGGAGATCCAACTGTCGGAATATTCCGGAGTGAAGATGGCTCTCGGATGGAAGCGGTAGATGATGTCGTCCGCATTGTCAATATGGTCCGAATGCGGGTGGGTGCCCAGGTAAAAGGCCAGGTTCGAGGAGGTGACCCCCTGGGACGACATGTAGTCCAGGACCCGCTGCGTATCCCCCTTCGATGCCGCGCTGATCCCCGGGCGCGCAGGGTAACGTGGGTCGGAACCGTCGGGCGCTCCCAGGCCTTCACCTCCATCAATCATGCCGAATACTCCCTTGGATTCGAGCAGAATTGCGTCCGAGCCCTGAGTTGAGATGACGTGAATGCGGGTAGGTCCTGAGGTTCCTGGATAGGTGTAGGTGCGAACGTCGCCGCTGTCTTCCTCGGACGAGGCCGTGGCCTCGTCGGCCGATTCCGTAGATTCGGCGGAGTCGGAGGCATCGGACGCATCGGCGCCGTCCGAGGCTACACGGTCCTGGGAAGCGGCCGGGGTGACGACGCTGGAGTCCGCGCTTGACAGGGTGAGGTCGGCAGCCTCCGCATCGCTATGCGTGTCCTGACCGTCTGCAGGGGCGGCCGCAGTAGCGGGAGCGAGCGACGCAACAAGAATTCCTGACAATACGGTCAGTCCGAGTCGCTGCCACAGTTGTCCGTGACGAAGATTCATGAGTGCACCTCGATGGGAGAGAGCAATAGACGCTTACTAGCTAAACCTATACTCTCGGAGGCATTACCCACAACTCAATTGCTCAGGAATTCCTCCCACCAGGCAACATCCGCAGGGGTGTCGATGTCCCGGCAGGCGTCCGCAACCGCGCTCACTCGCTTGACGTCGAGGGCGCGCGGCGCGCCCCGCCCACCGCACACGAGTGCGAAGCGAGGCGGGGGCGTGTCGCGTTCACTTGCGGTGATACCTCGGACTCGTCCCCAGGTGAATCGGATTCTCACCACCGAGGTCACCAAAGGAGAGGACCGACTCATCAGTGCCGCGATACACGTAGGACTTACCCACAGTATCAGGGTCAGGCTCGACCAACCCATCGGCATAGTCCTGGACCTCCTCCACCGTCGGAGACGACCCACCCTCCTTCTGAGCCAAAGGATTCTCATCCGGATACTGCGACGGATCAGTATTCACCAACGCTCCCCCATTAATCGGGCCATAACCCGTGTACGGATTCCACTCATGATTAGGGTTGAGCGCGGTCTGCGTCAACACCTGCAACAACTGATTCGCCGAAGCATACGGCCACTTCTGACGCCCCAACGCCAACATCCCTGCGACTAAAGGTGTTGCAACTGACGTACCAGTCATTGATCTGACCCCACCGGTGTCATAGTCACGGATGCTGACGGGTCCACCGACAGCGGCGGTTGTCACGCCGTTACCCCATGAAGAGTAGTCGGCAAAAGTGCCATCGGCAGTAATCGCGGATACGCCCACGACCCCCGACCACCACTGCAATCCCGCATCGTTTTCGTCGGTCTTGTTGTTGCCGGCGGCCGCGACAACTACAACCCCTTGGGACATGGCTCGGGCGATCGCCCACTTGACATCGTCACCGCGAGCTAACGACCCCTCAGAGAAGGAGACGATTTGCGCGCCGTCCTCAATAGCCTGATTGATAAGGTGGGAGATAGAGTTGCCACGTTTACCTCCGGGATTCTCGCACGAACCCAACGAGACATCACCTATCGTCGAACTCTGGTAGGTGAGAAGTGTCGCATCAGGCGCAATCCCATAATCACGCGAGACCAACAGCGATGCCATCGCTGTTCCATGCGTTCTGCTGGAAGTGGCCGCCTCGATGGTGCAGCGGCTCTTATCCGTGATGTTCGCACCCTTGAGCTCCGGGGCGCTGGTGTCCACCGGCCCATCAAACAGCGCGATGGTCACACCCTTACCCGTGTACCCCTTCGCCCGAGCAGTATCCAGGTGATAGTACGAGAAATACTCCTGCGTCGTAATCACATCCTCCGCACGCGCCGGAGCAGGCACCAAGGCAAGAGCACCCACAGCCAACACGGACGCGGACACGAGCGTGGCCAGGGCGCGCGCGGCGCGCCCCACCCACCCCACACAAACGCGAGGTAGACGGAGCACACCCTCATGGTTCAAACTCACCATTGGGCAGGATCCCAACCATCATCAGCGCGCTTAGCCGGAGCGATATCCTTATCCGACCCATACGTCTGAGACATCGGATTCACATAACCCGCAGGCAGACCATCCTCATCCTCATCCTCAAACCTAAACGCCACATACTTACGCCGACGCGACTTCTTATCCTCCTTACCAGCACCCGCACCAGCGCCAGCGCCGCCGCCCATGAAGCCACCAGCACCAGCGCCACCACGACCAGCAGCACCGGCGGCGCCACCCGCGCCGCCAGCACCCGTCGTACCCGTCACGCCAGAAGACCCAGCAGCGCCAGGACCAGTCACACCATGAGCGCCAGCAACACCAGCAGGCGGCTTGTACGTGCCAAAACCCGGCCCCGAATAGGAGCCAACCTTCAAACCGGCAGCGCCAGCACCACCGGCACCGGCCGTACTACCACTGATGCCACGCAGACCGGCAGCGCCCGCGCCGCCCATACCACGCAAACCGGCAGCGCCCGCGCCTCCGGCAGAACCCAGGGAACCCGACCCCATACGGGCCGCGCCACGCAGCCCCAGGCCGCCCGCACCCAACACGCCCGCGCCGCCCAGGCGACCGGCCACAGACGAATCAGAGGACGCGCCCCCACCGTTGAGACGCCACAGCGGATGATCCACATCCGCCGGTGGAGCAGGCGTGTGACCGCCCACCACACCGTTACGATACGCAGTGCCATTAACCCGTGTGTGCAACAGATCCGTGTCCATCAGATCCTGAGGATCCGTAATCGGGTTCGTCCGAGACCCCACCTCACCGTAGGGAAGCTCCCGAGTCGGCAGCGCGCCCGAAGCGATCGTGCGGTTACGGGCCGCGGCAGCATCAGCCTCACTCAACCACGGCTGATCAAACCCACCCGGATACGCACCAGAACGCGGATCACGCCCAGCCTCACGACCATAGCCGTCGGACGGCGAATAATCCCATGGATCATTGCCTGAGCCGGTGGAAGAACCGTTTGGATCCGGTGTCCCACGGCGTTCACTAAAGGGATCATCCACATCAGCGGAAGAATCGACGTGAGAACTAAACACCTTGGTCATGCCGTTCACCATGTCCAGGATGCGCTGCGCGGAGTCCTCGCGCTGGGCGTTGGCCTGCGCCTCGACACCGTCCACGTAGGCAGCGCCCGTGGTGAAGCGCACCGGCCCCACCTCAACGCCACCACCGGGCGCACTGCTGGGCAACGCAACGACCGGAAGGTAGCGCATCGCCGAGGTAGCGGAATCCAGGAGGTCCGGCGAGAGAGTCTCTGCCTCCTTCAGGGCCATCTCCATGGACTTCCGGCCGGCCTCGTAGGCGGTGTATCCCCGCTGATACTTCGCTCGGTATGCCTCAATGCGGCTGATCGAACGATCGACCCACCTGTTCATCGCGTCCCCGGTCTTGCCCGTGAAGCCGTGGCCGTCGCGGTAGGCTTTCAGGCGGTCGATCGCCTGCTCGAATCCGTGCATCGTCGTCTCGTGGTCGGCGTCCCAGGCGTCAAGACTCTGGTTGGCGCGCGCCGCCTCCATGAATACCTTCAAGCGCTCGTACATCGGTGATGAAACCATTGTTCAGTTCCTTTCTGCGGGAGGGCTCAGTACTCGTCCGGACCGGAAGTCGGAGCCGGCAGGTTCGGCACCGCCGCGCTCCCGCCGCCGGTCGCCGGAGCACCGCCGCCGGAAGGCTGTGCTGCGGGCCCCTGAGGCACACCGGCAGTCCCAGGGCTTTGCGCAGGCCGTTTCTCCATGAAGCCCGTCTTCTCCAGAGTGTTCGCCAACGCCTGCGCCTGATCCGAGCCGGCGACCCCCTCCAGCGCGTGATTCACGGTCTGGAAGGCCTGCTCATTGTCGGCCTCGGCCGCCTTGATCGACTCGATCGCCTACTTCATTTTCGCCTCGAACTCGGCGATCAGGTCGTTCTCCTTCGACAGCACGTCGGAAATGCCATTGAACATGTCGCCCGACTTGTGTCCAAGCTTCTGAGGGCCTTCCTCGATCCCCCACACGTCGTTCGTCTGGGCCGAACTGAGGGCGTAGGAAGCCTTCGATGAAGAGTCGACGGCCTCCTGGCTCTCCTGTACGTAGGGATTGGCCTACTGCTGCCTCTCGTCGTTATATTCCTGCCCGTCTTCGCCTGCCATTGTGTTCTCCTTGCTCTCGTGATCGGTTAAGACTCGGCGCGCCCGCGCGCCGTACAACTACTTCGACACCTTAAAACGCCGCACCAACGGCTGAGTGGGCTGATCCGGCCCCTCAATCTTCAGCGTCCACACATACGTTACATCGGAGCCGCTACCCTCCACATCCACTGTCCACGACGAGTAATACTCACAATCCTGCTCCACACACAGGTCATACGTATCCTGCCCCAAACGCCAATAATCGGTGGCCGACATCATCTTGTACACCATGTCGTTCTTACTCACCGCCACCTTGTTCTGCCCATCCAGCTTGAACTTCTGCCCCGAAATATCAAACGGCTCCACACCCACCAGCTGAGCGCCCACCATCGCACTCAACGCCTGAGCCTTCGCCGCGATCTTCTGCTTGTCCGCACCAGAGGCCGCATTGAACTGACTCACCAGTTCCTGCTTCTGACCCTCCGGAATATTCTTCAAGCCACTGATATCGACAGCGCTGCCCCACGCCCCAGGCCCGGCATACAGCCAGACACGGCGACGGTGGCAAACAACACCGAAGACACCGCAGCAAACACGCGACGCGATACACGAAAAAACATCTTCAACTTCTACTGTCAGACTGGTCAATCAGACGAAAGATTCGGCCCGCCGTCTCGCGTCTTCGCTTGTGACTTCTCACTGGCTGATCACGCCCCGGCGGCTCGCCCCGCTCCTTCCATCATAATCCGCATTCTCGCGCGGCAACGCGCACACAAAACGAGCCTCCCACCAGGCAACATCTTCCGCGGTGTCCACGTCCCGGCACGCCGCTGCCCCCGCGTCCACGCGCTCCAACACCAGGGAACGAAGCACCCGGCGCACGCCCACTCCGCGGACGGACCCGAGGGAAGCCACGGCCTCGTCGAGGACGCGGCGCAGCGCGCCCACACGATAGACGCCCATGAGGTACTGATCAAAAGGCTCAGGATCGCCGCCGCGCACGATACGCCCGTCACTGCCCTCACCCAGCGCAGGTTCGAGGAGGGCGGGCAGAAAAGCGCCCACCCCGGGAGCGTCGACGGAAACGATAACGACGAGGACGTCATCACCGACGTCCAACGCGCGCAGACCGGCATCGATCCCAGCAAGGGGGCCACCGCTCGGCGGATCCTCGAGGGTACGCCGGACACCATCCGGGACACGCACGGACGGCGGCACAACGGCCACACAGCCCGCGCCGCACGCCTCCATCAGGACCCCGCATACGCGGTCGATCAAGCGTACGCCGCCGAGCATCAGGTCAGGCTTGGAGACGCCACCCAGGCGTTCTCCCCCACCGCCGCCGACGACGATCGCAGCGACGTCAGCGCGCGGGGCGGCAACGAGGCTCAGTCCCACGGCGCGAAGGTCAGTACATCGGCGCACTGCGTTGCCGCATCCGTCATGAGAACACGCCCGATCAGCGGCTCGCCGAAGCCCACCAGCAGCTTGATAGCCTCCGTCGCCATCGCGGTGCCCGCCTGGCCGACCACGGGGCCGAGCACGCCAACCTTCGGTGAGGCCGGCGTCGTCCCGGGGGCAGGCTTAACCGGGTGCAAGCTCCGCAGAGTCAACGACGGCACGGGGGCCGGCGCCGCAGACCAGAACACGCTCACCTGGAAGACCATCGACACGACTGTGCCCCACACCAGCGGGACGCCAGAATCCGCGCAGTAGTCCGCCACCAGGTACTTCGAATCAAAGCTATCCGTGCACTCGACGATCAGGTCCCACTCGCGCCCATGTTCATCCAGCCACTCACGGGTCACGTGCCCGTAGCGCTCAAAATGCACCGAGGAGTTCAGTGTGCTCAGGTGACGCACCGCGGAATCCGGCTTCGGATCCCCCACGTCGCCCTCGCCATGCAGGAGCTGACGCTGAAGGTTCGACACCTCGACCACGTCGGAATCGCAGATGCCGATCGTGCCAACGCCCGCAGCCGTCAAGTACAGGAGGACGGGGGAGCCGAGGCCACCCGCGCCCACCACGAGCACGCGCGCGACTGCCAGGCGCGCCTGGCCGGCCTCGCCGATGCCGGACACCAGCCAATTGCGACGGAAACGCTCCAGCGCGGGATCCCCAGCCTCGTACGGAACGGGCTGATTGATCAACGGAAGCGCGACAGTGCGCCGCGAGACGGCCGCATCACGGGAAAAAGGATCACCAATCGCCATCTCACAGGCCCGACCAGTTGTGAGAACCGTCAGTCAATTCCTGCCTCTTCCAGATCGGGAGCTTCGCCTTCACATCCTCAACGATCGCCTCAACCGCGCGGAACGCCTGCGCACGATGCTCCGCAGCAACGGCGACGACCATCGCGTCCTCGCCGATCTCCAGACGCCCCACGCGGTGCCACGCGACAATGCGATGCACACCCGGACGATCCTTGAATTCCACGACGATGTCGCGCAGAATCTGCTGCGACGAGGGATGCGAAGAATACTCGATCGCGTTCACGCTCTCTCCACCGTCATGGTTACGCACCACCCCAATAAAGGACGCCACAGCACCACACGTATCCCGACGTGCGCTATCAATCAGCGCGCCAGTATCCAGCGGCTCATCGGTGATGCCGGTTGCAATCTCAGCTGACATGGGATCCTCCAGAGACGGGAGTGCCTTCCCGTTCATCGTACGCGGGAACGGTCAGGATAATTTTACAACCCTGACCGCCCCACACAAATGACTAAAAAATCTCACCCGCCGGCAAACGGGGGCAGCACGTCGACGCGCGCGCCGGGTGCGAGCTCAGTGTCCAGACGAGCGGAGCGCTCATTAACCAGGTAGCTCGACACAGCGAGGATTCGCTCCAGCTCAGGACTCTCTGAGCTGAGCTGATTGAAGAGTTCACCCAGAGTCGCGGGAGTCTCAGCGGAGGGGAGTTCGCGCATGTACCCACCGGCCGCCTCAGCCGCGCCACCAAAGAAGTGAATGGTCGTCGACAGCGGCTTCGGGTCCGCATCATCGAGCCGTCGAATATAGACAGTCAGGCGCAGAGGGTCGGAAGGATCCGACTCCAGTGACCAGGTGGCAAATCCGGTCGCCGTCCGCTCAAACACACGCTCGACGATGCCGCGACGCAGCTCGAGGGCCAAGTCGTCGGGGGCGCCCGGCTCGGTGAACGGGCAGGCCGTCAGCACGACGGCCATCGGATCGGTATCGTGCGGGACGGACCCGAAGCCCATGGCGTTCATGAACAGGCGCACCTTGCTCAGGTGCGACACGACGCTGAAAGTGTCACGCACGGGGCGACGGTTCGGGTTGTGACTGTGATCAGGCACCGCCATCGTCTCGAGGGCGGCGTCCGCCCAGCGCGAGCCGATCTCACGCACGGAGGCCGCCGGATCGGCCGCGTCAACGCGCAGCCAGGCCAGCAGCGACGAAGTGAGCTGGTGCAGCATCTGCGCCGCAAACGAAGGATCCGCCGGGGTCGTCGTCGAATAGCCCAGAGCGGGACGGCCTCGCCTCGACGAGGGAAGCTGCTGCTTCTCGACCAGACCGAGGACAAAGAGGCCCTCGAGGGTTTCACGGACGCTCGACACGTGCAAGCCAGCTTCCTGAGCCAGCTCCGCCACGGTCACGGGCGTCGCATGGTGCGAGATGCGCTCCAAGAGCGCGTGCTGCGCAGGGGTCAACGCCGCCATTGCGGCGAGCGTTTCAGCCAGAGGCCGAGCACGGGAAGTATCGCTCATGGCGTATCCTCTCTCTCCCTCATAATCAGTGGAAATCCCCTTCACGGGTACCTCCGAATGGCATTAAAGTCATTACGTTACTAACAAAGTGCGCTTTATTCTACCCATCGCAGACATCCCCGCGCACGGCCAACACCAACAGTCGGTCGCATTACGCGGGGTCTATCGCCTCATTCATACGGGTGAGAACGCGGGAACCCCGATAAAGACGCGGGGGCGAGCACGCGCTCACCCCCGGCCCCACCGTTTACCACGCCACGGCCTCGCCTGGGAGCGAGGAGCCGCGGCGGGCACGGCCATCGATCAGTCCGACATACCGCCGCGCGTCATCTCGTGCGTGCGACGTTCGTCGCGCGACCGGTAGATCACCGGGGGACGCGCCACGTAGCCGACCGGCGCGCTCACCGCGTGCACAAGGCGGGTGAACGGCCAGATGCAGAACAGCAGCAGGCCGGCGATGATGTGCAGCTTAAAGCTGAGGGGCACATCCGCCATCAGGTGCGCCTGCGGGTGCAGCGTGAAGATCGAGCGGAACCAGACAGAGATCGTCTCGCGATAGTCGTAGCCCTCGTGACCGCCGAGCACCTGGTTGAGCAGCGTCGCCGCGCCGCCCAGGAGCACCGGGATCGCCAGCATCACGTAGGTGACGATGTCCATGCGGG
>ERZ773050.2292-NODE-2292-length-10183-cov-49.056082_pt1 | contig 10183 bp, 8 predicted proteins | sample MGYA00580632_ERZ773050 | MGnify/ENA primary metagenome ERZ773050 (study PRJEB29015, sample SAMEA2738123) | human oral metagenome | biome: human oral; feature: human-associated habitat; material: saliva | place: China | collected 2166 ... | reverse complement strand
TCTACCCGCAACCCCCGACCAACACCCGGTCACCCACACTCAACTCGGAAGAGCCCTTTAACCCTCGCACGCTCACGCAACTCCATCGAATACTGACGCTGACCAGATCCAATCCGGCCTAGGACACTCTCCACAACACCCGGGACAGCTCAGGTTAACGTGCGACGCCCACGGCCCATCCGCCGCTGGTTAAGCGCGTGACAGCGCCTCACAAGGCCCCACATCCGCAGATCCGAGGCACACGCGCCGTTCACGAGCCCGCCGCGACGCGAATCGCCCGGACCTGGGTGGCTTTGACGCTCACCCAGAGGGAATCACCAACGCCGAGGCCTAGGCCGGCCCACCCGGAGGCGGTGACGCGGGCGCTCACCGAGACTCCCCCCGCGAGCGCGACGCGCACGCTCACGAGGGAGCCGTCGACGTCGACGCCCGCAACAACGCCGGGCAGGACGCTGCGCGGCGAGGCGTGGGATTCCTCACGGGAGAGGGCCACGGCCTCGGGCGGGAAGGTCAGCGCGACGCGAGCGTGTTCACCGGCGGGGCTGGAGGGAAGGGGGTCGGGGCTGCCAGCATCCGCGCCAGGCGCGGCGTCAGCGCCTTCACGGCCAGCACGCGCGGTCTCGGTCTCACTCTCGGGCGAGTCCGCGGCCGCCCACAGCGCTCCCTCACCGACGCGCACGCCCACCAGGCCGGGGCGGAGGACGGCGGGGCCGGTGACGATGTTGAGGCCGGCCAAGCGCGCGGCGAACACGGACGTGGGCGAGGCGAGCACGCGGGCGGGCGAACCCTCCTCAACGACGCGCCCCTCCCCCATGACGATCATGTGGGAGGCGAGGGCCAGGACCTCGGCGATGTCGTGGGAAACGAGCAGGGTCGTGATCCCCGCGCCCATCAGGCGCTGGCGCAGGACGGCGGAGACCTGGGCGGTCGCCTCGACGTCGAGGGCAGCCGTGGGCTCGTCGAGAATGAGCACCTCGGGCCGGAAGACGAGCGCCCGAGCGATGGCAACGCGCGCGGCCTGGCCACCGGACAGATCGGAGGCTCGCCGGTATGCCAGGTCCTCGATGCCCACGGCCCGCAGCTGCTCGAGGGCGGCCTCCCGGGCCTCAGCTCGCCCGACGCCGCGCGCGCGCAGCGGGAACGCGACGTTGGCAACCACGCTCATGTGGGTGAAGATGCGCGGGGCCTGAGAGACCATGGCGACACGTCGCCTGCGCGCGGGCACGAAGGTGGCGGCGTCGTCGACGACTCGCTCCCCGATGCTCACGGCCCCGCCGTCCACGCGAAGGGTCCCGGCGATCACCTGAGCGAGGGTGGACTTTCCGGCGCCGTTGTGGCCGACGACGGCCGTCACGAGGCCGGGGCGCAGCCGCGCGTCCGCCGCCCAGCAGCGCTCAGTCACGGTCCCGGCAACGTGGACGGCAGCGCCCGCCACGCCCGCAGCATCGTCATCCGAGGCGTCGAGGCCGCATCCGGGATCATCCGCCGCTGATCCTGCGGCGCGAGCACCTATGGCAACCCCGGGCGCAGGGCCGCGCCCCGGCCTCGTCGATGACAGGCGCGCGCGCAGGAACGAGACAGCACGCCCCCACGGTGTTTCGGTGAGCGCGACGACGAGCGCGGCGACGCCGAGGAGGACGACGCCGAGCGCGAGGGCCAGGTCCGCGTCGGACTCGCGGGCCAGGTAGATCTGAAGGGGCATCGTGCGGGTGACGCCCTGCATGGAGCCCGCGAAGGTGAGGGTGGCGCCGAATTCGCCGAGGCAGCGGGCCAGCGCGAGGGCCGCGCCGCGCCCGAGGCCGGGCAGGACCGCGGGCGCGGTGATCTGCCAGAAGACGCGCGAGGGCGAGGCGCCCAGGCAGGAGGCCATCTCGTCGAGCCCCTGTTCGCGGGAGCGCAGCGCGGATTCGAGGGTGACGATCAGGAAGGGCAGGGAGACAAAAACTTGCGCGATGATGACCGCGGTCGTCGTGAACGCGATGTCGAGGCCGGCGCCGCTCAGCAGAGCGCCCAACGTCGAGCGCCTGCCGAAGGCCGCGAGGAGCGCGATGCCGGCGACGACGGGCGGCAGTGAGAGGGGCAGTGCGACGAGGATGCGGGCGGCGCGCACGCCGCGCCACGGGCGGGACAGGAGGAGGGCAGCCGGGACTCCGAGGAGGAGGTCCACGCCGAGGGCCACGGCGCAGGTGCGCAGGGAGAGCGCGAGGGCGGCGGAGGCCTCGTCGGTGGCGAGGGTCGCGCCGAGGGCGGCCCAGTTGACGCGCCCCAGCATGAAGGCGAGGGGCAGGACCAGGAAGCACAGGGCGAGCGCGCCGAGGCCCCCCGCCCAGATGGGCAGGGGGCTGACGGCGGGTGTCTTCCGCGACTTCACGGGTCGATGTTACTTCGCGGTGGGCGTGAAGCCTGCCTCTTCGAGGATGGCCTGCCCGCCGGTCGAGAGGACCAGGTCGATCCACTTCTGGCCGTAGTCCTTCTTGGTGGAGGCGCTCACGAGGGCGATCGGGTATTTGTTGACGGCCTCGTCGGCGCCCTGGATGGCGATGGTGTCGACGGCGTCGCCTTCGGCGAGGGCGTCGGTCTTGTAGACGATTCCGGCGTCGGCCTGGCCGGAGGAGACCTTGCCGCGCACGTCGGTGACGGACTGTTCCTCGGAGACGGGGTGCAGGGTGACGCCGAGAGCGTCGGTGAGGGTCTTGGTGAGCTTGCCGCAGGGGACCTCGGGCGCGCAGATGACCAGCTTGACGCCGTCGAGTGAGGAGTCGAGGCCGGTGACGCCCGCAGGGTTGCCGGGCGTCGTGATGAGGGTCAGGGTGTTGGTGACGAAGATGGTCTGTTCGTCGACCTGGGAGGCGTCGGCGGCCTTCTTCATGGTGGATTCGTTGGCGGTGGCCAGGACGTCGACGTCGGCTCCCTCGCTGAGCTGGGCGACCAGGTCCTGGGAGCCCGCGTAGTTGATGCGGACGTCGACCTCGGGGTTGGCGGCCTCGAAGTCGGTTTCGAGCTCGCTGAAGGTTTCGGTCAGGGAGGCGGCGGCGTAGACGTTGAGGACGATCTCGCGGTCGGGCACCTGGGAATCGTCGGACGAGGCCGTGGCCTCGGGGGTGGGGGCGCCGCCCGAGCAGGCGGCCAGGGCAAGGGCGGCGGCGCCCAGGACGGGGAGGAGGCGTAGGGAGCGCACGGGCATCTCCTTTTGAGAGGGGATCGAACGTGCTTAATCTAACAAGAGGAGCGGCGGTGGGCAACAGGCCGGAGCGAGCATGTCGTGAGCGCCCGCAAGCGGCCTCATATTGGGATAAACAGGCTCCGCAATTAACCTGGAGGCGTCCGTACTAAATGGGGCTTGGTACTCTCAGAGGGACCGGCGAGCGCCCACCAGGCGCGCACCTCACGCACACCCGAGCATTTACCTCGGATGGTGCGAGCACTAATTCCTCGCCTCTTCGACCACTCGCACCCGCATCCGCGGGACTAGGATCACATTTGTACTCACCGCAGACACACGGAGGATCCCATGCCCAAGCCCGTCGACTACGACCTCGGCCAGATCGACGCCCACATCATCGCTTATTCGGACCGCGTGCAGCGCGGCACGAAGGAAGACCGGGCGACCCCCGCGTGCGTCGGCGCGTTGACCGCGGCGGGCCTGGGCCAGGTGACGATGGCCGCGATTCCCGAAAGCGCCGATATCCTCGAGACGGAGATCCGCGACGCGCTCGAGGCCGGCGCCCGTTTCGTCCTGGTCCTGGGGGGCTCGGGCTTCGGCGTGGGCAACTACGCGCCCGAGGTGGTTCGTTCCCTCATCGAGGTCGAGATCCCCGGCATCGCCGAGCAGATCCGCGCCCACGGCCTGACCAACACCCCCCTGTCGGGCCTGTCCCGCGAGGTCGTCGGCGTGACGGCGCGGGACTCGTCGGGGGCTCTCATTATTTCCTCGCCGGGTTCGCGCGGCGGCGCACTCGACACTCTCGAGGTGGTCACCCCTCTGTTGGGCGCGATCTTCCACCAGCTCGACGAGCCCCGCTGACCCCTCCTCCCCCTCCCTCCCCCTCCCCCTCAATGTCGCACGTAATTTGGGTCACCTCACTTTTGTAAGGTATCGAGAAAACCGCAGAATCTCAACGATGCGGTTTCAAGGTTTGAAAGGTTTACATGGGAATTACGTGCGACATTTGTGGGGAACCATGCCGGAGGCTCGTGGGGAGCCACACGAGGTCTCGGCGGGGTCACGCGCGAGGCCGCGCACGCCACGGCCGAGGCGGAGTCGTTGAAGTAGTAGCGGTTGCCCGAGGGGCCGTCATGGGAGGCCTTTCGCGCAGGAATGATTTTCCCACAGTACAACCGACAAGCGCCGCCCACCTGCGTCAATACGCGGCGGGCGGCGCTTTGTGAGGTCGTTCGCCGAGGCCTCGGTCAGGAGGCCTCGGTCAGGAGGCGTAGCCGATCCAGCGGCCCGAGGGGGAGAAGATCGACAATCGACCGTCGATTTCCTGCGTGCCAGTGACCATGACACCTGTGCCGTTCATGTAGTACCAAGCCCCATGATCCAGGATCCAGCCCGTGGCCATAGCGCCGCTGCCGTCCAGGTAGTACCAGGCGCTCCCGCCGTTCAGCCAGCCGGTCATCATGGCGCCGGAGGAGCTGCTGTAGTACCAGGTGGTCCCGTCCTGGAACCATCCGGTGGCCATCGCGCCGGAGGACACGAAGTAGTACCAAGCACCGTGGTCGTAGAACCACCCGGTCGCCATCGCACCGCTGCCGCGCAGGTAGTACCAGGTGCCGCCGCCGTTCAGCCAGCCGGTAACCATTGCACCCGACGAATTCAGGTAGTACCAGGTACCATCGACCTGGGTCCATCCGGTGGCCATCGCGCCGGTCGCGCCATTCAGGTAGTACCAGGAGCCCGCGTCGTAGAACCAACCGGTCGCGACGCGACCGCCGCTCAGGTAGTACCACGAGCCGTCGATGAGACTCCACCCATCACCTGCCGGATGCCCTGCGGAATCCAGGTAGTACCGCGCTTTTCCGTCATGAATCCAACCGGTTGCCATCGCGCCGGTGGCGTCCATCCAGTACCACTGGCCGCCGTCATTGATCCACGCCGAGGCCTCGGCGGAGGGCTTGCCCGCGAAGTAGTACCAGGACCCACTCGCCCCCTTCCACCAGCCGGTCGTGGCCGCAGGTCGGCCGCCCTTGAACCACCAGGCGCGCGGGGTGCGACCGCCGTATTCGTGGCCCCACGAGGCGCCGGAGATATCGTTGTAGGAGATGCCCGACGGCGCGAAGGTCGCGATGAGTGACGGGATGTGCCCGGAGGACCAGAGTTGATTCATGGGTGCCCACACGGTCGTTCCGTCAACGACGGAGGCCGTGAGCCGATCGGGCGAATACCATTCGGGACCCGTCTGGACGATGACCGATGGGGACAGGGCGCCCAGGAATGATTCTGTGTTCGAGCTCGGCAGGCCATGGTGACCGGCCTTGAGCATGTCGACGCGGCCGACGATCGGGGCGATGCGGTCCTCGTAGCCGCCGCCAGCCTCGAGGTCGGCGGCCAGGTAGGCGGAGTGCCCGAATGCGCTCACCTTCGCGGTGTACGCGATGAGGTTCGCGTCGCGCACACCGGTTCGCTTGTAATTCTCGGCGGGGTCGGTGGGGATGATCTGAACATCCATGTCGCCCAGCGCGATGTGGGTGTTGTAGTCGTTGATGTTCTGCACGATCGACGCGCCGTACGCATCCTCCGCCCATCGCGCGGCCGCCATCATGTTGTCGTAGATCCACTGGTTGTCCCACAGGCGCGACTTGTCCGTGATCCACTTGTCGGAGTACTCGGGGCTGAGGATGACCTTCGGGCGGAACTTCCTGATGATCTCGTCCGCGTTATCGATATGGTCGGAGTGGGCGTGGGTGCCCAGGTAGAACGCGAGGTTGGAGGAGGTGACGCCGTGGTTGGCCATGTACCCGAGCACCCAGTCGGTGTCTCCGAGCGACGCGTCGACGATTCCCTCGCGCTTCGGGTAGCGCGGGTCGGTGCCATCGGGGGCGCCTACTCCCTCCGCGCCGTCGATCATGGCGAAGACGCCGCGCGATTCGAGCAGGATGGCGTCCGCGGAACCCGTCGTCGTGAGGACGTGAACGCGGGTGGGGCCGTCCGTGCCGGGGAAGGTGTAGACCTGCGCGTCGACGCCGTCGGCGCTCTCCTCCTCGGACGAGGCCGTGGCACCGTCGGCGGAATCGGCGGCGTCGGAGGCATCGGAAGTGTCAGCGCCGTCCGAGGCCGCGCGATCCTGCGAGGCGGCCGGGCCGGCCGCCTCGGCATCCGTCCCTGACAGGTCGAGGTCGACGGACGCGACGTCGCCGTGCGATTCCTGACCGCTTGTCGGAGCGGCAGCAGTAGCGGGAGCAATAGATGCAACAAGGATTCCTGACAATACGGTCAGTCCGAGCCGTTGCCACAGGAGCCCATGGCGAAGATTCATGCGTGCACCTCGATAGGATGAGGAAACTAGACACTTACCCTCTAAATCTATACCCATCGAGGCATTACCGACAAATCATGAGGGCAGGCGAGCACCCCACCACGCCATATCCTCGGGCGTATCGACGTCCCTGCACACGTCGGCGCTCACATCCACCCGCTCGAGCGCGAGGGCGCGCAGCACCCGCCGCACCCCCATGCCGCGCACGTTCCCCCGCCGCGCCACGGCCTCGTCGATGACGCGGCGCAGCGCACCGACGCGATAGACGCCCATGAGGTACTGATCGAAGGGCTCGGGCACGCCGCCGCGCAGGATGCGCCCCTCGCACCGATCGCCCAGCGGCTCGTCGAGCAGCGCCGCCAGGACGTCGGCAATGCCCGGACAGTCCACCGACACGACAACGACCCACACGTCGGCGGGGGCGCCGAGGGCCGCCAGACCAGCGTCGATCCCTGCGAGCGGGCCGCCGCCCGGCGGATCCTCCAGAGTACGCAAGACGCCATCGGGGACGCGGACGGCCGGCGGGACGACGGCCACACACCCCGCGCCACACGCCTCCAGCAGCGCCCCGCACACGCGGTCGATGAGTCGCCCCCCGCCGAACACGAGGTCCGGCTTCGACACGCCGCCCAGGCGCTCTCCCCCGCCGCCGCCCACGACGATCGCAGCCAGGTCGGGGCACGACCCTCCCCCGCCCACGGGGATCAGTCCCACGGTGCGAAGGTCAGCACGTCGGCGCGCTGCGTCGCCGCGTCCACCGTCAGGACGCGGCCGATCAACGGCTCGCCGAAGCCCACCAGCAGCTTGATGGCCTCCGTCGCCATCGCGGTGCCCGCCTGGCCGACCACGGGACCGAGCACGCCAACCTCCGGCGAGGCCGGGGTCGTCCCGGGAGCAGGCTTGACCGGGTGCAGGCTCCGCAACGTCAGGGAGGGCACGGGGGCCGGCGCCGCAGACCAGAACACGCTCACCTGGAAGGCCATCGACACGACCGTCCCCCACACCAACGGGACGCCTGAGTCCGCACAATAGTCCGCCACCAGGTACTTCGAGTCGAAGCTATCCGTGCACTCGACGATCAGGTCCCACTCGCGTCCGTGCTCGTCCAGCCACTCTCGGGTCACGTGCCGGTAGCGCTCGAAGCGCACGCCGGAATTGAGGGCGCTCAGGTGACGCACCGCCGAATCAGGCTTCGGATCCCCCACGTCGGCTTCGCCGTGCAGGAGCTGGCGCTGCAGGTTCGACGTATCGACCACGTCGGAGTCGCAGATGCCGATCGTCCCGACGCCTGCAGCCGTCAGGTACAGCAGGACGGGCGAGCCAAGGCCACCCGCGCCCACGACGAGCACGCGCGCCGCGGCCAGGCGGGCCTGACCCGCCTGGCCAATGCCGGAGACCAGCCAATTGCGACGGAAACGCTCCAGCGCAGGATCCCCGGCCTCGTACAGGACGGGCGCATTGATCAGCGGGAGCGCCACGCTGCGGCCCGAGACGGCCGCCTCACGCGAATAAGGATCGCCGATCGTCATCTCACAGACCCGACCAGTTGTGCGAACCGTCGGTCAATTCCTGCTTCTTCCAGATCGGGAGCTTCGCCTTCACGTCCTCAACGATGCCCTCCACAGCGCGGAAAGCCTGTGCGCGATGCTCGGCGGCAACCGCCACCACCATCGCATCCTCACCGATCTCCAGGCGGCCCACCCGGTGCCACGCGACGATCCGATGCACCCCGGGACGATCCTTAAACTCCGCGACGATGTCGCGCAATATCTGCGCCGAGGAAGGATGCGACGAATACTCGATCGCATCCACGCTCTCTCCCCCATCGTGGTTGCGCACGACGCCAATGAACGACGCCACGGCACCACACGTATCTCGGCGTGCGCTATCGATCAGCGTGCTCGAGTCGAGGGGGTCGTCAGTAATACCTGTTGCAATCTCTGCTGACATGGGATCCTCCAGGAACGGGAGATGCTTACGTCCATTTTAAACGGAAACGGTCAGGATTTTGCAAAAACCCTGACCGACCCGCACAAATGCCGTGGACATCTCACCCGCCGGCGAAGGGCGGCAACACGTCGATGCGCACGCCGGGCATCAGCTCCGCCTCCAGGCGGGCGGAACGCTCGTTCACCAGGAAGCTCGACACCTCCAGGATGCGATCCAGCTCCGGGTTCTCCGCGCCGAGGCGCGCAACCAGCTCGCCGAGCGTCGCGGGCGTTTCCGAGGCGGGCAGCTCACGCATGTAACCGCCCGCCGCCTCCGCCGCGCCGCCGAAGAAGTGCACCGTCGTCGACAGCGGCTTCGGATTCGGCTCGTTGAGCGGACGCAGGAAGACCGTCAGGCGCAGCGGATTGACCGGATCGACCTCCACTGACCAGCTTGCAACCCCCGTCGCCGTGCGCTCGAAGACTCGCTCGACGATGCCGCGCCGCAGCTCGAGGGCCAGGTCGTCCGGGGCTCCCGGCTCCGTGAAAGGGCAGGCCGTCAGGACGACGGCCATCTGATCGGACTCGTGGGGTACCGACGCAAAGCCCATCGCGTTCATGAACAGTCGCACCTTGCCCAGGTGCCCCGCGATGTTGAAGTTGTCGCGCATGGCCCGGCGCGCAATCCCGTGGCTGTGGTCCGGCACGGCCATCGTCTCCAGGGCGGCATCCGCCCACCGCGCGCCGATCTCACGCACCGACGCGGCCGGGTCGGCGGCGTCCGCGCGCAGCCACGCCAACAGCGACGAGGTCAGCTGTTGGAGCATCTGAGCCGCAAACGAGGGGTCGGCGGGGGTCGTCGTCGAGTATCCGAGCGCGGGACGCCCGCGCCCCGAGGAGGGAAGCTGCTGCTTCTCCACCAGACCCACGGCAAACAGACCTTCGAGGGTCTCACGCACGCTCGACACGTGCAGGCCGGCCTCCTGGGCCAACTCGGCCACGGTCACGGGCGTCACGTGCTGCGAAATGCGCTCCAACAGAGCGTGCTGAGCGGGCGTCAGGGCGGCCATCGCCTCAAGCGTTTCAGCAAGCGGCCGCGAATGGGAGGTGTCAGTCATGTCCGTCCTCTCTCCCTCTTAATCTGCGGAAACCCCCTTAACGAGAGTCTCCGTAACGGCATTAGCTTTGCTACATTACTTACAAACCGGTGTTATTTTAACCAGCACAAGCCTTTGCGCGCACGGTCAATTCCACTGCGCGGATGCTTTTGGAGGGGCGGCCGCACGCGCGCACCTCACTGACGACACCCGACCCGTGGTATACGGCGAGGGGCGAGCTTTCGCCCGCCCCCACTCCGACACCTGGCCCGCCGAGGCCTCGCCTGGGAGCGAGGGGCCGCGGCGGGCACGGCCATCGATCAGTCCGACATACCGCCGCGCGTGAGCTCGTGCGTGCGACGCTCGTCGCGCGACCGGTAGATCACCGGGGGACGCGCCACGTAGCCGACCGGCGCACTCACCGCGTGTACGAGGCGAGTGAACGGCCAGATGCAGAACAGCAGCAGGCCCGCGATGATGTGCAGCTTAAAGCTGAGGGGCACATCCACCATCAGGTGCGCCTGCGGGTGGAGATAGAAGATCGAGCGGAACCAGACGGAGATCGTCTCGCGGTAGTCGTAGCCCTCGTGGCCCCCGAGTACCTGGTTGAGCAGGGTCGCCGCCCCGCCCAGGAGCACCGGGATCGCCAGCATCACGTAGGTGACGATGTCCATGCGGG
>ERZ773050.2290-NODE-2290-length-10189-cov-3.084665_pt1 | contig 10189 bp, 10 predicted proteins | sample MGYA00580632_ERZ773050 | MGnify/ENA primary metagenome ERZ773050 (study PRJEB29015, sample SAMEA2738123) | human oral metagenome | biome: human oral; feature: human-associated habitat; material: saliva | place: China | collected 2166 ... | reverse complement strand
ATAAAAAGGTTCACTGGACCTTTTTATTTAGCGATTGGGTAAACAGAAACTTGTTGTTGCAATAAAAGAAAACTATTATGTAATAGCCTTCAAAATCTTGAAAAATCAACAAATTAGATTCCAAAAAATCACCGTAAAATTACATAGTCAATAATTATGGGTATCATTTTGGGTATCAAAAAAACCGCAAGCATGAGCCTGCGGTAGATACCATTTTAGAAAAGTTTTCCTTTCGTTTTATTTTTTTAAAGTTATTTCGTAGTGATCAAGCCATCCGGCTCTACTGTGAACTCTGGCTTGTCTGCCATTGTTCCGTCTGGCTTGAGGTAGTACCAACCTGTACCATCTGCTGACTTGACAAACTGATTTGATTTCATATCTCCATCCTTAGCATCGAGATAATACCAATGTTCCTTGTACTTGACCCAACCAGTGGCCATGGCCCCAGTTTCTTTGAAGTAGTACCACTTGTTACTGATAAGCACCCAGCCTGTAGCCATCGCGCCATTAGGAAGCAAGTAATACCAATTGTTGTACTCTTCATACCAAGAATTGCTACGCATATAGCCTGAAGAATCGAAGCTGTAATAAATTTCATCAATCTTCTGCCATTTATTCGTTGGGTAGCTTCCATCTGCGTTGACATACCACCAGCCAGTTGAATTTCTCTTCCAACCTTCCTGATTACCCTCATTATCAAGCATTTCTTGGACAGTTGAGCCAAGGGATTGATAATGCTTGATTTTAGCAATCACATAGTCACGCAAGCTGTCATTGTATCCGCCGTGCAATTCAAGGGAACGAGCGGGGCATGATGTGCTAGAAAATTCATTGTGAAACTTGATGTTTGAATAGTTCGGAGTATCACCGTAATAAGTCATATCCTCAGCCATTTGACGCAATACCATGTTTTCATTTTCGATAAACTCGGCATCTGATGCGCTTAACTGCTGGCATACTTCATAGCTAAGAGAGTTCATGTTAGCATCGTAGTTAGCAGCGCTCCAGGTACCATTGTAAGTATCTTCGACACGAGCGATTGCATCACGAGTGATGTAGTAATGTGCGAAACCAAGCTCAGACTGTCCATTATCATATCGTGACTGCAACCAATCCACATAACTTTCAGCACTCATAGAACCAGCATCATTGTGCATGATGTAGTATTTTGGCTTCTCAGTCGGACGTGAGCCAGCGATACCGTTAAAAATTGTATTGTTAATGATTTTAACCATCCTTATTCCCCTTTCCATGCGTCATTCATCTGCTTCACTGCTGACTCTACAAACATTTCAAGCTCTCTATTAGTCATAGTGACATTGTACTTTTTAAGCTCTGCAAGCATATGTACTTTAGCTTGTTCTAGTTTTTCATCACCTTTATAGCCAGTCTCTTGAGCTACCTGCTCTACTGCGTGTACTGCGTTTTTGGCTAGGATTTCAGCGATTTTGACTGCCTTCTCTCCACCTTTTCGCAAAAGGTACTCTTTTACTGCTTTTACGATACTGCCTGTTGCTACTGCTAAAAAGCCTGTCGCAAAAGCGATGATAAATTCATTAAATTGTGTCATATTATTTCCCTTTCTAGCGCTTTACTGCGCCTAAGCTTTCAACGGTTTTAGCATCCCAAATTCATAATTGATACATAACGCGAATGATATTTCTCTGATTATTCCACTGGTATTCATACATGGAACCTCTTTCGGTCAGCCTTGCTTTTGTCCAATCGTAATCATCTGCTGATTTCAGTGGATTCAGTACCTTCACTGTATCGTGCCAATAATCGAAATTCGCTTTTTTCCAAACGTCAATATCAATAACTGCTAGTGAAGTTCTTAAAATTGCGTTCGGAAAATCCCAAAAAGGAGGAGATTGCCCCCATTCTTTGTTTATACTTTTACCTAAAAGTACAGGGTTGCCTCCAACATCTAGACCACATCCATTATCAAACCAAGCGACTGGAGGGGTACTGTTTAAATCAATCGTATAAGCCATCGGTGCCCGTCTTGGTGCAGGTTTAATCAAAGCTAATTGTTCTTGAAAGGCCTTGTTCTGCTTAGTTAATTCTTCCACTTGATGCTTTAAGATTTGATAATCAGATTTGCCTTCTATATAATCTTTCGCTTCAAGCTCTGCTTTGCTTGTGTAATCCGTTTCGAATCGTTTCACATCCCGACCAACCGCTTGAGCAAATTCCTCTAAATTGCTCATAGCACTCACGCTTTCGCAGCGTTATAGGTTGCTACTAGGTCAACATTTGCAAACTCATCAATACGACGGCCGAGGTCAGCTAGTTTTTGCACTACTGCGCCTTCAGTATCACCGCTCATGCCTGCGATCATCGCAGCAATTTCTTTAAGCGTATCAAGATTTTCAGGCACTCCATCGCCCAAAATATCAGCCTTCACTGCGGTTTTAGCCTGCTCGATGGCCTGCATTAAAGTAGCATTGTCAATCTTTGTATTGATCAACTGCATCATTGTCTTGTTATCCGCTCCTAATGCTGAAGCGAATGCAACTAATTTACTTGTATCCATAATTTTCTATACCTTTCCTAAGTTATAAAACGTTAGCAAGTCAGGAAATTCCTGACTCACTGTGCCATCACTGCCTACAGTTCTTCCTGCAAGTTGCTTTTTAACTTCCTCTGCGATATCCAACTCTTTTAGAGCATGGACCTCTTCTGTGACCAGGTTCTTATCCGATTTTGTGATTCGGATTTGAGTAGAGTCATCGCTTGGGAATGTATATCCTCCCACTGCTACCTCTATTCGATATAAGCCAGCAGGTAAAATCATACCCAGATTAAAAGCAACTGCGCCGTTTGTCACGACTGCCGTCTTGCGTAATTGCTCCTGACCTCTCGTCAACGTGATAGATGCCTCTTGTCCTTCAAGCTGTGGAATCGGCTCATGATTTTCATCCAGTAAAGAGAAGGCGAATGTGGAAGCCACATCGCCTTGCTTAACTAAAAATCCACCGTCCACTTGTTCGAGATTGGTTGAATTAAGAACATAAGCCATTCTTTGCCTCGCTTTCCTCTATCAAAATATCGTCTCGAATTTGTAAACTCTCAAAATTGTTGTACAAGTGGTCTATGTATCCATTACCACCTAAAGCCTTGTAGCTTTTGTGCATGTTTTCGACCACGTAGAACTCGTCCTTTGTGGTAAATCCACGACGGATAGCCCTGCGAATATCACGATCAAGGCGCATCCTCATCGTAACAAGGTGCGCCTCGTCGTGTAACTTCAGTTTCTCCTGTACTTCGTCAATTTTGAGATTGTTCTCATCGGCAGTAATCTGGACATCTTTGATTTGTTTCTTGACATCATTCAATTCTGAAATGATTTGGTCTGTCTGTTCCTTAGTCTTCTTCGGCATTTTATAGCCAAGCCAAGCAACAACGATTGGTGTCGCTACTGGTAGCACGTTCATGAAAAAATGCTCTGTTGATTGTAAGACGTCCATAAGCACCTCGCTATTCTTTAGGTTCAAACTTCCATGCTGCGCCTGTTCCATCAAGTTCAAGGCGGCCGTTTCGAGCAAAATCGCTGACTGGTTCACCGTTGTAGGTGAATTCACGGTTAAGTTGAATCAAGATACGTTTACCTTCACCATTTACTTCCGCATGATTAGGGTCTTCGATAGTAATCAAGTCATGTGCCTGGTAATGTTTCCCGATTTCGGCTAGTGGAATCAACTCTACCAATTCCTTGTAGATAGTTCCATAAACGATTGTCTTGCCTGCTACGGCATTTAAAACGACCGCATGGATGATTTTTCCATAACGGTCGGTTTCTTCTTGGTTATGCTTAACTGCTTCATCTGTCGCAGTCTGTTTCGCTTTAGTTTCAGCAAGTTGATGTGTTGTTTCTTCCAACTTCGCTTGTGTTTGAACGATAGCGCTCGCTGGGTCAAGTTCAGCCTTAATCACATCAAGAACTGCCTGGATAAGCACTTCCTGACTTTCATGAGTGCGGTCGCCAGACAATCCTGCTTGCTCGTAGCTATAGCGTTGGCCATGCTCTTTCTTGATTGTAACAATCGTTACGTTCTCAGGTTGACGGAAATAAGGGGCATTTGCTAGTTCGTATGTTTGTGTCATGTTCTATTCTCCTTTTTGCATTTTTGCTTTTGTTTCTTCGAAAAGTTCTTTGAGTGCTGGGTCGTATTCCAAGACCTCGTTCATTGCTTTTAATTCGCTTGTTGCAAGTTGATAAAACGCCTCATTTTGCGCCGATTCCAACTCACTTTTGGCAAGTGTGGTCGCTAGTGATTGCAACACTAGCTGATTGATTGCTTCATTCATGCTATTTCCTCCAATTTCTCCAATCGTTGATTTAATTCTTGAATTGCCTTGAGAGCCATCGTTGTCAATCTGAGATTATCCAAGTTTAGTGTGTCACCGTTCTCATAGACAAGAGTCGGATCTACTGCTTGAACCTCTTGGGCAATCAAACCAATCTTCGTATGTGCTTGTTGTGGCCTATCCTCTTGTTTCTTCCAATCATATTCCTTGAACTGGAATTGCTGGATATAATCAAGAGCCTTGTGATTACAGTCAACAATATTCTCCTTCAAACGTCTGTCAGAAAAACTTTGTTTCACAATAGCCCACAAGCCATATGCGGTGCCATTATATGTGTAGTATATGTCACTTGGTGCGAACTCTAGATTGACAGTAGATTTCCAAAAACCTAATGTTCCTGTCGTCACACTTCCTACTTTGCCTTTACCTGTTTTCAGCCAACCTATTCCTTTAGTATTGATGTAACCTTGTACAGTCATAATAAACTCATCTGTATCGCGAGCTGTATCCCCTCGTGTTATATCATCATCCCTGTAGACGAATAGCCCATAAGGAACATTCTCGCCCCGGCCAGAAGAACCAATGAATTGGACGCCCAATCCATCCTTTGAGTTGACTGCCCTAGGAACATTTATCTGCAAGCCTCCATTGACAGTATCAAGCGAGCCATACTCACCAATATTAATCCTCGTATGCCCTGTCAGTGTAGTACCTGATATAGTTCCTCCGTAGATTCTATCTCCGCTCAATGTTCCTGTTGTTATTTGACTAGCATCTATCGAAATACTACGAACACGATTGATGAAGGCCTGTTTCGCAAATAGCAGACTTAAATAAGCTTCATTTGCAACAAGCTTATTAAAGAAAGCCTGGTCAACTTTCAATTTTTCCGCAGTCACTGCTTCAGCATCTAATATCGTAGTCGTGACCGAACCAGCTTCAAAATTGGCTGTCTTCAGCTTGTCAATCATAGCTGACTTAATAACGGCTCTATCAATCAAGGTTTCGCCAGTGATGTGGGTCAGCTTTCCGTCAAATCGGTTATGACCATTAGCACCAAGGTTTATGCCTGAAATCAAATCACCAGCACTGTTGATGTTCTGAACAGACCATGAGCCAGCCAACTGACTTTGAACTGAGCGAACGGCTTCGTTAGTATCTTCTGGAGACGGCTGCCATGGTCGGATTGTTGTGCCTTCATAAACATCAACATCTCCGAATAAGAGGATTGCAACCTCGCTATCATTCGTTCCATTATTATCAATGCGAATATAGCCTTCGTCACACTCTCCTGAATTAAAAGTGTAATTCTTTCTAACAGCTTCGTCCGATGAAAACTTAACATTCTCAACCAACGTTACAACTCTTGTGAATGTTTGATTCTCTCCAGATTTTCGCCCAAGAAAATAGATAGTCGCACCTTTCATATTCCAGGTATTGAATGCAGTCAAGGCCACTGTATAATTTGTGTTCCGTTTCAGAGAGAAGCGAATGGTTGAAGTTGGAACAACCTCTCTCGTACGATTATCCAAAAAGAAAAGCTTTCTCTTCTGGTTATAAAAGAAAGGATGCGTTCCTGTATGTATAACAGGATTTTGACCAATCTCCCAATATCCCCAGTTTTTATTATCTTGTGGATTTCCACTATTTTTTATAAGATTTGGTCCGCCCTGAGATGAATACTTACTCACCTCAACCTGAAATAGCTGATTAGTCAGAGCCATGCGAGCGACCTTGTTAGAGATGTCGTTCTCATTGCTACCGATGATGCGCTCATAGAGCTGACTTGTTTCCTTCACACGTTGGAAATCCGTCTGGTTAGCCTTACCAGCAATCTGAGATGTAATACTTGCAAATTGGCCATCAACTGTCTGCTTGTACTGAGCGATTTTTGCAGCGATGTCGTTGTTCGTCTGCGTGCTTATCGCACTGAAATGACGTTCAAGACCTCTCACATCCTCTTGATAAGCTGATTTTCCAACATAGTCTCTGGATATCTGCTCACGAATTGCGCTAACTTGACGAGCGCTCTCGTCTCGTGCATAACGCTGCAAGCTCTCTTGTCGCTGACCGTCCTTGCTGATGTAGGTCTCAACCGCGCCCATTTTAGTAAATAGACCCTCTGCAGTGCTTTTGACCTCGTTCAACTTTGTGCCGTACTGAGTCTTAAACGACTCAATCTGTTCAATAGCGGTCTGCGATGATGATTTTAGATTGTCGATTTCAGATTTCGCTTGGTCGCTAATCCTCTTGGCTTCTTGAGCGAGTAAGCTGCTTGCGCCAGCATTTCTCAAGGCTTCTTCTGCCTTTCGTCTAGCTTCTTGGATTGAAGCATTATCAAAGCTGTCGAAACGCTGATTGATAGTATCAGAGAGTTCCCTCTTGACTTCCTCGGCTCTTTCCTTCGCACGTTGTAGTTCGTTATCAAACTCTAACTTATTAACACGAATTTTTTCATCAAATTCCTTATTTCGACGGTCTACCTCGTTTGCAATAGCTTTTTTAATTAGTGATTCACTAAAGCCACTTACTGCATCTTTGATAGCTTGTTGACGAGTAGAACGGTCTTTAGCTTGTAATGTCTGGTAATCGCCCAATTCAACGGCTGAGCGGTTATCATCTAGCTTGTCGATGATTAGCTTATGGATTCTAGCTTCAAAAGCTATTCCGATTTGGTCTCTTACAATCCCGACACTATCACCAATCCAGATATCTTGCTCAATCGCATTGGCCAAATCCAAAAGATTGGCTTTGAATGTGACGATAGGAACAGATAAACGTTGCAATTCCTTGTAAGTAGCTTTTAGCAACTCGACAGGGTCTTCAATATCTTCATTCGTATAAACACCAAAGCGATGCTTGATAACACCGTTTTGATGCAAGCCGTAGATGTTTCTAGCAGTCTCATTCGCTACATAATTCTGCCCTGCAGGCTTATTGACAGGGTCACCTTTAGCAACAGACCACGATACATCTTTAAACTGTATTCTACGACCATAACCACCCGTAGCCTCTCCGGATTCATCCGTGCTTTGTTCACCCTTGCCACGGCCGATAAGAGCCGTCACAACCTCGTCAGATGATTCTTCATAGATTATGTTGAGGATGTTAGAACCATATTCAAATTGATGCCCTGTTTTGCGTCCAAAACGCTGATTTAGGTCAATGTATCGTCCGATTATCTTGTTTTCGACAAAGGTATATCTGACTCTAAATTCGCAAGCGTATGATTCAATCAATTTAACAAGCGCCTGTCTGACAGAAATGTAGTAGAAAGACATATTGCCATTGATTGTCAAGCCGTCAATATCGCCTAGTTGGTAGCCAGTGCCCTTCAAAATCTCTCTTAAAACATCACTTGCAGTTCCACCTGGTCGCTTATCCTCAATGATAAATGAATGCAAGTCGCTTTCTGCTCTGTCTATCCCTTGGATAGTCAAACCGATATCGTAAGATTTTTCTGAAATCCTGAACAAACAAAAAGCCCTGTCTCGTGATTGAAATCCGAAAAACTGGGCTTCTTTTATAATTTCAGGCTTGTAATCTACAGGAATTTCAAAGCTCGCTCTATCAAATCGATTTAATTCAATCGTATGAGTGAAATCTGCAAGGCTCGCTTCATCGATGACATCAATCAATTTTTCTGTTTGATTAAATAAATAAATCATGCGAACACCTCTTTATACTCAATACTATTCAATAGAGCACCTACAACTTGAAATGTATTGACACCTTTTTGAAGTTTGAAATATCGACTATTAACCATGTCGAAGTTCATCAACTCGTTTCTATCATTTAACGTGATTTCTCTAGTCTCGCAATTAACAAGTAGATTTGAACCTTGAATGTAAGTAGCCTTCAATCTGATATACTTCTGTGTTTCAAGATGTAAGATACGAATTTCAGAGCCTGCTTGCGTTGTTAGTCTCAAAATAGGCTCTGTTGGAAAGTCTCCATTGTAGGTTATCTTGTTTGTTGTCGCAGTTTTAGGCTCGGTATACTTGAACGGGTCGTGACAGATAAAATGCAACTTGATAACTGTATCATTAGCATCTTCCAGTTCTGGTTTTTTAACCTTTGAAAATATAGCTTTATAATGTCTCCCTGAATCATCACCAAACACTAATTTCTTAGCTTGACGGGAAAACAACAAGCGATTTAGGCGCTCGTACTGCTTCCGCATACCTAAATCAGTAAATCCTGTTAGTTTAACCTGTATTTCTATCTCACGTTCTTTATAAGTAGCACCATAGAGATATTGACCGTCTCGACCTTTGATAGTTGCAGTTTCGTGATGAAAATCAAGGACGTCACGCCCTGTGGTATTCGCCACAAAGAACGTTCCGTCCTCGTTGTTCATCTCTTGATTGAGGCTTATATCACCAAAACGTACTTCTAAGCCAAAATTAAATGTTGGTGTGCCTCTGATTGTGTCATTAAAAGTATACATTTAAAACACCATTAAAGGCTTTGAGCCTTTAATCTTATCCTTTCTTCTTTACTTTGGATATTCGAAATGTCAGAAACAAAGGCTCTGAAATCATTTGAACCAAGAGCGAGGTTAATAATAGCTGGTTCTTTCGTCTGGTTGACTTCATAAGTAGCTGATAATGTACCAGATACGTTATTAGAGAAATTGCCCTGCAAAGCATTTGACATTGCTGAAACTCTAGAACCTGCATCGTCGAACATCGAACGGATTCCATCTGCCATTCCAGATACATTGCCTTTGACATCTTCAAAACCACTCATTAAAGCAGTATTAAAACCACCCATGATAGCTAGACCAGCTGGAGTCAGCAATCTACGGTCATACGAGATAGGTCCTTTGTGTTCGGCAATCCAGCTAGCGATACCACCAACGAAATCAGTAACCGCACCCCACATTGATTTCAAACCACCAAGGAAGCCTTCCATGATAGCTTGGCCAGCTGCCCCTAAGTCAATATTCCATAATTGGTCAAAGAAACCTTTTACGCTATCAATAGCGCCCATAACACCATCTTTCAATGCGTTCATAGCATTCATAAAACCGTCTTTCAATGCATTTCCTACATTGATAACTGTGTCTTTAATGGCATTGATTGCATTGCTAATAAAGTCTTTAATACCATTCCAGATTGTAGTTACTACATTTTTAATAGCTCCCAAAACAGTACTAATGACGTCCTTAATTGCATTAATGACAGTCGATATAACTGATTTAATACCATCCCAAACCGTTTGTGCAACACCTTTAATATTCTCCCAAGCACCGCTCCAGTCGCCTTTGATAATAGATGTAACTGTGTTGATAATACCTGCTATTACATTCAGTACCGTTGAAATGATTGTTGAAATGACTGTCCAAACAGTCTGAACGATTGTAGTAAACACAGTCCAAACCGCATTCCATACCTCTTGAACAATCTGCATCCCTGTCGTAATCACGTTTTGGATAACTTCGATAGCGCTTGTTATAAACTGCTGAATAGCGGTCCAAACAGTTTCAACGATAGGTTGAAGTGTACTCCATGCGGTTGTAGCAACCTCTGTGATACTGTTCCAAAGATTAGTAAAGAATTCAACTAGACTGTTCCATGCTGTCTTAATCGCTTCAATGATTGGCGTCACTACTTCAACGATACCATTCCAAACCGTTGTAGCTACTGAAACAATTCCACCCCACAAAGCTGAAAAGAAATCTTTTAAAGAATTACCATTACAAACAGATAACCTTTCTTTTACAGCAAACCACACCTCAATTAATACAAAACCAATTACTTGCTTAATCGCCATCTTTCCTCCGAGATTAACAGCCGCCTTCGAAGTATCATAAGCGAATTTTGAGCTTGTATAATAATCTTTATTAAGTTTATTCGTCATAGATTGTTTCGAT
>ERZ773050.2288-NODE-2288-length-10196-cov-11.772409_pt1 | contig 10196 bp, 9 predicted proteins | sample MGYA00580632_ERZ773050 | MGnify/ENA primary metagenome ERZ773050 (study PRJEB29015, sample SAMEA2738123) | human oral metagenome | biome: human oral; feature: human-associated habitat; material: saliva | place: China | collected 2166 ... | reverse complement strand
GCTAAGGTTTCATTTTTACGTTCACTAAGATATTCAATAAACTCACGATTCATGGCTCACTCTACCTTTCCGCAATGAGCCGCCTTGTTTACCACGCACCACTGCCAAATATTCGCTAACGATAGATAATGCAATCTCCTCAGGAGTTTGTGCACCCAAGTCTAGACCAATTGGAGCATAGACCAGATCTAACTCTTCTTGCGTCCAACCTTGCTCACGCAATACTTCAAATGCATAATGAATGCGCTTTTGACTACCCATAACACCCATATACGTAGGCAAGTAGCCACGAAGTTGTTCAAGGCATATATTATCGTACTCATGAGCACGCGTTACGATGATAAAACCATTATACTCATCAAGAGGTAAATCATTCTTGAAGTTCTCTAAAGGCAAGCATTTACGAGTAACGCGTTCATCAAAGAATTCTGGAACTACATATTCTGGACGGTCATCTACAACAGTAACACGACAGCCGATGAATAATAGTAAATCAGTAATCGCTCGGCTCACATGACCAGCGCCCAATACGAGAACGGACGGATCATTTTCTACAGGTTGTACGAAACATTCTATTTCGCCTACCATACACAGAGAGTTAAGTTTTGCTTTATCTACTGTAAAGCCTTCAATAGCCGTACCATAAAGCACGCTACCATCTTCGGCATACACAGTCTTATCCCCTTGACGAGGACCAGATAAAACAGTGACCATCAAGGTAGTTTCAGTAACCTGTAGACGGTCTTTCATCACATCATAGATTGTTTCCATCTAGATTCCTTTCATAATCCCATGCTGTAACAGCCTCTAATACGCCGCCACCAACAGCAAGGGACTTATCTGAAATACTATAACAATGAGACTCTTCACAACGAGCATCTACATCGGCCAATTTAAAATGGTCCGATACAATGAGCCCACTCTTTAGAATGCCTCTAAGAATACCTGTAATTTTTGCCCGTACCGGCTCTTCATCGACAAAACCAATGACCTCATTGGCTTGAACAGAATCACCAATATGACGCTTTGCCGTAAATAGACCAGCCTTTGGTGAGTGTATTACACGTTCATGAGTATAGCCACCTACATTACCAGGAATGCCGGTATTCGGTTGAGCAGGACCATCATAGATACAGCGCCCCAAATAATGACCACGCATCGTTTCGATGACTACATCTACATCATCCCCTGCGGTAAATCCAGGCCCAACACCTATAACAAGCTCTGCATCATCACGTTTTGTACCTAGATTCTTCTTACTTAAAATACCATCTACTACAATAGCTGGTTTCAGTGTATCTAATAACTCTTCGTATGAACTAGTCACAACGGGAATTATCCCTTGTGCCAAAGTATCTTTCACTTCACTAAGGGCAACATGACGGGCTACAAAACGTTCCAAAACCATTTCACCACGATGAACAGCATTGCCGTAACATACTTCGCGGCGAATCATAGTAGGAATCGCAATTTCACTAATAACCACGGGATAGCCCGCCCGTTTCAATCTATATACAGCGCCGGAAGCGATATCTCCGCCTCCACGCATGAGCACTAATGGTTTCATAATCCCTCACTTTCACGATGTTTTAAACGCTCAAAATCATCGGGTGTATCGATATCGTCACCAATATCGTCACGAATCCATAATTTCAAGACATACTCCTTGCCATCACCACGAATGATGGTCTTACCCCCTTGATCCCCTTGGATCTGTTGTAAAAATTCAAACCAATGAGAACCAAAGAGAACGGGATTTCCCGACTGATAGTTCACCCCATAATGGGGGACGACGATAGTTTTCGAATGAAAGTTTTCACTAAATGCACTAATGATCTCATGTACGACAGCACTCGTCAGAAGAGGCTGATCCCCTACTGAGCAAAGAATGCCGTCTAACGGTATAGGCGATGTTTCGACTAAATGACGCACCCCCATCGCTATGGACACACCTTGTCCTAGCTCAGGATGCTCATTTCGAATCGCTTCAAACCCGTACTTTGTGACAATAGGTTCTAGTTTTTCATGATCATCACCAGTAACCGCCACAAAAGGTAGTTTACATGATATCGCAGATACTACCGGACCGCCCCATCCACATTGAAGAGCCCCACAGACCGCATCTAGAACAGTCTTGCCACGCCAGGGCAAGAGCTGCTTATTACATCCCATACGCTTGGATTGTCCTCCCACGAGGAGGACAATGCCAATATGCAAAGGACGACGGTCTATGGGGTCTCTCATTGTACTGAAAGCGGTATTACAATTTGCTTTCACATAAGTCATGAGTACCTACCGACATTGAATAATACGACGGATTTCGCAACTTGCTTTGTATCCATCAGCTAAGATGATAGCAGCGATATCGCTATCCACAATATGATCAATAAAATCATCGATGATGCGATGTTGCACTGTTTCATAACCAGTACAGAATAGGATTTTCTTCCCTTTGCTGTATTGGAACAAACCTTGCTTATGTAATACAAGATCAGCCAACATACGCGGTGTTACAATAGCACCCATATCGCGTTTTACGATATCTTGAACGAGCTCGATATTATGTACGTGCTCCTCATCAAGAGGAGCCCCTAGCATTTGTAGGTTAACAAGACCAATCGTAGTCTTTGTAAGGGATGGAATAACAGGTTCACTCGTCTTAGGCGCCTTGAGCCATTTTTCCTTTGCCCCATCTGCTTCTACCACAATTTGCCAGTTAGGATGTAACTTGGATAAACCATCGATAAGATCACAATCTAAGGAGTCCACTTTTGTTCCCGTAATGCCAGAGAACCACGCACCACAATAACCATGTAACACACGATCAGTACAATACTCATCTGCTTCATTAATATTTTGAGTGTAAATCGGTTTATAATGAGCAACCTGAGATTCATAGAGTCGAGTCGTAGTCGTAACTACGATGGGCTGACCTTTCAGCCGTCCATATTCTACTAGTTTAGAAAGCACAGTCGTTTTACCGCCTGCCCCAACAAGGGCAACGATTCCCGGCTGAATCAATCGATTCCAATAGGATGTTTGTGATGTCATAGAACCAGGCCTCCTTAGAAAGTAAAAGGAACTAGAAATCTCTATACTTTATATTTCTCGTCCATAGCCATAAATACCTTCTCAGGTGTCATAGGTAATGTACGAACATCCGCACCAACTGCATTTTTAATAGCATGTTGGATAGCTGGACAACCAGTGTTAATAACAACTTCACCAATAGATTTAGCACCAAAACCGCCAGTTGGTTCATAAGACTCTACGAAGTCTACATGTAATTCACCGATATCTTGACGGGTTGGAATCTTATAAGTCATAAGGTTACTAGTTTCTAAACGACCACTATTTGTATAGCGTACATCTTCATATAGTGCCATACCGATAGCTTGTACTACACCGCCCTCAACTTGAACGCGAGCCAATTTAGGGTTAATAACAGTACCGCAATCGATGCAGGAATAGAAGTGAAGAGGAATAACCTTACCAGTTTGTTTGTCTACTTTTACCTCTGCAATAGATGCCATGAATGGAGGTGGGGATGTATGACTGCCCCATGTAGCGAAACCAGATAATTGTTCTGCCTTAACGCCCACTAATAGTTTTGGAGCTAATTGATGGATATCCATAGTTTTGGAACCATCTTTTGTTGTAGCTACAACGCCATCAAAATCAACGTTTTCAATGTCTGTTTCAAAGAACTCTGCAAATTTAGCAATGATCTTAGCGCGCAACTCTTCTGCAGCCATCTTAGCCGCTGTACCAGTTACATATGTCGTACTAGATGCATAGGAACCTGGATCAAATGGTACGATGTCTGTATCAGATTCAACAACAGTCATGTATTCCATAGGACAGCCAATGATTTCACAAGCCATTTGAGTCAATACAGTATTAGCCCCCATGCCCATATCGGAAGAGCCAGTGTACAATGTATAGTTACCATCATCGCCAAGACGAATTTCTACAGATGCTACGTCAATATTAGCAACGCCAGAACCTTGCAATGCTAGTGCCATACCAAGGCCGCCACGGTAGCGTTCATCGATATCCCAAGAATGAGGACGTTCATCCCAACGAGCCATTTCTTTTACGCGATTTACAGTATCTTGGAACAAACCAGAATCAAGATATTCATCTGGAGCGTATACTAAGCTTTGTTCACCTTGAGCAATCAAGTTCTTTTGACGCAATTCAGCAGGGTCTATACCCATTTTGTCCGCCAAGTTATTAACTGCACACTCTAAAGGCCATAACGCTTCGGTAGCACCATAACCGCGGAATGCACCGCCTGGTGTATGGTTCATGTATACGCCTTCTGTACCGTAGTGGACAGCTGTCGCTTTATTGTATAAAGGAATGGACTTATGCTCACCAGCTGTAGTAGTAGTGAAGCAGTGAGTTGCATGAGCACCTGCATCAGTAATGGAGTCCATATCAATTACTTTGATAATTCCATCTTTTGTAGCACCTACACGGATTTTCCATTCACGAGCATGACGTGTAGTGGAGCAAGTCTGTGCTTCAGTGCGATCGTATAAGAGGTAGCAAGGTTTCTTCAATGTCCATGCCACAAAAGCTGTCATAATTTCTGTGCAAGCCGTTTGTTTAGAACCAAAACCACCGCCGATACGAGGTTTGATTACGCGAACCTTTGTAGCCGGAATTCCTAATGCACGCGCAATATGACGGCGTACATGGAAAACGATTTGTGTAGAAGATACGATAACTACGCGGCCCAATGCATCAATGTAACCATAACTTTGGAATGGTTCCATTGCTGTTTGGCGTGTAGCCTGGTCAAAGTAAGTACCATCTACTACATAATCACATTTTGCAAGTTCAGCTTCAATATCGCCTACTCGTTTATGATAAGATACGCAAATATTGCGTTTATAATCTTGACCTACAGGAATATTGTTATGAATATCATCTTCAGGGTGGACTACTGTTTCATGGTCGATAGCCGTATGCATATCGAGTACAGGTTTTTGTACTTCGTATTCAACCTTGATAAGAGGCATCGCTTTAAGTGCTGTAGCTTCATCTTTTGCAACAACAAGAGCCACTTCATCGCCTACATAGCGAACTACAGGGTCTAAGATAAGCGCATCATAAGCAGATGGCTCTGGATAGGTTTGACCAGCCAATGTAAAACGAGTATTAGGCACATCTTCATGTGTAAAGATTGCTTCTACGCCAGGAATCAATTTAGCTTTAGATGTATCGATTGATTTAATGCGCGCCTGTGCATGAGGGCTACGAAGAACCTTAATAACGAGCGCATCTTTTGGAACAAAATCGCCAGTATAAGACGGTTTACCCGTCAAAATACCTTTAGAGTCAACCTTGTCATAAGATTTACCAATGTGCTTATTCATTATTTTAGGCCTCCTTCTAAGAATTTACGAACCCCTCGAAGTTGTGATTCATAGCCAGTACAACGGCACAAGTTACCGATGAGGTATTCACGAATCTCATCATCACTAGCCTTTGGATTTTTACGTTTCAAGTTGATAGCACTCATCATCATGCCAGTTGTACAGAAGCCGCATTGGTCAGCGCCTTCGCTAGCAATACAAGCCGCTAATAATTCAGCCTCTTCTTGCAAGCCTTCTAATGTAGTGATTGTATGACCTGGCGCACGGAATGTAGGATACGCACAAGACAAGATAATTTCGTCATCTACCCATACAGTGCATAGGCCACAGTTTGTTGTGTCACAGCCACAACGTACGCTATAGTAACCAAGATTACGCAATGTATCCAACAACATTTCATCAGTTGGCACATTAACAGTTACATTTTTATTATTAATATTAAGTACGAGTTCCATTATTGTGCCACCTCCTTAGACAAGCGTTGAACCATAGCTTTTACCATTTCCATACGATATTCTTTGGAAGCATGAGAGTTAGATTGGTAAACTAGCTCTTCAGATGCTAATTGACCTGCTTCTTTCGCTGCAGACAATCCTTTTTCTGAAAGCAGAGCACTTGCTTTTTCTGCTAATTGAGGCACGCCAGGTCTTGTACCGATGTACACTTCAACACCTTTGTCATCACGGCGAAGAGCACCTGTCAACACGGGGAAGTCACCGCGAGAGATGCGAAGAGCCTCTACAGCTACAGGCACATCTACTTTAGGGATACGAATTTCCACGAGGATATCACGTTCTCTGTATTTCATATAGTCATGTATGGACATGCGACCGCCTTTAAAAGTAACGATGTCTGCATGTACTGCCATTAATGCAGGAATAATGTCGGAGAAGCCGAAACGGCTTGCTACAGATCCACCCATAGTAGCAGTGTTCCGGAATTGAATGCCAAGAATTTCTTTAACACCTTTAACAACAGCACCACCACAGAATTGTTGTAATGGCTCAAAACGTTCCACATCGCCTTGCGTTGCCATAGCACCAATGACAAATTCGTTATCCTCTTCGCGAACATAACACAAGTCAAGACTAGCCATATCAATCACTGCAGGCCATGTGCGCCGACCCAAACGCAACCAACAGCCGCCAGCTAGCATTGGGGCAGTTTTGTTTTTTGTGGCTAATTCATAAGCCTCTTCCACCGTCTTCGGTTGTAATACTTTCATAAATGCTAACATAATCTGTCCTCTCAATGGTATACTAATACTAACAGAACTGGATGATAACCACAAAAATACAGATATCACCGAACTACAAACTTAGCAGGAATCTATAGAATTCCTCACGTTTCTTATACTTTTATTTTACCAATTATTCGCCACTAAATCTATGATGAAAGATATAAATTTACAGGAATTTTGCAAAGAATTACATATTTATGAATTTGGGATTGCCCCTTGGCCTCTACCTGAAAATGCAAAAACCATTTTGTACGAAACTAATCCCTGTCCATTTACAGCTGCGGATGTGGAGGAACGACTACTCGGAACAACTGAGTTCACACCTAAAAGTGCTATTGTCTGTCTCTTTCCATACTACGTAGAACATAATGGTCCATCCAATCTGTCCCGCTATACATGGGGCGCAGATTATCACCTGGTCATTAATGAATATTTAGAAAAACTTATTGAAAAATTACAAAAAATAAATACTTCAGCTCAGTTTTCTATACATTGTGACACCTCTCCCTTGGCAGACCGTTACATGGCATACTTAGCAGGCCTTGGCTTTTATGGCAAAAACAATTGTTTTATCAGTCCTAAATGGGGATCCTACGTAGTAATAGGAACGATATTAACCACCTTAGAATTTGAGCCGAACACACCACTTGAACAATCTTGCATGGGTTGTAATCGTTGTATTACCGCTTGTCTAGGTCAATGCTTAGGGCACGAAGAATTCAAATATGATACTTGTAAAAGCTACTTAACACAGAAAAAAGGCGAACTCACCGACCAAGAACAACATATTATCGCTAAAACCCCATTAGTATTTGGCTGCGATGTATGCCAAGAGGTGTGCCCCCATAATCAAGGCATTCCCACAACACCAATTCCCGAGTTCCAACAAATCGAGCCACACATCGCTATTGATGAACTAGAAATGCTTACAAACAAAGAGTTCAAAGCTAAATATGGGCACCGGGCATTCTCGTGGCGTGGGAAGAAAATATTAATGAGGAATCAGGAAATTATAGAAAATAAATAAAAGAGACGACCAATGGTCGTCTCTTTTATTTATTTGGTTAATTGTTATTTAATTTCGTAGTAGTTTAGTTCATCCAAGCTTTTAGCCAAGGCAGGCATATATTTCAAGGAACATATCTACCTCTGGCATGTTAAGGGCTTTCAGTTTAGCTAAATCAGTCTAAATACTATCACTCTTCATTAGAATCTTTAGTGCTACTGCGTATTACTATAAAAGTTATTAAAGTAATTATGCCTGGTATAAGAGCATATCCTAAGATAGCACCAAGACTTTCTGCTATAAAATGCTGCCAATTATTCTTATATATAGGTAGGATATTGCTGGAAAGAGCCATTGCAAATATAGACAAAATATAGAACTCTATTCTATATCCAAAACCAAAGCTTTTATTCTTTATTATTACTCTAAATAAAGCCTCTATAAATATTACAAAGCCTATAAATACAAAAGAAAAATGTAAGACTCTATTAAATTCCTTTTCTTTTTCATATTGTGCGACTTTTAATTTTAACTCTTGATCATGTTTATTCTTTCGATCTTTATATTGACTGAACAGATTATTATAAATTTTTTCATCTAAAGTCCCATTAACAATTCGTCTCTCACCCTTCTCTGGAGGGAGATCAAATTCTTTAAGAATTCGTCCAGTCCCCTTATGATATACTGTTACTGTGCCAGACTTAACCCAACCAGTACTGTAAAAATTAATCGGAACTATTTTATATACATCTTCATCTAAATTATCAAATTTAAACACAGCTGAAATAATTATTGGTGCATCTGGATTTTTTCCAATAACATTGGCAAAATCATCCACTTTTATACTACTAGAATCAATATAAACCCTATTGTTTGGACTATTATTATCTATAGCGGTCCAATTTACTGCACTAGCACAAAAAACTTGCGAAAAAAATATCATAAAAAATAGAAGTACTTTTATCATATATCCCCCTTATTAATACAACGCCACTTATTAATTAATAATATACTTGGGCTAATTTAATAATCAATACCTTATTTTTATTATGACTATTCCATATAATATAAAACATTACCCTTAATAAAATGATTAAATATCATTATATAAATGTATAATCTTTATAATGACACACTTACATCAAAATAGTTTTTTCTTTTAGCAAATAGTTTTAATAGCATAAAATATATACTATATTTTGTAGTAATTAAGTTTATCCAAGGATTCACTCAAGGCCGGTACATATTCTTCGATGAACATGTCCACCTCTGGCATATTTAGAGCTTTCAACTTGGCCAAAATCGTATCGTGCGCCTCCTTGAATTCATCATTGCCCGCATGTAATTCATTAACGCATTTCATATAGGCGGACAAGGTATCGGCAGCTTTCACAATCGGCCATTCAGGCAATGTTTCAGCATCTACAATATACGGTTTATAAACGGATTGCAATCGTTCCGGCAATGTGCTTAACATTTTTTCTTGCGCTAAGGTTTCCACCTCGCCATACAAGGAACGAAGCTTAGGATCAAAGTATTTAATAGGCGTCGGCATGTCCCCTGTAAAAATTTCACTTACCTCATGGTACATGGCAATGACGGCTACCTTGTTAATATCTAAATTTCCGCCGAAATATTCATTTTTAAGAGCCGCTAAATTATGAGCTACCATAGCCACCTCAAGGCTATGCTCTTGAATATTTTCAGTTTCCGTATTGCGCATTAGGCTCCAACGGTTAATAAAGCGCATCCGTTTTAAAAAAGCAAAAAATGAACTCATACATATCCCCCTTACAATGAAGGTCCCACCAGAAGGTAGGACCTTTTATAGTTTGTATAACCAAATAGTTATGTTATTAAATGACGCCGCGTAATTTAAAACCATAGTCTAGGAACTGAACAGCCTCATTCCAACGATTGTCATCATTGAGCATCACCACAATCATAGTGTGCCCATTTCGCGTAGCCGATGCGATTAAACACTCACCAGCCGCATTTGTAAAACCGGTCTTTAAACCATTAGCACCAGGATATTTATTGCGGATAAAATGGTTTGTAGTGCGAATCGTTTCAGGCACACGGTTTTGATATGGCACCTTATAGTAATCATTAGCCACCTTGTCGCGGAACATTTGATATTTCATACCATAAGCTGCAATCAAAGCCAAATCTCGTGCCGTCGAATGATGACCCATTTGGGTCAATCCATGAGGATTGAGGAATACGCTGTTTTTGGCCCCCGCCTTAGCAGCTATGCGATTCATATCCTTCGCAAAATTTTCTACAGACCCACTTACGTTCTCTGCCACCACTACGGCCGCATCATTACCAGATGCTACCATCATACCTTCAAGAACACCTTCCAAGGTGATTTGGTCACCTACTTGTACGCCAAGATTAGATTCTTCCATGCTCGTCGCATAGGGACTAATCGTTGCTAACTCATCTAATTGTGTTCCTTTTAACTCAAGTGCTGTTAATAAGGTTACCATTTTCGTAGTACTTGCCGGATGCATCCATTTATCGGGATTCTTGGCGAATAAAATCTCCTTATTATCTGCAT
>ERZ773050.2286-NODE-2286-length-10206-cov-4.281352_pt1 | contig 10206 bp, 10 predicted proteins | sample MGYA00580632_ERZ773050 | MGnify/ENA primary metagenome ERZ773050 (study PRJEB29015, sample SAMEA2738123) | human oral metagenome | biome: human oral; feature: human-associated habitat; material: saliva | place: China | collected 2166 ... | reverse complement strand
TATACATCTGAAAAAGTTGAGAAATTATCAAAATACTTAGGTGATGATTTTTCAGCTGTTGCAACTTTTGAAATTCATGGAGAAGAACAAATTGCAGAATTAAGAATTACAGTTGGTAGTACTGTTTATAAAGCTACTACAGCTTCTAAGGATTTATATTCTTCTATTGATAAAAATATTGGAATTTTAGAAGGTCAAATTAGAAAATCTAAAACAAAAAAAGACAAGCAAAACATGGTTGAGACAATTAGAATTCAAGAGAAAGAACTTTTAGATTTTGAAGATGGTATTGAAGGTGAAGTTGTTAAAACTATCCTTTATAGTGTAAAACCTATGATGGTTGATGATGCTTTACAAAAGGGATATTCTATCGATGATATTCAGATATTATCTCCAATGTATGCAGGGGTAGCAGGAATTGATTATCTAAACAATGCACTACAAGAATCATTTAATCCACAATCAAAGGATAAAGCAGAAGTCAAATCAGGATATATGACTTTCCGTGAGGGTGATAAAATCTTACAGTTAAAGAATCAACCGGATGACGATGTATACAATGGGGATATAGGTGTTTTAGTAGAAATCATTGACGCAAAGCATGCGGAAGATCATAAAACAACAATTATCTGTCAGTTTGGTGAAATCATTGTTGAGTACAAACCTGAAAACTGGATTAATATTACACTTGCATACTGTATCAGTGTGCACAAATCACAGGGTAGTGAATATCCAATTGTTATCATGCCTATTATCCGCAGACATGCGGGCATGTTACAAAGAAAACTAATATATACAGGTGTCACAAGAGCACGCAAAGCATTAATCGTATTGGGGGAGTTAGAGGCATTTAAACGTGGTATTCAAGTATTAGAATTACATCCTCGTGAGACAACGCTAACTCAAAAAATACAACAGTTTGTAAAAGGCGATTATGGATATTAAAAAGGTGAGCAAATTTTTCTCACCTTTCTTCTTTTTTCTTAAATGAATCTTTTACTTTATTAAATTGTTCTTGGAGTTTTGACATATAGTCACTTGCAAGGATATTACTACTATTAGAAATCATGTTACCAACCAAACGTAAGATAGCAGCTGATTTTTCTGGAGGTAATTTTTGAAGTGCACTGATAATATCTTTTAAGGAATCAAATCCACCTTCTTTGAGTTTAGCAAAAGATTCAGCATCAGTTGATTCAAGAACAGAGAAGATACCATCAATTGCAATCTTCGCTTCATCTTCTGATAGATTTTCCAAGAATTTATCGACAGCTTTATTTAAGAATGCTGAGTTAGCAGATAACGATTCAGCTTGTTCAAAATGATTACGTATTACAATCCAAGTTAAAGCATCATGTTGCATAACCGAATTCACTGTACTTTTAACAATCTTTGGCTCAACGTTATTCATCAATATACCAATAATTGATGAATCTGGAATAATTAGGGTAATTCTATCTTGGATTGCTTGATAAGAAGGCGATTGTAACATTTCACCTTGGAAACCAGGTCCATCATTCGACCACACCTTTATAATTTTATCTTGTATGGATTGTTCACAATGGCATGCAGCATATGTTGCTAGATTACCACCTTTAGAGTGTCCTCCAACATGGATTGGTAAGGTTTCGTTTTCAAATAATTGATTAATATATGCGACTGCTGCTTTTTGGCCATTTGTTCCTGTTGTATAAGATAAATAGAAATCTTCTTTCCATCCAATAAAAGTATTATCTGTACCACGATAGGAGATATAAATCATATCATTTAGTTTAAAGGTTACTGCAGAAAACTGTACAACAAAGTCTTTGTCAGTATAACTGATATAATAACCAATCTTAATATCTTTAAAACGCTCTGTATCTGCTACTTTATCGAGTAATCTGGCATTGACTCCATTATAGGTTTCAATTTCTGCAATTTCTTCACGTGTGTGTAATTTATAAAATTCATCTCTTATCTTATGGAGTGGTTGAAAGGTTGTTTCGATATTAGGGATATCATCATAATGAACATAAGCTAAAAGGCTGAGGATAGCATTATCCACTTCATTAAAGGATTCAGTTGTAAATGGAAGATCTCCTCGCCAATCTAGATAATCATAAATCGTTGTCATTCGCATTACCTCGTAATAAGAGTACCACATCATCTTTCTATCGTCATTGATTTGATTTTTATATTAACTTATTTGAAATTATTGAATTATAACGATATCGTTGAAAATCGCTTTATTTTCAACAGTTTTAATGTTAGAATTTCATAGAAATCAATGACAAAGGGTTAGTAGATATAGGCTGTGTCGTAGAGAGAAGATGTTTGGTGAAAATCTTCCATAAGCGATATTGAAGCTTCCTTTAACAGAGTGCTTAATCAGCAACGTATCTCTACGTTACAGAGCAATTGAGGTGCGCACGTTTTGTGCGAATCAGGATGGTACCGCGTGTTAACGTTCCTGGATGTAGGAACGTTTTTTATTTGTTCAGGAGGAAAACAATGGAAAAGCAATATCGACTCAGTGGAAATGAAGTCAGACAAAAATTCTTGGATTTCTTTGCGTCTAAAGGTTGTATGATCGAACCTGGCGCAAGTCTTATTCCACATAATGATCCAACACTGTTATGGATCAATGCTGGTGTATCAGCGTTAAAGAAGTATTTTGATGGTTCAGAAAAACCAGCATCCAACCGTATCTGTAATGCCCAAAAATCAATTCGTACAAATGATATTGAAAATGTAGGTCGTACAGCTCGTCATCATACATTCTTTGAAATGTTAGGTAACTTTTCAATCGGTGATTACTTCAAGAAAGAAGCGATTACTTGGGCTTGGGAGTTCTTGACATCTCCAGAGTGGATTGGATTTGATCCGAAGCGTTTATATGTAACTGTTTATCCAGATGATGACGATGCATATAACCAATGGGTTAAGGTAGGTATGATTCCTAGTCATATTCGTCGTACAGAAGATAACTTCTGGGAAATTGGTCGTGGACCTGGTGGACCTGATACAGAGTTATATTATGACCGTGGAGAGAAGTATGATCCAGAGGGTATTGGTGAAAAGTTATTCTTTGAAGATTTAGAAAATGATCGTTACATCGAAGTATGGAATATCGTATTCTCTCAGTACGATTGCCGTCCTGGTGAAGTTGACCGTCATGAGTATAAGGAATTACCACAGAAGAATATTGATACAGGTATGGGTTTAGAACGTCTTGTATGTTTGATTCAAGATGGTGAAACAAACTTTGATACAGACTTATTCTTGCCAATTATTCATGCGACTGAACAGTATGCAAAGCATTCATACAGCGAAAAAGAATATAAGATGGCATATTGCGTTATCGCTGACCATATCCGTACCGTAACATTTGCGATTGCGGACGGCGCGATGTTCTCTAATGAAGGTCGTGGATATGTACTACGCCGTGTATTACGTCGTGCAGTACGTTATGGTATTAAGTTAGGTATTGATGGTGCGTTCATGTACAAGCTTGTAAAGGTAGTTGCAGATAACATGATTGCATACTATCCATATGTACAGGAAAAAGTTGCTTTAATTGAAAAGCTTGTGAAGCAAGAAGAAGAATCCTTCCACAAGACACTTGCAAATGGTGAAGCACTCTTACAGGACGCATTAGCAGAGCATGCGGATACTAAGATCTTACCTGGTGAAGTAATGTTTAAGTTATATGATACTTATGGATATCCAAAGGAACTTACAACAGAGATTGCCGAGGAAGAAGGTTATCGTGTAGACTCTGAAGGTTTTGATAAAGAAATGCAAGCGCAGAAAACACGTGCTAGAGAAGCACGTGGAAATATTCAATCCATGCATGGTCAATCCGCTGATTTAATGGACTTCACACAAGAAAGTAAGTTTACTGGTTATACAGATACACATTCGAAGGGAAAGGTAATTGGCTTATTTAAGGATGGTATCCGTGTAGAGACATTAACAGATGAGGGTGATATCATTCTTGATGAAACATGCTTCTATGCAGAAAGTGGTGGTCAGTGTGCGGATACTGGTATTGTTTGGAATGATCATTTCAAAGCGAATGTAACCAACGTTCAAAAAGCCCCACATAAACAGCCATTACACCATATTACTATTGTTGAAGGAACACTTTCAGAAGGCGATGTAGTAGAAGGCGAATATGACTATGAAAAGCGTCAACGTACACGAGCAAACCATAGTTCATTACACTTATTACAAGCTGCACTAAAGAAGGTATTAGGAGATCATATTGCACAGGCTGGTTCTTACAACTGTCCAGAGTATGGAAGATTTGACTTTACACATTTTGAAAAGCCTACGGAAGAGCAGCTTAATGAAGTAGAACGTCTTGTCAATGAACAGATTGCTTTAGCACAACCTGTTGTAACCGAAGTAATGGATGTCGAATCTGCGAAGAACTCAGGTGCGATTGCATTATTTGATGAAAAGTATGGTGATACAGTACGTGTTGTTTCCATGGGTGATTTCTCTAAGGAATTCTGTGGTGGTACACACGCAAGTAATACAGCTGATTTATGCGTATTCAAGATTACTTCTGAGGAATCTATTGGTTCTGGTATTCGACGTATTACATCTGAAACAAAGTTTGATGCATACCAAGACTTCAAGAGTGAAGAACAGTATCTACTTGAATGTGCGAAGTTAATGAAACTGCAATCATGGCAAGGATTCAAAGAGAAGTTAATCGCATTACAAGAAGAAAATGCACAACTTCGCAAAGAAAATGATGCACATAAGCAAGCAGCACTATTATCGTCAGCAGATACAGCAGTACAGAAGGCTGAAACAATCAATGGTTTATCCTGTGTATTATTAAGCTTAGATGGCTTTGATACAAATAGTCTAAAGGCATATGCAGAAAACGTACGTAATAAGCTTGTGGATGGATTTGTATTTGTATCCAATACAACAGATGGTAAGGTAACATTTGTATGTGCTAGCTCTAAGGTTGCAATCGCCAAAGGTAAGAAGGCTGGAGATATTGTAAAGGCCGCTGCACAGTTAACAGGTGGTAACGGTGGTGGTAGACCTGACATGGCACAAGCTGGTGGTAAGGATACTTCTAAAGTACAAGAAGCACATGTATTAGTAAGACAAATTCTTGCACAATAATCATGTTTTGAAATAGGTATCATTTTGATACCTATTTTTATAGTTTTCATGTTACAAACACAATGAAATGATGCGGTTGTATATACTTTTTGTAAAATTTGACATAAAATAACTACAGAGATGGAGGTAGTCAAAATGATGAAACAAAATAATTTGACTGAAACGATGAGCTTTAATTCTGAAGAGATTCGTCGTGAAACAATCCACGAAGTTTTAAAACAGGTAGAAGCTTCATTAAGTGAGAGAGGTTATAACGCTATCAATCAGTTAGCAGGTTATTTAATCTCTGATGATCCTGCATATATTTCTTCACATAACAATTCAAGAAGTTTAATCCAATCCGTGGAACGTCATGAAATTATTGAAGAATTAGTTCGTTTCTATTTAGAGGCACATCATTAAATGACACGCTATCTAGGTTTAGATCTTGGTAGCGTAACTTGTGGTGTTAGTTTTAGTGATACCGGATTAATTGCAAGAACAATTGAAACGATTCGTTTTAAACCAGATGATTACAATATGGCTCTAGATAAAGTGTTAGATATTGTTGATCGCGAAAAGCCAGATATTATCGTGTTAGGGTTACCATTATTATTGAATGATGATGTTGGTCCACGTGCACAGATATGTTTAGAGTTTGGTGAAGTTCTTGAACAAGAATCAGGGATCCCGGTTAAGATGCAAGATGAACGATTTACAACAGCAGTTGCTGAAAGTATCTTGTTAGAAGCAGATATATCAAGAAAGAAACGTAAAAAGAAGATTGATCAGTTGGCTGCAGTACAAATACTGCAGACTTGGCTAGATCGCAATGTAAAATAAGGCGGCAAAACGCCTTTTTTAAGGAGAGATGATAGTATGATTGAAAACAACACAATGATGATTACTGATGATGCAGGCAATGAACGTGAAGTTGAAATTCTTTTGACGTTTGAAAACGACGATAAGACAAAGAAATATGTATTATTCACAGATCCTACGGATGAAGAAGGCAATGTTTATGCATATAGTTACAATGAAGATGGCTCTATGGATGAAGTTGTTGATGAAGAAGAATGGGAAATGTGCCAAGAAGTTTTAGGTGCATTTATCAGTGAGGATGATGGTGAATAGGCATGGCTAAGAGAAGAAAGAAAAGAAGTTTAATTCCATTATTACTAATTTTGATCTTGGCGGTTGGTTTTGTAAGTTCATATATTTATTATTCACAATCTATTAAGGCTGTATCAGAAACTTCTGAAGAAGTAGAGTTTAAAGTAAATAGTGGTGATACATCGGCAGATATCTTACAACATTTAAAAAATGAAAATCTCATTAAGGATGTTAACGTTGCAAAGTTATATATTAGACTCTACGAGCTAAATAATTTCAAATCTGGGACATTCACATTAAATCGTAATATGGATTTACACGCGATTTTAGAGAAATTAAATAGTGCCACTGCAGCAGCAAGTGATACTGTTTCTGTAACCGTTACAGAAGGGGACTGGGCAAAGCATATCGCTGAAAAGATTGCGGCAGTAACCAATGTAAAAGAAGATGAATTACTGAAACTATGGAATGATAAAGAGTGGATTTCTTCACTTAAATCTACATATCCATTTATAACAGATGAGATGTTTCAAGAGAATGTACGTATTTATCTCGAAGGATATATTGCTCCAAATACTTATGAGTTCTATAAAGAAACAACCGCAAAAGATGTAACGCTAAAGATGTTAGACCAAACAAAGGTTGTATTTGAAGCAAATAAAGAAGCCATTGCTAAGAGTAAACTTTCTATTCATGAGTTATATACATTAGCAAGTATCGTACAGTACGAAGGTGGAGGCGATGAGACAACACTGCGTACAATTGCAGGTGTATTCTATAATCGTTTAAATCAAGGCATGTTATTACAGTCTAGTGTAACTGTATGCTATGCAATCGATTTTGACCGTCAAACAGATAAGTGGCAAGCTTGTGAAGTCAATGCTGAGTTTGATTCACCATATAACACATATCTTCATAAAGGACTACCTCCAGGACCTATTGAAAACCCTGGCGAAAAGGTATTTAAAGCTGTCTTAAATCCAATTGAAACAGAATATCTATACTTTGTGGCTGACACAAAGACGGGTGAAGTATTCTTTGCTAAGACACTTAGTGAGCATAATCAAAATGTGAAAGATCACGTTAACTTAAATGATTAAAAGTACTGTTTGTTATCTAATTCGTGATGATAAATGGTTAATGTTGTTACGAAATAAGAAACAACATGATCTAAATCACGGAAAATGGATTGGTGTAGGTGGTAAGCTCAAGGAAAAAGAAACACCATACGAATGCATGGTGCGAGAAGTATTTGAAGAGACAGGCTATCAAGTACAATCTGTACAATATTGTGGTGTTATCCATTTTCATTACGATCACCATGAAGATGAAGAAATCTATGTATATCAAACAAATGATTATATAGGTACACTTCAAGAATGTAACGAAGGTACACTTGCATATATTGCTCAAAATAAAATTCTACATTTGGAACTTTGGGAAGGTGATCGTATCTTCTTAGAGAAAATGTTTCGTAATGAAATCCCATTTTCAATCAGTTTGTATTACGACGAAAATGAGGTATTGGTAAAAACAGAAGTGAAAGAGGCTAATTCGAATGAGTAAACCGATTATTATTGGCATTGCCGGTGGTAGTGCATCTGGAAAAACATCTATCTCTGAAACGATTAAGAAGACGTTTGCGGATAAAAAGTCTGTACTGATTATCCGTCAAGATGACTATTATAAAGATCAAGCACATAAACCAATGGAAGAACGTATTAAAACAAATTATGATCATCCATTTGCGTTTGATAACGACTTATTGATTGACAATATTCAGGATTTAATTGCGAATAAAGTTATCCGTAAGCCAATCTATGACTTTGTAAATCATACACGTAGTAGTGAAACAGAAGATTGTTATCCTTGTGACGTATTAATTTTAGAAGGTTTATTTGTTTTAGAAGAAGAAAAGATTCGCAATTTACTTGATATTAAAATCTTTGTTGAGACAGATGCAGATATTCGTTTTATTCGTCGTTTAGTACGTGACGTAAAAGAACGTGGAAGAACTTTGGAGTCTGTGGTTAATCAATACGTAGGAACTGTAAAACAAATGCATGAAGCATTTGTGGAACCATCTAAGAAATATGCCGATGTAATCATTCCTGAGGGCGGAAAGAATACAGTTGCGATTGATTTACTCACAACAAAAATCAGTAGCATCATTAAGCACACAATGCTATAATAACCAAGCGTAAGGAGTAATAAAATGGCTGAAGAAAATAAAACATATCTTACTGAAGAAGGTCTAAAAAAGTTACAGGATGAATACTACCATCTTGTCCATGTTGTTCGTGAAGAAGTTAAGCAAGAGTTAGCAGAAGCACGTGCACAGGGTGACCTTTCAGAAAATGCGGACTATGATGCGGCTCGTGATGAGCAGGCAAAGGTAGAAGCACGTATCGCAACTTTAGAATACATGCTACGTAACTATGAACTTATTGATACGAAGAAAGCTGGTAAGAAGTCAGCTGTTCATATCGGTTCTAGCGTTACATTATTATTCAACGATACGAAGGAAGAAATTACTTATGATATCGTTGGTTCAACAGAATCTGATCCTTTAAATGGACGTCTGTCTAATGAAACACCTTTAGCACAAGCTATCTTAGACCATAAGGTTGGCGATGTTTGTGAAGTGCGTGTTGCAAATCCTTATTCTGTTGAAATCATAAAGATTAAGTAAGGAATTAGAAACAGTATTACAAATACAGTAAGTGGAGGTCATATGAGACTACTACTTACTGTTTTTTTATCTCTATTCATTCTACTTTCAGGGCAATTTCAAATTATTGATATTCAACAATATACTAAAACTACAATTCATGTAACTGTACATGGTGCTGTATTGCAACAAGGAGTAATTTCATTAAAGCCATACGCAACATTAGAAGAACTGATTGCTTTCGTAGGTTTAGCGAATGATGCTGATATATCAAGATTGAATCTTGAAACTGTACTACATGATAAAGATGTTTTAACGATACCTGCAAAGACAAGTGAGACACAAATCAATCTCATATCGATTAATACAGCTGATTTAAATGCTTTACTACAAATCCCTCAAATTGGTAAAAAGACTGCCCAAGCAATAATCGATTATCGCAATCAATATGGACTATTCCATTCCTTAGAGGAGTTAATGAAGGTCAAAGGTATTGGCCAGGCAAAGTTTGCGCTTATTAAAAATAAAATCTGCTTATGAAAGGAATCATAAATAATCCATTACTTGTTTTGTTGATGTATTTACTATGTCTATCTATGCAAGGATCATACAAATTTTATGTAATACTTCTATGTATTTTATATTGGTACCGACACCATAGTTTAAGAGGTTGCTTGTGGCTTAGTTTTATTTTATGTATTACATATCTTCCTAGCTTTCATTTCCTGAAATCGGATGTTTATCGTATTATCGATGTAAAAAGTAACTATGCTATTATCGAAAATAGAGAAAGTAGAATAGTTGTATATACGACTTCAACATTACCATTTGATGCTGAAGTAGAAGTGAGCAATCATATTTACTCATTTGAGTATGATTCTAAATTCTATGGATTTTCGTTATATCAGTGGGCAAAAGAAAATGACTTTAGTGGCTACACATATCAGTCTGAATTAAAGGTAATTCAACAACGTTTTACGTTACGATCTTGGATTCAAAAGCAAATAGAAAAAGTTAGTAATAATTTACAGAAAGAAATGCTATATCAGATTATCTTTCGTATTAAAAGTAAAGTAATTGATATCACTGATATTTATGAACAAAGCGGTTTTTCGTATGTTGCAGGTCTATGGTTATTGTTATATATTATCAAGTTTTTCACTACGCAAAAACAACGTAAAATCATCAAAGTTCTATGCCTAATTGTTTTAAATATCTTTTATCATTATCCAATTGTGTTAGTGTATTCGTTATTGTATGCTTTATTACAGTTTTTTGATATACCAATAAGAGTAAAAATACTCCTATCA
>ERZ773050.2277-NODE-2277-length-10217-cov-8.222692_pt1 | contig 10217 bp, 3 predicted proteins | sample MGYA00580632_ERZ773050 | MGnify/ENA primary metagenome ERZ773050 (study PRJEB29015, sample SAMEA2738123) | human oral metagenome | biome: human oral; feature: human-associated habitat; material: saliva | place: China | collected 2166 ... | reverse complement strand
TGGTGGCCACAGGAGCGGGCGTCTACTACGGGGCGGGCGTGCTCAAGACGCATACGCTGGCCGAGGCGGAGAGCTTCTCCGGCCAGCTCAAGATCGGCAATGTCGACCAGGCCCTCAAGGCGCTGCAGTCCGGAGTCTCCTTCCCCGGACGCGACGACCTCATCAGCATCCTCAACACGGTCAAGGAGAAGGCCGCTGAGCAGGGTGTCACCTCGCCGGACACGGACTCGCAGGGGACCGACCAGTCCGGGGACCAGCAGGACGGCTCCCAGGACGGAAGCGGTCAGGAAGGCGGCGACGGCCAGCAGGGCGAGGGCGACTCGGCGGGCGGCGAGGGCTAGCCTCAACTGCGGTAGGACGTTGGGCGCACCGAGGGCGGCTCTGCCCGTGCTCATCCGCGGACCGCGCGGATCGCATGTCAAGACTGGGTGACGAAACTAGTGCACGGCCGGTTTCCATGGGGTAGAACTGCCGTGTTTGATTCCCTATCGAAGGCAGCCCTGTGTCTACCAGTAGTTTTCCTCCTGATCCTTCGCATGGCACTGGTGAGGCTCCTGTCCCCGCGCCCCCGATGACGTCGGGGCCGGAGACCGGCAGCTTTCCTGCTGTACCTGTGCCTCCTCCGCCGAGCGCCCCCGCGCCCCAGGTGCCCAACGCCGCCGAGGCTCCTCCGCCGCCTCCGGTGTCCGCCCCTGGAGGAGAAGCTGTGGCCGCCCCGAACACGATGGGCGTCCCGGTCGCCGCCGGCTCCGCACCTGGTGCGCCGGCACCTCAGGTCCAGGGCGGGTTCGTGCAGCCCGGGCAGGTGGCTCAGCCCTCGCCCCTGGCGCAGACCTTCACCGCCTGGTTCCGCGGCCCGGGCCTGACCTCCACGGCCCTGAGCCTGGCGATCGTGCTCGGATCCGCAGCCATCAGCGCGATCCTCACGATGGTGGCCCTGTCCACCACGGACTCGACGAAGACGTTCCCGACGACCTTCTCCACGCTGCCGCTGCTCATGGGCTGGAGCCTGGGCGGACAGTTCGTCATGTCAGGGTCGAACGAATACGAGACCGTCACCCTGACCTTCACGCTGCTGCCCATGGGGGCACTGACCGCCGCCGGCATCGGGGTCTTCTGGCTGGCGCGCCGCCGAGCCGCGGTTGACGGGTCGGAGGCCCCACTGGTCCCGACTCTGGTGCGGGCCGGAGCCGAGGCTCTGGCTGTGGCCCTGGTGGCCTGCTTGGTGACGGCACCGTTCTCCATGACCGCCACGATGATGGGGCTGAAGGTCATGACGGTCTCCTCCTCCGCGCTGATGACGATCCTGTTGGTGACTGTGGTGGTCTTCGTGGCGCTGGTGGTGGCTCGCAGCGGCGGGTCACTGCTCGAGCGCCTGCCGAGCCCGGTGGTTCAGATCAGCCGTGAGCTGGGCGCCTTGAGCACCGCACTGGGCGTGGTCCTGGGGGTCTTCGTCGTCCTCGCCTACATCGCTGCGGTACTGACCCAGGGGTCGGGTTTCGCCTCGATTCTTCTGCTGCCGGTGCTCCTGCCGAACCTGGTGCTGCTCGCCCTGGGCATGGGGTCCCTGGGAGGCATCACCCTGGACAAGAGCGAGGCCGCAGCGGCCCTGGCCTACTTCCTGCCGTCCTTGGGCGGCAAGGACGGCGGCGACGCCTACGCCTGGACCTGGTTCGGCAGCTGGTCGATCCTGCTGTTCGCGGCCATGATCGTGGCCATCGCGGCGGCGGCGCTGCGCGTGGGTGTCAGGCGCGCTCGCACGGGGCGGACCGAGTGGCAGCGCGTCTGGCAGCTTCCGCTCGTGTCACTGGTCCTGGGGGCGATCGTCTTCTACGGGCTGCTTCCGTTGCGCTTCTCGGGCGCTGACACCCCGATGCGCTCCTCGGGCGGTGGATCCGGCCACTACATGTCTCTGAGCCTGCAGCCCAACGCCCTGACCTTCTTCCTGCTCGGGGTCGTGGTGGCGATCATCTCGGTGTTGGCCGAGCTGCTGCCCCTGTGGGCCTACTCCTCCTTCCCGGCAGTGCTGCAGCTGGCCGGTGGGAAGAAGGCCAGTGCGGCCTGGCGTGCGGGCACCTCCGGCGTGAGTCCGACGTCGTCGGCCCAGCAGTGGGCGTACAGCACCGACCCGGCCACCGGGGCCAGCATCGCCACGGACCCGGCCACCGGTGCCGTCTTCTCCATGGACCCGGCCACCGGCCAGTGGGTGGAGACCACGCCGGCCTCACAGGCCCCGGCTCCCGGCTTCGGCGGTGCGGCCGCAGGCGCGCCTGCTTCGGGCGACCTGCCCGAGCCCGCCCCGATGAGTGCGGCCTCGCGCAAGAAGGTCATTCTGGGACTGTCCGCTTTCGGAGTCGTGGTGGCACTGGTGGTGGCCGGCGTCGTCGCGCTCAACGTCGTCAACGGCATGCGTGGCCCTGAGAAGGCGGTCGAGAGCTACCTGACGCTCCTGTCGGAGGGGAAGGCCGCTGAGGCCACCAAGATGGTGGACCCCGGTGTCCCCAATGATCAGCGCAAGCTGTTGACCGACGACGCCCTCAAGTCCGCCAAGGCGAGGATCAAGGTCACCAAGATCGAGGAGCCCACCATCACTGGTGACACCGCCACGATCAAGGCTCACCTGTCCCTGGATGGGAAGGCTTTCAAGTACGACTTCACCGCCTCGAAGACGTCGGGCTCTTTCGGGCTGGACAGCTGGAAGGTGGATAAGCCCCTCGTGGTCTCCGCGGACTTCAGCTCCTCCGCGCTTCCGGGGCTGAAGGTCGCAGGGGTTGCCATCGACATGGCCAAGGATAAAGACGGGTTGAGTGGGTATCGCTCGACCCAGGTCGCCTACCCCGGTGTCTACCCGGTGGCGGCGCCGGACTCTGTCAGCAAGTACCTCACTGCCAAGGAGACGTCCTTCACGTTGATTCCTACGGGTGAGGGTGCGAGCGCGGAGGCGGAGTCGGTGGGCACCCAGACGGTGAATGCCACTCCCACTGACGAGCTCAAGACCAAGGCGTTGGCGAAGGTCAAGGAGCAGACGAAGACCTGCGCGACCGTCCCGACGAACTCGGACAAGCCCTGCCCCTTCCAGCTCACCACGGACATGACCTCGTTGTCGGTGGAGAAGGACGCCACGAAGGTGGAGTTCTCCAAGGACATCAGCAATGACCTGTCCTTCACCTCCGACGAGATCAGCATCTCCGGGTCTCCTAAGCCGACGACCTTCGACAAGAACCCCAGCCCCCGCAAGGCGAAGTTCACCTTCTCCGGGAAGGTGGAGCTGCCGGAGGGCGGCGGCGATCCCACCATCACCATCGAGTCCAGCAGCAGCGTCTTCTAGGGCCACTGGCCGGTGCCGGCCGCTGGGTCGGCACCGGCCAGCAGGATGCGTTCGCGGCGCGTCGTCTCAGGCGGTCACCTTCAGGGTGGAGCCGCCCGAGGCGACGCGCCGCACTGCGATGCGCTCGGCGATCTGGTCGCGCAGCTCGGCCACGTGGGAGACGATGCCGACGGTGCGCCCACCGGCGCGCAGGTGGTCGATCTGGGCCATGACCGCCTGGAGGGTGTCGGCGTCCAGGGTGCCGAAGCCCTCGTCGATGAAGAGGGTCTCCAGGCTCACGCCCCCGGACTCGGCCGAGACGACGTCGGCCAGGGCGAGGGCCAGTGACAGGGAGACGTAGAAGGTCTCCCCGCCCGAGAGGGTCCGGGGGTCGCGGGTGCGCTCGTCTCCGAGGTGGTCGACGACGGCCAGCCCGAGCCCTTTGCGGCGCCGGCGTTGGCTGGTCTCCTCGGCGACCCGGATGAGCTCGTAGCGTCCGGAGGACATCTGGGACAGGCGCTCGTTGGCGAAGACGAGGACCTCCTCGAAGCGGGCCTGCAGCACCCAGGTGGCCAGGGGCGTGCCGGCCTCGTTCTCCCCACGGGCGAGGTTCGCCACCCGGATGAGGTCGGCGCTGGAGCCGGCCGCCTCCTCATAGGCGGTGGCCGCCTGCTCGACGCCGTCGATGGCCCGGCGCAGGTGCTCGTGGGACTCGGCGGTGTGCGCTTGAGCGGAGGCGGCCTGCCTGGCGGTGGCGTCCGCCTGGGCGAGCTCGGCGGTGGCGGCCTCGAGGCGGTCCTCCTCCTGGCCGCTCAGGGCGGCGATCTGCGGGTCCTCCAGCCCCAGGCGGACCCGCTCGTGGGCGGTGGCGGCGGCGCGCACGCTGGCCGTCAGGGCCTCGATGGCACCGCGCTCCATGAGGGCCGCCGTTGCCTGGGCCGCATCGGTGAAGCCCTCCTCCGTCAGCGCGGCGGCCAGGTCCGCCAGGGCGCTGCGGGCCTGGGCCAGGGCGGTGCGGGCTGTATCGACGTCGGCGGAGGCGTCCTCGGCCTCCTTGGCCCGCACGAGGAGCGCGGCGGCGCGGGCGGTGACGCTCGGCCAGGTCCCGCGCGCCTCCAGGCAGCGCTGCTGGTCCTGGGCGAGGGCCTCGCGCTCGGCCTCCAGGCGGCTGCGGGCGGACTCCTGGGCGGAGCGGGCGGCATCGAGTGCGGCGCGCTCCTGCTCGGTGCCGGCATCGAAGGCCTCGAGGCGCCCGGCCAGCTCCTCGGCGCGGTCTGCCGCGGCCCGCGCCGTGGCCAGGGCGGTGGCGGCCGCCTCCAGTGCCTCCTTGGCAGCGGGAACATCCATGCCGTCACTGGCGCGCTGTGCCTCCTGAAGCCGGGTGGCACAGGTGTCACGCTCCCGGACGGCACCGGTGAGTGCCTCGTCGGCCTGCCGCTGGTGCTCCTCAGCGGCCTCGACCTGCTGGCGGGTGGCGCCGTCGGTGCCGGCGGTGGCGGGGGAGGGGTGCGTGGTCGAGCCGCACACGGGGCAGGGCTCGCCCTCGGTGAGCTCACCGGCGAGCGCCCCGGCGGTCCCGGAGATCCAGGCCAGGCGGGTGGCGCGAACCCGTTCGGCCGCCTCCCGCGCGAGCGCCGCCGCCTGAGCGCAGGCGGCGTCCCGCTGGGCGAGCTGAGCACTGAGCTGCTCGACAGCGAGGGCAGCCTGGTGGCGCTCCTCGGCCCGGGCCTGGCGGTCCTGGAGGCCGTCGAGGCGCTCGTGGGCCGCGCGCGCCGCCTCCAGCGTCTCCACCAGGGCGGTGCGCTGCGCGGGGCGCTCGGCGAGCTTCTCCGCGCGCTGCTCCAGCTGGGCGGCGGCGCACTGTAGCTCCGCCTCCCGCTGCTGTAAGGCGCTTTTGCGCTCGGGGAGGCCGGCCTCGAGGTCCACGAGGGCCTCGAGCTGCCCGTGCTCGCGACGGCAGTGGTGCGCCAGGTCGTCGAGGTCGTGGGGGCTCAGGGCCTCAGCGCGGTCCGACTCCGATTCGCCGGCCGCTATAGGGGTCTCTGCCGCGTCCGAGTTCTGTGGGGCCGTGTCCACTTCGGCATCGCCGGCCCTCGCCTCGCTGGGTTCATCCTCAAGGGCGGCGAGCTGGCGCTGTGCCTCACGGACCAGGGGCTCGACGAGGGCGGTGGGCGTCACCGCGGCACCATGACTGTGAGCCGCGCTGCCGGTGGCCTCCTCTGCGCTGTCGGCACTGGTGACTCCGGCCTGTTCGGCCAGGTGGGCCAGGCCGCTCTGGTCGGCGCGGGCGGCCAGTGCGGCGACGGCTTGCTGGGCGCGGTGACGGGCGGCCTGATCGGCTGCCAGGTAGGGCCGCACTCGGGAGGCGCGCTCGGCGGCCTGGAGTCGCTGGGCGTCGGCGGCCTCCTGCTCGGCATGCTCGGCCAGTCGCTCATTCTCCTCGATGAGGGCACGGCGTCGCTCCAGGAGGTCGTGGAGACTCTGGGCCTCCTCGCGCGCCGACTGCGCCCGGGTGAGGGCCGTCCCCGCGGCCTCAGCCCGAGCATCGGCCAACGCGCCCCGGTTGTGGGAGGCCTCCAGAACCTCAGCGTCTATGCGGCGAAGAGCCGCCAGGTCCGGGGCAGCTCCCGCCATCGCCGCCTCCAAGGCCTGGGCCGGCGTCGGAGCCGGGCCGGCGTCGGCCTCCTGAGGCTCCGCGCGGCTGGCGTCATCCATGGGCAGCGGCAGCGCCTCCTGGGTCCCCCCGGATGGGACCTCCTGCGACGAGTTATCCGGTGACGAGTCCTCCGAGTGAACCGCCTGATCGGCGTCGGCGGTTTCTTCGCTGGTATCTGTGGTCTCAGTGGGGGAGGGCGCCTCGGTGAGGAGGGGGTGCCGTCCCAGGGAGGCGACCTGCCCGCGTAGGTCGGCTGCGGCCTGCTCGACCCGCCGGGCCCCGTCCCGGGAGGCCTGGATGAGGGCGTCCTGGATGGCGTCGTAGATGCCGGTGCCGAAGACGTCCTTGAGGAGGTGCTGGCGCTCGGAGGAGTCGGCGCGCAGGAACCGGGCGAACTTGCCCTGCGGCAGGACGACCGTCTGCGTGAACTGCTCCCGGCTTAAGCCCACGGCGCGCGCGATCTCCGCGTCGGCGTCGCCCACGCGGGTGACGGGCTCGTCGAGCGGCTCCCCGCCGACCTCGGCCAGGTGCCAGAGCTTGACGGTGCCGTTCTGGGTGGTGGTGCCCTGGCCGCGCCGCTTGGCCCGCTCGTAGGTGGGGGTGCGGCGCACCCGGTAGACGCCGGCGCCGGTGGAGAAGACGAGCTCGATGACGCTCTCGGTGTGCGGGCCCACGAGGGTGGAGCGGATGCGCTCCTTGGAGGAGTCGGCCGAGTCGGCCACGTCCCCGTAGAGGGCGAAGACGATCGCGTCGATGATGGTGGTCTTGCCCGAGCCGGTGGGGCCGGTGAGCAGGAAGCGGCCGGAGGCGCCCACGGCGTCGAAGTCGATGTGCTCCCGCCCCGCGTAGGGGCCGATGCCGGTCATGGTCAGGGAGTGGATCCTCATCGCTCGCTCCTCGCGCTCGCCAGGGCGGACTCGTAGGCGCTGCGCAGGACGCCGCGCTCGGAGGGCTGCGGGGCGCGCCCGCAGACGTCGTCGAAGAAGTCCTCGGTGATGCGCAGCGGGTCGGCCGCGGCGGTGACGGCGATGCGCTCGCGGGCGGTGCGCGTGGGGGCCTCGTGCTGGAAGGCCAGGAGGCTGGGGAATCGCTCCTTGAGGGTGGCCAGGGCGCCGGGTGGTCGCTCGCCTTGGAGGATGACGCGCACCCAGGCGCCGGTGGCGTCGTCGAAGGCGGGGGAGAGGAGCTCGGGCATGGTGCCGGTCAGGGTGCGCACCTGGTGCAGGACCGGGGTGGGGATGCGCTCCAGCCCGGTGACTCCGTCGGTGCCCAGGTCCAGCAGGACGGAGGACTTGGTGGCGGAGTTGCGGGCGCCTTCGGCCTCGTCGAAGGAGAAGGGCAGGGGCGAGCCGGAGTAGACCAGGCGCGGGCCGGCGGGCCGGGTGAGCTCCTGGGGCCGGTGGAGGTGGCCGAGGGCCACGTAGTCGAGGCCGCCGCTGCGCTCGGCCAGGGGCGAGCCGCCCAGGGTGGTGAAGACGCCGGAGGGCACGGAGTCGACGCCGCCGACGCGGATGTCCCGCTCGGACTCGCAGGCCTCGCCGCCGACGACGAAGGCGTGGGCCATGAGCAGGCTCGGCAGGCGCCGGGTGCGGCCGGCGCGCAGGCGGTCCAGGTCCGCAGCCACGAGGCGCAGGGCGGCGGAGACGACGGCCTCGTGGGAGCGGGGCAGGCGCGGGCGCTCCGGTCGGACGGGTTGGGAGGCGGTATCCCCGCTCTCGGCCTGGTCTTCCCCTGCTGTGTGCTTCGCGGGGGTCTCCTCGCCGAGGCGTTCGGCGAGGAGGGGCGGGAGGATCTCGCGGGCGGCGTCGGGGTCGAGGTAGGGCAGGGCGTGGACGATGGCGGCCTCGTTGCCGTCGGCGTCGGGCAGGATGATGCCGCGGTCGAGGCCGGCGGTGCGGGCCCGGATGATGAGGCCCTCGCGCATGAGGTCGGCGGCGAAGCCGAGGCGGCGGGCGGAGTCGTGGTTGCCGGGGGTCAGGACCACCCGGGTGCGCTCGGTCAGGCGGCGCAGCGTCTCATCGAGGAGGGCGACGGCGTCGTTGGGTGGGATGGCGCGGTCGTAGACGTCCCCGGCGACGAGGACGGCGTCGACTGACTCGGCGGTGACGAGCTCGACGAGGTGGTCGGCGAAGGCGGCGTGCGCGTCATCGAGCACGCGCCCGTGGAAGGTGCGCCCCAGGTGCCAGTCGGAGGTGTGGAGGATCCGCATGGCGACACTGTCTCACAGCCCACCGACATCAAAGACGGCGCCCTGCGACGGTCAGCTATCGGTCTCCTGGTCCGGGTTGTCCTCGGTGCCGTCCTGCTCGTCCTCCTCCGAGCCCGACGGTGTCTCAAAGAGCTTATCCGCATCCTCGAATCTGCCGGCGGCACGATAGGCGTCTGCGAGGTTGCTGCGTGAGATGAGGGTGTCGGGATGGTGGGGGCCCAGGATACGGGTGCAGTATTCGAGGTTCTGCTCGTACAGGGTGATGGCCTCGTTGAGTCTGCCTGTGGCTTGGTAGGCGCAGGCGAAGTTGTCGCGCGTGAAAAGTGTATCGGGGTGGTCTGGGCCCAGGACGCGGATGCAGTCTTTGAGGCTCTGCTCGAGCAGGGTGATGGCCTCGTCAAGCCTGCCAGCTGTCTGGTAGGCGTTGGCGAGGTTGTTGCGTGAAAGCAGAGTGTGGGGGTGATCTGGGCCCAGGATGTGGGTACAGTCTTTGAGGTTCTGCTCGAGCAGGGGAATGGCCTCTTCGATTTTGCCTGCGTCCCGGTAGGCGTTGGCGAGGTTGTTGCGTGTGGCGAGAGTGTCGGGGTGGTTGGGGCCGACGAGACGTGTGCGATCATGAAGGTTCTGTCGGTAGAGGGTGATGGCGTCTTCGAGTCTGCCCGCCTCCTGATAAGCGTTGGCGAGGTTGTTGCGAGAGGCCAGAGTATAAGGGTGGTCGGGCCCCAGGAAGTAATCGGTATCAACGAAGTTCTGCTGGTAGAGGGTGATGGCGTCTTCGAATCTGCCCGCCTCCCGATAGGCGCCGGCGAGATTATTACGAGAGGCAAAGATCTCGGTGTGATCAGGTCCTAGGGTGTGGGGGTGGTCTTTCTGAATCTGCTGGTGAGGTGTGGTGGCCTTATTAATCCTGTCACCTGCTCGGAGAGTGCTCATGAAGCTATTTCTCGGTTTCTGGGTATTGTGGTGAGTGGTGTCAGGAATTGTCTTGGAATGCTTGAGATTCTGTTCAAGTAAGGTGATGGCCTTCTCGACCTGGCCTTCTAGTAGGTAGGCGTCAGCCAGGCTTTTTCGTGAGCTGAGGATGTCGGGATGATCTGCTCCTAAAGTGTCACTAGCCTTCGCGACCGAATTAACGAGGGTGAGTGCAGCCTGGTACATCCCGAGTTCCAAGGCTGTCCGTAGTGTTCTTTCGAGTATTGTAGCCATGGCGGGTTTAGTGAATAAGGACTGTGAATATTCCTGTGATGCGATGGCGCCTAACTGTTCAATGAGGTCGTACGCCTCTTCTCGTTCTCTGGGCGGGTTGTACGAGGTGTGTGCGACAACGTTTTCCAGGGTCTGGATTATCGAAGTCAGGATATGTTCCTTTTCTGTCTCGTTGATTAGATGATTTTCTCTGAAGGCGCGTCCTTGAAGTCGATGAATTAAGGCCTTTCTATTGTCTGTTGAGGTCTGGCATAACGAAGAATTGAATAGCGCGCTGAGTGACTTCTTGGCATTCTCTCGATCAACATCTTCTTCCAGCCAACGGATTGGCACTCCTGGAGCGGCGAGTAGCGACATCATGCCTATCTGTTGAATCGCCAATATTCCCTGCTTAGGGTTCTTTCTCTTGATAATGTCTACTGTTGTCTTGCAGGCTAGCCACAATGCGGTGCTGACGGTTTCGGGGTAGTTGCCACCTTCTCGCTTTTCGATGGTGGTAGCCAGTGGAAAGCTGTTTAGTCTGTCCAGGTATTCGGAGAGGGTGTATCTCTCGTTGCGGGCTGTTGTGGCAGCCTTGGTTACGGCAACGGGGAGGTCGCCAAGCGCGTCCGCGATTCGGTCGGCTGCGTCGCGGTGAGCGTCGCCGGTGCGTCCACAGAGGAGAGTGATCGACTGCTCGCGATCGAAGACGCCAACCGTCAACGGCAGCCATCCCAAACTGTCCCAATTGAGATGGCGTGTGGTGGTGACGATGACCCGAACTCCACAGCCTTCAGGGGTGAAACCTATCAGGTCGTCGAGATTCTCCACGTTGTCGAAGACGAAAAGGCAGTCCGCCG
>ERZ773050.2276-NODE-2276-length-10219-cov-4.915486_pt1 | contig 10219 bp, 4 predicted proteins | sample MGYA00580632_ERZ773050 | MGnify/ENA primary metagenome ERZ773050 (study PRJEB29015, sample SAMEA2738123) | human oral metagenome | biome: human oral; feature: human-associated habitat; material: saliva | place: China | collected 2166 ... | reverse complement strand
ATTCACTCGTTTTCTTTTGCTATCATCTATTTTCCTTTCTCACAAGCATCTTGTCCACTTGTTTAACTCGTCCACTTACTTCCTTAAAATCCTTCAAATTCTTTCCAATATTTGCAGAATTGGAAAGAATTGATTAGCTTTGCACTTAAAACTATAATGTATGGAAATAGAAAGACCTCCACATATAAGCAAGAAGGATTTATTTTCTGCAATGCTTCATCAGCCGAGTGCACATGTAGGTGATATGATTGATAAAATCAATGAAACCTTTGAGTATTGGGATTCGATAAAGTATAAGAAGTGCCCAACAGGTTGTACTCCCCAGCAGTTGTGGACCTTTGTGAAAGCTGCAAGGAGGATAAGCAATATAAAAGTATGGGACAAGTATGATGTGAGATTAAGCTTAACGAATTCTATGCAGAAAATGTGCCACCAGTTTGATATGTATTGGGGTGGTAGCTGGGGAAATAACTCAATCATTGATACTAACAACAAAGAACAGTACTTAATCAGTTCTTTGATGGAAGAGGCTATCTACTCAAGCCAAATGGAGGGTGCTGCAACAACAAGAAAGGTGGCAAAGGAAATGCTTCGTAAGAAGATGACGCCAAAGGATAAATCCCAGCAGATGATTCATAACAACTATCAAACGATACAATATATTGTAGAGCATAAGGACGAACCTTTATCTGAAGAGTTGTTGTTACAGATACATCGTCTTATGACTGATAATACGATGCAGAATCCCGAAGATGCAGGACGTTTTAGGAATAATAATGATGTTGTTGTCGAGAATGGTATCACTCACGAAACGGTGCATACCCCTCCTTCTTATAAAGATATTCCACAGTTCATAAAGGACCTGTGTGTGTTTTTCAATGATGAGAATCCACGCCAATTCATACATCCTATTATTCGTGGTATAGTAATTCATTTCATGATTTCTTTTGTGCATCCTTTTGTTGATGGCAATGGTAGAACAGCCAGGGCAATATTCTTCTGGTATATGTTAAGGCAGGGTTATTGGTTAACGGAGTATTTGTCGATTTCAAGAGTTATTGCAAAATCTAAGAAAGCATACGAAAAAGCCTTCCTTTATACAGAGGCTGACGGAATGGATATAGGCTACTTCGTTGCATACAACTTGAGAGTGCTGGAGCAGTCATTTAAGCAACTACAAGCTTATATTAAAAGAAAGCAAGAAGAGAAGAAAGCTGCAAGCCTATTCCTTCGTATGGGGAACTTCAACGAGCGTCAGGCACAAATTATCAAGCTATTTGCTGATGATTCTAATGCACTGGTGACAATTAAAGACTTGGAGGTTAGATTCGGCGTAAGTCCAACAACTGCAAAGACAGACATCATCGGTTTGTTAGAAAAGAATATTGTTTCAGAAATCTCATTGAACAAAGTTAAAAGGGCTTATGTGAAAGGGGATGGCTTAGATGAAATACTATCTAAAAAGTAGAGATACTCTTATCTCAATTCTTTCCAATCTTGCAAATATTGGAAAGAATTGGGGTGATTGATAACTTAACACATAATTCACAATTCATAATTATTCGAACGAAGTTCTCATCAGTACGTTACAATCCATAATTATGATTACCGATGTAGTGACGGTTCAAAGCTCAAGGGTTAAACACAATTGTAGGTATATAAGAAGCAATAGTCAGCGAGACACCCAATTGCCAACAGAGTCTTAGGACATAATGTGTATGGACTTGCGAATGCTCATCCCCCCACACCTGCTATTCATATACTACTTATGGGTAAGACATCAATTACATCAAATACTACAAAGTATAAACTACCAACTACAATTCCCGCAAAAAGATAGTTTCCGTTGATTCTTGTTACGATCTTCCACAATAAGAATGCCTTTCACATTATAGAATTCACTATCACCTTTGCTTTGTGTATGGTTGATTGTCACTTTTAAAGTAAACCTTTTATTCTTGTACCAAAATACGTCTTTCCGATTGGACACAAGAGTAAACTCTTCTAAACGACGATTAATCATCATGTAGGCTGTGGTTGCAAGGTCATTCACCATTATGTAGCTTTTATTTCGCATTTTGTTTGGATACTTATAAAAGACACAACATCCACCATCTATCTCTGATGGTATAGAGTCGAAGCTTCCTATTTCAATGCTGACATTCGATTTTACCTCTGCAAAAGATGTGAGAGAATATAGTATTGAAAAACAAGTAATTATAGATATCTTCAAAGTATTCATTTCTATTTGTTTTATAATTTCACTTAGGCGTAGTTATCTCTTTTTGTTTGCAAATATACAAAATAGTTACTATATACGGTATTTAAAGCATATAATATCTTACTAACCCAAATTTAACACCTACTTTCGTCTAAATCTAACTATCACCATACTTTCCTCGTTCTTCTTATGGGCTCTGTGTCCTACAAATTTTATTCTTCTTGAATGGTGAGTGTTTTAGGTTCAACTTATCTACAAATTTTATTCTTTTTGAATGGTGAGTGTTTTAAGTTCAACTTATCGTAAATCTGCTTGGGTTTCTTCTCATTTTTTATGTAGCTTATCTGGTAGAACTATCCCCAAAATTTATGAAAAATAATTTTGCCTGTTAAACTTGGGTTAACTGCGAATTACGCGAATGACACGAATTATTTAGCAATAAGTTTAGCGTAATTAGCGTAATTTGTAGTCATTAACGGTACATATCATAAAGTTCAATGTTCAAAGGATCAAAATCATTAGTGTAATTAGTGTAATTCGTAGTTCTAATCAAAAAGTTAACTGCGAATTATGCGAATGGCACGAATTATTTAGCAATAAGTTTAGCGTAATTAGTGAAATTCGTAGTTGGTATTACTTTGCAATAATGATTAGAAAAATTCGTAATAGGTATTCGAATTTCTTTTACATTTTAGTTGATGAAAGGGTAGGGGAAAGGGCTAAAAATGTATTATTTCGGAGTCTTTGTAAGTACTTTATTCTCAATTAGTTGCAATGATGTGTTTTTAAAGGTGCTTAGTAAGGTTTCAAAAGGGCGTTAGTAAGGATCTTAAAGAGCATCTTTTGCAAGCTCAAAGGGCGTTAGTTGAATGTCGTTTTATAGTCTTTACAAAATTGGTAGGTGAAAAATTCGGACAAATAGGAGTCTTCATAAGTTTGGAGTGATAAGGTTTACCATTTGTCTTTAGAACTTTAAGTAATGTCACACGGAGTAACTCTAAGTTTTTTGCTGTAAACTTAGAGTTGCTCTTTGTGCTGTATGTAATTAGATTATCACTCTATATTTTGGCCCCCCTGCAAATGATTATTAACAATATAATCTATATCCTATTAAATTTATGATAGGATAAGAGTATTTTTTTGTACCTTTGAACACGAATTAGGAACCTATAACGAATATTATCTTTTACAGAATAACTGAGAACATAAGAATACAGACAAAAATGAGTATAGAATCACATATATCCTCCCACATCTTTACCAACAGGAATGGGAATACACTAATGAAAGAATTTGAGGGTGTATTACAACACAATCCTCAAATCAGAAATCTTGATGCTGTTGTAGGCTTTCTTCGTGCATCTGGCTACTTCTCCTTACGCCCTTTCCTTGATAATATTGGAAAGGTGAGAGTACTGATAGGCATAGATGTAGACAAATACATCGCTAAAGCGGCACAGCAAGGAAAACTATTTTTTGGAGCTGAAGAAGAGGTTAAAGAAGAGTATCTCAGAAAGATAAGAACTGACATAGAAACTTCCAACTATCGTAAGGATATAGAAGATGGAATGTATCTAATGGTACAAGACCTTCTTGACAAAAAACTTGAATTACGCGCTCATCCTTCCAAAAAGATTCATGCAAAGATATATGTGCTATATCCCGATAATTTTAATCAGTACTCTCAGAGTATGGCCATTACAGGCTCAAGTAATTTATCAGGGAATGGATTAGGAATAACACAGGACAAGCAATATGAGTTCAATGTAAAGTTGGACCGATATGATGATGTGAAATTTGCAAAAGATGAATTCGAACAGTTATGGAAAGAATCTGAAGGTTGTGAAATAACTTCTGAAGATATAAAAGCAGCCATTGACAGGACCTATCTTAAAGGCGATGTTCCTCCTTATGATCTTTACATTAAGATGCTAATGGAGTATTATGCTGACCGTGTACTTGAGACCGATAGTGCTGATCCCTTTGATATGCCAGAGGGCTATACGAAATATGATTATCAGATGGATGCCGTCATAGAAGGCTATCAAAAGCTTATTCGCTATGATGGATTCTTTCTCTCGGATGTGGTTGGCTTGGGTAAGACCATTGTTGCAACCATGATTGCAAAGAAATTCCTTATAGAGAATGGTTATGAGCACACCAAGATTCTTGTTGTATACCCTCCAGCAGTAGAACAGAACTGGAAGTCAACTTTCAAAGATTTTGGTATAGACAAATACGCCAAGTTCATTACAAACGGTAGCTTAAGCAAGGTTCTTGATGAAGAGGATTATAATTATTGGAATGCAGAAGAATATGATCTCATACTTGTAGATGAGGCTCATAAATTCCGTAGTCATACCACATCAGCTTTTGAGCAACTTCAAGAAATTTGCAAGATGCCACGCTTAGAAGCAGGTAATATTCCAGGTTACAAAAAGAAGGTCATGCTTATTTCTGCAACTCCGATGAACAATTCTCCAGCTGATATCTATAATGAGATATTACTTTTCCAAGATCCTCGCCATTGCACCATTGATGGAGTTAGTAATCTTACTGCATTCTTTTCTCCATTGATAAAAGAATTCAAGAGACTACGAAAGAATAACAATACAAGTATAGAGGATTTTAAACGATTAGCAGAGAAGGTAAGAGATCGCATCATTAAACCATTAACTGTGCGTCGTACCCGAACAGATATAGAAAGTATACCCCGATACAACAAGGATGTGAATGGATTCCCTAAAGTTGAACATCCAATAGAGAACCAGTATGAACTAAATGAGCATTTAGCCAATCTCTTTGAACAAGCTATACAGATTCTTGACAAAAAGCTCACCTATGCACGTTATCAAGCTATTGCATACTTAAAACCAGAAGTCGCAAATGGTCTTTATGACAATGCAGAGTTGATAAGCCGTAGCCTTGCAGGAATTCGAAAGAATGGACTTGTAAAGCGTTTGGAAAGTAGTTTCTATGCATTTCAAGTTTCTATAGAGAATTTCCATCAAGCCAATCAGAATATGATTGACATGTTTGATAATGACAAGGTCTATATTGCACCAGACCTTGACATCAATCTGCTATTGGAGTCTGGATTATCCGAAGAAGAAATCGAAGAGAAACTTAACGCTAAAGCTTCTAACAATCCTAAGAACGCAATCTTTCATGCTGCAGATTTCCGTCCAGAGTTTATTGATATGCTACATAATGATCAAGCTATCCTTGAACAAATGTTAGCTGACTGGAAAGATATTTCTGATGAAGATGATTCTAAGTTTGCCAAGTTTAATGAGTTACTAAAACATGAACTTTTCAGAAGTGATCGAAATCCAGAGAAAAAGTTAGTTGTGTTCTCAGAGTCAGTTGATACTGTTGACTATCTAAAACGTAGAATCAATCGTAAGGACGTATTGGTAATCTCTGCACAGAATCGCAATAAACAATTTAAGACAATACGTGAGAACTTTGATGCTAACTACAAGCAGAAACTCAACGAGTATAATATCATCCTGACGACAGACGTACTGGCAGAAGGTGTCAACTTACATCGTTCTAATGTGATTGTGAATTATGACACGCCGTGGAATTCGACAAGGCTGATGCAGCGTATTGGTCGTGTTAATCGTATTGGTTCTGCCTCAAAGCATATCTATAACTATGTTTTCTACCCTTCAAGGGAAGGTAATAAACAAATTAACCTGAACCAGATTGCATTAAGCAAAATCCAATCATTCCATAGTACATTTGGCGAGGATAATCAAATTTATTCTCAAGAAGAAATTATAGACCGTAATCTAAGTAAATTGTTTGAAGAAGGAGTGAACGAGCAAAAGAAAGATATTAACAAGGAACTACCTTTCTATGAGGAGCTTCGTACTCTCTTTAAGACGAACCGACAGGAATACAACCGTATTGCTAAGATATCCTTACGCAGTCGAACGGGGCGAGAGTCTAAAACTATTAATGGTGTTACGCTATCTGAAGACACACTGGTATTCTTAAAGACAAACTTCCGAAAAGTGTTCTTCCTTGTGTCGGAAAATGCTCAAGAAATTTCCGTTCTTGATGCACTTAATTACTTCAAAGCAACTAAGGATGAGAAACCTGTTACTCGTATAAGCAACCATCACAAGCATGTGGAGAAAGCCTTGACAAAGTTCCGTACTATTCAAGACGAGGAAATCCGTATACAAGAAACCTCGCAGAAAGATCTCTCTAATCTGGGTGCGCAGGTTAGTACGGCTATCAATCTGTTGAACAACTTTATGAATGAGATTGGAGACAATGACCTTTACATCAAAGTTGCACATCTGAAAACATTGGTAGAGCGTGGTGTTATCACCTATATTGCCAAGCGTTTACAACGTATCCAGAAAAACCTTCGACGTACTGGCGGTAAAGCTCGAATGACACATGATGAGGCCTTCAGCGAAATCATCACAATGGCGCAAAAGTATGCCCCTTATTATATTGCAGAAGAAACAATGTTGAATCAACAAGAAACAGACGCAGAAATTATACTTTCCGAAAGTTTCCAATAAATCAAATATCGAACAATGAATTACAAAGAGATTATTGAATCAAAATATAACCGTGAATCATGGCAGCAACTGCTTCATGACATATTCCTGAACAAGGTTACTTTTCATAATAGTCCAGGAAAGGTTCATGTAAGCAGTCATTTGGCTAAAGAAGCATTAAACTTGGGTTACATAAAATTGTCAGATGGCTTGACTATTGCCATTTACGAAGTAGAACTCTCAGACAATGTAGATATAGAGCGTAATCGGCGTGGTATTCGTGATATGCTCACCACGGACTGGCGCACCAATCATGCAGGTGCTTTTATGTTCTGCTATCGCAAGAATGAAAGCATACTACGTTTCTCCTATGTAAGTGAGACTTGGGGCTTCAACAAACAGGGGGAATATGAAAAAATATCTACTGATACAAAACGTTATACCTATTTGCTTGGAGAAGGGCGTGGATGCCACACAGCTATAAAGCAGTTTGGAAAGTTGAAAGAAAGTAAGCAAGCTTTAACTGACATCACCGAAGCCTTTTCTGTTGAAACACTCACCAAGCAATTCTACAAAGATTTATTCGAGTGGTATCAGTGGGCTATAGACGACTCTACTCAGGTAACCTTCCCTAATAATATAACTACGGAAGATGATGATAGGGACGATGTAGAAAAGAAGGTTATACGTATGATAACCCGTATTATGTTCGTATGGTTTATCAAACAGAAGGAATTGGTACCAAACCGAATCTTTGATATTGAATATCTTTCAACAATACTGAAAGAGTTCGACCCATATAGCACGACTGTTGGAAACTACTACAATGCCATCCTTCAGAATCTTTTCTTTGCTACCTTGAATTGTGCCATTGAGGACGAGAATGGCAATACACGTAAATTTGCCACTTCAACTAAACGAGATGTCAAGACATTATATAGATACGCTGAAATGTTCTCTATCAGCGAACAGGAAATTGTCAACCTCTTCTCAGAAGTTCCGTTCTTGAATGGAGGCCTCTTTGAGTGTTTAGATAAGACACGCTATATTGATGGTGTTGAACAATGCTATAATTTTGATGGGTTCAGTCGTAATGATGCTCGTTTTGCAGATGGTCGATACAAGCATCGTGCTGTAGTTCCGAACATTCTTTTCTTTGAACCAGAGAAAGGATTGCTCTCCATTCTGAGCCGATATAACTTTACTATTGAGGAGAACTCACCTGAGGAACAGCAGGTAGCACTTGACCCTGAACTCTTAGGTAAAGTCTTCGAAAACTTGTTGGGTGCCTATAACCCAGAAACAAAAGAGACGGCACGCAACCAAAGTGGCTCATTCTATACACCACGTGAGATTGTCAATTATATGGTTGATGAAAGTCTCGTTGCCTATTTGGGAAACAATGACTTTGTTCGTTCACTTTTCTCTTATGATTTCACTTTTGACAAAGCAAAGAGTAATGAATATCTAAAGATTGCAGATAAACTAAAGGCTGTCAAGATACTTGACCCTGCTTGTGGCTCTGGTGCTTTTCCTATGGGACTGTTAAACAGAATGATTGACATCCTTGAACGAATATCACCTAATGAGGATATTTATGAACTCAAACTGTCTGTTATAGAGAACTGCCTATACGGCAGTGATATACAGAGTATTGCAGCACAGATAACAAAACTGCGCTTCTTCATTTCCTTAATATGTAATTGTGAGAAAGATGCCTCTAAACCAAACTTTGGCATCCCAACATTACCTAACCTTGAAACTAATTTTGTTTCAGCAAACTCACTTATTGCAAAGAAGAAGGAAGATCGTCAGTTAAACCTCTTTAAAAGTGAGGAGATAGAGTCAATAAAGAAAGAATTACATCAGATACGTCATCTACATTTTTCTGCTAAGTCGACTTCTACAAAACACCGCTTAAGAGAGAAGGATTTAGCCTTACGCAAAAAACTAATAGAACTTTTATCTGATGAGAATAACTTTGCATCTGATGATGCCAAACAACTTGCAGAATGGAATCCATATGACCAAAATGCAGTTAGTCCGTTCTTTGATCCTGAATGGATGTTTGGCGTTAACAATGGATTCGATATTGTTATTGGTAATCCGCCATACATACAACTTCAAAATAATGGTGGAGAATTAGCGAAACTGTATGAAGGGTGTGGATATTCCACCTTTGCACGTACAGGTGATATCTATTGTCTGTTCTATGAACGTGGATGGCAGCTATTGAAGAAGGGTGGGCACTTATGCTACATCACGTCCAACAAATGGATGCGTGCAGGATATGGAGAGAAGATAAGAGACTTCTTTGCAAATAAGACAAACCCATTGCTACTTATAGACTTTGCTGGAGTGAAGATCTTTGAGAGTGCTACTGTTGACACAAATATCTTACTTTTCTCAAGGGCTAATAACCAGCATAAAACAACCTGCGCCATTACCAATAAGCAGAATAAAGATAGTGTAAAGAATTTGAGCGATTTTGTGCGGCAACAAGATATCATTTGTGACTTCTCAACATCGGATAGTTGGGTAATTCTCTCACCTATCGAGCAAAGCATCAAACGTAAGATTGAAGCTGTTGGAACACCACTGAAGGATTGGGATATCCAAATTAATTATGGCATTAAAACTGGCTGTAATGAGGCTTTTATTATAGATACTGCAAAGTGCAATGAGATTTTAGATAATTGCCAAACAGAAGAAGAACGGAAAAGGACGGAAGAACTTATTCGACCGATTCTGCGTGGCAGGGATATTAAGAGATATAGGTATGAGTGGGCAGACTTGTGGTTAATATATATTCCTTGGCATTTCCCATTTCAATTTGATGAAAACATTCAAGGAGCATCCGATAAAGCGGAAAGAGCTTTTAAAGAGCAATACCCTGCAGTGTTTTCGCATATGCTACAATATAAAGAACAGTTGTCTAAAAGAAACAAAGCAGAAACTGGGATTCGGTACGAATGGTATGCGATGCAAAGATGGGGTGCTAAGTATTGGGAGGATTTTTCTAAGCCAAAAATTGTATGGAATAGAATAGCTGCTATTAAACAGTTTGCAAAAGTAGATGAGAGTGTATATATTCAAGATAGTATGCACTTCATTATTGGAGAAAAGCTGAATTATATTTGCTCTGTTCTTAATTCCAAAATCATTCAATGGTTATTATCAACGATTATAGGCGAAGCTGCAGGTGGAAATGCTGGTAATGCCGATAATATTTGGAATATTCCAGTCCCATTTGTAAGTTCGGATAAACCTATATCTGATAATTATCTATACGAAAAATATGAACTTACCAAAGAAGAAATCGCATTTATAGAAAATAGAGAGGATTAATCCCTCTCTATTTCTTTTATTTCATCTTCACTAAAATTGAATAATAAAAGACAATTCTTTTCTATATTGATATTCTCATTAGCACGTTCTATCACTTGCTGATTGGGAGTGCCTATCATTTTTGGTA
>ERZ773050.2275-NODE-2275-length-10228-cov-12.049346_pt1 | contig 10228 bp, 6 predicted proteins | sample MGYA00580632_ERZ773050 | MGnify/ENA primary metagenome ERZ773050 (study PRJEB29015, sample SAMEA2738123) | human oral metagenome | biome: human oral; feature: human-associated habitat; material: saliva | place: China | collected 2166 ... | reverse complement strand
CCTGCCCGGCCCCACCGACGTCATGAGCTTCCCCATGGACGAGCTGCGCCCCGGCTCAGCCGACTCGCCCACCCCCGCCGGCACCCTGGGCGACATCGTCCTGTGCCCGCAGGTCGCCGCCAAGCAGGCCCTGGCCGCCGGCCACTCCGCCGTCGAGGAGATGCTCCTGCTCACCGTCCACGGCATCCTCCACCTCCTGGGCTACGACCACGCCGAGCCCGAGGAGAAGAAGGAGATGTTCGACCTCCAGCGCCGCCTCCTGCTGACCTTCCTGGCCGAGCGCGGCAAGTGAGCCCCGCGTGACCGGCATCCCCACCGCCGCGCTCATCGCCTGCGCGGTGATCGTCCTGGCCCTGGGTGCCCTCCTGTCAGCCGGCGAGTCCGCCCTGCTGCGCTTCACCCGCGCCGCCGCCGACGACCTCATCGAGGAGGGCCGCCGCGGAGCCGCCCGGGTCCGCCGCCTGGCCGAGCACCGCACCCGGGTCCTGGGCGCCCTCAGCGTCGCCCGCGTCGCCGTCGACATGCTCGCCGCCGTCCTCATCACCCTGGCCGCCTCCGGGCTCGTGCGCGCCTGGTGGCAGGTCCTGGCCCTGGCCCTGCTGGCCAACATCATCCTGCTGGGCGTCGTCGTCGGCTTCTCCCCACGCACCTACGGCCGGCGCAACCCCGCCGCCACCCTGCTCGCCCTGGGCGGCCTGCTCACCTGGGTCGACGTCCTGGCCGCCCCGCAGCGCCGCCTCGTCTCCCGCACCCGCCGCCCCGAGTCCGCCCCCACCGACGCCGAGACCCGCGAGGCCGTCAACGAGGACCTGCGCGAGATGATCGACGAGATCGGCGAGACCGACACCATCGAGGACGAGGACCGCGAGATGATGCGCTCGGTCGTCGAGCTCGGCCAGACCCTCGTGCGCGAGGTCATGGTCCCACGCACCGACATGGTCACCATCGACGCCCACAAGCCCGCCTCCGCCGCCATGCGCCTGTTCATCCGCTCCGGCTACTCGCGCGTGCCCGTCATCGGGGAGGACGCCGACGACGTGCGCGGCATCCTCTACCTCAAGGACGTCCTGCGCCGCCTGGCCGCCCACCCCGAGCACGAGGCCCTCGCCGTGGCCGGATTCGCCCGGGACGCCGAGTACGTCCCCGAGACGAAGCCCGCCGACGACCTCCTGCGCGAGATGCAGACCGGCCGCTTCCACATGGCCCTGGCCGTCGACGAGTACGGCGGCACCGCCGGCCTGGTCACCATGGAGGACCTCCTGGAGGAGGTCGTCGGCGAGCTCACCGACGAGCACGACCCCGAGCTGCCCGAGGTCGTCGAAGTCGCCCCCGGCACCTACCGCGTCCCCGCCCGACTCGCCCTGGACGAGCTCGGCGAGCTCTTCGACCTCGAGATCGACGACGACGACGTCGACACCGTCGGCGGCCTGCTCACCAAGGCCATCGGCCGCGTCCCCCTGCCCGGCGCCGCCGGAGACACCCAGGGCGTCCACCTCCAGGCCGAGGAGGCCACCGGCCGCCGCCGCCAGGTCTCCACTATTCTCGCCTCGCGCACCCCCGCCCCCGAAGAGGACACCGATGACTGACACCGCCGACCAGACCGCCCCCGCAGCCCGCGACGACCAGCCCCAGGCCCCCGGGGAGACTCCCGAGGAGCTGCTGGCCGAGCCCCTCGAGATGCCCGCGCCCGGCCCCGCCCCGGCCGGCTTCCGCTTCCCCACCGACGCCGAGCTCATGGACGGCCCCAACCCGCTCACCGACCCCGACGACGAGGAAGACGGCGAGGACGAGCCCGACGACGAGGACGGCGCCTCCGACTCCACCCGTGTCGAGATCGTCGTCCCCGACTTCCCCGAGGACTTCCGCGCCGGCTTCGCCTGCATCGTGGGCCGCCCCAACGCCGGCAAGTCCACCCTCACCAACGCCATGGTCGGCGCCAAGATCGCCATCACCTCCGGGCGCCCCCAGACCACCCGCCACAACGTGCGCGGCGTCATCCACAAGGAGAACGCGCAGATCGTCCTGGTCGACACCCCCGGCCTCCACCGCCCCCGCACCCTGCTGGGTAAGCGCCTCAACGACCTGGTGCGCGAGACCCTCACCGACGTCGACGTCGTCGTCTTCTGCATCCCCGCCAACGAGAAGATCGGCCCCGGCGACCGCTTCATCACCCGTGACCTCGCCGAGCTGCGCACCCCCGTGGTCGCCGTGGTCACCAAGGCCGACACCGTCACCCGAGAGGCCCTGGCCGCCCAGCTCCTGGCCGTCAGCGAGCTGGGGGAGTGGGCCGACATCGTCCCGGTCTCAGCCCAGCGCAACGAGCAGATCGACGTCCTGGAGGAGGTTCTGCTGGGGTACATGCCCCTGTCCCCGCCTCTGTACCCCACCGGCGAGATCACCGACGAGCCCCAGCAGGTCATGATCGCCGAGCTCGTGCGCGAGGCCGCCCTGGAGGGCGTGCGCGACGAGCTGCCCCACTCCCTGGCCGTCGTCGTCGACGAGATCGCCGACCCCGACGACGAGCACGAGGTCGGCCGCATCAAGGGCGCCGGGGGCCGCCTCCAGGTGCGCGTGAGCCTCGTCGTCGAGCGCGACTCCCAGAAGGCCATCATCATCGGCAAGGGCGGACGGCGCCTCAAGGAGGTGGGCGTCACCGCCCGCAAGGGCATCGAGAAGCTGCTGGGACGCAAGGTCTACCTCGACCTGCACGTGCGCACCGCCAAGGACTGGCAGTCCGACCCCAAAGCCCTGGCCCGCCTTGGCTTCTGAACAGCCCCACGCAGCCGGCGCAGCGGTGCGGACGGCATCTAGGACCAAGGGAACTTGCGACACGTGGCGACTTGATGCTCGAATCGGTCGCGCACAAGGGGTGTTGTCACGCACACTTGGAGGGTCCGATGTCACATCGACCTGGAGACCACACGCATGACGAACAACGCCGTTCCCAGTCCGCCCCGCACCGACGCAGGTAACGCAGGACGTCGCTGCCCCGACGACCTGTGGGCGCTGGGCGAGAAAGCCGTCGCCCGAGCACGCCGGTGGGCTGACGAGTCGGCATCCGAGCCGGTACCGCGCTCAGCCAAGCTCCTTTCCCGCATCCTCTCCGACCCCGAGGGCCTGACCTTCACCACCCGCTTCGTCGACGACGTCGTGCGTCCCACCGACCTCGACGTCGCCAGCACCGCCCTCAAGCGCCTGTCGGCAGGACGCACCGACTTCCTGCCGCCCGCCCTGGCCGGAGCCATGGGACTGGGATCGGCCGCCTCCCGTCTCGCCCCGCGCACCGTCACCGCGGTCGCCCGGCGAGTCTTCCGGGAGATCGTCGGCGACCTCGTCGTCGACGCCACCGACAAGGGACTCGGGCCCGCCCTCGCCCGCCTGCGCAAGGGCGGCAACCGCCTCAACGTCAACCTCCTGGGCGAGGCTGTCCTGGGGGAGAAGGAGGCCTCCCGCCGACTTGCCGAGGTCTCCCGCCTGGTCACCCGCGAGGACGTCGACTACGTCTCGGTCAAGGTCTCCGCCGTCACCGGCCCCCACAACCCCTGGGGCTTCGAGGAGGTCGTCGCCCACGGCGTCCAGGCCCTCCTGCCCCTCTACCGCCTGGCCCGCGACCACGGCACCTTCCTCAACCTGGACATGGAGGACTACAAGGATCTCGACCTGACCATCGCGGTCTTCACCGCGATCCTCGACCAGGAGGACATGCGCGGCTACGAGGCCGGCATCGTCCTGCAGGCCTACCTGCCCGACTCCCTGGGCGCCATGCAGCGCCTCCAGGAGTGGGCCGCCAAGCGTGTCGCCTCCGGCGGCTCGCGCGTCAAGGTCCGCATCGTCAAGGGCGCCAACCTGTCCATGGAGAAGGTCGACGCCGAGATCCACGGCTGGGAGCTGACCACCTGGCCCTCCAAGCAGGCCACCGACACCAACTACAAGCGCATGCTCTCCTGGGCGATGACGCCCGAGCGCACCCGCAACATCCGCCTGGGCGTGGCCGGCCAGAACCTCTTCGACATCGCCTTCGCCTTCGAGCTGCGCGCCGCACGCGGCGTCGAGGACAGCGTCGAGTTCGAGATGCTCTCCGGAATGGCCACCGGCATCCAGGAGGTCGTGCGCCGCGACACCGGCCACCTCCTGCTGTACGTGCCCGTCGTCGACCCCCACGAGTTCGACGTCGCCATCTCCTACCTGGTGCGCCGCCTGGAGGAGAACGCGGCGCCGGAGAACTTCATGTCCGGCGTCTTCGACCTGGCCAGCAACGAGCAGATCTTCGCCCGCGAGCGCGACCGCTTCCTGGCGGCCCTGTCCGACCTCGACCCGGACGCCCCGGTGCCGGTGCCCAACCGCACCCAGAACCGGCTCGCCGAGCGGGAGGCGGGCATCCCTGAGGAGACCGGCACGGTGGCCGAGCGCGCCAGGAGGCCCTTCGTCTCCGAGGCCGACTCCGACCCGGCACTGGCCGCCAACCGCCAGTGGGCCCGGGACATCGCCGCCGCCATCCCGGGATCCACGCGGGGCGTGGCCGAGGTGGAGGCCGGCGCCGCCCGCCTGGCCACGAACGCCGACGTGGACTCCCTGGTGGCGTCGACGGCCGAGGCCGCAGGCGTCTGGCAGTCCCTGGACCCGGCCGAGCGCGCCGCCGCCCTGCACCGTGTCGGCGACGTCCTGGCCGCCCGGCGCGCCGAGCTCATCGAGGTCGCCGGCTCCGAGGCCGGCAAGACCATCGACCAGTCCGACCCCGAGGTCAGTGAGGCCATCGACTTCTGCCACCACTACGCGGAGTCCTCGCTGCTCCTGCACGACCCGGAGTACATGGTCGGGGCCCGCTTCGCCCCGGTGGACGTCACCGTGGTCGCCTCGCCCTGGAACTTCCCGGTGGCCATCCCCACCGGGGGAGTGGCCGCGGCCCTGGCGGCCGGCAGCGCCGTCATCCTCAAGCCCGCCCCGCCGGCCCGACGCTGCGCGGCCGAGCTCGTGCGCGCCTTCCACGACGCCGGGATCCCCGAGGACCTCGTGGCGCTCGCCCCGCTGGAGGACGGAGAGGTCTCACGCCACCTGGTGACCCACAAGGACGTCGACCGCGTGGTCCTCACCGGCTCCTACGACACGGCCCGCCTCTTCCGCTCCTGGAAGCCGGACATGCACCTGCTGGGGGAGACCAGCGGCAAGAACGCCATCATCGTCACCCCCTCGGCCGACCCCGACATCGCCGTGCGCGACGCCGTCTACTCGGCCTTCGCCCACGCCGGCCAGAAGTGCTCGGCCTCCTCCCTGCTGGTCCTGGTCTCCTCGGCCGGCAAGTCCGAGCGCATCGCCCGCCAGCTCGTGGACGCCACCGCCTCCCTGCGGGTGCGCCTGCCGCTGTCGCTGGACTCCCAGATGGGGCCCGTCGTCGTGCCCGACGACGAGAAGGCCGTGCGCGGCCTGACCACCCTGGGGGTCGGCGAGCACTGGGTCCTCAAGCCCCGCTACCTCGGTGACGGCCTGTGGACCCCGGGTATCCGCGCCGGGGTCGTGCCCGGCAGCGAGTTCCACCTCACCGAGTACTTCGCGCCGGTCATCGGCGTCATGCGGGTCGACACGCTCGAGGAGGCCATCGAGGCGGTCAACGCCGTCGACTACGGGCTCACCTCCGGGCTCCAGACCCTCGACGCGGCCGAGCTGGCCGTCTGGCTCGACTCGATCCAGGCCGGCAACATCTACGTCAACCGCGGCATCACCGGGGCCATCGTGCGCCGCCAGCCCTTCGGCGGCTGGAAGCGCTCGGCCATCGGCTCGACGACGAAGGCCGGCGGCCCCTCCTACCTGCTGGGACTGGGGGATGTCGAGCCCGCAGACGGCCAGGGCGTGAAGGAATTGGAGGGCCAGGGCACTGCGGCGCTCGACCCGCGCGTGGCGAGCCTGTGCGACGCCGTCAGTGGCCAGCTGGGCGAGGCCGACCTGGCCGGGCTGCGCCGCGCACTGGTGGCCGACGCCTCCGCCTGGCGGAGCGCCTACGGCGCCAACCGTGATGTCACGGCTCTGGCCTGTGAGCGCAACGTCCTGCGCTACCGGCCCACTGACGTGCTCGTGCGCGCCGGGGCGGGAACCGAGCTGGCCGACGTCGTGCGCGTCATGGCTGCCGGTGTGCGGGCCGGTGGGTTCGTCAGCCTGTCCGTGGCCGACCGTCTGCCCCAGCCGTTGCAGAACGCGCTGCAGGCCGCCGGCGTCCAGGTGGCGGTTGAGGACCAGGGCGCCTGGGACACCCGCCTAGCCGAGCTGGCCGCCTCCGGCGGGCTGGGAACGCGCGTGCGCATCCTCGGCCCGCGTGAGGAGACCTCCGCGGCCCGCTGGAGCCACGCCAGTCGGGTGACCGGCGGGAGCCCCGACATCGCCCTGTACACCGGGGCCGTGACGGCCTGCCCGCACTCCGAGCTGCTGCCCTTCCTGCGCGAGCAGGCGGTGGCCATCACCAACCACCGCTTCGGCACCCCGCTGGACCTGGCCGAGGGCCTCCTGTAGGGCGGCCTGCGCCAAGGCGACGACACGTAGCCGAACCGAGTAATCGGGTGGTGCCCTCCCCATCTGAGGGAGGGCACCACCCGATTACGAGTTGCCTGAAGGATCTCTCGCTCCCTTGCCCCTGACGATGCTACCCGAGTAGCATGTAGGTATGAAGTTAAGCGTGAGTTTGTCGGAGAGTGACCTTATTCTGCTGGACCGATGCGTGGAGCGCGATGGTTTGGCGTCGAGGTCTGCTGGTATTCAGAATGCCATCCGCCTGCTCGGAAAAGCTGATCTTCAGGATGCTTACGCTGAGGCCTGGTCCTCCTGGGATGCCTCTGAGGATGCAAACATCTGGGATAGTGCGGTCGCTGACGGGATCGATGGAGGTGAGGATGCTACGAGGTGAAATCCGCCTTGTCGATTTTGATCCTTCTGTTGGCAGTGAGGCAAACAAGCGTCGACCTGCGCTCATAGTAAGTAACGACCATGCCAATGCGGCGGCCGCGCGCCTTGGTCGCGGTGTGGTGACGGTGATCCCAATGACCAGCTCAACCTCGCGAGTTCTCCCCTTTCAGGTATTCCTCCCCTCGGAGGCAACTGGCTTGCCCAAGGACTCAAAGGCTCAGGCGGAGCAAGTTCGATCTATTGCCGTGGAGAGAGTCGGCGAGGTTGTCGGCTGGTTACCCAGTGGCCTGATGAAGATGGTCAATGAGGCTCTGATCCTGCATCTCTCCTTGTGATGGAGTCTCACGTCAGGCGGGGGAACTCCTCCAGGGAGAAGACCGACTCCACGGGCACGTCGAAGTAGCGGGCGATGCGCAGGGCCAGGTGCAGCGAGGGGGCGTACTCCCCGCGCTCGAGGTAGCCCACCGTCTGGTAGTGGACGCCGAGGGCCTCGGCCAGCTCACGGCGGCTCACTCGCCGGTCGGCGCGTAGGACCGCGATCCGGTTGTGGACGACGTCGTCGGACATGGTCACAGACCGGATTGGGAGCGAATGGTGGACTGCACGCGGGCCAGACTACCGATCGTCTCCTTACGGAAACTGCGCCGCACGATGAATGAGGCCCCCGCGAAGCCGAGGACCGTCCAGGCCGCCAAGATTGCCACGGCGAGCACCGGGTGGAAGGTATGACCCACCTCCCACGAGGGGTCGTCCACCAGCGCCCAGCGGGTCAGGTGTGCCGACCAGTACGTCGGCATTACCAGCTGAACCGCCTTGACCCAGGACGGGAAACGGTCCATGGGCATGAAGAAACCACTGGTCCCCATGAGTGCGAAGACGGGCAGGTAGGAGGCCATGAAGCTGTAGACGCCGCGGACGAAGGCGCCCACGAGGAAGCCCAGCGGGGCCGTCGCAACAGCCGACAGCACCATGAGCGGCAGGCAGGCCAGCACCTGGGACGTACTCAGGGGCAGCGTCTCAACGAACACGGCCCCACCGAGAAGAATGGTGCCCTGGAAGACGAGGGTCTGAGTGACCGAGGACATCGCCTTACCGATCGCCCACGTCAGAGGGCCGTGAGGCAGGATGCGCACCCGCAGCAGGGCGCCACCAATACGGTCGACGTAGGTCTCGCTGGCGATGTGAAAGGTGATGAAGCAGCTGATCGTACCAATGCTGCCGGCGAGGAACATGGGGCCGAAGGTCGTGTGGGCCCCGGCGGTCGCCTGGGTGCTCCTGCCTGCCAGCACGATGGCGATCACGGAAACCAGCAGCGCGACGCTCGACCCGACAACGCCTGCTCTCAGGTCCAGGGCGGCCTGGCGACGGGCCGCGCGTAGAACTGCCAGAAAGGTGCGAATGCTCATGAGTGGGCCTCCTTGCTGCTGACGAGGGAGAGGTAGGTCTCCTCCAGGGTGGGGCGGGTAATGGTGAGCCCGGTGACGGCGTCGAGGTCGAGCTCCTTGACGAAGCGCTCGGGGAAGTGGGTGGAGTGGACGTGGTGGGTACCGTCCTGGACCCAGGTGATCTCGGCGCCGCGATCGAGGCGCTCACGCAGCGCCGTCACCGTGCCGTCGGCGAGGATCCGTCCCTCGTTCATGATGAGCACGCGTGAGGCCAGGTGCTCGGCCTCAGCCAGGTCGTGGGTGGTCATGACGATGGTGGCGTCGTCGTCGACCCGGGCCAGAATGAGATCGTGCAGTCGCGCCTTGGAGACCGGGTCCAGTCCGGTCGTCGGCTCGTCCAGGACGAGGAGCTCGGGCGCAGCCATGAGGGCGGCCGCGAAGTCAATGGTGCGTCGCTGCCCGCCGGAGAGCCTCGACAACCGGGAGTCGGCCTTCTCGCTGAGGCCGACGGCGTCGAGTACCTCGTCGACGCTGCTCACCCGGCTCGCCGCTGTCAGCTGGACCGAGCGGATCCACTCCAGGTGGTCCCTCACCCTCCACTTGGCGTGGTCGGTCCAGCTCTGCTGCACCAGCCCGACCCTCGCCCAGAAGTCGGCACCCGCCCGGCGCGGATCGGTGCCGAGCACACGCACCCTGCCGGCGGTCGGGGTCAGAGAGCCCAGCAGGTTCTCCACGAGGGTCGTCTTGCCCACGCCGTTGGGGCCGAGCAGGCAGACGACCTCTCCAGCCTCGACCGACAGATCGATGCCGCGCAGCACCGGGGTGTCCCCGTAGGAGAACTCAAGGTTCTCCGTGGTGATGACTGGAGCCATCGCACAAACCCTCCTGAGTAGAAGCGCAACTGAATGTAGTAGAGATGCTACATAATGATGTTGGTGTACGTCAGGACAGGAGACATGGCTCGCAGGGCAGGCTCTGCACCCTCTGTCTCACTCTGCGGTCCCATGCGACCCCCTTACCTGACGATGGGTCCTCATCGGGGTAGGGTCTACGGCGTGCGAGCGACTCCAGGCCACCAGGTGAGCCTCCTGCTTAGTCGCCGCGGCGGGGCCTGACAGGCCGGCACCCCGACCGCGGCTGACTCGTCCTGCTCGGCCACGTTCGCGGCCGCGTTCCTCAGGAGTCAGATGAGTCTTCTGGGAACCGCCGTCGGAACCACGAAGCATCTGATCCCAGGAGAAACCCGATGCGCAACGCCCGCCCCGCCCCCCAGCAGCCCTCCGGTATGCCGTTCGCCAAGTACCGGCCCTTCCTCGACGTCGTCTCCATCGACCTGCCCGACCGCACCTGGCCGGACAAGCGCATCACCGCCGCCCCCCGCTGGCTGAGCACCGACCTGCGCGACGGCAACCAGTCCCTCATCGAGCCCATGGGCCCCCAGGCCAAGCGCGCCATCTTCGACCTGCTCGTGAGCATGGGCTTCAAGGAGATCGAGATCGGCTTCCCGGCCGCCTCCCAGACCGACTTCGACTTCGTGCGCTCCCTGGTGGACGACGGCGCGATCCCCGAGGACGTCACCATCTCCGTGCTCACCCAGTCACGCGGCGAGCTCATCGACCGCACCCTGGACGCCTGCATCGGCATCCCGCGGGCCACCGTCCACCTCTACAACGCCCTGTCGCCCCTGTTCCGCAACGTCGTCTTCCGCATGGACCGCGACCAGATCCGCGAGCTCGCCGTCGACGGCACCCGCCAGATCATGGCCCGCGCCGAGAAGGTCCTCGACGAGGACACGATCTTCGGCTTCGAGTACTCCCCGGAGATCTTCGTGGACACCGAGCTCGACTACAGCCTCGAGGTCTGCCAGGCCGTCATGGATGTGTGGGAGCCCGAGGAGGACCGCGAGATCATCCTCAACCTGCCCGCCACCGTCGAGCGCGCCACCCCCAACGTCT
>ERZ773050.2272-NODE-2272-length-10238-cov-2.634980_pt1 | contig 10238 bp, 6 predicted proteins | sample MGYA00580632_ERZ773050 | MGnify/ENA primary metagenome ERZ773050 (study PRJEB29015, sample SAMEA2738123) | human oral metagenome | biome: human oral; feature: human-associated habitat; material: saliva | place: China | collected 2166 ... | reverse complement strand
CCCCGGCTTCAATCGCCGTCGAGTCGAGCATTTTGTCAACAGTCAGTCTCTCGTCAAGCGAGACGACGTGTGCGCGGTCAAGTCGGCCACGCTCGGCCTCGTGGCGCGTGTAAGGAAAAGAAGCACCATAGGTTGTGTCGACATCGGCAGCGACGGCAGTATGGGTGGTGCTCAGGGAGGGAAGGAGCGCGATTGCTGCAGCGGCGCCGACGCTTCCCACGAGGTATCTGCGTTTCATAGCGGAGGATCTTCCTTGTGAGTACGTGAGATAGGCCAGACCCACATTGTTTTCGCTGATCGGAAGGGAGTGGCCTATTGCTCCTCAACACTAAAAACTCAAGGTGTGAACATAAATAAAAGATTCTTTAACGAAGCTATTCATCAGCTACAAGATTTCTGCGACTATTCTTGTAGCTTTCTTATACATTTTGATGCGCATCGCGAACGGATTTATTTCGCGCATAAATGCGCATCAAAGCGCAGGATGCCAAGGCTCATAAGCCTTATAAAATATGAGCACAGTACATTTTCGGCAACACTTCCAGAGGAAATTATTACCGATATTGCGCATTGATCGAGAGTTTTCTGAAAGAAGGCGCAATGGATTTCTTTTCCCGAGGCCGTGGGGGCGTTGGTGGGGGCGTATTGGGGGGTGAAAAACGCTCCCATGCGCTCTTTCTAGCCGCTCTTACAGTCAAGCGACATTCCTACAAAAGCCTTGATAGCAAAGGAAAACCTCGGGATCCCATAGGAATCCCGAGGCAAAAGTGGAGATGGGGGGAATCGAACCCCCGTCCAACAGCCGACCCCGAGGTCTTCTCCGAGCGCAGTCTGCGAGTTATTTCTCAGCCCCTGGCATCATGCAGACCTGCTACCAGATAGGCTCAGTTGATTAAGTGTCGGAGCCGTCCTACCAACACGAACGGCACCCAGTGGCTTCCTAGACGACGCCAGACACCGGACCGGAAGCACCTTCCGGGCTGACGGACTAAAGGTTCACGCGGCAATCAGGCGGCGAGAACGTAGTCGGTGCGATTCTGTTCGGCACCTATTTGTTTGCACACATCGTTAACGAGTAGAGCATGCCTCCTCGGCTCGCTTCCCCTCGATCGACGACCGCTGTCGAAACCGATCATCCCCTATTGAGTTCTTCACTCACCGGCGTCTGCCACCGAAGCAGCACAAACACCGGACTTGAAATCATACGTCCCCGCAGCAGAGCTGGCAAGAGATCTCCGAGGCCACGCCCCACTCCCCCGCACGCAGGCAGTCAGCGCCCCCTGGCCTCGGCGAAGAAAAACCGAAGAACAACCCAAGGACGCCCTACATGAGCTTTGTGGATTCCAGCTTCTCAACCAAGAGTCGGTTGTTCTTGATGAGGAAGGGACGAAGACCCAATCCCAAGACCGCCGCAAATAGGGCAAAAGCACCCAGCAACAGCATTGCGTCAAGATATTCATTACCCGAATACCCCGCAATCGAGGCTCGCAGCGCCGTGATCCCATGCGTTGCGGGAAGATACGGCGAAATCGACCGGAAGAAACTCGGCAGAATATCCAAGGGGAAGGACCCGCCGGCACCCGTGATCTGCAAGACCAGGAACAGTACGCCCAAGGCTTTCCCCGCATTACCGAAAGTAGCGATGAAAGTGTAGAGCAGGAAAGAAAACACCAAGGCAATCGCCCACCCGGTAAACATAACTAGCCAGGGATGAGCGTGTTGGATCTTCACAAAGAACAGCAAGCCCAAGCACATAATGGTGGCCTGGGTCAGAGCAATCAGCCCAAAAATCATGTAGCGCCCAAGGAAGCCTTCCCACAGACCTAAGCGATGCCTCTTGAAATACTCGACAGCTGGATGAGAAGAATCCAATCCCTCAACAACATTCTCTGTGGTGACATCACTGCGAATGGTGATGATCATGAGGACCGACCCCACCCACAGTGCGAGCGCCGTATAGAAGGGCGCCATCTGAGAACCGAAATTCTCAACCGGATACACTGCGATGGTGGTGACACCCACAGGAGCTGCAAGAGCAACGGCCAGAGCCTGCGGATCTGAGCCAATGATGGTGCGGACCTGCGCAAGGTTCCCACTTTGCAAAGCATCACTCAACTTGTTATGAATGTCTGCGATCTTCTGCGAGGCTTCACGAAGTTGATTTCCAATTCCACTAAACGTCGATTGAAGTTTCGATAACCCCTCCCGAACCCCATTCGAGCCATCATTGACACTGGAGCTGGCTGCAGACAGCTGAGCCCGCAGGTTTTCCATCGACGAGGTTGCTGAATTGATGGTTCCCGAAAGCCGTTCTAATTGCGGACGCAGGGAGGAATCAACATCGCTCTTCAAATTGGAGATAGCCGACTGAGCTTGTCCAACGAGGTTCTTGACATCCTGGCGATTTGAGCCAGCATCTGCGACGTTCTTTTCCATGTCATCAGCAAGCTTATTCATCGCATTCTGCAGCGCACTCAGACGGTCAGCAGAAGCTTGCAGGCGATCCAGAACATCTTGAGAAATAGGTGTTCCCGGCAGATTTGCAAGCGTTTCCTTCACATGCAGGTACTGCGTCGATTGATTGCCCACCGACGAGGCCTGGGAACGCAAGGTCGCCACCGCCGAAGCGACGCTACTGCCGCCTCGGGAATACACATCATCAATGGATGCAGAAAGCACCTCGAGGGAATGAGCAGACGCACTCACGGCTGAGGAAAGGGCAGAGGCAGCTTGCGAAGCCCCGGCACTGATCTGATCAACGGAAGCCGAGGCGTTATTTGCCGCGCTCTCCAGCGGATCTCGGGCCTTCGAGGCATTGGCAATCATGGACTGCGTAGAGTCCACCAGCTGAACGGAGGAGGCGATGAGTCCGGCATAGGCATCCGCGCTGGTTGCCGCAGCGTTCAGGCGCTGCGAGGTCGACTCCAGGCGAGAATTCAACGCCTGGATACCGCGAACATTCGTGGGATCAGAGAGCGAATCTGACAGTGAAGAAGCCGTATCCACGGCAATTTCTGCAACAGTCTGGGCAAATACCTGGTTGATTTGCGCTGAAACGCGCTCTGCGCCTTGGCCGGCGATTTTTGGCGCCAAGCCATTCTTCTTTTCATTGATGTAGTAGGTCAGGGGCGTCGAATGCGCATCACTGGAAAAGAAAGTCAGCATCTCTTGAGAGAAGTCCGAAGGGATGACAACCGCAGCGTAGTACTCCCCCGATCGCGTCTTCTCAATTGCTTGTTCTTCGCTATCAATCACCCAATCGAATTGCTCGTTCGTCCGTAGAGCTGACACAACACGGTTACCGATGTTGACCTCAAGGGGAATCAGATCAGACTTATACCCCTTGTCGGTATTGGCAATCGCAATCCGTAGGTTTTTTGTGTTGGCAAAAGGGTCCCATGATGCGGAGATGTTGAACCACGCAAAGAATGATGGAAGAACAACCAGCCCAAGAACAACGACCATACTGATCACGCTTCGATGCGCTCGTGAAAGATCAGCGCGGAAGATTTCCCATACCGCTTTCACCTCTCGCTCCCTTCTTCCGCTGCTTCTTCATCGTGCACAGAAGCGCTCTTCTTCCCTACCGAGGCGAAGAGTGCTGCTGCACCGCGAGCCCTCCGTTGCAAAAGCGAGCGCACATCGGAGTCATTCATATTTGTGAGCAACTGCTGACGTTCAAGAGACTCACGAACAAACTCGACAGCAATCAAGAATGCGATAATCGCGAGGATCCACACAATCCACAGTCCCAACATCATCGGAACTTCGGTCGCACTCGTAACAGATAACACCGCAAGGAGAGCCGGAACGACAATCCCCAGAACAAGCGCTGCACGGCGCATCCGCGGGTAACGACGTTCAAAGGTGCGTACCCGATGCGAAACAGAACGCGAATACGAATCATGGTCGGCAAGAACAGAGACGATCTGGGAAAGACGGAAACGCGAGGAAGGAAGACGAGTGGCCTCGCTAATAAACAATCCAGAGCGAGACAGATCACGGGTCACCATCGCGTTAAGGTTCACAAGATACGGACGCAAAGCAAGTCCGATAGTGAAAGAGATCGCCACGTGAATCGCCAGCACTCCAATTGCTCGAATATACGCGTGGTCATAGAAGCCACCGACCGTTTCGCGCATCGCATTAATGCCATAGGTGAAGGGGAAAAGCGGATAGAGGAAACGGAAGAAGGAGGGCATCATCTCGATGGGATACAGGCCAGCAGAGCCCGGGATCTGCAGCATGACAATGACGACACATAGGCCTTTACCAATGTGTTGGAAGCACGTCGCCAACATGTAAATAATCGAGAGGTAGGCCAGGGAACTGATCATCGCTGTCCCAACAAAAGCAAGCTTGGAGACAGTTTGGATCCCAATGATGAGATCTCCAATGGATACAACCAGTGCCTGAGCAAGAGCAAAGAGCGCCAGAAGCATCCATCGCGACATGTAACGCTGAACCGAGCTCATGGGACCGACTTCCTCGTCATCGACCTCGAGCTTCAAAATAACGACAAGAGCAAATGCACCGATCCACAACGCAAGGTTCGTAAAGAGCGGCGCCATTGCGGAGCCATATGTGGCAACTGGGAAGACGACCTGGGTTTGGATCGACGTCGGCGCGGCCATAAATTCAGCGATCTTTTCAGGGTTCAGATTCATGGAGCCTGAAAGAGATTGAATCGCATTCGAGGAAGAAATCGCAGAGATATCTCCCTGTGCGCTTCCAAGGTCATTCATCAATGCGCTGACGTTTGTCGCTGACTGCGCAAGAGTGGTCTTCGTGGAATCAAGAAGCGCAGTGAGCTGATCAAGCAGGCCATTCATCTGTTCTCGTTGACCTTGAAGCACGGCAATTGCGGAACGAAGATTCGCTGAGGCGCTCGACATTTGATCCAGCGCATTGGAAATCGCGGGAAGTTGGTCTCCTATACCCGAGCGCGCTTGAGCAGCTGAATTGCTCAGTGCTTGGCTGGAGCTGTGAAGTGTCGCGAGCGCTTGGGTGATCGAATTCGAGGTCGTCGCAAGACTGCCGTTAAGAGTCGACAAGTTCGCCAGGGTTTGTCCAACCTGAGAATTTTGCGTGCTCAGGTCCTGCAAAGCTTGCGAGGCCGTGGGAAGTTGCGCGATTCCTAAGTTTTGAAGTTGGCGTAGGATATCCCCATTGGTCTGATTGATGGACTGTCCTTCTGTCAGGAGCCCATTAATCGATGTCGTTGCGCCTTGCACTCCCCCGTTGAATGCCCCTCCTGCAGCCGATGCCTTCGCGGTGGCATCGGTCGCATGATTCGCCAGCCCATCGAGCGCACCAGACAAATTGGTGCTGAAAGTCGACAAAGTGGAGCGCGTGTCATTTACTAACTGATCTGCCTGGGACAGCGCGCTGTTGAGATCAGACAGGCTCGAATCGGCCGAGTTCAACGAATTGCGTGCACCAGAAACCTTTTCCTTGGCCGCATCGATCCTGCCGTCCATTCCTTTGAGTGTCTGTTCAGCTTCCCCCAGCTGGTCACGAGCTGCGGTGATCTTATCTTTAAGATCAGAACGGTTACTCTGCAAAATGTCAGAAATGGAGCGCCCTGTTGAGGAGATCTTCGCAGAAAGGGTCTGCGCGACGGTCGAGACAAAAGTCGAGTTGATCTGTTGATCAAGGGCATTCGCACCAGCTCCAGTAATTTTTGGAGCAATGGCGTTGTTGCGCTCATTCACGTAGTACTGCACGTTTGGCTTTGAATAGGTGCCGTCAACAATGCCCGTTAATTTTTGGGAAAAGTCTGAGGGGATGACGATCGCGGCATACGCTTGGCCCCGCTCAACATCTTTTTGTGCTTGATCGGCAGAAACGAAATACCAACCCAGCTGGTCATTCGCGCGTAGTTGATTTTCTACCGTAGTCCCGACGTTAATGAAACCGATGATGTCTTTCGTCGCACCCTGATCTTCATTGGCAACCGCGACGCGAATCTTCGAGGTATTCGAATAGGGATCCCAAAAGCCGACGATGTTAAACCAGGCATACAGTGCCGGAACAAACAGGAGGCCGATGATGACAATCCACGCGGCGGGCACGGTCACCATACGCCGGATATCCCGCTTGAGTGATCGCACAACGGGCCTCATAAACGCTCCTCAAACAGAACAGGCTGTGTACCTTCCGTATGGAGGGTACACAGCACTTCCTCGTGAACACGCCACCGATCAGCGACGTGCTTGTTTGACATAGCGACGCATCGCGCGCTCTGCCTCACGCTGGTCCTGTTTTTCACGCAGGGCCTGACGTTTATCCCACTCTTGTTTACCGCGAGCAAGGGCGATCTCTACCTTTGCGCGACCACCAATGAAGTACAGCTCAAGGGGAACAATGGTGTAACCCTTGACAGAAGACTTATCGGCCAGAGTGGAAATCTCGCTGCTATGCAGTAAGAGCTTCCTCTTCCGCGTAGGAGCATGGTTCGTCCACGAACCCTGGGCATACATGGGGATATTCGCCCCATACAGCCAGGCCTCGCCGTTCTTAATCTCTACCCACGCATCAACAAGCGACGCACGGCCCATACGCAGGGCTTTCACTTCGGTACCCGAAAGCACCATGCCGGCCTCCCACGTATCTTCGATGAGATAGTCGTGGCGAGCCTTCTTGTTGCGCGCAATAGTTTTCTTCGCGTCCGAGGCAGCCTTACGCCTCTCGGATTCGGTAGGCTTTGGCTTTTTCCATTCCTTCGGCATAAGCACCCCCTCAGTGAGAAATTACAGGAGAACTATTGTCCTACAAGTAATCCAGAGGTTCAACATCAGCACCATTGCGCATAACGGACAGGTGCAAGTGGCAGCCAGTGGCGTATCCGGTAGCGCCGACCCATCCCAGCACCGTATCGCGTCCAACGTGCTGACCAACATAGACATTGGTGGATTGCATATGAACATAGGCAGTCGACATGGACGCGCCATTCATCATCCCGTGGTTCACGTAGACAACGTTTCCGCCAGCGGTTTCAACGGTCACAGCGGTGACAACGCCTTCGGCAACCGGATAAATTTCAGTACCACAGTTTGCCGCAAAGTCTGTTCCATTGTGATAGCGAGAGATCCCAAGGACAGGGTGGACTCGCCACCCGAATGGTGAGGTCACAACCAAAGGAACGGGGAGCGGGCTGGAGAAGTTCGAGGACGAAGTGTAGCGCCGATTCTGGCGGCGGTTTTCTTCGTCAATTGCAGCGAGCTTCGAAGTTGCATCCTGGTATTCGCGCTGCCACTGGCCAAGTTGTTCTTCAGCCTGAGCCTTCTGCGCATCCCATTGGGCGCGTTTTTCTTCCGAGGTCTTCTTCAGTTCGTCGAGTTCGCGCAGTTTCGTTTCCGCAGTATTCTTTGCGCTCTCTGCTTCTTCCGAGGCCTTACGTGCTTTCTCCTCCAGAGAGGAAATTCGCGAAGTGACGGCGTCTTGTCTGCTCTGCTGGTTGCGCGTCGCTGCCTGCATATCCATTGCTTGACTGAGCGCACTGTCTTGAGCGCGTGTCATCGCATCCGCCGCGGCTGCACGATCAGCAATTTCCTCGGTTCCCGAAGACGACAGGGCGATCAGAAGGGGCGAGCTCACTCCCCCAGACTGATACATCTCGCGCGCCAATGCACCCACAGCTTTTTGAGATTCCTCTTGCTGTTTGCGTGCTTTCTCCATCGCAGTGTTGAGGCGAGCAACCTCGGCTTGAGCCGCATCCAGTTGTGCCTGTGCAACGTCATGCTCGCGCTTGGCGCCCTCGTAGCGTTCATTAGCAGTGTCAAGCTCAGCCTGCGCAACGGGGATCTGCGCATTCGCAGTTTCAAGGTCTAAGTAAACCTGGGCGAGCGAAGCATCCAACCCCTCAAGGTTGTTGCGAAGCTCTTGCACGTGCTGCGCGGACTCGCGCTGAGCCTGAGCAACGCGATCACGATCTTCATCCGCAAAAGCGGGTGGTACCAGAGCGAGGGGCGCTGCAACAACAAGCAGCGCAACCGCACTGGTAAGTCCCGTTGAAAAACCGTGAGAACGCGTCTTTGTCATAGGATCAGATCTTCGTGTACTTCGCGAGTGAGAATGCGGATGCCGACAGCGCAAGGAGCACCGCAGCAATGATGAGGATCGGCGACATGATCCACACCTCACGCATGCCAATAAAGTTCGTCCAACGGAAGGCCTGCGCAAGCCACTGATTAACCAGGACGTGAACACCGACGAACAGGGTTCCCACTGCCAAGAGAGCACCGACCACCGCAGCGATCGCACCCTCAATCATGAAGGGAGCTTGAATAAACAGATTCGAGGCACCAACCAGTCGCATGATGGAGGTTTCGCGTTCACGACTCATCGCGGACAGACGAATAGTGGTCGTAATGAGCAAGACCGCAGCAACGATCATCACTCCCGCCAAGCCCAGCGACAGGCCTCGGGCCTTACCCAAAACCTGGAACAGGGGCTCAACAATCTCACGCTGATCCTTCACAACGGACACACCAGCTGAACCGGTGAATTCGTCGCGAATAATGCTGAATTGCTCGGGATTGACCAGCTTGACGCGGAAAGAAACCTGCATCATGTCCTCGGTCGTCCACTGCCCCAGCGGAGAATTACCGTAGATCTTCACGAAGTTCTTATAGGCCTCAGCCTTCGATTCTTCGTAGACGTCCTTCACGTAGGGAGCCAGCTCTGCAGAACGGAGCTTATCGCGGACCGCCGCAATCTGTGTTTCAGTTGCCTCTTGGTTATTACAGCTCGGAGTCTGGTCGTTGTTGGCACACATGTAGATCGATACTTCGATCTTGTCGTACCACTGACTTTTCATTCGTGAGACCTGCATCTGCGAAAGGCCTGCGATACCCACAAATAGCAGGGACACGAAGGTCACGATCACCACGGCAACAGACATCGCGCGGTTTCGCGACAGACCCTTGCCAACTTCCGAAAGAATAAAACGTAACTTCATTACTTCACCGCCCCATACACGCCGCTGTTCTGATCGCGAGCAACCGTTCCATCGTGCAATTCAATGACGCGCATACGCATCTGGTTCACGATTGCGGCGTCGTGCGTTGCCATAACAACAGTGGTCCCATTGCGGTTAATACGATCCAGCAAACGCATAATTCCAAGCGAGGTATCTGGGTCCAAGTTACCGGTTGGCTCATCTGCAAGAAGCAACTCGGGACGGTTCACCATCGCGCGCGCAATTGCCACACGCTGTTCTTCACCGCCGGAAAGCTCATGGGGAAGACGCTTTTCTTTACCTGCCAAACCGACCAGTTCCAGAACATCGGGAACCTGGGTTTCAATGGCATGGCGAGGCTTACCAATAACCTCCATCGCCAGAGCAACGTTCTCATATACGGACTTTGAAGGCAGCAAACGGAAGTCCTGGAACACGGTCCCGACGCGCAGGCCCAGGTCCCCGATGGACGTCTGGCGCGTGTCTCGGCCGTCGACGACGACGCCGCCCTCGAGCAGGCCGCCCCGCACGTGCGGGATCAGGCCGTTGCACAGATTGGCCAGTGTGGTCTTGCCGGAGCCGCTCGGACCGGTGACAAGGACGAACTGGCCGGGCTCGATAGTCAGGTGGGCGTCGCGCAGGGCGGGGCGCTCCGCCTCCGAGTAGCGGAATGCCGTGACATCGATGGTGACCGCGCCCAACCTCTCCCACCTCCTCTTACTGACTGACCGGCAGTCATCATATAGCACAGGCGAGCCTCAGCGGAAGCTGCGAGGGGAGGCTCCTTCGCACGGGCGAGCACGGAGCGGGCACGGAGGAGCTCGCGGCGGGCCCCGCCGCCATCGTCCGTCCGCCCGCTCAGCCGGCGCGGACGACCATGCGGCACCAGTGCCGCAGCTCCATGAGCACCCGGTCGGTCATGGCCTCGTCGTTCGCATGGTGCAGGTAGTCGGCGGCGTGGTGGGCCGCACCGAACAGCAGGACCGCGGTGGCCAGCGGGTCGGCGATCGCGAGCGCCCCCGCGCGGGCCCCCTCCTCCAGGAGCGCGGACAGCGTGGCGACCGGTCCCGAGAGGGGGTCGCCGGACTGCCCGTCCGCGTAGATGGACGACTGCGCCCCGGCGTGGCGGGCGTGGTGGAACAGCGCGTCGTGCAGCCCAGGGTCCGCCAGGTAGTCCTGCACCCCGGCGATGAGCCAGGTCTCCACGCGACCCGCCCAGTCGGCGGGGGCAAGCCGGTTGACGACGACCTCCTGGCGCTGAAGGACGCGGGTCGCA
>ERZ773050.2266-NODE-2266-length-10260-cov-4.068790_pt1 | contig 10260 bp, 8 predicted proteins | sample MGYA00580632_ERZ773050 | MGnify/ENA primary metagenome ERZ773050 (study PRJEB29015, sample SAMEA2738123) | human oral metagenome | biome: human oral; feature: human-associated habitat; material: saliva | place: China | collected 2166 ... | reverse complement strand
CTGATAGAATAATCCTAGTTGACGATGGAAGGATTGAAGAAGAGGGAACTCACGCTGAACTCATGAAGCTTAACGGCAGATACGCTAAGCTCTTCAACACTCAGAGACTTGATTATTCGGGCGACGAGGAAAATTAGAATATAAGAAACGAAGAAGCCTGTGGATTTCCACAGGCTTTGATTTTGCTTTTATGAACGATTAGTTCTTTAGGCTCTGAAGTGGAGCAGGGATTCTGCCGCCGCGAAGTATCATCTTTGCTGGTGACTTATCTCTAAGCTTCATAACTGGACCGTAGCCTAAAAGGCCGCCAAAGTTCAGCTCCTCGCCCTCGGAAAGTCCAATAGCAGGGATAACTCTAACTGCTGTAGTCTTGGAGTTTACCATTCCGATAGCCGCTTCATCAGCAATTATAGCTGAGATGGTTTCAGCAGGCGTATCTCCAGGAATTACTATCATGTCTAGACCTACTGAGCAAACAGCTGTCATAGCCTCTAGCTTTTCTATGCTTAGTGTTCCTTCTCTTGCAGCCTTAATCATGCCAGCGTCCTCACTGACTGGGATGAAAGCTCCTGAAAGTCCGCCAACGCTTGATGAAGCCATAACTCCGCCTTTCTTGACAGCGTCATTTAGCATTGCAAGCGCTGCTGTAGTACCGTGTGTACCGCACTGCTCAAGGCCTATTTCCTCAAGTATGTGAGCAACTGAGTCGCCGACAGCTGGAGTTGGAGCAAGCGAAAGGTCTACGATTCCAAATGGAACATTTAGCACTTCTGCTGCTTCGCTTCCGACTAGCTGACCTACTCTTGTAATCTTAAAAGCAGTTCTCTTAATCTGCTCTGAAACCTCGTTTAGACTTGCGCAAGGGTCCATCTTTGATAGAGCTGATCTAACTACGCCAGGGCCTGAAACACCAACGCTTAGGACAGTGTCAGACTCACCGACGCCATGAAATGCACCAGCCATGAATGGGTTGTCTTCTACAGCATTACAGAAAACAACTAGCTTTGCTGCACCTATGCACTGCTTGTCCTTTGTGAGCTTTGCAGATTCGAGAACCTGCCTTCCCATTAAAGCAACAGCGTCCATGTTGATTCCGGCCTTTGTTGAGCCAACATTTACTGATGAGCAAACGAGCTCTGTCTCTGCAAGAGCCTGAGGAATTGAATTTATCAGCTCAAGGTCACCTGCGCTAAAACCCTTGTGAACTAGGGCAGAGTAGCCACCGATGAAGTTGACTCCGCATTCCTTTGCAGCCTTGTCAAGAATCCTTGCGTATTTGATTGGGTCTCCGCCAGAAACACCCGCAAGCATTGCTATAGGAGTTACAGAAATTCTCTTATTTACAATTGGAATATCGTATTTCTTCTCTATGCTTTCGCCAGTTGAAACTAGCTTTTCTGCCTTGCGGCAAATCTTGTCGTATATCTTTTGACATGATCTATCGATGTCGCTGTCTGCGGAATCGAGCAGGGAAATTCCCATAGTTATCGTTCTAATATCAAGGGATTCGTCCTGTATCATGCCTATGGTTTCTAAGATGTCGTTTGTATTTATCATGTATCCCTCCAGCAGACTAAATCCTGTGCATTGCGTTAAAGATGTTCTCGTGCATAACGTGAATTGTCATGCCAGTAGCCTCTGCTTCGATGTTCTTCTTAAGCTCGTCAAGCGGAATTGAAAGCTCTGAGATGTCGATGACCATGATCATACAGAATATTTCTGTCAAAACTGACTGACTTACATCGATAACGTTTGCATTCGCCTCTGCGCAGGCCTTGGATACCTTTGCGAGTATGCCGACAGCGTCCTTGCCGACAACAGTTACAACTGCTTTTTCCATAATTTTGTCCATTTTTTCCTCCGGTTATTTTAGTTCTGCTATGTATATATCTCTTGCTAAAGTATTGTCTGTTCTGTATTTTATATCAAAGTGAGGATATTCAGCGCCAAGCCTCTCCTTATTAATGCCACAGTTTCCAATCATATTGGAGAAAGACTGAGGATTAGAGAAGATGTCGACCTTGAGTTTTGGCTTTGGTGGGTTCGACTGATTCACATTAGGTGGGTGCAGCCTTGTCGCAAAGCCCGTACCATCTAGCTTTTCCATCAAAGCATCCAGCTGCTCCTTGAGCATCTCATATGCTATCTCGCCTTCGACGAGCTGCCTAAAAGCTGGATGATAGGTTCCTCCGTTAATTGCAGATAAATCGCTTCCGCCGATTATATCTGTGCTCTTAAGCCCAACCCTCATTATATTTATTCCTGCCTTATGCAGAATCTTATACATCTCCTTGGTGCGAAGCAACGCTTCTTCTTTGCTCAAAGCCTCGTAGCTTCCGTCCTCATACATGTCATAAAGCTCTGTGCCATCTATGACCAAAGTAGGGTAGAGCCTTGCTAGTTCTGGGAAAAGTGCCACAGTTTCTCTTGCTGAGTAAATGCAGCTCTCTAGGCTATCTCCAGGAAGCCCAATCATGAGCTGAATACCAAGCTTAAACCCTCGCTCCTTAATTAGTCTAGCTGCCTTTCTTGCGGTGTCGCTATCGTGCCCTCGCTTGGATAGTCTAAGCACTTCGTCGCAAAAGGACTGAACACCTAGCTCTATGGTGCTTACATTATAGCGTTTGAGATTGCTCAAAATCTTTTCGTCTATGCAGTCTGGCCTTGTCGATATGTGTAGGGATGAAACTCTTCCCTGATCTATATATTCGTTTGCGACCTCAAGATATGCGGTCTGCGCATCTATTGGAATCGCAGTAAAACTTCCTCCATAAAAAGCGATTTCTATCTCGCTTGGGTCAAGGTCTCCGAGCGTCGACAGGTATCTTTCGACGGTTTCTATGACCTCATCTGTGCTCACGGCCTTAGTCCTTGCGGTTATCTTCTGCTGATTGCAAAAAACGCACTGGCAGGGGCAGCCGAGATGGGGGATGAATATAGGAATTATCGCATGCTTTTTCATATTATTTGCTCCGTGTTCTGCATGAGCCTGCGATTAAAGAATCGATCCTATGTCGGTAAGCTGATACTCTGGGAACCACTTACATCTTATTCCGCGCTCCTCGGCGAACTCTAAAATCCTTGGAAAATCAGGATGAGAGGAGAGATCTCCGTTAAATACAAGTTCATCTCCAACTCTGCCACAGGTTCCGCCGATGAATCCTGTGTCATAGCCGTCGAGGCGAACAAAGCCTGGCTGCACGAGAAGAACTGAAAGGTCTTCTATGCCTTCACAGGCTTTTGCAATTCCAGCATCGTAGGTGATGATTGAGTTTTCGTCAACGATAGCGATGCTGCACTTTGTATATCCTTGTTTAACGTCGATGAGGTACATTCCCATTTCCTCAGCGACCTTGAGTAGGCGCGGCGCCGTACAGGAAAGGTTGTGTATGAAGTACTTTCCTGTACATGCTGCATTGAATGCAGCATCCTGAGGATAGTACCTGCCGAGGTCCTCAGGCGCCGCCATGTAGACGGGAGCCTTGTCCCCAATTCCCATTTTGCACAAGAAAATATCGGGATGATTAGAAATCCCGCGATCAACAATTCCGTTTGATGAAATTGGCTCAAGCACATGCCCAAGCCCTGTTAAATACTCTTTAAGATGATAGTGTGCATCTTTTGCTATATATATTTTACTCATGATGACATTATACTACAAATACGGGCAAAAATATTATATAATTAATGATATATGAGATTAAATTTGTGGAGGATGAAATGGATTACAACATATTAGCAGAACTGCTGTTTCCAAATATAGATAAAAGCCCTGAGGATTATGAGAAAATCTATCCTAAGAGAAATCTGCCAGAGGGAGCTAAGGTTACAAGACTAGGACCATCACCAACTGGCTTTATTCATCTCGGAAACCTTTACGGAGCCTTTGTAGACGAAAGACTTGCTCATCAGTCAGGCGGAGTATTCTATCTAAGAATCGAAGACACTGACGACAAGCGTTTTGTCGATGGTGCAGTTAAGATTATCATCGATTCTCTCAGATTCTTTGGAATATGCTTTGACGAGGGGGCAGGACTAGATGGAGATACAGGTGCTTATGCTAACTACACTCAGAGCAAGAGAGGCGAAATTTACGCTTCGTTTGCTAAGAAGCTCGTTAGAGAAGGAAAGGCGTATCCATGCTTTTTGACAGAAGAAGAAATCACTGCTATTAGAGCAAAGCAAGAAGCAGAGAAGCAAAACCCTGGAATCTACGGTGAGTTTGCAGCGGACAGAAACCTAAGCCTAGAGGAAATAGAAGCTAATATTAAAGCCGGAAAACCTTATGTTTTAAGACTTAAGTCTGATGGAAATCCAGACCCAGAAAAGGCACGTAGAATCAAGGTTGAGGATGCCATAAGAGGAACACTTGAGATGCCGGAAAACTTTCAGGACGTCGTCATCCTCAAGACCACAGGAATCCCGACCTACCACTTCGCACATGTGGTTGACGACCACCTGATGAGAACGACTCACGTCGTAAGAGGCGCAGAGTGGCTTCCTTCACTGCCAATCCATGTTGAGCTCTTCGAAAAGCTCGGCCTTGAGCTTCCAATCTACTGCCACACAGCGCAGCTAATGAAGCTGGACGAAAACGGAAACAAGCGAAAACTCTCCAAAAGAGAAGACCCAGAGCTATCGCTTGATTACTATCGCAACCTAGGATACCATCCGGCTGCGGTAAGAGAATATCTGCTAACCATCCTAAACTCCAATTTTGAGGAGTGGAGAGCAGAGCATCAGGATGCAGATATTGACGAGTTCACATTCACAACAGAGAAGATGAGTAACTCTGGTGCACTTTTTGATTTGAACAAGCTAAACGACATCAGCAAGGATGTTCTTCTTAGAATCCCAGCAGAGGAAATCATAGAGTTTCTAAAGGGCTGGGCTGAGGAATTTAGGCCTGAGATCATGTACATCTTTGATGATGAGGAATACCTTAAGAAGATTATAGACCTTGGTAGAAATGATAAGAAGCCAAGAAAGGACCTCGTTTACGCAGAGCAGATTGTCGAATTTATAAGCTATTTCTTTGACGATATGTTTGCAAGAGAGGATGAGATTCCTGCAGAGGTTTCAGCTGAGGATGCAAGAGAAATTCTAAAGAAATACATGCAAAGCTATGACCATGCAGACGACCAGAGCCAGTGGTTTGACAAGATTAGAAACATAGCTGTTGAGCTTGGATATGCGGCAAAGCCTAAGGATTACAAGAAGAATCCAGAGGATTATAAGGGGCATGTAGGACATGTGAGCACAGTTATTAGAATTGCGCTTATGGGAAGAGCTCAGTCACCTGATGTTTGGTGCATACAGCAGATTATGGGCGAGGATATGACTCGCAGAAGAATCACAAGCTATGAGATATAATACGGGCTATATGCTCAATAACAAGCTCGCTTCTCGCGTAAACTACGCTAAGTTGCGGGCTTGATACATTTAGGAGAAATATGGTAAACATAGGAAATCACTGGGATGAGGTGCTCGCTGGCGAGTTTAATAGCGAGTACTATAAGAAGCTTAGACAATTTTTGATAGAGGAATATCGCGAGCATGTTATATATCCTGACATGCACGATATCTTTAATGCACTCAAGGAAACAGATTTTGACGATACTCGCGTTTTGATACTAGGTCAGGATCCGTATCACGGAGCGGGACAAGCTCATGGCATGGCTTTTTCAGTAAAGCCAGGAGTTAAGCAACCACCGTCTCTCGTAAATATTTTTAAGGAGCTTCGTGAGGAACTAGGAACGCCTATGCCAAGCTCTGATAACGGTTATCTACTCAGCTGGGCTAAGCAGGGCGTCCTCCTTCTTAACACCTGCCTTACAGTGAGGGAAGGAAAGCCGAATTCTCACAAGGGAAAGGGCTGGGAAAGACTTACTGATGCTGTAATTTCTAAGCTAAACGATAGAGCAGAGCCTGTTGTCTTTATTCTCTGGGGTGCTAATGCAAGAGCTAAGAAGTCCCTAATCACAAACGAAAGACATTTGATACTCGAGGGCGCACATCCAAGCCCACTATCAGCATATAATGGTTTTTTTGGCGGAGCCTACTTTACGAGGACTAATGAATTTCTAGAAAAGAATGGTAAAAAAGAGATAAACTGGGACATTACAGATTTGAAATAATGAGCATTTTGTGGTATAATTTATCGTTAAATCAATGAATAAAGAAGGTAAAATTATGTCTGAAAGACAAAAAATAATTAACATTGCCGTTATAGCCCATGTAGATGCTGGTAAGTCGACGCTCGTAGATGCTTTTTTAAAGCAGAGCGGTATATTTAGAGACAACGAAGCAATGGCAGATTGCGTCATGGATAGCGACGATATAGAGCGTGAGAGAGGTATAACAATCTACTCCAAGAACTGCTCGGTAATGCATAATGACGTTAAGATAAACATCGTAGATACACCAGGCCACGCGGATTTTTCATCTGAGGTAGAGCGTATCATGAAGACCGTAGATACGGTTATTCTGCTTGTTGACTCAAGTGAGGGACCTATGCCACAGACTCGTTTTGTTCTAAGCAAGTCGCTAGAGCAGGGGCTAAATCCTATTTTGTTCATTAACAAGATTGACAAGAAGGATGCCAGAATCGACGAGGTTGTCGACGAGGTATACGAGCTATTCATGGACCTAGATTCAAATGACGAGCAGCTGAACTTCCCAATACTCTACGGAGTTGCGAGACAGGGCATAGCTGTTAAGGATCCATCAGATATAGATGGCCTTGAGTTTAGACAGGGAGATAGTAAGCTAAAGCATACACCAGAGGGCTACGGCGGATTCGATATTACGCCACTCTTTGATACAATAATTGAGCACTGCGAGGTTTACCCAGACAGAAGAGAAGAGCCTTTGCAGATGCAGATTTCAACACTTGCTTACGATGACTATATCGGAAGACTAGGAATCGGAAGAATTACAAGAGGCGTGCTCAAACAGGGCAGTCAGGTTTCTGTTGTCAAAGAAAACAGCGTAGAAAACCGCAAAATCGGTCAGATTTTCGTTTACAGAGGCCTTAAGAGGATGCCTGTTGAGGAAGCTCAGTGCGGAGACATAGTTGTCGTTTCAGGTATCTCAGATATCTCAATCGGTGAGACAATCTGCGATCCTTCAGCACCAGAGGGACTAGGTAGCATCATGATTGAGGAACCTACGCTTTCGATGAACTTCATGGTTAACTCATCTCCTTTTGCTGGTCAGGTAGGTAAGTATGTGACATCAAGGCATATTAGAGAAAGACTGAACAAGGAGCTAGAGGTCAATGTTGGTCTTACAGTTGAGGACACTGATTCAACAGACTGCTTCAAGGTTTCAGGAAGAGGCGAACTTCATCTTTCTATTTTGATAGAGAATATGAGAAGGGAAGGCTATGAGCTAGCTGTATCAAAGCCAGAGGTTATCTACCATAAGGACGAAAACGGCGCTAGGCTTGAGCCAATCGAAGAAGTTATAATTACTGTTCCGGATGAGTATTCAGGAACGGTAATCTCCAAGCTAAACCTCAGAAAGGGAATCATGGTTCAGATGTCTGGTGACAACGGATACACTAAGCTAGAGTACCATGCACCAACTAGAGGTCTTTTGGGATATAGATCTGAGTTCATTAACGATACTCGTGGCGAAGGAAACATGGAGAGAAGATTCTTCGCATTCGAAGAGTACAAGGGTGAGATTCCGGGTAGAAATAACGGAGTAGCCATTGCGATAGAAGAAGGTGTTTGCACACCTTATGCACTTTTCAATATCAGCGAAAGAGTTCAGATGTTCGTAGAGCCTCAGACTAGAGTTTATGAGGGTATGATTGTCGGAATGAACTCGAGAGGAAACGACATGGAGGTTAATCCATGTAAGGCTAAGAAGGCGACAAATATGCGTGCGGCAGGAAGCGATGAGAATGTTAAGCTTTCACCGGCTCGTCACTTCACTCTTGAGGAAGCGCTGGAGTTCATAGCTGATGATGAGCTAGTTGAAATCGTCCCAGACGATATCAGGCTCAGAAAGAAGTTGCTAAAGGAAATAGAAAGAAGAAGAGCAGGACGCTAATAATGCGTTTTGCTATGTAGATAGGTCTTACGGCGACTCCTGGTGTAGCCGTGAGAGGGCAGAGGTAGAGGATGATAAACACAGAGCGTTTTACAAAATTAATGACGGAGACTGGAATCGCTTTACTATCCTTCATAGTTGGCTGGATAGTGATAACTGTTCTAATCAAAGTTCTACGCAAGATACTTGAGAAGTCCAAGATAGATAAATCGCTACATGCGTTTATAACTAACGGCATCAGAGTTATATTTTTGATAGTACTAGCCATCATCATCCTTCAGGAGATGGGGCTTAACACCTCATCGCTAGTTACAGTACTTGGTGCTGGAGGTGCTGCTATTGCGCTAGCCCTAAAGGATAGTCTTGGCAATGTCGCTGGAGGCTTTCTCATTTTGATCAACAAGCCCTTCAAGTGTGGTGATTTGATAGCAGTAAACGGAAGCGTTGATGCGACGGGAATTGTCGATGAGATTGACCTTATGTACACCAAGATGCACACTGGTGACAACAAGACTGTGACCGTGCCAAACGGAGTTATGTCAGCTTCGGTTTTGACTAACTTCACTGAGTCTGGGATAAGACGAATAGACAAGGTATATAAGTTTGCTAAGGATACGGATATAGCTAAGGTTAAGGAGATTCTTCTTGCAGTAGCAAGGAGCAATCCTCTCGTGCTAAGCACGCCTGAACCGATAATTGGAGTTAGCTCCATAGATGCTTATGCGCTATCTGTAGACTTTAAGCTTTGGTGCAAGGCGGACGACCTATTTATGCTATCATACAAGATAGAGGAAGCAGTTACTGAGGCACTCAGAGCTGCCGAAGTAGATTTATCGTATACTAATATTGATATCCACATGCAGTAATGCAGTGATATATAGATTTGACACGTTTAATTTTTTATTATAGAGAATGGGAGAAATACGATGAGAGAAATTAAGAAGTTCAAGCGTGTTCTGGTTGCTAATCGTGGCGAGATTGCAATTAGAGTATTCAGAGCATGTCAAGAGCTCGGAATTAGAACAGTTGCAATTTACTCTGAGGAAGACAAGAACAGCTTATTCAGATTTAAGGCAGATGAATCATACCAGATAGGCAAGGGAAAGACTCCTGTTGCGGCATACCTATCAATTGAGGAAATTATTGAGCTTGCAAAGGCTAAGGGTGTTGATGCTATTCACCCAGGATATGGATTCCTATCAGAGAATACAGAATTTGCAAAGGCTTGCGAGGACGCAGGAATTGAATTTATCGGACCTAACCACTACATGATGGATCAGCTTGGCGACAAGATCAAATCCAAGATTGTAGCTGCTAGAGTTGAGGTTCCTACTATCCCAGGTGTTGACTCAGCTATCAAGGACGAGGACGAGGCGGTTGAATTCGCAGACAGATGCGGATACCCAGTTATGCTTAAGGCAGCAGCTGGTGGCGGCGGCCGTGGTATGAGAATCGTAAGAAGCAAGGACGATATCGTAAATGAGTATAGAAGAGCAAAGAGTGAAGCTCAGGCTGCATTCGGTATCGATGATATATTTATTGAGAAGTACCTCGAAAACCCCAAGCACATCGAGGTTCAGATTGTCGGAGATAAGTATGGTAACATCGTACACCTCTACGACAGAGACTGCTCCATTCAGAGAAGACATCAGAAGGTTATCGAGTTTACACCTTCACTTTGCTTGACTGATGAGCAAAGGCAGTCTATATGCGACGATGCTCTTAAGATTGCAAGAGCAGTTGACTATCGCAGTGCTGGTACAGTTGAGTTCCTTCTAGACTCAGACGGAAGACACTATTTCATTGAGATGAACCCTCGTATTCAGGTAGAACATACAGTTACTGAGATGGTGACAGGTATAGATATCGTTCAGACTCAGATTTTAGTTGCTGAGGGATATGCTCTTGCAGATCCAGAAATCGGAATAGAATCTCAGGATGATATTCACACAAGAGGTTATGCTATCCAGTGCAGAATCACAACAGAAGACCCTAGCAACGGATTTGCTCCTGACACAGGAACTATCGAGCTTTACAGAAGTGCTTCAGGTTACGGTATCAGACTTGATGGCGGTAATGGATTTACTGGTTCAACAATCAGTCCATATTACGACAGTCTTCTAGTTAAGGTTACAGCAACGGCACTTACATTTGATGCAGCAAGACGCAAGGCTATCAGAGCTCTTAGAGAGACTCAGA
>ERZ773050.2263-NODE-2263-length-10264-cov-3.299148_pt1 | contig 10264 bp, 6 predicted proteins | sample MGYA00580632_ERZ773050 | MGnify/ENA primary metagenome ERZ773050 (study PRJEB29015, sample SAMEA2738123) | human oral metagenome | biome: human oral; feature: human-associated habitat; material: saliva | place: China | collected 2166 ... | reverse complement strand
TATGAATTTAAATTATTAATCCTATACTTGTCTTTTTGAAATCTTTAAAATTTCTTAAATACTGAGTGTTTTTAATTATAAAATGTTAAAATATAATAGACTAATAGAAAAATTGTTTAATAATAAAATTCTCGGGAGAAATAAAGATGGCATATCCTCAATTTATAGATAACTCTAGAAAAAAATTATCTGATGTATTAAATGAAATTGCACCAAATTACTCTGTACTTCGAATAGCAACTGGATATTGGGATCTAGCTGGTACTATTGAACTAATTGACGATTTTGAGCAATATTCGAAAATTCAATTATTGATTGGTAAAGAGCCTATTGCTCACAGGCTGCAAACACAATATAACATTGATATGAATTCCCCTGAGAACCTATTCCCAGAAGCTGATATAACTCATGATCTACAAGAATATGGCAAAGGAGGAAATAATACGGAAATACTCGAAAAACTCCGCATAACTGCCAAAAAACTTGTAAATCTTATTGAAAGTAACAAACTTGAAGTAAAAATATATAGAGAACCTAGGCTTCATGCCAAAGCTTATATATTTGGAGAACTAGGAGATGCTGACTCAGTTGGTATTATTGGTTCTTCAAATTTTACAAAGGCAGGACTCACCTCCAATGCAGAGTTAAATTTTCTTACAGAAAACTACCAAATTGTTGAATTCAAACCAACCAGTGATAAACAACAAAATGGACATATCGTATGGTTTGATGAACTATGGAAAGATGCTGAAGATTGGACAGGGGAGTTCAGTAACATCATTGTGGATAGTCCGGTTGGAGATAAAACCTATGGTGCTTATGATGTTTATATCAAAACTCTTATGGAAGTTTTCCCTGAGGAACTACAGCCCGTAGATCCTTTTGACAAAGATATCGAAGATATTCTTCATCCATTCCAAAATCAAAACGCACTTGATCTAAGACGGAAATTGTCACGTTATGGAGTTGCAATGCTTTCAGACTCTGTCGGTCTAGGAAAGACCATCACAGCTGCTGCTATCATTAAACAATATATCGAGGATGGAAATGACAATATTTGTATCATACCTCCAGCATCACTTAAACAACAATGGATTGATGAGTTAGAAGGAGAAAGATGGAATCTTCGTGAGGGAAAAGATTTCAGATTGATCTCTCAACAAGATTCTGGAAAAATACAGGAACAAATTGATTACTTTAAACATCATAAAAACTCTCGAAATACCATTGACTTGTTCGTAGTTGATGAGGCTCACAATTTGAGAAATCAAGGAAGCACTCGCTATCAAAAGATTTTACAACTATTTCAAGAAAATCCTCAATCAAGAGTTCTTTTACTTACTGCTACACCTATTAATAACTCTTTGATTGATTTTGCAAATCAAATACAACTAGGGGCAAAAGGTGATCTAGTTTCTATAAATGTCCCGTATAAAAGTAATAAAGGTAAAACTCTTGAATATATTGACTTCTTTGAAGCATTAAAGCGAATTCAATCAGAAGCAACTCGTGCTGAAAAACGTGGAGAAGAATTTGATTGGGATTTCCATAAAAATACTATCATCGCTGGAATAAGGCATTATCTTGTTAGATCAACAAGACAAGGTGTTGTCAAAAATCAACAAATGAATTCTACAAATGGACGAAGTAATCCTTTCCCGACGTCAACAATTGAACAGTTTCCCTATACTTATCTCAATGAGGATAACGAATTTATCCAACAAGTCTTAGACGAAGTAAAAGATACTACTTTCGAAGCTCTTTCTCCTATGTCTCTAAACCTAAATTTAATTGGGGAATTAACACAACGTACTTCTCACCCACTTGATTTATATAAAGAAATTCATAAAGAGCAACAGTCAGAAATTAATATTTCTGAAAAGTATGGTTTATCAGTAAACTCGAATAGCGATGCTATATTTTCTAATAAAGATGAAGCTTCAAATATTATCCCAACACTATTTAAAGTGATAAACTTCCTGGGATTTGCACCTTACAAACCCGATTCCTATTCCCATAATATTTACAATAAAACAATTAATGAAATTCGTGCATTGGATTTAAAAGGAAACGAGGCTAATCAATTAAGAACTCAACTTGCTGTTCACAATATGCTTCATGTCACATGGCTAAAACGTTTGGAATCATCTACAGCCACCCTACTCAGATCTGTCCAGAATTATCAAGATAGAATTGATTTGTTTGAAAAATGGTTGGATCGAGGATATATTGTTAGTCTGGCTGATGCCGCAACTCTTGATAGTGAATATGGCGAAGATATTGATAAGGCTTTCGAAGATTATGATAAATACTTGTCAGATTTAGATGAGGCTATGTCTCAAGGTAACGAACAAGAAATTAAAAAACGTGGTGTCGAAAGAAAAGAAGCAGATGAAAAACTATTTAATATTCCTCAATTAAAAAAAGATCTCCAACGAGATAAAGAAATATGTAACTTCTTAACTACTGTATTAACAAGTTTAAGTAAAAAAGATCATGATAGAAAACTAAATGCATTTGCAGAAAAAATAGTGGAACGATTGGAAGAAAATAAATATGGAAAAAAACTATTAGTTTTTAGTTTCTTTTCTGATACAATTGATTATCTGAAAGAACGACTTCCACAATTACTGGAAAATAGGATTCCTAACTTCTCGAAACGTGCAGAGTTTATTTCAGGTAATAGTGGCTCTGTTGAAGAAATTACTAAACGCTTTTCTCCAATTAGTAAAAAAGCAAATATTAAGAAACAGAGTGAACTCGATTTTCTATTTGCTACTGATGTACTTTCAGAAGGTCAAAACCTACAAGATGCTGGTTTTTTAGTAAATTATGACTTACATTGGAATCCTGTAAGAATGATTCAAAGAAATGGTCGAATTAATCGTTTAGGTTCAACTTATGAAAACATACTAATTGCAAATATGAAGCCTCATGAAGATTTAGAATTCTATCTTAAGTTAATTAGACGTCTAGAACACAAAATTGCAACAATCAACTTTACCGTTGGTAACGATCAAAGTATATTAGGTGAAAGTGAAAATCCAATAGAATTTCATGAAATATTGGAATCTGATAACATTTTTGATGATGATATCGACAAAGCTTCAAAGGCAATGGAACAATTTGAAAATACCGAAGATATATTAGATTGGGTTGATAATTATTCTACTGAATTACGGAAATTTATTGATGCTCACAAAGAAGATGGAGAAATTAAGAGAATTCAAAGTATCCCTGATGGAAAATGGAATTACCTTCCGAAATCAACTGAAAATTTTGAGAATCTAGACTATGTTATCGGACTATATAGAGCTAAAGGTAAAATCTCTGCTACTGGCGCACTGATAAAAGATATTGGTTTCGTAAGCATCGAAAAAAGATCAGAAAAAAGAGGGCCATTCAGCTCGCTTCAAGCAAAATACATTCAAGAAAAGGATGCTTTGAAACAAATTCAAACGACCCCTCAAGATAATAAACGTATGATAGATAAAATACCAGTAGATAGATCAGAATATATCAAAAAAGGCCGTACAGAAATTAGTGTGCAATTTGAATCAGCTAATCCAGTTTATAGTATAAAGCAACAAGGGATGCAAGCTCTTGAAATTTTAAAAACTTATTTTGATTCAAGTTACAATCTTGTTGGAATTATTGAAAAAGGTATACGTTATTCAAATGATAAACGAACTTTTGAACAAATTGTTCGAGAAGTAAATAAACAAAACAAAGAAAATGGTAAATTAACACCACGAGTAATCAAGAATTTTGAGAACTTGCTAACTAAGCTTTTACAAACTGAATCGGACGAAAAAAGAATAGAGAAAGTCGAAGGTGTATTATTCTATGCAAAACCATAATGGCATTCATACAATAGACAAATTAGTCAAACAATTATCGAATGAAAAGAACGAGTGGGTATCCCTTGCTATAGCAATTGACCTAGCTGATGAAATAATGAGGTGGATCCTTCCAAATCAAGATAGATGGGCTAGTATGTTGGAACACAATAGTCAAAATACTGGAAATCTCCCCTCTCCTCTTCCAATGGATGTTTTCCATAATCAAAAACAAAGAACGTGGTTTCGTGAACACCCGGAATCTAATTCTGCACGTTCAGCCTTTCAACACTTCAAACAGGATGACTGTGTAGTTGAAAGCAAGTTATTCTGGTTTAGTGAAAGTGCAACTAAACAAAAGATCTCAGCTTCAACAGAATTCACATCTAACTGGGAAGACTCTGACTTAACAAGAACTCCAAGCAACAAGATTGGAATAGATTTTTTTCTGACATCTGATGCTAATTCTCTCCTAATTGTGCTTTCAAATAGGAAAAAACTTCGTGTTATGGAGTTACATGATCATTTGAGTAATACTCAAAAACAAATTTTTGAACACAATCTATTTAACGCAGCAGGTTATGATGATTCAAAAATTAATGATGGTCAAAATCTCGAACCTCAACAGACTATTCATAAAAGACTATGGGATGCGTTGCAACTTAAAGAAGTTAACAAACAATTCTATTCAATTATTGCAAAATTCTTTGAAGATCTAGTTAAAACTATGGAAAATCAAGGAAAGAACTCAGAAGATGCAAAACAATTTTCTTCCCGATTACTAGGACGAATGCTTTTCATTTGGTTTTTACGGAAAATGAAAATTATTTATGAGGACTTTGGATACTTCGAAATAGATGGTTTATCAGCTACTGAATATTATGAAAAGAAAATCAAACTTCTATTTTTTAGCACTCTAAATACTGATATTTCCGATCGCAAACACCTAGATTATATAACACCATATTTAAATGGTGGTCTATTTGAACCCAAGGAAAATGATTTTATTCACGAAACTATCAATTTCCCTAAAGATTATTTTAAAAATCTTTTTGATAGATTTAACGAGTTCAATTTTACTACTGATGAATCTAGTGCTGACTTTGAAGTGATTGCAGTCGATCCTGAAATGTTAGGACAAGTATTTGAAAATCTATTGGCTACTCAAAATGAAGATACTGGACAGAGTGCAAGGAAATCAAGTGGAGCATTCTACACTCCGAGAGATATTGTAGCATTTATTTGTAAAGAATCTTTAAGAGAATATTTGTATAACAAGGTGGGAAATAGAGCCTTCAACCAAGGAATAGACTTACTAATTGACTATTCAGATGCTGAATTTTTAGCTAGAAAAAGTACTTCTGGTGCTGATTTATGGGGAGTTAATAGTAAAAATATAACAAAAACTATCCTTGAAGCATTAGATAACTATAAGGTTTTAGATCCCGCTTGTGGTTCTGGTGCTTTCCCAATGGGAATGATTCAACTCCTTGTTAGAACATACGAAAGATTGCTAAAATCCTATGATGCATACGAACTTAAACTTTCAATTATTGAAAACAATATCTTTGGAGTAGATATCGAACCGATGGCAATTGAAATTTCTCGTTTAAGAGCTTGGCTTTCAGTAATTATTGACGAATCCGATAAAAGTAATATCAAGCCTTTACCTAACCTAGATTTTAAGTTCGTTTGTGCCAATAGTTTAACCTCTCTAGCTCAAGATGGAACTTCAATTTTTGACGATCCAAATTTAGACTTAAAACTTTCTGACATTCGACTCAAATATTTTAACGCACGTGTAAAAAGTTCTAAAGATAACTGGCAAAAAAAATACTATCAATTAACAACAGGAAATATACAACTTGGGGAAACGGTCCGTTCCGAACAATTAAGATCCTTTGATCCTTTCATTGTAAAGAGACCAGCAAGCTTTTTTGACAGTTTCTTTATGTTTGGGATTCACAAATTTGATGCAATTATTGGAAATCCTCCATATGTTGGAACTAAAAATCGGAGTATGGCTGATAAAAAAGCTCTAGAAAATGAATTTGGATTTGTAGATGATCTATACAGCCACTTCTTCTTCAAAGGAATTGAACTACTTGAAGAAGGAGGAAGTCTTACATATATCACTTCTAAATCTTTTTGGACTATTCAATCAAAGAAAAATTTAAGAGATTTACTACTTTCTAACACAATAAATTATATCTTTGATACTGCTAATCCATTTGAATCAGCGATGGTAGATACTGCAATTACATCCGTAAAGAAAAATAAATATGAGTCAGAAAACACAATTATGTTTATTGACGGAAGTACAAATCTATTAGAACCTATATATTTTGAAGTTGAACAATCTACTTATTTAAATACTCAAAATTCCGTTATTTTTAAGCCTACAAAGCAGAATATGGCCATCTATAATCTATATGGGAATATAGTCCAGCAACTTCATAAAGAATGGTGGGATAAAATTTCATCAAGTAAAAAAATTGAACAAAACAAAATAGTTCTTGAAGAATATCGTAAGAACCTTAAACCAGGAAATATTACACTGTTAGGTTGCCTGACAGAAGGCGGTCAAGGTCTTGCGACCGCTAATAACGGTAAATACATAGCTGTTAGGAAATCAACTAAATGGGCTGATAATATTCTAAAAACACGCCCTAAAAAATTAAAAGATGCGATAAATAAATATAATATACCAGCAAATGAGTTATGTGGATATACAAACCTTGAAACTCTGTTCAAGGAATTGACAGAAAAGGATATTGCTAAAGTTTTTGATTCAATAAAAGAAAAATATGGTCGAGATGTTTTCGGTCAAGGATATCTTTATCGAATCATTGATGACAAAGAGATTGCAGATGTTGATTCATTAACTGAGGATGAGAAGATTAACGGAATTTCGACTACAAAAAATCACTACGTCCCATATGATAAGGGGGATAAAGATGGAAATAGATGGTACTTAGAAACACCATTTGCCATTGCGTGGTCAAAAGAAAACGTAAGCTATCTAAAAACTGATCCTCGAGCCAGATATCAAGGATATTCCTACTTTTTTAAAGAAGGTTTTTGTTGGTCTGATATCAATACCACCTATTTGAAGTGCCGAGCTAAACAAAAAAGTATTAATGATGTTAAAAGTATGAGTTTATATGGATTATCTCAGAAAGTTCCTGAATACTATATCATTAGTGTCATTAATTCACGATTCATGAGTCATTATGTCGATGACTTCGTAAATAATACTCAGACTTTCCAAATAAATGATGCACGTCAACTTCCAATAGTTGTACCTTCAGAAGAAAAACTTCAAGAGTTACTTCCTCTCTTCCAGGAGGCGGTGCAAATAAAGAAATCCGATTATAGCTCCCAAGAAGATAATACTCGGGCATTAAAACTAATTGAAGATAAAATTGAAGATATTATTCTTGAAATATATCAAATAAAATAGGTATAAATATTTTAAAAGAGAGAACGTATTGCGTCCTCTCTTTTCTTAATCTTTAAACTATCAATTAAATTCTTAAAGCTTCATTCATGTACAAAGTAGAATTATACCATAAACTATTTTATAAACAATTAGTCCTTAATATATATATATATATTATAATAGTATCGAAAAAATCTAGATATAACAAATGATACTAAAATTATTATTTCTACTTTAAACAGTTATTCTCATAACATTAATAGTAATTGTAATTCTGCTTTCTTTCTCGCTTCTAGTTCTGATAATTTTGTACTATCCCAAGCATATGCTACTGACTTTCCTTTATTGTAAATTAACCAAATTTTTAAATTATCAATACTTTCTCTTAGTTCATTCCAATTATTCTGCTTAACTAACTCTGGCAGATCATGACTTGAAACAAATCCATATTCAGTAATTCGATTTTGTATCTGAACCTTTAAAGAAGGACTATATTGATTGAATTCATCAATCAATTGTTGCTTTATGCCATGAAAGAAACTATGTATTGAAGAATTTTTCGTCTCTATATAATCATTAATAGCTTGTTTAATTTCATCTTCCCTACTTGGAAAATACTCTCGTAATAAATCTAACAAACGAAAGTATAAGGCTTGCTTTGAAACCTCTAAACTTTCTTGTACTCTCTGAAAACTATCGCAACTGTAATAGATTTTAGATAATAAGACAATATCTGGCATTAACACTACGGCAGAAAAAATATTTGCCTCACGTTCTAGTAAACTTTCTTGATTTTCGACAGATTCTGTAAAACATGTACCGTTATGGTTTAGAACAAAATGGCCTAATTCATGACATAGGGTGAAATTCTGTTTAAGTTTAGGGTTGTCCTTCTCATAAGAAAAACTAATCCCATACTCATCCATTATGGTTAAACCTTCAATCTTGTGATTTGTAAAATGATGACTAATCACTTGAATTTTATTCATCTTTACACAATGATAAAAAAATAAATTGAAATGATATTTTAGTAGAGGAATATTATTATCTTTCATGTACTGATATAATCGTTGTTTTGTAATGCTACTTATTCTTAAATACAATTTATCCAACGAACATTACCTCCTTTGAGTCTTAATGTACCAAACTAAACCAAATTGGTTGAATAAATTATACAAAAAAAGTGGACGGCTGTCCACTGAATAACTTTTAAATTAAACTATTTTAAAGTGTAGAAAAAATAAGTTTATTTCTTTAGTTTCCCACCTATTTTACTTCCGAGCACAGCACTTAACGGTACAATTGCTGCTGCTATATATTTTCTAGTATTCTTATAAGTTCTTTCATGTTCACCACAAAACAGAGCCTGTGGGGTATAAACCTCCTTATCACAATTTAAGAACTTACAAATTTTAATTTTTTTTGATTCCATCTTTCTTTTCCTCTATTAATAACTCCTCTGAATTATCAAGAAGTCTATCAACATTACTAGTTATACTCTGAGTTAATTTTTCAAATGAGCTTGTGTTCCCCTTTGTGAAATTATCAATCTTCCATGCTAAACTTTTTCCATCATATTTTGGCTCTAATAAAGTTTGTTCCATAAATCCTTGGTAATTACTTAATACAGCGATCACTGAATCTTGTTCTTCTAACAACGTATAAGCTATGACATTCAATTGCAATGTTGATGATAAATAACTAAATGATTGCTGAAGTAAATTACTAATCCTATCTGCATCTTTTGGTTTGAGCTTAGAATTCGTAAAATCAGTACTGTCAGTATAAATCGATAACATCAATTTTGAAATAGTAGTATTATTTTCTTTTATTGCTGAAACTAATAAATCTCTTTTCAATAGCTCATTTTTTGTAGCCAAAGCCTCTATAATTAATTGTCTTGAACTAAAAAATCCAGAGAATCTATCATTGTATTGACCTTGTTCGACTCTGATGACTAACTCATTCAACGATTCAATTTGTTCAGAAATAGAAGCAAGCTGACCTTGAATTGCAGAAAGTTCTGGGAGATTCCCAAGTTCTTGAACAGCTCTTTCTTCTAGTGTTACACTACTTTTAATCTTTCCAGACGCCGTATCTTTAATAACCGCATAAGTTTCACCCGTCTTTCTCCGAATCCCATAGCTCCACTCACCTGTTTTTAATTTTTCTTTTGCTACTTCTGATAATTTTGCAACATGTTCCACATCATTTTTATCTTCAATGAGTTTTTTTAATAACTCGATTTCAGAAACATGATCAAATAAGTAATTTTTGATTTTATCAGCAATCACTAAGGAAGCTTCTTTTTGCAACGGTAGTAAGGAGTATGATTGAAAGTCATAATTATATAATTCCTTTTTTCTGACGTCAATTTCAAAATCCTCAATCTTAGGTAGTTCAATTTCAAAATTTTCCATATTACAGTTCCTTTATTAATCAGTATCTTTCACAAACGCCTTTTTCCGCTCTTCCATAAACTCAATCAACTCTTTTTTGAAAACTTTCTTCTCATCATCTGTAAGTCCCGTTGAATTCATACGGAATAGTAATTCTATGTTATCTAAATCATCATCTTTATTTTCTGAATTGCCAACTAAGTAATCTACTGACACATTTAAAATCTGTGCAATTTTAACTAGATTTTCTTGTGTTGGTTTCTTTACTCCACGTTCCCATGCAGCGTATGCCTGTTGAGAAATATCAAGTTTTTCAGCAATTTGAGCTTGTGTTAGTTTTACTCGTTTCCTTAGTGTTTTCAAGCGTTCTGCGAATTCCATATGTGACCTCAAAAAATTTTTAAAAATTTTAGCAGAAAATCGTTGACATTTACAACTGCTGGTTGTATAATATAATCAACAACTAATAGTTGTATAGCGATTGAAAATAATAACCTTATCTTCAAGGCTAAATTACGATCTTTGAAAATTTAATAAAAAGTGCGTCTGACAACCAGAAGACTAATCATCAGAACTACACATAA
>ERZ773050.2259-NODE-2259-length-10269-cov-2.567065_pt1 | contig 10269 bp, 9 predicted proteins | sample MGYA00580632_ERZ773050 | MGnify/ENA primary metagenome ERZ773050 (study PRJEB29015, sample SAMEA2738123) | human oral metagenome | biome: human oral; feature: human-associated habitat; material: saliva | place: China | collected 2166 ... | reverse complement strand
CGCAGTCTGCTCTCCCTCGCGCACGCGCAGGAGATCGCGTTTTTCCTGTGCTTCCGCCTCCTGCCTCTGTTGATCGGTCAGCAATTTTTCCAGGTGTGTCTTCTGCGCGGCACACTGTGCCGCACGTTTCTGATGCTCCCGTGCTGCGTTTTTTAACTCCATACCGCGCTGCTCAACGCGCTGTGAGAGTCCTTCCAATGTATCAGCAGCAAGATACTCGCGCAACAGCTCGTGTTCACGGGTACTGCTTTGCAATGCGTTCGCATGAGCCGCTTTGGCATCTTCCAGTTTGCGGGCGGATTCCTGCACGGACTTCTCTGCAATCTCGACGGATTTTGTGCATTGTTCCAATACCTGCTCGGATGGGATATCCTCCGTGTGGATGGCGGGAGTCGGGTGTGAAAGCGCACCGCAGACGGGACAGGGTGCACCATCTGCAAGCATCTCGGCGAGACGTGCAGCACTGCCGAGGTCATAGAGTGTCTGCATCTGCCGCAGCTTCGTCTTTGCGGCGGTCAATGTATCGGCGGCAGTCTGCCATGTCTGCTGTGCCGATTCTTCCCTCTTGCCCAATTCCGCTATTTGCACATTCCATTCTGCAATGCGGGCGGCGGTATTCTGACAGCGTTTCAGGAGATCTTGCTCGTGCTGAAATGCCTCGCGTGTCACCAAAATTTTTTCAAGCGCGGTGATGCGCTCTGCATTCTCTGATTGCTCCGTACGTAGATTCTCGATCGTGCACGCATTGCTTTTTGCCGTCTCTTCGGCGCGTGCATTGGAGGCGCGAAGCTCCTCTACGACTTTTCGACAGTCTTGGAGCTGTGTTGCACGCTCTGCGTATTCCGTAAGCTGCTGCATCTGCTGTGCTTTCTTCGAGCGTTCCGACTCCTGTTCCTCTGCCGCCTTCCGTGCTTCCTGCGCTGTTTGAAACGCTGCTTTTGCAGCGATAAAACGGGCATCTGCCGCATTGAATTCATCCGTCCGACGCTTTTTCAGCTCCTCTGCCCGTATTGCTTCGCGTTCCGTGTAGAGGACAGGATGTGCACGCTGTGCACGCTCCAAGCGTATGCGAAAATCCCGCACATCATCTTCCTGCGACTGTTTTTCTGCGAGGTGTTTCTGTGCAGCTGCAAGCTCTTGTAATTTCTGTTCTGCCGATGCACCGAGCTCACGTGCACGACGCGCTTCCTTTTGACGCGCCTCAAAATTCTTGAGTTCATCGGCATGGCGATCGATCGCTTCTTTCAGCTCGGAAATATGCGCGCGCAGTTCATCGCTCGTGTTCAGATTTTCCGAATGGAGCATTTGGTCGATCTGAGCGCGTTCCTCTTTTGCCGCATTTTCCAGACGAATGGATTCCTGCAGCAGTGCCTCCTCAAGACGTTGATACCGCTCCGTGCGAAAAATGCGCTGCATAATGGCACTGCGATCCTTGACCTCAGCAAGCAGAAACCGCTGAAACTGTCCCTGCGGCAGCAAGACGACCTGACGAAACTGATCTGCATCAAAGCCGATGAGTTGACCGATGCGCTTCGACACCTCGGTCACATTTGAATCGAGCAGCGTCTCCTCCCCATCTTCTCCCTCATCGGGAAGCCGATAGAGCTGTCCCGTTGCCGCACGCCGTGTCATCTTGCCGCGCGACATACGTTCGTATGCAGGGGAGCGCAGCACACGAAAGCGACGGCGACCGAGCGCAAATACATACTCTACTTCCGTGACCCGCTCCGGGGGGGCGGTGGAGGACCGCAGTGTTGTACCCTCGCGAATGTTGCCGCTGGATTCGCCATACAGTGCAAATACAATCGCATCCAATATGGTTGTTTTTCCCGTCCCCGTTGCGCCATGAATGAGAACAAACGGCGCGTTTGCCAGTGCCGTCTCGAAGTCCAGTACCTGCTCCTCGACATAGGAGCCGAATGCCTGTAAGCGAAGTTTCAGAGGTCTCATTCTGCACGCTCCCCCTGCTCCATCGAATCAATGATACGAATGAGTTCATTCCGTTCTGTCTCTGTCATCTGCTCGGCTGTTACTTCCGCAAAAAAATCGGAAAAGAGATGCAGGTCGGATTTTCCGCGTTCATAGCTGCGCTCAGTGGAGGAAAGTCGGTTGACGTTGATGTTCGGACGTGTGATGGTAAAGAGATTCGGATAGATTCGCCGCAGTTTCTCATGTGCGGCGAGTACGGCATCCGTATCGAGCAGCTCCACACAGATATAGTCATCATGCGGAAGCGGATCGAACGTATCCGTCATGATCTCATCCATCATGCCGCGTACAATGCGTACATCATGGCGCGGTGTCAGCGGGTAGAATGTGTGAGATGCTACACCTGCGGCATCGAGTTCGACGAGCTCGATGCCCTTTTTCTGGTGCGCTTCATCAAAGGAGTATTTCAGCAATGAGCCGGAGTAACGTACGTTCTCCGCACCCGCCCGCTGGGGCGCATGGAGATGTCCGAGTGCCGTATAGGAATATGCAGCGAAGTGCTCCGCGCTGACCTGATCGCTGCCGCCGACGGAGAGCGCGTGCTCGGACTCCGAGGTCTGACCGCCGATGACAAAGGCGTGCGCGACTGCCACGCTGCGTGCCGTCGATGGAATCTGTGCACGTGCCGCAACAATCTGTACGGCAAGCGCACCATCGAAGGATACGTTTTCATCGAGCGCAAATGCCTCGCGTACATGCGGGGGATCTCCATAGGGGATGAGCGAGAAATAGACATCCCCGTGTTCATCTGAGAGGATGACGGGCGGCTCCTCGGCGCGCACAATACCCGCCGGATAGATGCCGGACGCACGAAGAAGCTGTGCGCCAAAGCCGAGGCGCACAGCACTGTCATGATTTCCGGCAATAAATAGCACGCGGATTCCCTGCGCAGCGAGCCGTGTCAATATTTCGTTGAAGAGTTCGACCGCCTCAGGAGGTGGAATGGCGCGGTCATAGACATCACCCGCAATGACGAGGGCATCGGGGTGTACATCCTTGCACAGTGCAAGCAGTTCCTCCAATACATACGCCTGATCCTCTGTCATATGCCGCTGCCCGAAGAGTTTTCCCAAATGCCAATCTGCCGTATGGATGAACCGCATGACATCCCCTCATCTCATAAATCTGCTTCAGCCAGAATTTTTGCGACAGACGAACTGCCGATGCCCAGACGATGCACACCCATGTCCAAAAATTTCTTTGCGGTAGCATAGTCCCGAATGCCGCCGGATGCCTTGACCTTGCATCGTCCGTGCGACGTATCCAGCATGATGCGCAGCTGCTCCTCCGTTGCTCCAGTGCCGAGGAATCCCGTCGCTGTCTTGACGAAGTCTGCTCCCGCTGCAATGCTGACCTCCGTTGCCCGTGCAATCTCCTCCGATGTCAGCTGGCTTGCCTCGAAAATGACTTTGACGAGCACGTTACGCGCATGGGCAGCGTTGACAACGGCGCGTATTTCCACCTCGACCTCGTCCCATTTCCCGGAGCGGGCAAGCCCATAGTTCATGACCATGTCAAGCTCCTCTGCGCCGTATTCCATATAATAGCGTGCCTCAAGTTCCTTGACTGCGGCGGGGGCTTTCCCGTGCGGAAAGTCGAGCACCGTACACACACGTGTATCGGTACCCTGACAAAGCTGAACGGCAAGCGGGATATCCGCCGGCTGCACACAGACCGAGCAGCACTCCTGTCGTACCGCCTCCGTAATCGCCGCACGCACCTCATCGGAGGTCATCGCAGGATTCAGAGGAGAAGAATCGATATATCTGCTGAGTTTCATCGTTGATCCTTTCATTTCGCAGAAATCATATCTCTGAGTGATGCCTCGTCCAAGATGGGAATGCCGAGATCTTCGGCCTTTTGCAGCTTACTCCCTGCTGCTTCGCCTGCAACAAGATAGTCGGTTTTCTTCGACACAGAACTTTTTACCGTACCGCCATGCGACGTAATCAGAGAGGCACACTCCTCACGGGAAAGCGTCGGAAGCGTACCAGTAATGACAAAAGATTTGCCGTCCAGTGCAGCACCTGCGCGCTCCATTGGGGTACTCGCAAAGTTCACGCCCGCCGCACGGAATTTGTCGAGCAAGGCTCTCCCCGTTTCCGAGGTGAAGAACTCCGTGAGTTTCTGCACGCTGATTTCACCCATGTCGGGAACAGCACGGATTTTTTCGGGATCTGTGCACGCTGTCTCCTGCAAGGCATCAATGGACGGGAATGCCTGCATGAGCGAGACTGCTGCCGCGCGTCCGATGCCCGAGATCCCAAGTCCCGTGAGGAGACGATCTGGGGTATTTGCCTTGCTTGCCTCGATGGCAGCAAGGCGGTTATCGACACTCTTTTCCCGTCCAATCAGTCCTGATGTTGCAACTTATAAAGAAGATAAGAGCTTTAATATGACACGGACGGAAGTTAGAAGCCGTATTGGAAATTCACATCTTGGTCATGTCTTTACGGACGGACCAAAAGATAAGGGCGGACTTCGCTACTGTATCAACAGTTTAGCCATTCATTTCATTCCGAAAGACCAAATGGAAAGTAAAGGCTACGGTTATTTATTAAACTATGTGTAACAGCAATTTTCACAGAAATTTGCTATAATGAGTTTAATAAATAATAGGGGTGCGCTAGTGTATTCAATTATGATTGTAGAAGATGAATACCTTGTTCGGCAAGGTATTTCGTCTTTAGTAAATTTTGAAACATTTGATATGGAAGTTATGGATGAGGCTGAAAACGGCTTGGATGCTTGGGAAAAGATACGGCTTGCACAGCCCGATATTGTCTTGACAGACATCAATATGCCACATATAAACGGGATTAAACTAGCTCAATTAGTCAAGGAACAATATCCTTCTGTTCATATTATATTTTTAACGGGTTATGACGACTTCGACTACGCTTTGTCAGCAGTTAAATTAGGTGCTGATGATTATTTACTAAAGCCGTTTTCGCGGGAAGATGTGGAAACGATGTTGTTTAAAGTCAAAGAAAAATTGGACAAGGAGCGAAAGCAGCAGCAAGTTCATGAACTGGTTGAGCAAGCAGAATTTTCTGATTTAGAACAAGCAATTCATGATCGTTTAACCGATACAGAATTATCTCTTAAATCACTCGCTTTTCAACTAGGGTTTAGTCCGTCTTATTTGAGTGTTCTCATCAAAAAAGAGCTGGGCTTGCCATTTCAGGATTACTTAATTCAAGAACGGATGAAGAAAGCAAAATTACTGCTTTTGACAACTGACTTAAAGGTTTATGAAATTGCAGAGCAGGTAGGCTTTGAAGATATGAACTATTTTTCTCAACGCTTCAAACAAGTCGTGGGAGTGACACCGCGGCAATTTAAACGAGGAGAAGGGCAATGAAACGTTATTCACTTCTGATTCAGTTAGTGATTTATGTTTTTATTATGATATTAGCTCTTTTGGGAATTGTCGGTGGGATTTATTATCAGACTAGTTCGGTTGCTATTCGCCAGACAACTGAGCAAAATACCCGCAAGACCATTCAGCAAAGTGGTCAGTTTATCACTTCTTATTTACAAAAAGTTAAACAGACAACGAGTAGTTTGGCTGAAAATGAGAAAATAAAGACATATGCACAAACACCAAGCCAAGAAAACGCTGAACAACTTCGGCAATTATTCGCAACGATTTTAAAAACTGATTCGGATTTGGTATCTGCTATTTTGGTAACAAAAGACGGAAATCTCATATCAACAGATCCTGAATTAATCATGAAGACATCCGCTGATATGATGAAAGAAAAATGGTATCAGGATGCTATCCATAAAGGTGCTATGCCGATTTTGACACCAGCACGAAGAACCATCAGTCATACAACTGGTGAAAAATGGGTGATTTCAATCATGCAGGAAGTTGTAGATAAAGATGGTAAAAATCTAGGGGTTGTTCGCTTAGATATTGGATACAAGACGTTGGAAGCTTATTTAGATCAACTACAGTTAGGAAAAGAGGGATTTACCTTTATCGTCGATTCCAATCATGACTTTGTCTATCATCCTAAAAAAGCAGTTTATTCTTCTCACGCTGAAATGAAAGCGATGGCGCCTTATCTTTCTGTAAAAAATGGATATGTCAAATCAAAACAAGCTTATGTATCTCAATATCAAATTCCAAATAGTGGTTGGATATTGATTGGGGTTTCTTCAATGGAACAATTGCATGCAGTTCAAACGCAGATTTTGTGGTCTTTTATTGGAACAGGTCTGTTTGCTTTGGGTGTTTGTCTAATAGGGATCTGGTTTGTGCTTCGGCTTTGGATTAAGCCTTTGCGAGATTTACAAGTAACCATTTTAAAGGTTGGAAGCGGGCATTCAGATTTGAGGGCTAATGAAACCGGCTCTCCTGAATTAGTTGATTTGGCAAGACAATTTAATATTATGTTAGACCGGATTGATCAATTGATGATTGCAGTCAAAGAAGAGGAACAAAATGTCAGAAGATATGAATTGCAGGCGCTTTCCAGCCAAATCAACCCGCATTTTCTTTACAATACGTTAGATACAATTGTATGGATGGCAGAATTTAACGATAGCAAGCGTGTTGTAGAAGTCACAAAATCACTGGCTAAGTATTTCCGTTTGGCACTTAATCAAGGTCATGAACAAATTTCTCTCAAGGATGAAATTGATCATGTTCGGCAATATTTGTTCATTCAAAAACAGCGGTATGGAGGGAAATTACAGTATGAAATTGATGAGTTAAGTGCTTATGATAATTATCAGATTCCAAAATTAATTTTGCAGCCTTTGGTTGAGAACGCCATTTACCATGGTATCAAAGAAATGAATCGTCAAGGGATGATTCGAGTTAGCGTTTCTGAAAATGACACGCAGCTCATCGTTTCAATTTATGACAATGGTCGTGGCTTTGTCGCCAGCGAAACTACAAATGCTACACTCGTTCGCTTGGGTGGTGTAGGTTTGAAGAATGTTAATCAGCGTTTGCAATTACAATTTGGTAAATCCTATCACATGGAAATTAAATCTGAAGAAAATACTTATACGGAGATTCGTCTCTATTTTCCAAAGGCAAATAAAACCAACTGATGAAAGATTTCAGTTGGTTTTTAATATTTAATTCCCAACACTGGAGAATTTTTTCATGCCGTATTTGAATAGAGCGTAGTTGATAGTAAAAATAACAAGTAGGACTAAAGGAAGTAGCAAACCAATCCAGCTTAGATTTAAAAAATAAAGAGCTGGAAAAAAAGAAGTAAAAGCATAAGGAAATACAAAAATTAGTATCAATTGGATAAAGGTTGGGTAAATTTTGATAGGGTATTGTGCCATTTGATTGAGGGAGAAAATCCCCATTGTGATAGGGAAAGATTCGACAATCCAAAAAGCAAGAGCAGTAGGTCCTAATTGAATAGCAGCATAGAGTAAACCAATACAAATACAGATAAAGATAAAGAGAAGTAGATGAAAAATGTTCCAGTGCAGTCCGAGTAAATGATAGGCTTGATAAGTTGCAATAGCTCCCATTAGTGTTGTGCCAAATCCTTGTAGCTGCACGCGTTCACAAATTAGCTGAAAAAGAGGATTGATGGGCATGATAAGCAGGCGTTCAAACTCACCTTTGCGAATATAGCGGCTTCCAAACATCCAAAGATTGTCAAAGAAAATCAGGTGAACTGAACGTCCGATAGTTGCCATTCCATAAATAAATAGCATTTGTCCATAGTTGAATCCGGCAATTTCCTTGATATTTGCAAATAATACATTTAAAAAGATTAAATAAACAATCTGTTCAATCAAGGAAGAAACAAGTCCAATAAAGAAGTCCATTCTATAAGACATACTAGCAATCAAGTAAGCTTTGAGGTTACAAAAATAAATGTTGATGTATTTCATCTTCAACCTCCTAAAATGACTAAACGACGTTTAGCTTGGTACCAAAGTAGAGCAATAAAAGCTGAAAGTATCGGAATCCAAGCCAATTGAATCCAGAAGAGTTCAAAATTAACCTGTCTTTTCAAAAGGATATTGACCGGAAAATTAACAGCAAAGCTATAAGGTAATAGTTTCAAAATGTTTGCAATATTTTCTGGATAAAAACTTAGTGGCAAAAGCGCTCCTGAAGCGAGTGAAAAAAGCCCGTTTCTGAGAATCAATATTCCCCATGTATTTGCCGTGAAGAAGGCTGTTAAGCTAAATCCTAAATCTAACAGGAGGATGATAAACATTCCTAATAAACTAGAAAATAGGAAAAGCAATCCTGTCTGCCAATTTGGAAGATAAAGCTGTCCTTGAAGCAAAGGGATAACTAATAAAATTGGAATGAATTTGACAATTTCAACGATTTTGACAGCAAAGTCTTGGAAAAAGAGAGAAGTAATGAGGGAATAAGGATAGAGTAGCTCGCCAGTAATATTCCCATCAACAATCATTATAGACAAATCCCGTCCAATGCTGAAACTATTTAGATTTCCCAGTAGATTTGCAAAGATAATATAGGTTGTGAACGTTTCTAAAGTATAACCATTGACTTGAGATTGGGTGAAAAAAATGGTTTTCCAAACGAAAATAGAGACTAGCACTTGTATGAAAGTACGAATCAGGGTCGCGACAAAGAAAGATTTATATTGAAGTTGCGTAATAAGAGCTAATCGTGTGATATGAATATATTTACTCATCAAGCCCCTCCTCATAAATTTGTTTGACGATATTTTCAATTGTCAATTCTTTGATAGCCAGGTCTTCGATTGAATAATGCTCAAAAATCTGATTGATAACTTGGGCATTAGTATAAATATCCGTCTGATAATGAATATTGAAATGATAAGAGTCAATTTTCTCAAAACGAAAACCATTGATTTGGAATAGCTCTTCTATTGGCGTTTGCGTTTTGAAAGAAATGGTTTTAACTGTTGAAAATTTTTCTCTTAATTTCGTCAGACTTCCATCATAAACTTTTTTGCCCTTATCAATAATGAAAATTCGTTCGCAGAGCGACTCAATATCCTGCATATCATGAGACGTAATGAGGAAAGTTGTCTGATACTCTTTATTCATAAAGCGAATGAAAGAGCGGATGGTTTCTTTTACACTGGCATCAAGACCGATTGTAGGTTCATCCAAGAAAACAACGGCAGGTTGATGAATGAATATAGCAGCAAATTCGCAGCGAACTCGTTGCCCGAGCGAAAGATTACGAACAGGCTGGTGAATAAAATCTCCTAGCTGCAACAGGTCAATTAATTGCTCCAAGCGTTCCTCAAAAACTTTATCAGGAACGTCATAGATTTTCGCATGCAAAATAAAAGATTCCAGCACAGGAATATCCCAACGTAAATGTGATTTTTGTCCGAACAAAACGCCAATTTGCTTATTGACTGCTGTGCGATGTTTCTGTGGGGTAAGTCCATTAATTTTAACATTGCCTCGATCTGGATAAAGAACACCCGTCAGCATTTTTATAGTCGTGGATTTTCCGCTTCCATTCGAACCAATATAACCAATAATTTCACCTTTTTGAACCGTTAATGAAATATTCTGTACAGCATGAATTTGTTTTTTCTTAGGGCGAAAAAAGGCTTTGATAGAACCTTTAAGACCTAATTCTTTCTCGACAATACTATATGTCTTATATAATTGATTTGCTTCAATCATCATTATCTCCTTGTGGCAGAAAACGTTTGCGTATATTCATTATAACAAGTTCACGAGATCTGCGCAAGTGAATCTTATGGAATGATCTTTTACACAGAAAAAAGGATGAGACAAAATTGCTCAACCTTTTCTTTGATTTCTTTAGATCAATGACTGGAAGCAGCAGAAGTAGCATCTGACTCACCCGTACTCACGCTGTGACTACCTGTATCCGAAGCACCGGAAGTAGCATCAGTTTTAGCCTGTCCTCCTGCAGGAGCGAATGGACCGCTTCCGCCAACTAGCTGCTGACCAGTTGTTTCCAAGTACCATTCCAGCCATGGTCTGAAATTAAAGACAATTTCATTGATACCAGCGTAAGAGCCGTCTGGATAGTACATGGCCTGATAATTGTGTGTATTTAAAACTGGTGAATGCGGATTTGGAATCAGGGTGCGGACATATTCTTGATTGCCGTTACGCAAGGTTCCGACCACCCACTCTACATTTTTCATTCTGCCAGTCGGAAGTGAATTGTGAACCGTTGATAGGCGGTTTCCTGACTGAGATGGTATACGTTTTGCCAGCATGGTATCAGGGTCTTGATGTGCATTGTTGTAGTAGAGGAATTGGTTGTTGTCATCGGCGTAAGTCAGTTCGAAAGGC
>ERZ773050.2258-NODE-2258-length-10269-cov-27.438418_pt1 | contig 10269 bp, 9 predicted proteins | sample MGYA00580632_ERZ773050 | MGnify/ENA primary metagenome ERZ773050 (study PRJEB29015, sample SAMEA2738123) | human oral metagenome | biome: human oral; feature: human-associated habitat; material: saliva | place: China | collected 2166 ... | reverse complement strand
TGATCGTCTTTGGCCGGATTGGGAATGCGGCGGCTGGAGATGTCTTCGTCTTTGTCTTTTTTGGACTTGTCTTTATCGGCTTTGGTTTCTGTGTTGGCAGGCGTTTCGTTGCTGCTGTTGACGTCTTGGCCACCCAGCGGATTGCCGATGTGGCCGACCAAATCGGCTTCGCGGCTTTCAAAGGCTCGGTCTTTGTCTTTGACTTCAACGTCAGGAACAATGCCTTGCGCTTGAATCGAGCGGTCGTTTGGCGTGTAGTAAAGGGCGGTGGTCAATTTGACTGCGCTGCCGCCGGAAAGCGGAATCAGGGTTTGCACGGAGCCTTTGCCGAAACTTTGTGTGCCGACGACGACGGCGCGTTTGTGGTCTTGCAATGCGCCGGCAACGATTTCGGAAGCGGAAGCTGAGCCTGCGTTAATCAGGACGGTCATAGGAATGGTTTTCAGCTCGGCAGGCAATCCGGCCAACGGGTCTTTGCCGCTGGTGGTTATGTAGTCTTCGGCAGTTGCTTTGAGTACCATGCCTTCTTTTTTGTTGCGGCCTTTGGTGCTGACAACGGTTACGTCAGGCTGCAGGAAGGCTGCGGATACGCCGACTGCGCCATTGAGCAGGCCGCCCGGGTCGTCGCGCAAGTCGAGGATGATGCCTTTGAGCGGGCCTTTGTTTTCTTTGACAAGGGCTTGTGCGGCTTCGTTGAGCGCGGCAACAGTGCGCTCTTGGAATTGGGAGACGCGGATGTAGCCGTAGTCTTTTTCAAGCAGGTGATAGCGCACGCTTTTGACTTTGATGATGGCGCGGGTCAGGTTGACGACGATGGGTTTGTCGGCATTTTTGCGTGAAAGGGTCAGGGTGATTTTGGTACCCGGTTTGCCGCGCATTTTTTTGACGGCTTCGCTGACGGTCAGGCCGCGCGTAGAGGTATTGTCGATTTTGACGATGAAGTCGCCGCTTTTCACGCCTGCGCGTTCTGCCGGAGTGTCTTCAATCGGGGCAACGACTTTGACGAAGCCGTCTTCTTGTCCGATTTCCATGCCCAGACCGCCGAATTCGCCGCTGGTGGACTCTTTCATTTCAGCATAGCCTTTTTTGTCCATATACTCGGAATGCGGATCGAGGTCGGACACCATGCCTTTCATTGCACCTTCAAAGAGCTCGGCATCGGGTTTGTCTTGGTAATAGTTGGCTTTGATTTGGCCGTACACTTCTGCCATGGTGCGGATGGTTTGCACGGGCAGGGCCTCGTTGTCTTTTTTGTCTTTTTCGGCGGCAAAACTTTGTACACTCAGACTGAGGGCGATGCCGCTAAACGCGCCGAGAGTGTAGATTGCAACTTTTTTCAAAGTGGATTTTGTTGACATTCGTTTGACTTTCTTTTTGTGTACGGTAAGCAAAGTGGTTTTTGTTTTCTCTGAACCCGTTGACTTTATGTGATTTAAACGCTTGGAACAATAAGTTTAAGGTAAAAGTTTGTTGTTTAATGTGCTGAACAGGCGTGAAAATCGTGTTTTATTGTAGTTTATGATGAAAATTCAGACGGCCTGAAAGGGAAAACTCACTCAGGCCGTCTGAAGCATCAGTTAATCCATGAAAGCGGATTCATGACTTGTCCGTTGTAGCGGACTTCAAGGTAAAGGCCGGTTTCGCCCGACGGCAAAGTGCCGCTGGTACCAATCTTGCTACCGGCATTGACGGCGTAGTTTTGGGCGGTGTCGATTTCGTTCAGGCCGGAGTAAATGCTGACATAACCGTCGCCGTGGTCGAGGACGACTACTTTGCCGTAGCCTTCAAGTTCGCCGGCAAAAGTAACCGTGCCTGAGGCAATGCTGCTGACCGGAGCAGGAACGGTATTGTAGAATACGCCTTTCCAAACTTCACCATCGCCGCGGTCTTGACCGAACAGGCCTGCCAGTGTGCCGTTGACCGGTTTTTTCAGACGGCCTTGCATACGGCTGAAGCTGTTGGCATTGCTGACGGTAAATCCTTGGGTGTTCGGGGCTTGCAGTTTCATGTCTTCGTCAGTCAGCGTAGACATGGCGGCGCGTTCGGCTTCGGCTTTTTGTTGGGCGGCAGCTTGCTCTTTGCGGGCTTTTTCAGCGGCGGCCAAACGGGCTTCGGCGGCTTTTTTACGCGCTTCGGCTTCGGCTTTGCGTTGCTCGGCTTTGCGTTTTTCCAAATCTTTCAAGAGATTGTTGAGGCGCTGCTCGTTTTCTCTGTGGTTGATTTTCTTTTGTGCTTCTTTGGCCATTTGCGCGTTTTGACGGCGGCTTTCGGCTTGTTCGGCGGTATTGGTTACGCCTTGTTGACGCAATGAAGCTTGGATATTGGCTTGCAGTTTTTTCAGGTAAGCCAATTCATTGTTGATTTTTTGCTCTTGCGCTGCCAGCTCTTTCTGTTGTTTTTCCAAGTCTCTCATGACTTGGTCGTTGGCGTTGTTGATATAACGCGTGTAACGCAGGAAGCGGGTTTTTTGACCGGCATCGGCGTTTTTCAGGAAGAGGGCGACCGCGTTGGGCTGGCTGTTTTTATAGTTGCCGGACACAAAGCGCGAAATTTGGGCGCGCGTGTTGGAAACTTCGGCTTTCAACTGGTTGGCATCGGCATTGAGCTTTTGAAATTTTTCCCATGCGTCGCGTTGTTTGCGGTTGATGCCGGAGAGGTTGTTGCGTGTTTGTTGCAGCTGTTTGAGCGTGGCATTGACATGGATAATGAAACCCTCGTTGCGTTTGGCAAAGGATTTCTTGGTTTCCATATCGTTGGCGGCGGCAGTGACGGCTGCTTTGAAATCGTTTTCGGCTGAAGAAGCGGCTTTAGGCTCAACTTTAGGCTCGGCTTTTTTGTTTTGTTCTTTGGCTTTTGTGTCTTTTTTAGCGTCTTTTTTGTCTTCAACAGCTTTTTTTGCAGGTTCTTTGTCTTCAACTGCTTTTTTTACGGGCTCTTTGGTTTTTTTGCCGTCTTTTTTATCCTCGGCCGCTTTTTTAGCAGGCTCTTTGGCTTTGCTGTCTTTTTTATCTTCAACAGGTTTCTTGTCTTGTTCTTTGGCTTTGCCGGATTTTGCGGCTGCGGCTTTTTTGTCTTTTGCCGTTTCTTTAGGCTCTTCGGCTTTGCGGTTGGCCTTTTTATTGTCGGCAGCTGCTTCGGCGGCTTTAGCCGTTTTGTTTTTGGCTGAAGCGCGTTCGTTTTTGTCAGAGGGTTCCTTCTCTTTGGAAGCTTTGGCTTTAACCGCTTTTTTGTCTTCCTCTTTTTCTTTTACCGCTTGTTTTTTTGAGGTTTCTTTTTTTACATCTGCCTTAGCGGCTTCTTTCTCTTTTTTCACGGGTGCAGCTTTTTTGACGGTGGCCGCTTTTTCTTTCGGCGCGTCTTTGGCAGCATAGGTTGGCAGGGAGAAACTGAGCAACAGGGCGAGAATGAGGGGTTTGTAACGCATGGTTCGATCTTGCTATCAAAGTAGGAACAATAGGACGGATTATACTGTCTGTCAGGCCGTCTGAAAATAATATCGGGTTGCAATATGGACGAACGGTCTTATATAGTAACGATAGAGTAGGCGGACGGGATTTAAGTCTGCCTGGAAACTGACAGTCTGGATCGACAGGATATTATGAAAAAATATTTATTAGTAGTGTTGGGTGCCATGGTTTTGGCGGCTTGCGGTGACAATACCGATAAAATCGGGCGCGCCAGTACGGTGTTTCATATGCTGGGTAAAAACGACCGTATTGAAGTGGAAGGTTTTGACGATCCTGATGTGCAGGGGGTTGCCTGTTATATTTCGTACGCAAAAAAAGGCGGTTTGAAAGAAACGGTCAATTTGGAAGAAGATGCCAGCGACGCATCGGTTTCCTGCGTGCAAAGTGCGGAAGTCATCCGTTATAACGAGGCTGCGGTTTTGAAACCGCGACAAGTGTTCAAACGCAGCGCCAGCATAGCATTTAAGAGCCAGCAGATTATCCGCTATTACGACCCGAAACGTAAGTCTTTCGCTTATTTGGTGTACAGCGATAAAATCGTTCAAGGCTCGCCGAAAAACTCTTTGAGCGCGGTATCGTGTTTTGCCCATGCGAAAACCGATACGCCTGTACCGGCAGGCGGCGCGGTTTACGGTGCATGCGTGGTGGACGCGCCGGTTGCCGACGAACAAAAATAGTAAAATCAGCTTATAGATTAAAAGAATATGAATTTAGCCAACCATTTCCTGATTGCCATGCCTCATATGGACGATCCGTTTTTTACGGATACGGTCATTTATGTGTGCGAGCACGATGAAGAAGGTGCGCTGGGCATCATCATCAACAAACCTTCGCCGATTACCATGGACATGATTTTCGCCGCCGCCGACCGCAATATCCCGTTGCGCCTGCAACATGAAAACGTGATGATGGGCGGGCCGGTTCAGATTGAGCGCGGCTATGTCGTGCATACGCCGATCGGCCGCTGGCAAAACAGCATGGTGGTAACTGATAACGTCGCGCTGACTTCTTCGCGCGATGTGATTGAAAACTTGTCTAAAGAAGGTGCGGTTGATAAGGCTTTGATCAGTATTGGTTATTCAAAATGGGGCAAAGGGCAGTTGGAGCGCGAGCTGGCAGAAAATGTTTGGCTGACCGTCCCTGCGGACGAGCATATTCTGTTTGATGTGCCTTACGAACTCCGTTATGCCGCCGCTTTTGAAAAATTGGGTGTCAATCCGAACGCCTTGGTTTCAGGAGTCGGCCATGCCTGATGCACCAAAAGGCACGGTTTTGGCCTTTGATTTCGGCGAGGCGCGTATCGGCGTGGCGCTGGGCGATGCCGAGTTGGGCATGACCCATCCGCTGGCGACGGTAACCGGCAACAGCAATGATGAAAAATTCGAGGCCATTGCCAAGCTGGTCAAAGAATGGCAACCCAAGTATTTTGTGGTCGGACTGCCGACGCATACTGATGGCACGGAGCATGAGCTGACCCGTTTGAGCCGCAAGTTTGGCCGCCGTTTGCACGGACGTTTTAACTTGCCGGTTTATTGGGTGGACGAAAGGATGTCTTCCCTATACGCGGAAAGTCTGCTTGCAGAAGCCCAAGTGTTTGGCAGAAAACAAAAATCCGTCCTTGACCAAGTGGCGGCGCAGGCGATTTTGCAAGGGTTTTTTGAAGGTGGGGCGGCCGAGTATTTCAATGGCCGCGAAGAATAGCATTATTCATTATAAAGGCCGTCTGAAACCGGGTTTCAGACGGCCTTTGTTTTGTGTTACGGCTTTGGGATAAAAGAAGTTTAGTTTGGTTAAGCCTGATTTTTTTCAGTGCAAATTTTGCTACACTCCGTTTTCTTTTTTAGACACAAATACAAGGAAAAAGTCATGGCACTCATGGACAATCTTTTGAATGCGGCTACTCAAATGTTGGGGGGGCAACAGCGAAAACGGCGCACAAGGTTCTCTGACCGATATGGCGATGGATTTGGTGAAACAGCAAGGCGGCGTGGGCAACCTGATCAACCAACTGCAACAAGGCGGTTTGGGCGATGCCCTGAGCAGCTGGGTTTCCAACCAATCCAGCAACCTGCCTGTGTCCGGCAGCGACCTGCAAAATGCGTTGGGCAGCGATACGGTAAACCAAATCGCGCAAAAATTCGGCGTGGATGCCGGTCAAGCAGGTGATTTGTTGGCAAAAGTATTGCCTGACTTGGTCGATAAAGCCACGCCTAACGGCACGGCTCAAGATGCGGATGGCTTCGGCTTGGACGACATCGCTTCTATGCTGCTGAAAAACTTTGTGAAATAATGAGTTGAATCATTTGATAAGGCCGTCTGAATCCGTTCAGACGGCCTTATAACTTTTGGTTCGCGGCAAATAACCAATAAGTCTTTTTCTGATGGAGGCGGATGGCTTATGATGGGCACTCCATTTCACCAGATAAGAAGGTTATACACATGTCTCGCTTGACCATACACACAGTTGAAACCGCTCCTGAAGCTGCTAAACCACGCATTGAAGCCGTATTGAAAAACAACGGCTTTATTCCTAACCTGATCGGCGTTTTGGCCAATGCGCCTGAAGCTTTGGCGTTTTATCAAGAAGTTGGTAAGCTGAATGCGGCCAACAGCTTGACTGACGGCGAAGTTGAAGTTATTCAAATCATTGCCGCCCGTACCAACGAATGCGGTTTCTGCGTTGCCGGCCACACCAAACTGGCTACCTTGAAAAAACTGCTGTCCGAACAATCCATCAAAGCCGCACGCGCATTGGCTGCAGGCGAGTTTGACGATGCCAAACTGGGTGCTTTGGCAACATTCACCCAAGCCGTTATGGCGAAAAAAGGCGCGGTATCCGACGATGAGCTGAAAGCTTTCTTCGATGCAGGCTACAACCAACAGCAAGCCGTTGAAGTCGTTATGGGTGTTGCTTTGGCAACCTTGTGCAACTACGTCAACAACCTTGCCAAAACTGAAATCAATCCTGAATTGCAGGCATTTGCCTAATCTCATCAAAGGCCGTCTGAAAATTCAGACGGCCTTTTAGCAAAAAGCAAGGAATATCCTTGTTGCCAAGAAAATTCATGAGTAGAACCATCTACGCTTCAAACCTTATTCAGAGGAAAAAATCATGACACGCGAAGCTTTACTGAACAATGTTGCCGCACTCGTTAAAAGCAAGCTGAAACCATTGGTGGACGACATCGACCGCAAAGGCCTGTATCCGAAAGAATTTATGCTGGAATTGGGCAAAATCGGCGGTTTTGCCGCAACCGGTACGGTTGAAGAAGGCGGTAACGGTTTGGGTTTGGCAACGCAAATTGCCGTATTGCGCGAAATCGGTAAAGAATGCGGCGCCACTTCGTTCAGTGCATGGTGTCAGGCGGCTTGCGCGTGGTATCTGCACCAATCGCCCAACCAAGCGGTGAAAGACAAATATTTTGCCGATATTCTGCAGGGTAAAGTTTTGGCCGGTACGGGCATGTCCAATACCGTCAAACACCTTGCCGGCATTGAAAAACACAACCTGCAAGCCGAGCGCGTCGAGGGAGGCTACAAAGTCAACGGCGCTTTGCCTTGGGTATCCAATATCGGCGAAGACCATATTTGGGCGAATACCGCCCAAGTCGGCGACAGCTATGTGATGTTTATCACCGGCGGTCAATGGGAAGGCGTAACCCTGCAAGCCTGCCCCGAATTTTGCGCCCTTGAAGGCACGCGCACGTTCAGCCTGAATTTCAAAGATGTGTTTATTCCCGATGAAGATGTGATTGCTTCGCCTGAGCAGTTCCAGTCTTATATTCCGACCATTAAAGCCGGTTTCATCTTGCTGCAAATAGGTATCGGCGCCGGTGTGATTGACGGTGCACTCGGTATTATCCGCATGGCCAATGTAGTGAACGCGGAAGTGAACGCTTATCTCGACCACAGCTACGATGATTTGAAAGCCGCGTTGGACGGCGCATGGGCGGAAACCGAACGCCTTGCCGATGATGCGTGGAACAACAAACCTGATACGCTGGCAACCTTGAAACTGCGTGAAGCGGCTGCCGTATTGGCATTGAACGCCACTCAATCTGCCGCATTGCATGCAGGCGCGAAAGGTTATCTGATGCGCAGTCCGGCGCAACGCCGCGTCCGCGAGGCCATGTTCGTCGCCATCGTAACACCGGCCATCAAACACCTGCGTAAAGAAATCGCCGCTTTGGAAGCAGCGCAATAAATTCAAAATATCAACAATAAAACACACGAAAGGCCGTCTGAAAATACGGTTTCAGACGGCCTTTTAAAATAGAAGGAACACAAAATGGCTCAATATATGTGCGGCCCTTGCGGCTGGATTTATGACGAAGACCTCGGCGACCCTGAGCACGGCCTGCCTGCCGGAACCAAGTTTGAGGATATTCCCGACGACTGGAAATGCCCTGAGTGCGGCGTGGGCAAAGAAGATTTTTATCTGTTGGATTTCGTGATATAACTTGGTTGATTTAAAAAGGCCGTCTGAAATTTCAGACGGCCTTTGTTTTATCGGCGGTATAAAGCAACCATGGTTTCAGCCGCTTTGACGCAGCTTTCCACATCGGCAACCAAAGCGATGCGGACGTAGCCTTCGCCCGGATTGCCTTGTTCGGTATCGCGGGCGAGGAAGCGGCCGGGCAACACTTGGATAGCGGCTTTCTGCCACAGGTTGCGCGTAAATGACAAGTCGTCGCCATCGGGAACTTTCAGCCAAATGTAGAACGACGCGTCAGGCAGTTTGACATCGAATGCCTGTTGCAAAATAGGGATGACGCGGTCGAATTTTTCTTGGTAGAGGCGGCGGTTGTCAATGACGTGTTCTTCATCGTTCCAAGCGGCAATGCTGGCGCGTTGGACGGGAATGCTCATCGCGCTGCCGTGGTAGGTGCGGTAGAGCAGGAAGTTTTTGAGTAACTCGGCATCGCCTGCGACAAAGCCGGAACGCAAACCGGGGACATTGGAGCGTTTGGACAGGCTGGTAAACATAATAATGTTGCGCGTGCCGCGTCCTAATTGTGCTGCAGCCTGCAGACCGCCGATTGGTTTGTTGCCGTCAAAATAGATTTCGGAATAGCATTCGTCAGAGGCAATAACGAAGCCGTATTTGTCTTGCAAATCAAAAATTTCTTTCCAGTCTTCTAATTGCAGGACGCTGCCGCTCGGGTTGTTTGGCGAGCAGACGATTAGTACTTTGGTGCGTTGCCATACGTCTTCGGGCAGGCTGCTCCAATCGGGATTGAAGCTGGGCGCAGGACAGTTGGCAAAATGGATTTCGCCGCCGCCCAAAATAGTTGCGCCTTCGTAAATTTGATAGAAAGGATTGGGGCTGATAACGACCGGTTTGGGGCCGTCTGAAGCCGGATTTAAAACGGTTTGGATAAAAGAGAACAAAGCTTCCCGGCTGCCCAATACCGGCAGGATTTCATTGTCGGGATTGAGGCTCAAACCATCATAACGGCGGGTAACCCATTCGGCGCAGGCTTGGCGCAGTTCGGGCAGGCCTGCGGTCAGCGGATATTTTTCCAGTTCGTGCAGGGAGGCGGTCAGCGCATCGGTGATGACTTTGGGTGTCGGATGTTTCGGCTCGCCGATTTGCAGATGAATGGGCGTTACGCCTTCGGGTGCATCAATGCCTTGCATGGCTTCACGCAGGCGGGCGAAAGGATAGGGTTTGAGATGGTTCAATAATGGGTTCATGATGTTTCAGCCGGATAAATTCAGGCAATAATCTTAGCATTTTTTAGATGGATTGGGACAAAAAGGCCGTCTGAAAACAGGGTTTAAATGTTTTTCAGACGGCCTTTTAAATATTGATGCGTTTATTTGGCAGAGACGACGGGCATGGAACCGTTCAAGAGATAATGAATGGTTTCTTGAACCGTGCGGATGGCGTTGCCAAACGGCAATGGGTCTTTGCCGCGGAAAAACAGGCCTTTATCGACTTCGCCGCGGAATGCCGCGGAAAGTTGGATGTCGATACAGAATTGACCGGCTTTGGCCAAACCGTCGCGCAAGCCGCAGCTGGTCAGGCAGTTCAGGCCTTGGGTGCAACGGCGCGGATCGTTTTTGGCATTGGCTTGCAATTTGGCTTCGCGTTTGATGTAGCTGTCGAGGAATTTGGTGCGCACGCCGCGAGCAGGCAAACCGGCAACAGACATGAATTCAACCACTTGTTCGGTTTCCGCACCGGTCAGCGTTTTTTTGAAGTTGATGTGGGCATCGCCTTCTTCGGTTACGGCAAATGCGGTACCGATTTGGACGGCGGACGCGCCCCAGTTTTTCAAGGCTGTTTTGACTTTTTCAAAGTTTGCCATGCCACCGGCGAGTACCAACGGGATTTTTTCGCTTTCTAGCCCCAAGTTTTTGAATACTTCAAACGTTTCTTCAATAACGCGTTTGAACTCGAATTTGGCATCGTTCACGCCGTCAACGGTTGCCGCGCCCAAGTGGCCGGCTGCGTGGGCAGGGTGTTCGATAACGATGGCATCGGGCAAGATGCCTTTTTTCATCCAACGTTTCAAAACGATGTTGATACCGCGTGATTCGGACAAAATAGGGAAAAGGGCGACGTCTTTGTGGTAGCCCTCGGCCATTTCTGGAAGGTCCAAAGGCAAACCTGCACCCATCACAATCGCATCTGCACCGGATTCGCAGGCCTGACGGACGTAGGCGGCATGGTCTTTGACGGCTTTCATGACGTTGACGGCAATCATGCCTTTGCCTTCTGAATCGGCTTTGGCTTTTTTGATTTCACGGTCAAGCGCGATGCAGTTGAGGCGGGTGTATTTTTCTTCGCTGGAAT
>ERZ773050.2257-NODE-2257-length-10270-cov-5.448458_pt1 | contig 10270 bp, 8 predicted proteins | sample MGYA00580632_ERZ773050 | MGnify/ENA primary metagenome ERZ773050 (study PRJEB29015, sample SAMEA2738123) | human oral metagenome | biome: human oral; feature: human-associated habitat; material: saliva | place: China | collected 2166 ... | reverse complement strand
TAAGCTTCATATGTCCCTTTCTGTTAAATTAAATTACCTTTTAGGTAATTTAATTGTATCAGATTAACAACAAAAAGACCAGTTAAAACTTTCATTAACTGGTCCTTAGTTTATCAAAGACTGATACCCTACCCCTTAAACTCTTGAACAAATTTCTTGAGTTCGGCATCGGCTTCTGGCGTCGTTCCATGAAGCTGGCTGAGCATGTCTAAGAGGGAGGCTGTCTGAGTCTCAATGGTAGCGTTGGTTTGGTTGATCTTAGCCACGATGTCTGTCAGTGGCTCTACTTCTTCTTCCTCAAAGGTATCCACATAGCGTGGGATATTGAGGTTGTAGTCATTCTCGACGATCTCCTCAAAGCTAGCCAGATGGGCAAACTTATCCATGTCTTCTCTGCTCTTATAGGCCTGGAGGATCTTCTCGATATGGGCATCCGTCATGATATTCTGGTTCTTGCCCTTATCAAATTCCTTAGAAGCATCGATAAAGTAAACGTCCCGATTGGTCCGGTTCTTTTTGAGAATAATGACCGTCGTTGGGATGCTAGTATTGAAGAAGATATTGGCAGGTAGACCTATCACGGTATCAATGGCCCCTTCTTCCAGCAAGGCCTGGCGAATGGTTCCTTCAGCATTGCCACGGAAAAGGACCCCGTGAGGAAGGACGATGGCCATCACACCATTGTCTTGTTTCAAGTGATAGTAACCGTGCAAGAGGAAGGCGAAGTCTGCCTTGGACTGAGGCGCCAGCTTGCCAAATGGAGAGAAGCGAGGATCCTGGAGGAAGCCAGAGCTTGCAGACCACTTAGCTGAATAAGGTGGGTTCATAAGGACCCCATCAAAGTTGGTCGGCTCTTGGGTCGGCCAGTCTTCATCCAAGGTATCGGCATTGTGCAGAAACTGGTTTTCCACCGGAACCCCGTGTAGGATCATGTTCATCCGAGCCAGGTTATAGGTTGAGGTATTGAGCTCCTGACCAAAGTACTGGACCGTTTGAGGCTGGTGAGAAAACTTCTTGGCATTGAGCAAGAGGGAGCCTGATCCCATGGTGGCATCGTAGATGGTAAAGCCCTGCACGTCTTCACGCCCTAAAAAGGCAATCTGGGTCATGAGCTTGGCTACAGGCTGGGGCGTATAGAACTCTCCTGCTTTCTTTCCAGAGTCGGTCGCAAACTGACCAATCAAGTACTCATAAGCATCCCCAAGCATATCACCAGCATGACCAGCCACATCCAGCACTGCCAACTCTTTCATAACGGCAGCCACTAGCTGGTTTTGCTTTTGAGGTGTCGCCCCTAGCTTCTTGGAATAGAGATCAATGTCCTCAAAGAGATTCTCATAGAGGTCATCACTTTGCTCGATGTCTCGGAAGCCCTGAGCTAGATCTTCTAGCTGGAAGGTTCCTTCATTGACTCGGTCCACCAAGGCCGTAAAGGTCAAGTCTGGCTTGATGACATAGTTGAGCTCATCGGTGATGACGGATATCAAGTCCTCTTGAGAGTCTGGATCCTCATAGTAGGATCGGTAAAGCGCCAAGGCTTCATCCAGACTCTCTGTCTCCTCTTCCATGGTCTCCGCCACGAAGAAGAGCAACTTATCTGAGAGGTACTTGTAAAAGATCATTCCCAAAAGGTAAGACTTATAGTCATTGGCATCCATCTTAGAGCGGAGCACATCCGCTGAGTTCCACAGGGCTTGGTAGAGCGACTGGGAGGTTTGTGTTGTTTCCATAGTAATTCTTTCTGATTTCTTTTAGACCTTTTCTTGTTCCAGTGGGACGACGGCGAGGGTCTTGCCCAGACTGGCTAAGACTTTCAAGACCGTGTCAAATTGAGGACTGGTCTTTCCTGTCTCCATCCGAGCGATGACCGGTTGACTGACCCCACTGAGTTCTTCTAGTTTCTTTTGGCTAATGCCCTTTTCATGCCGAGCTTCGATCAGCTCTGTCATAATCGCGACCCGCAGATCACTTTCCAGGATTTCTTCCTTGGTGAAGAGCTCTGCTCTCACATCTTTCCAATTGCTGCCGATGGCACTATTCTTCATCTCTTAGCCCTCTTTCCTTCAAATCTTGCAACTCCCGCTTGGCTTTCTCGATCTCTCGTCTGATTACCGAGTTTTAGATACATTGAAACTAATTAATCTAAATGAATGGGTTCAAATTCTAAATATCCATACTTTGAAAAAATATAGTTTATTTTAATTATATGCTTGTTAACCCTTTTTATAGAATCTAATTCCAAATCTGTCAAGGTAACTTCTTGATGTATAGAGTAACTTCTAGAATCTTCTATGATTTTATTACAAATTTCATAGTACGTTCTGGAATAATTTTCAAAATATGGCTGAAAAGCATTGTTTAAAGACTCATCATAAATTTCGATTAATCGTTCTAATGGAAAGTGAGCAAATTTAAGTTCATACCTTATCATTTTCTCTGAAGAGACTCCCATGCCTCGGTATCTTTTTCGAAGCATATCAATAAAAGGCAGATGCTTCAAATAATAATAATCTATTTCTAATTTTTGATTTCTCAATTCTTTTTTTAATATAATTTGAAATTCTTTTTCAACAGATTTTTTAAAACTCATCCTATCCCAGAAGACAAATGCCATAACTCCAAAAACAACTGTAGCAATAAACGCTAGTCCAGCATAGTAAGAATTTGTTAGATTGTTAATAGTTTCCATAACTTCAATATTAGTCAATATGTCTCTCCTATATAAACATGTCTTGCAAGAGTTTCTTTTTCAGTGTTTCTAGCTGAGAAATTTTTTCTTGGTGAGCATTAATGAGGTTATCAAGGTTTGAGAAGTAGGAACCGATGGCTTGTTGTTCTTCATAACTTGGAATTGCAATTAATATTTCAATAAGATCGTTAACATTAATTGCTGGATAACTTGTTCCGGTACATCTATCAAGTACTTTACTTAAAAATCTATTATTTTGTAACAAAATTAAAAGAAAATCACTATCACACCTCTTAAAAATTGGACGCAATTGTGCATATCCAGTTGAAAATACGTAGTCTATCTCATCCAATTTAAATAAATAATTATTTTTTTGATAGGGTCTAACAGTCTGATAAAAAACATCACCTTTTTTTGCTAAACGTTGTGCCCTGGAAGGGGCAGATTCCCTGCGCTCTTCACGTATTTTGTTAATTCGCGTCCCTACCACAGACTCCAAATCAATATACTTAAAATTTTCAGGTAATTCACTTTTGGGATTTGTATGTACAACCTCTCTCAATTTCAACTTCTCCCACTCTCCTTCAAATCCATCCAAACGAATATCAGGAAAAGTCTGTCCAGCTTTTAGAAACATCTTGGATAGCATGGTCGCCTTGAGAGATTGGTAGTTGGTGAGATTGTCCTTATAGCTAGTCAGAAGATCATCGAGGGTACGGAAAAGGGAGCCGATAGCGGTTTGTTCTTGGAGAGAGGGGATACTTAAATCCATTTTACCTAACTCTTTGCCTGATATTTCTAAAAAAGTTGATCCAGCTGAATGTTTCAAAGCATATTTTTTTATTTTATCTGAATATGAATATAAAAAATATACATCAGTCACTTCATTTACAACTAATGATTGAAAACCTTGATTCGTTGCAGACTCTTCTGTTAGGATTCCAACATCACCAATTCCTGCACGTGAGGTAAACAAAATTGTTTTAAATGCTGGCAACAGTTTTGCTGAACTTTTTTGTAAGCCCAACTGTGAAATCGTCTTCTCACTTTTTGTTAAGTAAACTGTTTTTCCTACCTCGGTAGGAGAAAACCAATTAATGCCACCATTCCAATAGGATGATTGCTTAGTATCAGGAGTCCCACCTCCAATAATTTCAGCAATTCTATTCAATTTAGTTGTTTTCCAAATATCCAAATATTTACTAAAGCGAACATTTGGAAATTTATTTTGGAGCATTATAAATCCCCCTCTAATTTACTCGTTATATCATTAAACACTATAATCACTAGAAATTATATTCTTAGTCTAGTTTATTATACAATATTTTATCGATTACATAAATGTATCTAGATATTTTTATTTTTGTGTGGTAAAATTTTAGTGTGCATGGCTAGATTTTTAACTTGTGATTCGCAAGTAATTAAAGTAATGTTATATGAGTCTTTTAGCATATAGTATAGATAGACTTAGGTCAGACATACTAAGCAACGCATAATGAGTTGCCATGCACTTTTTACATTTATGAAATATACAGAAATTAAAACAATAACCGATTTTATAAAAGCAATCAAAGTTAATAACTATTCTTATATAAACTATTTGATGTATGGGATTAAACCAAATAAACAGTATAGTTTGTTTGAGATTCCAAAAAAGAATGGGGATAGTAGACAAATTGTATCACCTAATCCGAAATTAAAGAAAATACAGAAGAGAATATACTCTCTTCTTTGGCAACGGTACGAAGAGGTGATGCAATCAAAAACAGGAAAATATCAAAAAACACCATCAATAAGTCATGGGTTCCTTAAAAATAGAAGTATTATAACCAACGCACAAAAACATAGAAATAGAAAAATCATATTAAATATAGACTTAAAAGATTTTTTCGATTCATTTCATTTTGGTAGGGTGCGAGGTTTTTTTCTAAAAAATAAATATTTCAAATTACCTGAGGAAGTAGCAACCTTACTGGCCCAGCTTACTTGCTACAATGGAAAATTACCCCAAGGCGCCCCAACTTCACCATTAATTACTAACCTAATTTGTGAGATTTTAGATTATCGAATTGTTAAGTTGTCAAAAAAATACAGAGTAACATATACACGATATGCAGATGATTTAACTTTTTCAACAAATAATATTTCTTTCATACAATCTGTTTCAGAGTTTATCAATGAGTTGACAAACATCATTCAAAAATCTGGATTTGAAATCAATGATTCAAAAACTCATTTAAGTTTATATAATCAGCGACAAGAAGTTACAGGGCTAATTGTTAATAAAAAAATTAATGTGAGACGGGAATATTATAAAAAAACTCGTGCAATGGCCCATAACTTATATAAAAATGGTGGATTTTATATTGATGAAAACAATAATAAAGGAAGCATAAAGCAGCTACATGGTCGGTTCTCCTTTATCTATAATATAGAAAAATATAATAATTTTTTAAGTTATAAAAAATCTTTATCCAAGAATAGCGTAGAATATCAAAAAAATTTACTATCTAGAAATATTGGAATTAAAGGAAATAATGATTTATACACAAAATTTCTATTACAAGAGCATGATATAAATAATACAACTTATTATTCTCCAAAACATAATAAACTTTTTTTACCTAAAGATTTCTATTCTTATTTTTTAAAATACGAGAGGGACTATATTAAATATCTAAGTGCCAAAGAAAAGGAATATCAAAAATTTTTATTTTATATAAATTTTTATGGAAATTCTTACCCCACTATAGTTTGTGAAGGAAAAACAGATCCCCTCTACATTAAAGCAGCCCTAAAAAGTCTATATAAAGATTATCCTGAACTTGTAACATATGATGATCAAAAATTTACATTTAAAATTAATTTTTTCAACCGTACCAGCGATACAAATAAACTTCTTTTTGGAGTTCCTGAAGGCGGTGGAGATGGGTTAAAATTTTTATATAACTACTTTTCCAATATTGAACCTAAGCAAAATTCACAAGAAGACATCTATACAAACTACCTAGAATATTTTGAAAAATTAACACTTCATTCAGCGATATCTCCCACAATATTTCTTTTTGATAATGAAGGAAGCGGGCAACCTTTAAGTAACTTTATTTGTCATGTTAACAGAGAAGTTAAAATTCAAACTAATAATTTGGATGATAGACGTAAAGAGATGTATTTTCAGAAAGTTAAAAAGAGCTTATTTGTTATCTCTACCCCAAAGGATTCACATGATACAAAGAGTGACATAGAAAGTCTACTAATTAACAAACCTATAATTAATGGTCGAACTTTCAGTTCACAAGAGTCTTATAAAAGAAAATTAGAATACGGAAAAAATGAACTTGCTAATTACGTTCTAAAAAATTATAAAACTATAAACTTTGAAAAGTTTAAACCTCTATTAAATACAATTCGTGAAATTAATATTTCCTATAAAAAAGAATATAACAAATTTAATTCAAAAAAAGAATGATATTTCAAAAGTTAATATTTATAACTTTCGAGATGTCATTCTCTTTAATTTCTCATAACTTTATTAAATATTGATTTATTTCAATAACACTATATATAGTTACCTCCCCACTCTCAACGGTTCAATCACCTCTTCGATCAGTTGGGTATAAGCTTCTTTGATTTGTTTTTTGTAGCTGAGTGGGTTGAGGGCGTCTGCTACTTCTGCCTTGTAGTCTTTGTAGCGTTGGCTTTTGGTCAGCTGGCTTTCGCCGGCTTGTTTTTTAGCCCCTTTGCGGTAGTGTTGGATATAGTAGCGAAGTTCGTCGGCTCCGATATACCATTTTTGGGCGAAGCTTACGATATGGCTATCGATGATGGATTCGATCATCTGGTCCAGGACTCCGGTGATGGATTGTCCTCGGTAGCGTTCGGGCTCTTCTTGGACTTGGGTCCAGAGGTTTTGGATGATCTCAGCTAGGCTTGGATTGGTCCGTTTCAAGCTCTCGATATAACTGTCCACGGTTGCGATATCCTTGTCACTGAGGGCTTGCTCGTCATTCTCCTCCTGCTGGATCATACTCTGAATCAGCATCAGGATATAGGCATAGTTGATCTCATCGACTTGGACAGACTCCAGCTCATAGTGGATATCCAGCTCATCTTGGCTGTCCACTTCTGGATCCCTGCTCTTGATCTCCGCCAGGATATTTTGATAGAGGCCCAGATAGGTTTCGAGCTGGCTATCGCTGAGGTCTGTTTCCCGATAGATCTCTTCCTTATCATACTCTGAGTAGACGCGGATCGAGGCTTGATACTTGTCAAAGACCTGATAGGCTTTGGCGACCTTACGGAGCTGGGCCGTTGGGGCCTGCTCGAGGGCGATTCCTTCTTCTTCGAAGTCTGTGACTTGGCCTTTAAACTCTGCCCAGGCTTTTAAGAAGTTGCGTTTCTCTTCTTCCCAGCTTGGGGCTAGGACCTCATTTTCTCCCCCATTGGAGTAGAGCTTGAGGGCATTGTCGACAGCTTCCTTAAAGGCTTGAGGGCGCTGGAAGGTAATGATATGGCCGAAGTGCTTTTTGTCATCAAAGATCCGATTGGTCCGGCTGAAGGCCTGGATCAAGTCCTGTGGGCGCATGGGCTTGCGATCGATAAAGAGGGTAGAAAGACAAGGAGCATCAAAGCCCGTCAAGAGACGATCGACCACGATAACCAGGTCCAACTGCTCATTGCGGTAAAGGTACTTGTCCTGCTTTCTGGCCAGGCGATTGTTGACATCGCTATTAAAGCCCCGCAGATCCGCTAGGCTAAAATGCGTGCCAAACTCTTGGTTGTAGTCCTCCATGACCTGCTTCATGTGGTCTTGGTAGCCGATGGACTCTTCCTCATTTTCAGACACAGAGTAGGTGATGGTAAACTTTGGAAAATCTGGCAAATAGCGTTTGACCCGCTCAGAAACCTTGACCCGCTCCTTGCCAGCGAGAATGCTCTTGAGCAGATTATAATAAGCCTGTGCTCGTGGGATGGACTTGACCGTCAAGATCGCCTCATAGCTCTTTCCGACCCCTTTAGGGATATTGAGCTGTTGCTGGCTCTTATTGAGGATGGCATCGAGGACCTCTAGCATGTGCTCCTTGTCCTCATAGGCCTGGTCTGGGATCTCTTCTTCTAGGAGATCTGAGATGATGGTATTGCGGTAGTCGACCTTAAAGCCTAGAACCGCTCCATCATGGATGGCTTCCTTGACGGTGTATTCATGTAGGCGATCGCCATACTGTTGGTGGGTGGTCTGAGCCAGGTCTCCCACTTGTTTGCGTTTGTTTTCCTTAAAGATCGGAGTCCCTGTAAAGCCGTACCAGAGAGAGTTCTTTAAGTAGGCTTTGATGTCTTTTTGAGTCTGTGGCGTGACAGCTCGGTGGCACTCATCCACGACAAAGGCCACGCGCAGGTCCCTGATCTTCCCAGCATCTCGCTGGTACTTGCCTTCTTCAAACTTGCGCATCATGGTCGTGATTTTCTGAATGGTCGTGACTACCACGCGCTTGTCATTGCCCCCTAGGCGCTTGACTAGTTCGTGGGTATTGTCCGTCTCGTCGATATCGATGACATCATTGGCCGCATAAGAGAGGAAGGACGAAGTCGTCTGCTGGTCCAGGTCTCTGCGGTCGACGACAAAGATGGTCTTTTGGATGGCTGGGATCTGCAAGAGATTGCGTGCTACCTTGTAAGAGGTCAGGGTCTTACCTGAACCAGTCGTATGCCAGATATAGCCTGACTCTTGACGGCGGGAAGCTTCCTGCACAGCCTCGATGGCATGGATCTGGTAGGGACGCAGGAGGATGAGGGCTTTCTTGCTATCGTCGATGACCGAGTACTGCATGATCATCTGGTGGGCCCGAGGGATAGAGAGGACCTCATGAGCAAAACTATTGAGATCGATCATGGGTTGGTTGTCCTTGTCCACCCACTTGGTCAGGAATTGCTTGTTTAGCTTGCTTTCACGGGCTGCAGCGATATAGCGAGTGTCGACTTTATTGGTCACGACAAACATCTGCAAGCTGGAGTAAATGCCCCGGAACTTGCCTTCACGGTCGTACTTTTTGATCTGATGAAAGGCATCTAGAAAGGCTACTCGGGGACTCTTAAGTTCGATATGGATGAGGGGCAGGCCATTGATCAGAAGGGTCGTATCTAGCCGTCGATCTTGGTCTAGTGGATAGGCCTTGTCACGTTCGACTTGGTTGACCACTTCATAGCTCGACTTCCCAGCTGCGATATTGTCCCGCCAGATGACCGCCAGACGGATAGTCCCTAGACTGGCATCTTCACGCTGGACCTCTACCTTGGCGATCCCATTTTCACCCGCTAGCCACTTGGCTGCTTCATAGTAGCTGACAAAGTTGAGCTGGTTCTTGATCTGGCGCTTTTCTTGCTCGGTCAAGGGATGATCTGCCAGCAAGGCTACATTATTTTGCGCGAGCTTGTCAAAGAAATTGTCCCATAACTGGTCTTCATTCTTGAGATCCTCGCGATAAGTCCACTGACTCTCTCCTGATGTCAACTGCTGGATCAACTGTCTTTCAATCTCAAGTTCTGGAGTTGCTACTGCCTTCATCCGTCTATCCTTTTTCTGTACATAATCTCCTATTATTATAGCATGTTTAAGAAAGAAATTAACGCTTTCAAAGCATTTTGTTGGGATTTGGCGCAAAAAAACGAACCTGGTCTGGTTCGTTCTTTCTTAGTCTAGTTGGATACCTTTTTCTGCTAGGTTATCTAAGCATTCTTTCAAGTAACCCTCATGATGCTCGGGATAGATAGGGGTGCTCAAGGCTTCCTCTTCCAGTTCTGAATAAGCAGGACAGGTCTTGCCTCGGTAGGTTGGCTCCCACCACTCTAGGCTAACCTTATAGCCACGAGCGGTCATCTCCTCCATGATCAGGCGGTGATAGGCATAGAGGCGATAAGGCGAGTAATCAAAGACATAGTTGACCGTCGCGTGCTTCTTGCCCCAGCCATTGCCTCGAAGGGCGCAGCATTCCCGGTGTTGGCCCAGGAGCTGGGGACGAGGGAGTTTGGGAATCAAGTCTTGGTGCCAGAGTCTCATCTATTGCCCTCCTAGTAGCGTCGAATCTTGCAAGTAGCGATTAGGATAGCGCTCAAGGAGGGTCTGGATCCCCTTGATAAGATCCTCTTGTTGGACTTGCCCATGCTGGTACTTCTCAAGTAGGAGCATGAAGTCCGCCTTTTCCTCAGTAGTCGCCTGCTTTTTGAAATAGCCCCAGATATGCTGGAAGGCATTGGAGACCTGGCCACGATTTTCCGGCAGGGCTAGCGCTTGCTGGATCAGGTCCTCGACGTGGCTGACCTCTACCTGGTCTTGCTTGAGGTATTCCCGGATTTTCTTGTAGATATTACTGGAATGACTGAGCACCAGGTATTTATTTTTCGCCCATAGGACTTGACAGTGATGTTTTTGATCCACTCTTGTCTCCTTTTGATCTTCTCTATCCATAGTCCTCCCATTATACCATGGAAATAATTCATTCTATCAAAAAGAGGCTGGGACAAAAGTCCTGGCCTCTCAATTGTCTTTGGATTGTCGAGCAAGACGCAGTGGTTGAGTGGGCTCTA
>ERZ773050.2255-NODE-2255-length-10272-cov-3.621611_pt1 | contig 10272 bp, 9 predicted proteins | sample MGYA00580632_ERZ773050 | MGnify/ENA primary metagenome ERZ773050 (study PRJEB29015, sample SAMEA2738123) | human oral metagenome | biome: human oral; feature: human-associated habitat; material: saliva | place: China | collected 2166 ... | reverse complement strand
GTGCCAAGGCGGCAAGCTACTCGTAGGTCAGCATCACTTGCTCGTAGACCTGGGAGAGGTCACGGGCGATACGCTTGGGCGTGAAGCGCTCTACGTAGCTGCGGCCCTCATCGATCATGAGGCGGCGCAGGGAGATATCGATCAGCACGCGGTCGATGAGCGAGGCGAGCATGTCGGCATTGTCGGGATCGGTATAGAGACTCGTCGGCCCCCCAGCCTCCTCGAGGCAAGAGCCCGTAGCTCCGATAACGGGGATGCCCGCATTGAGCGCCTCGATGATCGGGATGCCGAAGCCCTCGAAGCGCGAGGGATAGACGAAGACCTCCGCCCCGCCATAGATCCCAGGGAGATAGGTCGCCCCCACCTGATGCAGTAGATGTAGGCGCGACAGCACCCCGAGGCGACGCGCACGATCCAGCACCTGCTGGACGTAAGGCGTGCGGCGGCCTACGGCGACCAGGTGGAGCTCCTTGTCCTGCAGCTGCGCCAGCGCCTCGACAGCCAGCAGGAGGTTCTTCCGCTCCTCGATGCTCCCGACGAAGAGCATATAGCGCTGCGGCAGGCGAAGGGTCTGGCGGGCAGCAGCGACCTCCTCGGGCTGGATCTGGGCGAAGCGCTCGGAGCAGCCTTGGTAGACGGTCGTCACACGCTCCTCCTCCACGCCGAAGATGTCGATCACGTCGCGGCGCGTCTGCTCGCTCACCGTGATCACGTGGTCGGCGGCACGTGCCGAGGCCCCGTACTTACGGCGGTAGAGCAGGCGGTCGATGGGCTTATAGTACTGCGGGTAGCGGATGAAGGCTAGGTCATGGATCGTCACCACCGTCCCGACACGCTGGGCGCGGTACAGACCTAGGGGCAGCTCATTGGAGAGCCCGTGGAAGAGATCGACCTTAGCCTCACGCACCAGACGAGGGATGGAGTAGTTCCGCCAAAGGCTCCCGCCGAAGAAGGCCAGCGCTCGGTGCGGCGTATGCAGCTGCACCGAGCGGTGCTCGAGCAGCTCCCGATAGAGCTCGGGGCGTCCGATGGAGGGCGAGTAGAGCAGATAGCGGTTCTCCGGTCGATACTCCGTGAGCGCCTCAAGGACGAAGCGGCTGTAGTTGCCGAGGCCCGTAGCGTTGTTGGTGATGCGCTTGGCATCGAAGGCTATGTTCATCGCTGCGTAGGTCTTGAGAGCGGCGTGGAGACGAGCGGTCTAAGCCTTAGCCACATCCCCCTTGTAGCGGAAGAGCAGGGCGAAGAGCAGCGCCACCACAGCCGCGTAGGCTGCGAAGATATACCAGCTGACACTCCAGCCCGCGAGCATCGCATGGGCATCGTGCTCGCTATAGACGTAGTGATTGACCACAGCCTGCGCCCCGAGGGAGCCCAGCGTGGCACCTATCCCATTGGTCATGATCATGAAGAGTCCCTGTGCGCTGGAGCGGATCGAGGGGTCGGTCTCCTTATCCACAAAGAGCGAGCCCGAGACGTTGAAGAAGTCAAAGGCGACCCCATAGACGATCATGCTCAGCAGGAAGAGCCATACGCCCGAGCCAGGGTCCCCAAGCCCCAGGAGACCGAAGCGCAGTACCCAGGCCACCATCGCGATGAGCATCACGTTCTTGATCCCGAAGCGGCGCAGCGCAAAGGGGATAAGGAGGATGCAGAGCGTCTCGGAGAGCTGGCTCAGGGAGATGAGGATGTTGGCATACTTCACTCCGAAGGTCTCCGCGTAGGCAGGGATCTCGCCGAAGGTATTGATGAAGGGGTTTGCAAAGCCATTGGTGATCTGCAGGCTTACCCCCAGGAGCATCGAGAAGACGAAGAAGAGCGCCATCTTGCGCTGGCGGAAAAGGACGAAGGCACGCAGCCCGAGCGCCTCCACCAGTCCCTTGCTCTCCCCCTTGGGAGCCGTCGGGCAGTGCGGCAGCGTCCACGAGTAGAGCGCCTGAATCAGCCCGAGCGTCGCAGAGACGGCGAACTGCCCGCTCGTGGACTCGACCCCGAGCAGGCTCACCGAGATCATCGTACAGATGAAGCCGACCGTCCCAAAGACGCGTATCGGCGGGAAGCTCTTCACCAGATCCATCCCAGCCTGCTCCAGCGAGGTATAGGCTACCGAATTGCTCAGCGCTAGCGTGGGCATGTAGAAGGCGACACTCAGCGTGTAGAGGGCAAAGAGCGTGCCGTAGTCCAGCGTGCTGCCGCTCTGCGTATAGAAGTAGAGGCCGAACATCAAGCCCCCTGCCAGCAGATGGCAGATCCCGAGCAGGCGCTGGGCGGGCACCCAGCGGTCGGCCACGATCCCCATCAGGGCGGGCATGAAAAGCGAGACGATCCCCTGCATGGCATAGAAGGAGCCGATATGCTCGGCGAAGCCTGCGGAAGCGAGGTAGCGCCCCATGGAGGTCAGGTAGGCACCCCAGACGGCGAACTGGAGGAAGTTCATCACCGTCAGGCGGAGCTTGATGTGTGAGGTCTGCATAGGTAGTAGTGCTAGTGTATGGTGGTCTTATAAGCGAGGCAGGCAATAGACCTGATGCGCTCGTGCATCGGGGTCTATTGCCTGCCTGACTAAAGGTCTACTGCTGCTGGATGAGCGAGGAGACGAAGCCGACGCGCAGCGTCTCGGGCTTCTTGGAGAGGCGTACGAAGTTGGGGAAGAGATTGGGCTGCAGCGTCAGCGTCACGCCCTGACTCGTATTGTAGCTCACGGGGTAGATCTGCACCTTGAGCGGCTCGGTGACCATCCAGCCGTCCGTGGTGTACTTGGCATGTGCCGCGAGGTGCCGCATGATCAGCTGGGCGACGTTGCGGAAGTTGTACACGGGGCGCTGCACCTGGTAGCGATCCGAGATATAGGAGTAGCCCGCGCGTACGGAGGGCGTAGCGGAGCCAAAGAAGCTACGCACCGAGTCCGACTCCAGCAGCACCATGAAGGCAGAGGGGTTGAGCGTCAGCTGAGCAGGATTGTCCACGCGCAGCGACAGCGGAGCGTCGGCCAGCATCCACACGCGGCCGAAGAAGTCACGAGCCGTCATCCCCGAGGCAGGTGCTGGAGCCTTGCGCGCCAGACGCTGTAGGTCAGCAGCCGAGAGCGTCAGCTCGGTGGTCACCCCAGCAGGCCCCTTAATATAGGTGTGGTCGCTACTCGGGGCGGTGAGGGCACTGAGGTCAGTGGCAGATATGCCATTGAGGCGCGGCGTCAGCAGCGTGCTGACCATAGGCTGCTGGGCCTTGACGATGCTGTCGGGCTTGAGGCGTGCAGGATGGTGGTAGTGCAGGATGAGCTCGGTCTGAGCGATCTCCAGCAGGTAGCCACTCCCCGTAGCAGGCGTCACCAGGAGGCCTCCGAGGACGTTCTTCCCGAAGCTCTCCTGCGTGAGGAAGTACTCGGGATTGGAGCGCGAGAGGTCGAGGATACGCTGCCCGAGGTCGGAGTAGACGCCCGAGGCATTGCGTAGCGGGATGTTGATGTAGAAGGCCGAGTCCGTCCCGTCCTTGAGCTTGATGGCATCACGCCCTGGGACTATGGTCTTGGAGGTAAGCAGCTGAGCCGTCTTGCGGTAGGTCTCTAGATCCTTGACCGAGACGCTGCTGCCCGTGAAGCCCTTAGCGACCTCGTAGACCTCGATATTGATCGGGGCAAGGGCGTTACCGGCACGCTGCTGGTAGAAGAGGCGCAGGCTCACCGAGTCGATGCCGCCCCCAGCGGGTAGCGAGTCGATCTTGAATCCCGCAGCCGTACGCACCTGGGTGATGTACTCACCGCGCACGGTACCATACTGTGCGTCTACGAGTTCGCCTAGGAGCGCCTCCTGGGAGGTACTATTGACCTCGGGCGAGGCCACGGTGGAGGCAGCAAACTGCACGTAGGTGATCTGCCCCGTGACCTTATCCTGACCAGGCTGTACGCTCTCCCCGATGTCAGAGAGGCTATCGGAGCAGGACACCAGGAGGGGCAGGGCCACGAGGGCACCGAGCCCCCAGCGGAGCGACTTGAGCTGCTTCATCTTTGTCTTTTGCTTTAGAGTTGGTTATAGAACTCCTCGTAGGCGGCTCCCCCACCCTTGACACCCTGGTAGGGCAGGAAGGGGACGCCCGTCTCCTGAATGTAGGAGAGGAGCTCGGGCTTGATCTGCTCGCTGCCCTGTACGACGCCATGTGCGTAGTGGATCGCCAGGCGGCTCAGCGCCTCGTAGTCCGTCTTGCCGCCGAGGGGCGTGAGGGCGGAGGGCTTGAACTTGTCGAACTTCAGCGTCTCGAAGAGGCGATCCGTCAGCTCTACGGGCTCCGCCTCATCATAGAGGCTGAAGACGAGCTTGGCCTTCTTCAGGCAGGGATCATCGTGGTAGTACTTCTTGAGGTAGAGCATCCCCAGGGCTACGAAGGTGCCGTGGCAATGGATGACATCGGGGATCCACTTGAGCTTCTTGACCGTCTCGAGAGCGCCACGTACGAAGAAGACGGAGCGCTCATCGTTGTCATTCACCCCCTTGGGGTCAGGGCCGTAGAGGCTCTTGCGCTTGAAGAAGTCATCGTTGTCGATGAAGTAGACCTGCAGCTTGGCGGCGGGCAGCGAGGCTACCTTGATGATGAGGGGATGGTCGTTGTTGTTGAGGATCATGTTGAGCCCCGAGAGGCGTATCACCTCGTGGAGCTGATTGCGGCGCTCATTGATCAGACCGAAGCGCGGCATGAAGACGCGGATCTCATTGCCTTGTTCTTGTATTTCCTGCGCTAGGTGTCGTGCGGTCAGCGAGATGTCAGACTCGTCTAGATAGGGGGCGATCTCCTGGGAGATGTACAGTATTCGTCTTGATTTCATTCGTCGATCGATGAGCTAGAGGGCTATAGGCCTACGCGTTAAAGCCCGCCTCAGGCTCTGTCGCCAGCGCCCAAGGAGCCGTCTATATCCTTGATTTATATACGCAAAGATACGGAAAATAGTACATTCCCCAGCCAGATCACACGCCCCGCAGCCCCATCGTGGACAGCGCTCCACGCCTCTAGCCCATCCCGCGACAAAGAGGCAGCGCCCACAGTCGCCGTCCTAGTGGCGACTGTGGGCGCTGATGCTTTACCCTTATCCGAGCCTTAGCTGAGGCTGTCCTTAGCCTAGGGCAGTTCCTCGAAGTCTACATACTCATCGCTGGAGCTGCGGGCAAACTTGCGTGCCTCGATGGCATCCAGCTGCTCCTTCTGTGAGCGACTCCCGCGCTCATCCTGAGACTCTTGGGCTCCTTCGGCGAAGCCCTCCTTCCTGCGATAGCTGCGCTGTCCGCCCTGAGGGCGCTGCTGCGCACCCATAGTCTCCTCCATACGGCGCTGCACGCGACGTACCAGCTGCATCGCCAGCCAGGCCTGCAGGGGAGCACGGAAGAGATATATCAGGCAGATCACCAGGAGGATCAGGAAGAATGTCATAGGTCTAATACTTCTTTAACTTGTTCGACATACCTCCTTGCCTTGCAAAGAGCGTGCCAAGATAGCAGTACAGGCATCGAGCGGCGACTCCCGCCTAGCCTTCGTGAGGAGCGAAGAGCGAGAGGAGCAGGTAGCAAGCGATGGCGACACTACAGCCGAGCCACCCGAGGGCAAGGATCGCAGCGAGGCTGACGACGATGAGCGTCAGCTGCGGCCAGAGGCTACGTAGCGGCGCAGGCTTGAGCTTGAAGGAGAACATCGGCAGCTCGCTCACCATCAGGAAGGAGAGCGCAAGGCTCAGGAGCAGATACAGCGCGATCGTGAGCTCCACACCCAGCAAGGCTGCCATCCCCGCCACCGCTGGGCTCATCCCGAGCCAGAAGAGGGCGTTGGACGGTACGGGCAGCCCACGGAAGGAGGTCGTCTGACGCGTGTCGTTGTTGAACTTCGCCAGGCGCAGTGCCGCAAAGGGAGCGAGGATGAAGACCCCATAGCTGTAGGGATTGCCTGGAGCCACAGCCTCCAGCGCCGACCAGACGAGTATGCTGGGGGCGAGGCCGAAGCTAATCACGTCCGCCAGCGAATCCAGATCCTTACCTATCGGCGAGGACACCCCGAGGGCACGAGCCACGAGCCCGTCGAAGAAGTCGAAGACTGCTGCCAGGACGACACACCACGCGGCCCACTGGGGCTCATCGTAGCGCAGCGTCAGCACCAGTGCCGCCGCCCCCGAGAGGAGGTTGCAGCAGGTGATGGCGTTAGGGATATGTTTCTTGAGCTGCATAAGGAGGCGGGCTTAGCGAGGAAGGGTGGCGATGTCGGTAATGTTCCCCTTGACACGGTCCCCTACACGGACGTGTACCTCGGTACCCAGAGGCAGGTAGAGGTCTACGCGGGAGCCGAACTTGATGAAGCCGAGGTTCTCATTGATCGCCACCTGCTGCCCGACCTCCGAATAGGTCACGATACGGCGTGCGATGGCGCCGGCGACCTGACGCACCAGCACCTGGTCACCGCCAGCGGTGCGGATGACGACTGCCGAGCGCTCATTGTCGGTGCTGCTCTTGGGCAGGTGCGCCGAGAGGAAGCGCCCTGGAGTGTGCGAGACGTGCTCTACCACACCATTGCAGGGGATCCAGTTGACATGCATATCGAAGACGTTCATGAAGACCGATACCTGCAGGCAGCGGCGCCCGAGGATCTGCACTTCGTCCGTCTCCTCGATGACCACGACACGCCCATCGGCGGGGCACACGACCTCGCGGTCGCCGTCCGTATGCTTGCGCTCGGTGTATCTGAAGAAATTGACCACCGCCGCGTAGAAGGCCAGCGAGAAAAGCACGGGGATCACCGTGAACGCCCCGAGGAAGAGGTAGATAAGGGCATTGACCCCTAGTAGCATGATGGCGAAGCCCACCAAGGGACCTCGTCCCTCTCTATGTAGTCGCATCTAGTCTATGTATTAAGAGCTTTTGTGAATTCAATAATGCGCAAAGATACTAAATCACGCCCAAGCCACCGCACCGCAGGCTCCCAGCGCCCTAGAGAGGCAGGCTCCGCCTCCCCCTTAGGCCGCCTCTCCTCGCACCCCTCGCGCCCTACTCGAGGCGCTGCTTGAGCCGCCAAAGTGGCAGTCGAAGCCGCCCCCACCCCACCGAGAAGCAAGTCTGCCCTCAGGCGCGAGGCAAGTCACCTAAGCCTTATGAAGCCTCTCCCAAGCACTTCCGCCCAAGCTAGCATGGAGCCCACTGCCCTAGCCCGCCTCTACTCACTGATATCCCTCAGCTGCCCGACGGACGTCTCTCACGGGGCTGACGGACACCACTAAGCGCCTTGAGGGATATCCCTCGAGGTGGGCGCCCTTAGCGCGGCGGAGCGCGACACGGTGGGGGACGCTGGGCGGAGGAGTAAGGGCGGCGAGGGCGTGAGGCGAGGCAGAGGGAGCTTGGGTAAGGGACAAAAGCAAGCAGCCCGACTCCTCGGGGAGGAATCGGGCTGCTTGGTAGATGGGTTAGTAAAGGCTAGCGAAGCTGCTCCGCAATATGCTCGCGGATGGCCTCAGCTTCCTCGTCCAGCGGTATGCGCTCCAGGACGTCTTCGGCGAAGGCGTGGCTCAGCATCAGCTTAGCCTCCTCACGCGGGATCCCGCGCTGCTGCATATAGAAGAGCGCCTCGGGGCTCAGCTGGCCCGTGGTCATGCCGTGCGAGCACTTGACATCGTCGGCATAGATCTCCAGCTGCGGCTTGGACTGCATGCGCGCCGTAGGTGAGAGTAGCAGGTTGCGGTTGTTCTGATAGGCCTGCGTCTTCTGCGCGTCCTGCGCCACGAGGATGCGGCCAGTGAAGACACCGCGGCTATCGCCGAGGAGGATGTACTTGAAGAGCTCGTCGCTCGTACAGTGTGGTACGGCGTGCTCGATGTAGGAGAAGTTGTCCGCGTGCCCCTTATCCTTGCTCAGCGCGAAGCCCGAGACCTTGAGGTCGGCTTCTTCCTCCGCCAGCGAGATGTAGTAGTTATTGCGCGTCACGCCTCTAGCGAGCGTCACGGCAGAGAGGTTGACGTGGCTGGCCCCCAGCTGACGGACGTAGAGCGAACTGATACGCAGCTGCCCTGCAGCACTCTCCTCACGGTCGATGAGGGTGAAGCGCGCCGTGCGGCCGACATAGATCTCGAGGGTGCGCAGGACGAGGTTCGTCACCTCGGCGGCGGGCTCATCGAGGACGAGCGCGGCCTCCGTAGCATCCTCCAGGATGACGAGCAGACGCTCGGCGGAGAGCTGCCCAGAGAGGGCGCGGCCTAGGCTACGCACCGAGAGCGGCGCATGGAGCTTGGCGCCCTTAGGCAGGTAGAGGACGAAGGCCTCCGCGGCGAGGAGACTATTGAGCGCCACGAGCCCATCCGTCGCGAGAGGTGCAAGGCGAGCGTAGTGCTCCTGGGCGAGCTCGGGCTGCTGCTGGTAGAAGTCCGCCAGCGTGCCGACGAAGGCTCCCTCGGGGAGCTCCGTAGCCTCCCAGGCAAGCGGCAGAGCCTCGGTGGCGAGCTGCCACTGGGCACCGCTGAGCAGCGTGGGGAGGTCGGTACGCTGGTAGTCCTCGCTCTTGAAGCGCGGTAGACCGAGACGGGCGAAGGCATCGAAGGCCTCCTCGCGGTAGTGCTCTACCAGCGGGGAGCGACCTCGGAGCTGCTGACTGTACTGCCCGTAGAGGTCGAGGTACTGCTTGGTGATTGCTTCCATCGCTCCTGTCTTAGGCCTCCTGGGCGTCTACCTCATCCTTGATCCAATCGTAGCCTCGGCGCTCCAGCTCGAGGGCGAGCTCAGGGCCACCGCTACGCACGATACGCCCCTTGTAGAGGACGTGGACGAAGTCGGGCTTGATATAGTCCAGCAGACGCTGGTAGTGGGTGATGACGATGGTGGCGTTCTCGGGGCTGCGCAGCTCATTGACGCCCTTGGCTACGATGCGCAGGGCGTCGATGTCGAGGCCACTGTCCGTCTCGTCGAGGATGGCGAGCTTGGGCTCGAGCATCGCCATCTGGAAGATCTCGTTGCGCTTCTTCTCTCCGCCGGAGAAGCCCTCATTGACGGAGCGGCTGGCGAGCTTGCTGTCCAGCTCGACGAGCTCACGCTTCTGCTTCATCAGCTTGAGGAACTCAGGGGCGGGGATGGGATCGAGGCCCTGTGCCTTGCGACGCTCGTTGAGAGCCGCACGCATGAAGTTGACCATGCTGACCCCAGGGATCTCGACGGGGTACTGGAAGCTCATGAAGAGCCCCTGATGGGCGCGCTCCTCAGGCTCGAGCTCCAGTAGGTCTTCGCCCTCGAAGGTGACGCTACCGCCCGTGACCTCGTAGTTGGGGTTCCCGACGAGGACGGAGGAGAGGGTGCTCTTGCCCGAGCCGTTGGGTCCCATGATGGCGTGGATCTCGCCCTTATTGACGGTGAGGCTGATCCCCTTGAGTATTTCCTTATCTCCTATGCTAGCATGGAGGTTCTCTATCTTAAGCATATTCTATCGTTGATGTATGATGTGGGTGAGGGATAAGGGGAGGCCTAGCCGACCGAGCCCTCGAGGGAAATGGAGAGGAGCTTCTGCGCCTCGACGGCGAACTCCATGGGGAGCTGGTTCATCACCTCCTTGGCATAGCCGCCGACGATAAGCCCGACGGCCTCCTCGACGCCGATGCCACGCTGCTGGCAGTAGAAGATCTGGTCCTCGCTGATCTTGCTCGTCGTAGCCTCATGCTCGACGATGGCGCTGTCATTATCTACGTGTACGTAGGGGAAGGTATGGGCGCCGCAGCGGTCGCTCAGCAGGAGGCTGTCGCACTGCGAGTGGTTGCGGGCGTTCTCTGCCCCAGGTCCTGCGTAGACGAGGCCACGGTAGCTATTCTGGCTGCGGCCTGCGCTGATGCCCTTGGAGACAATGCGGCTACGGGTGTTCTTCCCGAGGTGGATCATCTTCGTCCCCGTGTCGGCCTGCTGGTGGTGGTTGGTCACCGCCACGGAGTAGAACTCGGCCACGGATTCGTCGCCCTCGAGGACGCAGCTGGGGTACTTCCACGTGATGGCCGAGCCCGTCTCTACCTGCGTCCAGGAGAGCTTGGCACGCGCCCCGCGGCAGAGGCCTCGCTTGGTCACGAAGTTATAGACACCGCCCTTGCCGTCCTTGTCGCCAGGGTACCAGTTCTGCACGGTGGAGTACTTGACCTCGGCGTCCTGCTCGACGATGATCTCGACGATAGCGGCATGCAACTGGTTCTCGTCGCGCTGCGGAGCGGTGCAGCCCTCGAGGTAGCTGACGTAGGCACCCTCGTCGGCGACGATGAGCGTACGCTCGAACTGCCCCGTGTTCATCGCG
>ERZ773050.2253-NODE-2253-length-10273-cov-2.707183_pt1 | contig 10273 bp, 5 predicted proteins | sample MGYA00580632_ERZ773050 | MGnify/ENA primary metagenome ERZ773050 (study PRJEB29015, sample SAMEA2738123) | human oral metagenome | biome: human oral; feature: human-associated habitat; material: saliva | place: China | collected 2166 ... | reverse complement strand
AGAAAATAGGTTATTGAGATAGAGATTCTATATCAATAACCTATTTTAATTTATGCTAAGGTATTCTTAGCTTAGCTCAGATGAACTTCGTCTCTGATTCTTATAATAAACGCTCAATCTCCTGTTCAAGATTCTCGATAGTAGTCTTGTGGTGGTCTCGTACAGCCTTCTGTGTCTCAAGTTCTGCTTTGAGTCTCTCATACTCATCGAAAAAGTTCCTTGCATGGAAGTGCTCAACGCGTTTGGCCGCCTCCGCCGCCTCGACATCGTGGCGATCAATCTTCGCCTGATGCTTGTTGATGACCGACGTAAGGGCGTCAATGCTCGGCGCCCTCAATGTGAGGTCGGGTGCGAGTAAGATGGTGCCGAAAGGATTATTCCTCTTCTCGAGCAGTAGATTTACGATACTATTGATTTCCGCGTCATATGCAGCATGCTCATACTTGTAATTCTGGCGAGCCTCCTGAAGATCTGCCCTGAGGTTGCTATACACTGCAGTGTCGGTGGGAATGTTGTTCAGGTAGGTCTCAGAGGACTGCGCAGAAGACTTCAGTTGTTTGACTAGATCGTCAATGTTTGACTGGAGCCTCTTGAGGGACTCGTCGAAGTGAGCGCTGAGGGCGTCGCGCCGCTCTTGGGTGAGCTCCTGGCCGCAGAAGAGACATTCCTTCAAGTCGGCATGAAGGGCCAATCCCTGTTGGACCCATTCGGAGCGAGCGGCGTTACCTGCGATCTCATCAATAGGTGTGCTGTCGAAGATGCTGGCAGTGAGCAGAGAATGGACCGTATCGAGGATGTCACGTTCGAGGAGACTATTCCTGGACTCTAGCTGAACTGAGGACATTGCTTTCTCTGTCGCGGCTGCAATGTCTGCAGCGAGGTCCACTGAAGCGTGATTCAGAGCCTCCGGATTGCCGTCGAATTCTGCCAGGCGCCTTGCGATATTCTTTTTTGTGTAGCTTCGTGGTGCGTAGGTAGCAACTCTCGTTCCGTTCAGACTCTCGACGACAAGTTTGGCTACCTCAGTCTTACGGCCTTCGAGAGCCCTGTCTTTCAATCTAATATCAGTTTCGCGATTATTAAGCTTTTCTCGCTCGGACGCTAGAGTCTGTTGGAGTGTTGCCAGCCGTTTCTCGGCGTCCGCAAGGCGCTCGCCTATGGTGAGCAGCGCTGCGGGTTGTGGCCCGTTCGCTTCCTCGAATCGAAGATTTTTGCGAACAAAATCCTTATTGAAAACTCGTACTCGACCCCAAAATTCGGGATCGTCCAAGTCGATCGGGAAAGAAGAAAGCCCTGCGTCCTGGGTTGCAAGTAGCTGCAAACCGGAATTGGCTTCGTCATTGTTGCCGTCACGAGACTCTGATTCGGTGGCTGCGTTCGCAGCGCAGCCTGCCAAGAGGCTCGCGAAGGTGCTCTTGCCGCTACCATTCTGGCCGTAAATGAGATTCACCCGGGCGAACTCAACGCTACCGTCTGGCTTCCAGTTCCGGAAGATGCGGTAGTTCTTGATCCTCTCGACCTTGCGGATCAGGGTTTTAGTCATTTGACGCCATCCTCAGAGGTGAGCTGGTGAGTCGGCCAGGTCCAGGTTTGCACGTCGCGTCGTTTCTTCTCGATGGCGGGGATCTTCTGGAGCACTTGACCGAAGCGGAGGTAGTTGACCAAGACGCCGTCATCAAGATCGATAGGCAGACGACGAGATGCGAGGGGGAACAGAGTATCCCTCTCATAGTCCTCGCACTCGGTCAGTGCCTTGCGGTAGGTGTCGGCGCGCTTCTGGTCGGCGACCGTCTTGGACTGCTCCAGGTGGCCGACCTCACTACGCAGCTTTGCCTGGAACTCCCTCAGGTAGTCACCGAGCACTGTGTTCAGCGTGTCCGGCGTATAACGGTGCAGGTAGATCAGAGCCTGGAAGGAGGCCTTATTGTCGGGTCGGGAGGAGACCATCCAGTAGATCGGCCGGTTGGAGTAACGATGACAATGGTCTTTATAGAAGTCCTTCACAAAGTATTGTCGCAGCGACTTGCCCAACGAGTCTTCAATCAGACGCAGGTTTGCCTCCAGATGCTCTTTGCCGAAGGCGGATGCGAGGAAGGATCGGAACCGAGTGACAATGTCGTCCGTGAACCACTCGCCGGACGTAATGGGGATGACGCCATCCTCGTCTGGAGTGAAGGTCGGATCGGGGACGACGTCCAGGAAGTCCTGAATGCTGCTGCCCTGATCGGCAAGGATGAGGCCAGGCGTATCGAGGCTATAGCGGCCGAAGAGGCAGCCGACGCCGTAAGAGATAAGATCGCGCACAGCATCCCCTGCGAAAAGACGGCGATACTCCTCGTCTGCACGAACCGTGCCCTTGCTTGGCGCATAGCGGAAGTAGGGGTTGGACGTCAGTGAAACTCGACTGAGCGAAACCTCAATGGGCGCCTCATTCTGAAGTCCGTAGACCTCAGCCCAATAGCGATTATTCTCAGTCTCCAGGTCCTGAGCCTCATGAGCCGCGTGGAGGGAGTCCTGCCACCAGTACTCCAGGGCGTCATGTAACGAGCCTCCTGAGCGGGAGTGTTGAATGAGCGGTGAGATTTGGAAGTCCCACGAGGTCTCGTAAGTATTCCAGTCGTTACGAGAGAGGTAGACTAAATCGTCTGCTAGTGTGGCTGCATTGCCGTTAAGGTTGTCTGCTACCGGAAGGCTGGCGATCTGCCCGACTTCGAAATTCAGGGTAGGGGCAACTGCTTTTAGCATTAGTTCGCAAATATGTGAGTTGGTGAACCCTAGTATTTCTAGTGTGTGAGATTGATCATTAGTGAAAATGGATGTACCGGCGACGTCATATATGAACCCCTTTGGGTAATACCTGAATGCTGGCGAACCGCTACTTACTTTAGACCAAGAGGTGGCGGGCCTGAAGTAAGAGCCCATATTCTGCGGGCGTGACTTTTGCTTGCCAGCTGTGTCACGGAAGTCCTGTATCTCTGTCCCGTCGTTGCTCCAATTGACTACGTGCTCTTGGTTTCCCCACCACTTACGGTATTCTCCTCCCTTGTTGTAGGGAAACCATTTTGCGTTGCTGCCAGCGGCCGTCTCGCGGGAGTCGGCATCGAAGCAGGTGCGCGAGCGGGAGACCTCAAACCACTGTCGCAGAAAGCGAGAATTGTCAGCGGTAGCCAAGCCCTGTTTAGGTGCGGCGACTTCACCAAGTGGCTTGCCCATAGTGAAGGCTCGCGTCATAGCCGGCGACAGCCAGTAGGCGAGTCGCGCTCCTGGGAGCGCAAGCAGTGTGTGAGGGCGGGCGGAGAAACGCAGGTCGGAAGCGCCGGTCAGGGCGTCCCTGAGCAGGTGCTCCTTCTCGGCCTCGGAATTGCCGGGCACTGCGCGGACATACTCACAGACCTCGTCAGTGCTGCGCCCGTGCTCCAGAACGAAGGCCGTCGTGGAGACAACCTCGCCGCCGATCGAGTCGAAGGCGCGTTCGCCCAGATGCAGCATGGTCACCGGCGGAACGTCACGTAGGATGTGACGACGCAGCTTCTCAAAGGAGCCGAGGAACATCCACGCCTGCATGGTGATCATGGCGACCATGCCATGCTCAGCCTCGGCGAGTTTCAAACACCGCTCGATGAAGGCAGCGAACAGATCAGACTTCGCCTGCGGATGGTGCTTCTTCACCCAGGAGGACAGCAGCTGCCCCATGTTGCTGCTGCCCATGTACGGCGGATTCGTCGCAACCACCGCGTAGGAACGGCTCAGGTACTCCGCCTGAACCACTACCTGCTCAGCGCGAGAGTGCAGACCCGAGACGTCCAGGGTGTCGGCGATGAGTGACGTTAATCGCTCTTTCGCGCCGGGCAACGCTGCTGCGTCGGGGGCGATGAGGGAGCCCAGCACATCGGCGTGAATGAAACTCTGCCAGAAGTGCCGGCCCGCCTGAGTGTCGTCTTCCGTGTCGGCAAGTTGGTTGAGCTCGGTTGCGTTGAACTCCACTGGCTCGATGACCCGGATGTTCGGCAGCACGGGGTTGCGTAGGAATCGACGCTGACGTGCTCGAGCCTTCATCATCAGTGCGAAGGCGGCCAGAGCTGCGGCGCGTGGGTCAATCTCCGTGCCGTACACGTTGTGCGTGAGGATCTGTGCGGGAATCTCCGAGGGTGCGTAGCCCTCTTCCTCATAGATGGCGTAGAGAAGGTCGAAGGCATAGGTGAGCATGTGACCTGAGCCGCAGCACGGGTCCATGACCGTCAGCTGCTCCGGTTCGGTGATGCGTAGGAAGGCGGTCTCGCTACCGGTTGGCTCGACGTAGTAGTCCATCTTCTCGATGAGACGAGAGCTCGGATGGTTCAGCATCCACAGGCGCCCCACCGAGTTCTCGACCAGATAGCGCACGATCCAGTCCGGGGTGAACAGCTGTGTCGCCGCTGGAATCTCAGCCGCGCCGGCCTTCTGATTCTTCCGGAAGCCGGCGAAGACCTCGGCCTTACGCTCAGCGATGTAGAACTGGTACAGCCAGCCAATCACCTCCACGTCCCGACACATCTCCGCGGTCAGCGCCCTGACCGCCTGCGCACGAACAGAGCTGTCGGCCAGCATGTCCGCGGGCATGAGCAAGGTGGTGTAGTCACCGTCGGGGGCGAACATGAACGGCATCGTCCGGTTCCAATCGGCGCAGTATGCGCGCAGAAGCAGCCCATAGGCCTCCTCTTGCGGAGCCGGACTCGTGATCGTGCCGTTCAGTAGGCCGGTGATGCGCTCAGTCGAGCCGAAGACCTGCTGATCGAACTCGCCCCTCTTGGCGGCGGCAAGCACCGCCGGCTGGCCCACTGTCGCCCCGCCGTCCGGGGAAACCAATGCTGGGGACGTGTAGCCGTTGGCATCCATGAACCGCAGCGCAACAATCCGGTTGAACCAGACATAAGCCTGTTCCTCCACGACCCACCGTCGGCCGGCCGCGTCACCGCCGTGATGACGGATGCGCTTCTCTAGTGCCTTGATCGCACTCGGGAACTCCTCGCGCGCCGTCGATGCTGGGGAGAGTACCGCCGTAAGGCGAGCCTCAACCTCCGCCATGAGCTGGGACCGGGCTGAGGCGGCGAAGGCCTCCAAGGTCCGGGTATCAATCACAGGGACACCTGCTTTCCAGAGTCGACCGCATGGAGGAGGATGCCCCGCAACTCATCGATGTAGGCATCGACATCGGTGGGGGTGCGCAGCACCCGCTTACGCGGATGGGGCAACTGCCTGAGCGGAACCACTACCGGAGCCGGGGGCGTTGGTGCACCGGTCTTGGCGTTGTTGCCCGCTTTGCGGCGGTCTGCCTCGAGTGCGGCCAGCAACTCGTCGTAGTTCTCCTCGTCAAACTCACGGGCGAGCTGGCGAATCACCGGCACTGAGACAGCCTCAACCACCTGCTGCATGGCCACGTCAATTCTGCGGTTAACCTTCGTGCGAGTGGCGTCGGTGGCACGCTCCCAGGCGGCACTGCGGCGCAGATCGTTCGCGCGCTCGCCGATGAGATCGGCTGCCTCAGCGCGCTCGTCTGCCAGGATCCGGTCCGTGGCGGCGCGCAGCTCGCCGGCGGCGTCCTTCAGATGCCTCATACGCTGCCCTCGGAAGATGTTCTGATCGGCCAGCAGCGACTCGACTCTGCTCGCCTCATCCGTCTTCAGATAGCGGAGAGTGTCCTTGCGCTCGGACAGCAGGTGCATGGCGTCGTCGTAGATCGTCTTCTGACTGCCGTTCAGGAACTGGGTGACGGGATCGATCACATCCTGCTTCGCATCCAACAGATCGTCGGTATGGGCGGAGAACTGGTCCAGATACCACTCGGAATCGCGCCCCATCATCTCCCGGATCAGCTTCAACGGCGCATTCAGTACGGCCAGGAAGGGGTAAATGTTGACGAAGGTGTCCTGTTGCTGTTTCAGCATCCGATACTCATCCTCGAACCGTGTCTTCACGTCGTCGGCCAGCTCCAAAGGATCATTCGGAAGCTGACCAGTGGCGAAGAACTCCCGGGCAAAGCTCCGCAGGCCACTGACACGGGCAGCGTCGAAGCTGCGCTGCGGGGCCACCGCGATCGCCTCGTGCTTCTTCTTCCCGACAGGCAGTACGGCGGGAAGCTCCGTGCGCTTCACAGTGCTCCCATCGAGCGTCATGGACACCCGTGAGGTAGCGGCCAAGCGTGCGAGGGCACACAGGATACTCGGCAAGCTCCACCCATAGGGCTTGCCCTCGAAGTAGGAGACGACCTGCTTGACGGTGGTCCTCACACCCAGCGCGCGCTGGGAGGACAGCCAGGTGTGGATCTCCTCGGCCAGAGGCTGAAGCGTGTCCGTACTCCGGTCCAGCAGAGCCGGATCATCGCTTGCCACCCGGGCGATGTCTGACTCCGAGTACTGGATGGAACCGAGCAATGACAGATATGGGTAGATGCGCGTGATCAGCTGTTCCATACCCTCTTGCACGCGCTGCACCGGATCCGAGGAGGACACGGCAATCGACGCCCCACCGATGATCAGCTCAGCGTCGCTGATGGCCTGCTTGACACGTGTGGTTAGCTCCTTGCGTCGTTTGCTGTTCTGCCGCTTCTTTGAATCGAGAATGTGGCTCTGAGAATCGGTCAGTGACGAACCCGCACGAAGCCGGACATACTTATCCGTCTGGACGAGCAAACGCAGATCCTGATACATCCGCGCATCGTCTGCCAGCAGCACCCTGAGCTCGTCACGCCCCATGGACTGGGCCACAATGGCCTCACGAGACAAGCCCAAAGCGGAGGAGATATAACGCACCGCAAGCGGTTGCGGTCGGCTGTAGGGGATCTCATCCAGCAGCAGCTGGTATTTGAAGTCCCCGCCAGTCACTGAATGGCGTACCGACGTACCTCGGACCACGTCCTGGCTGATGACGGAGGCCAAGACCTTGGAGATATCCGTGGAGTCGACGTCGGTGCTCTTGATCTCGTTCTCGATGTCCTGTTCCTCATTGGTCAGGTACTCGTAGACCGAGCCATTGCGCTGGACATAGGTCTGTTGCTCCAGGAGGTCGAGTGCCTGGGAAACCTGGCGGTTCAACTCGGTGAGGTCCTGGCCGAAACGGTTGTACAGGAGCACAGTCAGGTTGCGTGGGGTGGCGGAGAAGTCACCCACATACTTCACCAGGAACAGCGCCTTGAGTAATCGGACCGCCACATCGCGCACCGGCCCCTCCGGAAGCTGCGCCTCTGCCGTCGCAATATTGCGAGTAGCGGCTGACTTCACCGCCTGCCGGATGCCGGTGAACATGGCGTCAAAGGACACGACTGCGCCGACCGTGGACTCCTTCAAGTGTGTGGCGACGTCCTGCACCACCCCCAGCATCGAGCGCTCACCCACCGAGGCGTGCCGGCCCTCGAACACGTTGTGCTCAGACAGCCCCACCAAGGCCGTCTGAAAGAAGGGGAACTGGTAGGGCACGAACGGGTAGACCTGCGTGAACCTGTCCCGAGTGTCGTAGTTGCGGTACGTCTTGGAACCATCGACGAAATCGAACAGGGCGCGGAAACTCGTGTGGAACTCGTCGTACAGCGGATCGAGAGCGGCCTCGGCGTCGGCGTTCTTACTGAGCAGACGCTTCTTGACCACCTCCTCCACGTCGTGGCTCGTCAGCTTCATGCGTGTGGCGAAGCGGGCCTGGATCTTGGAGAAGTCGTTGCCCTGGGTCCTAGTCCGATCCCCGATGACGCTATCCATGTCCTCCTGGCTGGTGACACACACCCATGCGCGCCCGTTGCAGCGCGTGCTCAGCGTCTCCACGATCGTCTGCAGGTTCAGCATGAGCTTGGTGTTGGAGCCGATGAACTGGCCGACCTCGTCCACCATGAACAACAGGCGATGCGCCTCGGGCTGAGCCTCCAGCCACTGGGCGACCTCATCGGCGAAGTCCTCAATGGATAGGGAGTACTGCTCCTCATAGCGGGACAGGATGCTCTCGGAAGCCGGCTCGCCGGTCACCTGTGAGAACGCCCTTGTGACGTTGTGCTCCTGGAGAATCCCTTCTTCTCGGCCCTGTTCCCACGGGACGCCGGCGAGTTGGGAGAAGACTTGCTGGAAGTCCTCGAGCAGACCGCGCCGATCCAGATCTCGCTCGAAGCGGGCCACCGACGGTTCGCCCGCGTAGTAGCCCCGCGCTTCGTTGAAGACCTTGACGAACACCTGCAGGAGGGCATCGGTCTGGTTCTTGTCGATCAGGGGAGCCTTCTGATCGATGTTGAACAGCAGGGAGGTGGCCGGGATGTGCTCTACCTGAGTGAGCTTGCCTTGCAGGAAGGCATCCTTCTCTGCCTCGGCCTTCTTCTTGAAGGCGTCCGTTGCGTCCTTCCTGGCGCTGAGCCGTCCGGGCACATCACCCAGCAGGAAGGCGAGCATCTTGAGCAGGTGCGACTTACCGGAACCGAAGAAACCGGAGATCCACACACCGTTGCCGCCGTTGTAGACGGGATCAGTGTAGGTCTCCAACAGCTCTGACAGGGCCGCCGCCGTCTCGCCGGTGAGGACGTATTCGTCAATCTCGGTGGCGAGATGCTTGGCGTCGTCGGCCTTGATGACTCCTTCGATGGCGCGGGAGACGTCCTTGGCGAAGAGATCACCAATCATCATCTGGCTCATGCGGGCTCCTGTTCCAGAATGTTCTTGGCACGGTAGTACTGGTCATCCGTCAAGAGGTTGAACAGCACCAGAGATGACCCCAATGACGCCGTCTGCGAGTACTCGCCTGGAAAAAGCATGAGCACAGGGAAGTCAGGGACGGCGACTTGCAGGTTGTTCAGAACGTTGTGTGAGCGGATAAAGGGGAACACTCGCCCGATTCCGGTCAGCACGAGCAGGTCGACGCCAGCCTCGGCCTCGATACGACGCTCGATAGCGGGGACGATGTGCTGCTCCGGATCCAGCATGCGCTGTAAGTCCCGGCGGAAGGCGGAGCGGCTGCGGGTGGGCTCGATCTGTTCCAGGCGTTCCAGCATGTTGCCGCCGCGCCCTTCAAGCAGCTCAACGGCCAGCTCAAAGAGATCCACCACGAGGACGCTCAGACCGCGTGTGGTACGCAGCCTGTCAACGATACGGCTGTTTGCCGCCTGTACCTCGAGCTCCTGCTCGGGCGGGTAGGGCCAGATGAAGAATGGCACCTCGTTGCCCAGCCCCTCCATGCGCAGGAACCGGTCAGACGAGAGCACAGCGAGCACATGCTGCTCAACAGAAGCGATGTCATCGTCGCTCACAGGCCGCCTCCTACAGGGAAGAAACGTCGATCGCTGGGCGTGCGCGCATCCAGGAGCGCCGACACCTCCGCCGACAGCAGCGGGGAGATGATTGTGGCGTCATCGGCGAGCATGCCGCTCTGGCGCAACGCCAGAAACAGGTTGGTGCGCAGTTTGTTACGAGTTGAGGGTCTGGTCTTGTCCAACTCCGCGTGCCACAGGGCCTTGGAGTCCCAGAATCTCTCGAAGTCGGCCGGAACCAGCTGCGAGACCCCCAGCAGGAAGTGATCGCGCACCACATCCTGAGCGAACTCCGCCACGAACGCATAATGCCGGCACATCGCCGCCCACATCAGATGCAGACGTTCCGGCCCTGGAGCGGTGACCAGATAGGCTATTTCGGCATCGCTGAGCACAGACAACCGCTGTATGAGCTCGCGGGTGAGCCTGACCGCCGTCGAGCGGGTACGTGCATGCAGCAGGTTGTCGGCATCCAATGCCTTCCGGACTGCCGCCCAGTCACACAGTTCCAGATACAGGGGAGCGGCGACCATGGCCTCCGTCGCCAGGAGACCGCCCAACGCGAAGGACAGCCGGTACGGCTCAGAGGTCGTCACTACGGCGCTGAGATCGCCGATCACTACAACACCACCCGCTTCGCACTTCCTGATCGCGTGCTTCGCTGCCGCTGAACAATGGGGCAACCCTAGCCGATCCGGACGGAGCTATTGGAACGCACCACATCGACCGGCCTCGGTATGTCACTTCCCCTGAACGCAGCGGTGGAGATGAGTCCGGTTGCCACAACACCGACTGGTCCGCCGCGACTTGGCCGGTAGCATGGGCCCCGAGATGACGAATACGCCCATCACACCAGCAGCCGCGACCGCGGCGACCACCTCTCCGGCCACTGTCGACTCCGCTTCCGCCGCGGGCCCCGCCGGTGCGGTCACCTCCGCCGAACCGGCGGACGTCACGCGCACCCTCACCCTGCCCGAGGACGTCGCACCGGTGACCCTCCTGGGCGCCCGGGACGAGGTC
>ERZ773050.2246-NODE-2246-length-10305-cov-10.113268_pt1 | contig 10305 bp, 8 predicted proteins | sample MGYA00580632_ERZ773050 | MGnify/ENA primary metagenome ERZ773050 (study PRJEB29015, sample SAMEA2738123) | human oral metagenome | biome: human oral; feature: human-associated habitat; material: saliva | place: China | collected 2166 ... | reverse complement strand
AGCCAAACTGTCCGGCGACCAAGAATAAGGTTGCAGACATGACGAAGTCTGAATTAATGGTTCGTTTGGCAGAAGTTTTTGCCGAGAAAAACGGTAACCAATTGCTGGCAAAAGACGTTGAATACAGCGTAAAGGTTTTGGTTGATACCATGACCCGCTCGCTGGCTCGCGGTCAGCGCATTGAAATCCGTGGTTTCGGCAGCTTCGATTTGAACCATCGCCCGGCCCGTATCGGTCGCAACCCCAAAACCGGCGAACGTGTGGAAGTGCCTGAAAAACACGTCCCTCACTTCAAGCCCGGCAAGGAATTGCGTGAACGTGTGGACTTGGCTTTACAAGAAAATGCCAACTAAACCTGAGTAAACGAACGCCGCAGAAATGCGGCGTTTTTTTGTTGTCTGAAAATATTGTTCGCTATTGTTTTCGGAATTTGGGTGGAATTTGTAATGGAAAATTCATAGGGTCGTCTGAAATCATCTATAATACGTTTCTTTTAATGATTGCCCGTTGATAAAACGTAATTGTCAAACCCAAAAACATAATAAAGGTCAGATATGAGTGATAGAGGTCAACTGTTTGTCGCCCCTCCGTTTGAGAACCACAGCCCGCTGACTTGGTATCAGGCTGCAGCCGAACAACCGAATTTCATCCGCGATGAAGCACAAGCGCGGGCGATTGAATATTTGGATCGTTTGTGGACGGAACTGATGATGTTCAAACGCAAACGCAATCGCTTTCTAGGACGCAGCCTGCGCTCTCCTCAAGTGCCGAAAGGTTTGTATTTTTATGGCGGCGTAGGTCGCGGCAAAAGTTTTTTGATGGACGCTTTTTTCGGCTGCTTGCCATACCGTCGCAAACGCCGTGTCCACTTTCATGCTTTTATGGCGGAAATCCACAAGCGTTTGAAAGATTTGAAAAGCGAAGCCAATCCTTTAAAGGCAGTAGCTGCCGAGATTGCCAAAGAGACCCGTGTATTGTGTTTTGACGAATTCCACGTCAGCGATATTGCAGATGCGATGATTCTGGGTCGCCTGCTGGAAAACTTGTTGAGCGAAGGCGTAGTTTTGGTGGCAACTTCCAACTATGCCCCGTCCGAACTTTACCCTCAAGGTCAAAACAGAAGCAGTTTTCTGCCGACCATTGCGCTGATTGAATCCAGCCTGACCGTCTTAAATGTTGATGGCGGAGAAGACTACCGTCTGCGCACTTTACGTCCTGCCGAGATTTTCTTCGTTCCCAACAACGAAGAAAACGAGCAAAAATTGGCTGATTTGTTTAAAGAAATGGCGGGAATTTCCGAATTGAACCCCAGCGTCAGCGTGATACACGGGCGAGAAATTCCGCATAAAGCCCAATCCGACCGCGCCATTTGGTTCGATTTCCGCGCTTTATGCTTTGGTCCGCGTTCGCAAGCCGATTACCTCTATTTGGCCGAACATTATGAAATGGTGTTCGTATCAGGATTGGAGCGCCTGACTCCGCAGGAAAAAGCCGAAGCGCGCCGCCTTACTTGGCTGATTGATGTACTGTACGATTTCCGAGTGAAACTCTGTGCCACCAGCGCGGTAGGCGTAAACGATATTTATGTCGAAGGCGATTTTGCCGAAGAATTTACCCGCACTGCCAGCCGTATGGTGGAAATGCAATCGGAAGTTTATTTGGAACAGCCGCATCTGACGTTGAAAAAATAAGATTCGGACGAAGAAAAAAGTGCGGCTTTTCCCAAAGTAAACTGAAATTTGATAAAATAGCAGTTCATTTTCCTCAAACTCAGACTTTTGCATAACGCAATAAAAACAAGGACATAATATGGCTATTGAGCGCACGATCTCCATCGTTAAACCCGATGCTGTAGGTAAAAATGTAATCGGCAAAATTTACAGCCGTTTTGAAGACAACGGACTGCGTATTGTCGCTGCCAAAATGAAGCACCTCAGCGTGCGCGAAGCCCAAGAATTTTATGCTGTGCACAAAGAGCGTCCTTTTTACGACAGCTTGGTTGCCTTTATGACCAGCGGTCCCGTCATGATTCAGGTGCTGGAAGGTGAAAATGCCGTTGCAAAAAACCGTGAACTGATGGGCGCGACCAACCCTGCGGAAGCAGCGCCCGGTACGATACGTGCGGATTTTGCCGAATCCCTGAGCGTAAACGCTGTACATGGCTCTGATAGTCTGGAAAACGCAGCAATCGAGATTGCCTACTTCTTCAGCCAGAGCGAAATCTGCACGCGTTAACGATAAATGCCGTTCGAGCGTCCGACCGGGTCGGGCGTTTGGACGGTTTTGTCGATATTGTTTGTCTCAATCTGTTTTCAGACGACCTTTCTAAAATGGGGGTCGTCTGAAAATATGATAGAAGAAGCCTGAGAATAAAAGCTGTTTGCTAAAAAAGATTGGGGAAATTTTCCAGACTGTTGCGAAGCTCCCTTCTCCATCAGATTCACAAGACTTATAACCAACGGTAGCCTTTATTCAAAAGCTTTACCAAGAAATAAACCACATGAAAACCAATCTGCTGAATTACGATTTAAACGGACTGACCCATCATTTTGCCGAGATGGGCGAAAAACCGTTCCGCGCCAAACAAGTCATGCGCTGGATTCACCAAGCCGGTGCGCAAAGTTTCGATGAAATGACCGATTTGGCAAAATCCCTGCGCCTGAAACTCAACGAACAGGCAAGCGTGGATGTGCCCAAACTGATGATGGCGCAAGAATCCTCCGATGGTACGCGCAAATGGCTGCTGGATGTAGGAACGGGCAACGGCGTGGAAACGGTATTTATTCCCGAAGCAGAACGCGGTACATTGTGTATTTCCTCGCAAGTCGGCTGCGCATTGGAATGCACCTTCTGTTCTACCGGCCGCCAAGGTTTCAACCGTAATCTGACCGCTGCCGAAATCATCGGGCAACTGTGGTGGGCAAACAAAGCGATGGGCGTTACGCCGAAAAACGAACGTGTGATTTCCAATGTGGTGATGATGGGCATGGGCGAGCCGATGGCGAACTTTGATAACGTCGTTACTGCATTGAGCATCATGCTGGACGATCATGGCTACGGCCTAAGCCGCCGCCGCGTTACTGTTTCCACATCAGGTATGGTACCGCAAATGGACAGGTTGCGCGATGCGATGCCTGTCGCGCTGGCAGTATCCCTTCATGCTTCCAATGACAAAGTACGAGATCAAATCGTTCCGCTGAATAAAAAATATCCGTTGAAAGAGTTGATGGCGGCATGTCAACGCTATTTGGTTAAAGCACCAAGAGATTTCATTACTTTTGAATACGTTATGCTAGACGGAGTCAATGATAAGGCGCAGCATGCGCGTGAACTGATTGAGTTGGTAAAAGACGTACCGTGCAAATTCAATCTGATTCCGTTCAATCCTTTCCCAAATTCCGGCTACGAACGCTCTACCAATGAAAATATCCGCGTTTTCCGCGATATTTTGCAGCAGGCAGGATTCGTGGTAACCGTACGCAAAACGCGTGGCGACGATATTGACGCAGCTTGCGGTCAATTGGCAGGACAAGTACAAGATAAAACACGCCGCCAACAAAAATGGCAGCAGATTTTGGTCGAACAACAGAGCTGATTATGAAACTGAACATTTGGCAACCCATTATTTTAACTTTGGTTTTGAGCGCATGCGCCGGTCCGAAAGGTCCAAGCAGAGCGGAACGTGCGACACAGGTCGCCAATATTAAAACCCAGTTGGCTATCGAATACATGCGCGGGGGCGATTACCGTCAAGCAACGGTAAGCATTGAAGAAGCATTGAAAGCGGACAGCAGCAATGAAGATGCATGGCTGGTTCGCGCACAAATCTATCAATATCTCAAAGTGCGCGACAAAGCACAGGAAAGCTTCCAAAAAGCCCTATCCTTGAAACCTGATAATGCGGAAATCAATAATAACTACGGCTGGTTCTTGTGCAGCGAGATGAATAATCCCGCCCAGTCCATCAGTTATTTTGACAAAGCCCTCGCCGATCCGACTTATCCTTCCCCGTTTATCGCCAACCTCAACAAGGGCATTTGCAGCGCGAAGATGGGTCAATATTCGCTCGCGGAGGCTTATCTTGAACGCTCGTTGGCCGCACAACCTCAATTCCCGCCTGCGTTTAAAGAATTGGCAAGAACCAAAATGCTGGCAGGCAATTTAAACGAAGCGGATTATTATTTCCGCCAATACCAAAGCAAAGTCGATGTCTTACAGGCAGATGATTTGCTGTTGGGCTGGAAATTGGCGACCGCTTTGGGCAATAGCCAGGCAGCCTACGAATACGAAGCCCAGTTAAGGGCAAACTTCCCCTATTCGGAACAATTGCAGGCAGTAACCACAGGTAAGTAAGCACATGGAAAATCAAAAGAAAAACGAATACGACATTCAAGCTGCCAAATCATTGGGTGATGAGCTGGGACAACTCAGACAAAAATCAGGTTGGGATATTGACGAAGTAGCACGACGGTTGAAACTGTCAGCCGAACAAATTGAAGCGCTTGAAAAAGGAGACTATTCTTTTTTCTCAGGATTGGTCTTCGTTATGGGCTATCTGCGTTCTTATGCCCGCTTGTTGAAAATCGATGAAGCAAGCATTACAGGTCGTCTGAAAGCCATTTCTGCTCCGGAAGAAGACCATGTCTATCTGGTGGATCGCAAACAAAATACCGGCTTGAACTACCAAGATGGTGAAAAAGTCGGTTTTCCAAAATGGGTTTTAGGCGTAGCAGCGCTCATCCTGCTTGGTGGCGGTATTTATGTTTGGCAAAGCAAGTCTAATCATGAAAACGAGCAACAAGTCGCACAAAACAGCGATGCAGTACGCAACAGTATGCAGACGCCGGACTTGAAAAAAGAAAACGTTGCCGTTTCCAATATGGCGGAAAACGGCAAACAAGAAGTATCTAATGCCGAAAAAGTAGCTTCCAGCGTTGCCGCATCCGAAGTAGCGGCATCCGAACCTGAAGTCAAAGTCGATTCAGACGAGCTTTGGATTAAAGTCCAATACCGAAGCAATCTGATTATTACCGATAAGAAAGGTACCATGATTTTCAGCCGAATCATTCCCGCAGGCAGCGAAAAACGCTTTAAAGGCGGAGCGCCTTACAACGTCTGGATCGGCATCGCCGCAGGTGCTCAAGCCAATTATGGCGGGACAACCATCAATCTGGCAGAATACCGCGCCGCCGGTGAAAAATCCGCTTCATTTGTAGCAGGAAAAAAATAAAGATGAACACACCCAAACGCCGCAGAACCCATCAAGTACAAATCGATCATCTCATCGTCGGTTCAGACGCACCCGTTGTCGTTCAATCGATGACCAATACCGACACCGCCGATGCAGAAGCGACCGCCCTGCAAATCAAAGAATTGAGCGATGCAGGCTCAGAAATGGTGCGTATTACCGTCAACAGCCCGGAAGCCGCATCCAAAGTTGCCGAAATCCGCCAGCGTTTGGACGACATGGGGTACACCACACCGCTGATTGGCGACTTCCATTTCAACGGCGAACGCCTGTTGGCAGAATTTCCCGAATGCGGCAAAGCCTTGTCCAAATACCGTATCAACCCCGGCAATGTCGGCAAAGGCGCAAAAGGCGATGAAAAATTTGCCTATATGATTCGGACTGCCGCCGAAAACAATAAAGCTGTCCGCATCGGCGTCAACTGGGGCTCTCTGGACCAAAGCCTTGCCAAGCGCATGATGGATGCCAATCTGGCGTCTTCCTCTCCAAAACCGCCCGAAGAAGTCATGAAAGAAGCCTTGATTATTTCGGCGCTGGAGTCTGCTGAAAAAGCCGTTTTGTTAGGTTTGCCCGAAGACAAAATTATCTTGTCGTGCAAAGTCAGCTCTGTTCAGGATTTGATTCAAGTTTACCGCGAGCTGGGCAGCCGTTGCCAATATCCGCTCCACTTAGGCTTGACGGAAGCAGGTATGGGCAGCAAAGGCATTGTCGCCTCTACCGCCGCCTTGGCCGTACTGCTCCAAGAAGGTATCGGCGACACCATCCGTATCTCACTCACCCCAGAACCCGGCAGCTCGCGCACGCAGGAAGTGATCGTCGGTCAGGAAATTCTACAAACCATGGGGCTGCGCTCATTTACCCCTATGGTTACCGCCTGTCCCGGTTGCGGACGCACCACCAGTACAGTCTTCCAAGAGCTTGCCCAAGACGTACAAAATTACCTGCGTCAAAAAATGACCGTATGGCGCACCATTTATCCTGGCGTGGAATCTTTAAACGTTGCCGTTATGGGCTGCGTCGTTAACGGACCGGGTGAAAGCAAACTGGCAGACATCGGCATCAGCCTGCCCGGAACCGGCGAAACCCCTGTAGCACCGGTTTACGTTGACGGGGAGCGTAAAGTGACTTTAAAAGGCGACAACATCGCAGCTGAATTCTTGGAAATTGTCGAAGAATACGTCAAAACCAACTATTGCGAAGGCGGTGCCAAACGCAGTCAAAACCGTATCATCCCAATACAGTCAGCTTGATAGGCATGAATAAAGGTCGTCTGAAAAACATTCAGACGACCTTTTGGTTTGCTGGTATATTTATTAATGAAAATTATAGTGGATTAACTTTAAACCAGTACGGCGTTGCCTCGCCTTGCCGTACTATCTGTACTGTCTGCGGCTTCGTCGCCTTGTCCTGATTTAAAGTTAATCCACTATAGGAAGAGGTAGAGGGACAGCCCAGTTGCTTAGAATATTCAGTCCGTTAGAAACTTGGTCATGCTAAATTTGTTAGGCGCGAGGTTCTATACAATCGCTATTTTCAAATCAACTTCAAACTCAAAAAAAAGGCGATACCTTTCAGTACCGCCAAAGCTGCTTTGGTGATGAAACCGGTTATTTCGCGCACCGAAAACCCAGGTTGTGCAGGACGTATTTGGACTGCAGGCTAGTGCGTATGCCGTAGCGCAGGAAAGCGGCGTAATTCGAAGGGTCGCTGGAACCTACAGATGCACCGCTGCAAAACATTTGCGTATCGGCATTGCCTGACGCCAGCAGGCTGCTGTTGAAGTCTTCCGTCCATTCCCAAATCAGGCCGTGCATATCATAAATGCCCCAGTAGTTGGGTTTGCTTTTGCCGACGTCATGCAAGCCGTTTCTGCCGCCGTCTGCATACCAGTCAAGAATGGTGCGGTTGTAGCCGGGTTCGGCAGAACCGTTTTTCTGAGTGGAGGAGGCGAGTCCGGCAAATTCCCACTGGTCTATGGTCGGCAGGCGTTTGCCTTGTGAAGTACAGTAGGCGTTGGCGGCAAACCAAGATACGTTGGTTACCGGATGTTTCAGTTCGTTGGGTTTGGGCGCGTAGCTGTTGCTGCCGGTTTTAATCCAGTGTTTCAGGTAGGCAGGTTCGGCCTGTTTGGAGCTGACTTTACCTTTTTGCCATTGGGGGTGTTTTTTGACAAACTCTGCAAATTCGGCATTGGTAACGGGGTACTTGTCGATTTGGAAAGGTTTGACTTTGATGAGGTTGGTCTCTTTTTTCAGATAGAGCGGGCGGTAGCTGCCGCCTTCAACTTTTGCCATTTCGGCCGCCGCTGCACTGCCGCTTGCGACAAGGGTAAATAGGGCGATGAGTGGTATGAGTTTCATAACGGGCTTTCTAATCTGAATACGGGGATTATAGTGGATTAACTTTAAACCAGTACGGCGTTGCCTCGCCTTAGCTCAAAGAGAACGATTCTCTAAGGTGCTGAAGCACCAAGTGAATCGGTTCCGTACTATCTGTACTGTCTGCGGCTTCGTCGCCTTGTCCTGATTTAAATTTAATCCACTATATTAGGCTTTGATTATATAGCGAAACCGGATAAAAATCCTTAGAAGCCGTCTGATTATTGTGCTTTTGGCTTGTCGGGTTCGTGAATGCTTGAAACCGGTTTTTCAGACGACCTTTGATGCTTGAGAGGTCGTCTGAAAAACCAATCTTTCGATTGGTCGTGGAAGAAAGCCACTGTTGTCCTTGCGTCAGCCGGAACAGCAGTGGCTTTTTTCTGTTTCTATGCCAAGATGGCTAGATTAGTTGTCGCCTTTATTTACCTGCAGATGCTGCGGAAGCAGGAGCTGCTGCTGAATCAGCTGGAGCAGAGGCGGCAGGAGCTGAAGCTGCACCGCTGCCTACATAGGCTTTGTCTTCCAGTTTTTTGGTCATGATTTCAGGGTTTTCTGCACCTTCTACTTTCAATTGACCCAACGCGCCTTTGTTGAACGCACGGAAGATAGAGTGGTCAACCAAAGTATAGCTGCCCGGAATGTCGGCTTTGAATTCGACAATCGCTGCGCCACCGGCAGGAATCAGGGTACTTTGTACGTTTTCGTTGATCAGTTTGCCGGCTTCTACATAAACTTTGTCGAAGATCTCACCGATAACGTGGAAGGAAGAAACGAGGTTTGGACCACCGTTACCCACGTACATACGGACGGTTTCGCCTGCTTTGGCTTTCAGGGCGTTGTCGCCGGCGATAGCGCCTACGTGACCGTTAAATACAACGTATTCAGGTTGTTCGGCAATTGCTTTATCCATATCGAACGGTTGCAGACCTTGCGCACCTTTTTTACCTTTGGTGTAGAAGTCGCCTTGTACGATGTAGAACTCTTTGTCCACTTTAGGCAGACCTTCTTTAGGTTCAACCAAGATCAGACCGTACATACCGTTGGCGATGTGCATGCCGACAGGGGCAACGGCACAGTGGTAGATGTACAGACCGGGTTGCAGGGCTTTGAAGCTGAATGTAGAAGTACGGCCCGGAGCAGTGAAGCTGGCTTCTGCGCCACCGCCTTGACCGGTAGCAGCGTGGAAGTCAACGTTGTGTGGTACGGTAGAAGACGGGTTGTTAGAGAATTCGATATCTACGGTATCGCCTTCGCGTACACGGATCATGCGGCCTGGAACGTCGCCATCAAATGTCCAGTAGTGGTATTCCACGCCATCTTCCATTTTCATGGTTTTTTCGATGGTTTCCATTTTCACGCGAACGCGTGCAGGATGGTCGCGGTCGATAGCAGGCGGAACTTCAGGAGCGTGGGTAGTTACCGCATCGATAACAGGCAGATCGGCTGCAGGCGTTTCAGCAGCAGCCTGAGTGCTGGAAGCAGGAGCTTCGGCAGTTGCAGTAGCGGAAGCGGTTTGCTCGGCAGGTTTTTGGGCAGGTTGCTCACCACAAGCGGCTAAAGCAAAAACTGAAGCAATAATTGCAGCTAAAGCTTGGCGTTTCATAGTTGTCATTTCCTTTAGTAATTATCTAAGAAGGTTAGGGTAATTTCTCAAACTCTGTTATCTGCGGGATACCGCTTTTAGCTCTTTCAAACTTTCATATTTAGGTCGTCTGAAAAGGCATCTCTTGTGAACTTTTGTAGGATTATGTAGCCGGTTTTACCGCTATATCTTGACTTAAATCAATTAATTCATTAAAGATGAACTTTTACTACCTAATTTAATACTCAATTAATACTTAATAATTAGATAAAACTACATCAAATCGTCTATTATTGTTCACATGTTTTATCCGATTCTTTACAAAAATGCCATTGTATTTTTGAGAATAAGAATTATTATTGACTATATCCCTGTTTTTTAAAGATTGTTGTTAAGAGAATATTTCTTTTGCCTGAAAAGAGTGCTACAATCTTTAACATTCATATAGTATGAATTTATAAGCAACCACTTTTTACCAAAATAAGGAGTTCTGAAATGGGACAGTACAAGAAGTTATGGTACTTGCTGTTTGCCGTCCTGGCAGTCTGCTTTACCATTCTTGGCTACATGGGCAGCGAGGTTTATAAAAAAGCCCCGCCTTATCCTGAAAGAGTCGTTTCGGCATCAGGCACGCAGTTGATGACTAAAGACGATATTTTGGCAGGTCAATCAGCTTGGCAAACCACCGGCGGTATGGAAGTCGGTTCCGTATTGGGGCACGGTGCATACCAAGCTCCCGACTGGACAGCCGACTGGCTGCACCGCGAGCTTGCCGCATGGTTGGATTTGACCGCGCAAGAGACTTACGGCAAAAAATTCGACGAAGTTTCTCCCGAAGAACAAGCCGTGCTGAAAACCCGCCTTGCCGACGAATACCGCAACCAAAGCCGTATTAAAGAAGACGGCAGCGTCGTCATCAGCGACACCCGTGTCAAAGCCATTGAGAGCATCCTGCCTTACTACCACAGCGTATACGGCGATGATCCTGCCCTTCAGAAAACACGCGAACACTTCGCAATGAAAAACAACACATTGCCAAGTAAAGAAGCGCGTGAAAAACTGTTCAACTTCTTCTTCTGGACTTCTTGGTCTGCTTC
>ERZ773050.2239-NODE-2239-length-10329-cov-2.419506_pt1 | contig 10329 bp, 9 predicted proteins | sample MGYA00580632_ERZ773050 | MGnify/ENA primary metagenome ERZ773050 (study PRJEB29015, sample SAMEA2738123) | human oral metagenome | biome: human oral; feature: human-associated habitat; material: saliva | place: China | collected 2166 ... | reverse complement strand
AAAAGCTACAGTCAATACAACAATGGAAGAAATGAGAGGAGGAAGTTGACCGGATATCAAAAAGGTCAGCGATTGTTATGAGAGGTATAGAAAAAATAAAACAAACTTTTGAAAATTTAAACAAAAGTGTCATTCGATTTCCAATCACTATGACATGTTCTGTTATTATGACGATTTATTTGATTTTGGAAATTAAAAACGGATGGTTTTTATCATACAACCCAATGATAGAAACTCTTTTGACGGGAATACTCTTATCAATCAATCTCCATCTTTTTGAGGAAAGATGGTTGTGCGACATGCAAGATCGAAACAGAAAAAGAATCTTTCGTGCAATTTTGTGGATTGCAGGAGGAGCTTTTATTTGTTGCGTACATTTTATTTTACTCAACCCTGTTGAAGGAGATACTCTAGGCATACATGAAAAAGACAGAATCTACTTCGGGTTGAATTTGTTTTTAATCATATCATCAGCCTATATTTCCAAAATTAGAAGAAACGAAGGATATGTGGTTTATATCTTTGAAATAATAGGAAGTTTTGCAAAAGCTTTAGTATACTCCATTGTGATGTATTTAGGAGTTGCCGCAATTATTTTTACTTTGGTTCATTTGTTGGAGCTTCCTTTATATTCTGAGATTTATGGATATATGGCAAGCGCGGTATTTAATCTCTTTTTGTTGGCGGTCTTTTTATCCGATTTTCCGGATTCCAATGATGAATTTCAAGGTTATGAAATGGTTCGAGCGTGGAGAGTTCTTCTGTTATCTATTGTTGTTCCGTTGCTTAGTATTTATACAGTCATTCTATACATCTATTTTGCGAAAATCATCGTATTGAGCCGGTGGCCGAACGGTTTGGTTGCTCACTTGGTACTTTGGTATGGAATGTTCAGTGTGGCGATTGTATTTTTCTTATCTGCTTTGCAAGAAAACAAGCCTTTTTTGAAAAAATTCTCTATTTTTTACAGTGTAGCAATGTTACCGCTTCTGTGTATGATGTTTATTTCTGTTTGGATAAGAGTGAAAGAGTATGGTATTACTGAGAATAGATACTATGTCATCATGGCAGGAGTTTGGGTATGCAGTAGTGTATTGTATTATATAAGACATTATGTAAAAAAACAGGATAGTTCTTTGATTTTTATTCCTATTATGTTATCTGTAGCAGTGTTGATTTCTTCTGTCGGACCTATGAGTGCATATCGTGTAGAAAAAAGAGGTCAAGTTCATGAATTGGTGAAGGTACTGCAAAGAAATGACATGATTCAAGATGGGAAAATTGTTCCTAAATATGATTTGAGAGAAGATGAGCAAGAAAGAATATCGGAATTAGTTTCCTATATTATGGCAAATCACAAATTTGAAGATATTCCGAATATGCCATGTAGCGAAAAAGATTATTCTTTCGAAAAAGTGTTTGGTTTTGCTGAGAAATGGACTGACTATTGGGAAGATCCTGAGTCTTCTTTTGTTGAAAGAGTAAATATAGGTTTTTATGGAAATGAGTACGATAAGGTAGAAGATATTTCTGAGTTTGATCGAAAATACAATGTCAGCTTTTATTCTCCCGGTCCGGAAGATAACGATATGCAAGACCAAAAACCTTTTATTGTCAGAAAAGAAGAGGGATTAGTACTCTATTTCTATGATTTAGGAGATAAGGTTTATACAGAAAAAATTCCGTTTGACAAGCTCTATGAACAGGTAAGTGATTTGGAAAAGAGACAAGAAAAGGGAGAAGAAGTGGAACGGTATCTTGAATATGAAGGCGAAGATATGAAATATCGTTTAGTAATTGAAGGCATTATGTTGGAGAGAATTAAGGAAGAAGGAAAAGATTCTAAAGTTTATAAAGAATGCAACATACAGGGTGATATTTATTACCGTTTGAAAAAGTAGATGATAGAACTATAACATTTTCTAATAGTGTAGGAGAGAGAATACAATGAACAATATTATTTCTTATGCAGAAAGTATATTTGAAACTTTTGAAGAAAAACCGTTATCTGAAGTGGATAGTTTGATTTTGTCGTGGTTATCTTATGTAAATATCCCAAAGGAAATTTCCGGAGCTCATACGGATGAAGGAATTCGACTGCAAGAATTGTTTTGTGCAGAACACTTTGATGAAATGTTTGCACATATTTGGGATGAAAAAAGCTGCCGAAAATTATTTTTTCATCTTGCATCCAGTCCGAGGTTTCGAGATATCGTTGTTTGCAATTATGTAAAAATGAAAGATGTGAATATACAGAAAGAATTTTGTGCTGTCACATTTCGATTGACATCTGATATGAGCTATGTTTCTTTTCGTGGAACGGAACCGACTTTGTTAGGTTGGAAAGAGGATTTTAACATGGCGTTTCAATCTCCTATTCCTTCGCAAGAGGAGGCAAGAAGATATGTTAACAGTCTTAAAAATTCGGAAGGAAGAAAACTGATTTTGGGTGGACATTCCAAAGGAGGGAATCTGGCTGTCTATGCGGCGGCTACAGTTTCGGAAGAATTGCAATCAAAAATAGAACGGATTTATTCACATGACGGTCCCGGATTTACCGAAGAATTCCTGAATACCAAAGGGTATGCCAATATTGAAGACCGTATTGTTCGAATGATTCCGCAAACATCTATCATCGGAGTGCTGTTGGAACACAAAGAAGATTTTGTGGTGGTAAAAAGTAATCGAACAGGAATTTTGCAACATGATTTTTTTTCTTGGATTGTAAAAGATGACGGTTTTGAAATTTTGGATGAAGTGACAGTAGGCTCGAAATACGCAGAACGCACCATTAAGCAATGGGTATCCGGAATGAAACCTGAAGAAAGAGCATTGTTTGTTGACGAAATCTATGAAATACTGAATATAGATGAAGTGATTTATGTCTCTGATTTAAAAACAAACCTATTCTCTAAATTGTATAGTATTTTACAAGCAACAGGAAAAACTTCTCCCGAGACCAAAGAGTTTTTGCGTCAATCTGTCAGAGGTTTGGTGGATATCGGAATTAAGAATGTTCCTACCATATTTAAATCATAAAGAAAAACAGATAATAATAAATCGGAAGATACTATTTATGAAAATGTATCATTTCAATGAATTTCTTTGAAAAAGTGATGGGATATTTTGGATAAAAAATCAAAATAAAAGCATGATGTTTTTTGAATTTTTTATCTAAAAATATCCTTGAATATGGTGTTGCGATAATATAGTAAATTTGCTATAATGTTTAAGGAGTATTTTGGAATACATTTCATAATATGAAATGTTGCGAAAAATCAATTGAATTTACTTGAGCAAAGGAGGGTGTGTGTATGTGGATAGGTGAAGTCAATTTGGCGAATGCTTTTACGATTTCTGCGATGGGGCTTTCAACTGTGTTTTTGACGCTGATTTCGTTGGCGATTGCAGTTATTGTTGTATCAAAGGTATTGCTTGCTTTAGGAATTGGAAAAAAAGAAGAGCCAAAAGCGAGTGCTACGCCTGCTGCTGCTGCGAAAACAACGGTGGCAACAGATGAAAATGACGAAACTTATGCAGCAATTGTAGCAGCGGTCAGTGAAGAAATGAAACTGCCGGTAGATAAGTTTAGAATTGTGGAAATCACAGAAATTGCTTAACTTTCTAACTTACATAGCCTTTTAGGAATGTGGATAGAAAAAACAAAAAATAACAAAAAATTGAAAAGAGGGGAATTTATTATGAAATATGTAGTAACTATTAACGGAAAGCAATACGATGTAGAAGTAGAAAAAGTGAGTGGCGGATATAAACCGATGTCAATGGGAGCAAAAGCAGCACCTGCAGCACCGGCACCTGCAGCACCGGCACCTGCAGCACCGGCACCTGCAGCACCAAAAGCAGCTCCTGTATCTGCGGGAGACAACACTGTAACAAGCCCAATGCCGGGAACAATTCTTGGAGTAAAAGTAAAAGAAGGCGATGCAGTGAAAGCAGGACAACTAGTTATTATTTTGGAAGCTATGAAAATGGAAAATGAAATTGTAGCACCTGCAGACGGTGTTGTAGCATCTGTTGCAGTAAAAGAAGGCGACACAGTAGAAACTGATGCAACATTAGTAGTATTGAAATAAGGAGGCACTTTTATGAACTTTTTAGAAGTCATGAAAGCCCTGTTACAACAATCCGGTTTTGCTGCATTAACAATTCAAAATGTAATAATGTTTATCGTTTCTTTTCTATTGCTTTATTGTGCAATTGCTAAGAAATTCGAACCATTATTGTTATTGCCAATCGCATTTGGTGTAATGTTAGCGAACTTACCATCAGCAGGGCTAATGTATGAAGGAAGCAACATTTATGAACACGGTGTATTAAGAGTAATACAAATCGGGATTAAAACAAATGTATTCCCATGTTTGATTTTCATGGGTGTAGGTGCAATGACAGACTTCGGTCCGTTGATTGCGAACCCAATCAGTTTGTTATTAGGAGCGGCAGCTCAATTAGGTATCTATACAGCATTTACACTTGCAATCGCAACCGGATTATTCACCGGGCCTGAAGGAGCGGCAATTGGAATTATCGGAGGAGCGGATGGTCCTACATCAATCTTCCTTGCAAATGCTTTGGCACCACATTTGATGGCTCCGATTGCAGTGGCGGCATATTCTTATATGGCGTTGATTCCTATGATTCAACCGCCGATTATGAGATTGTTGACAACAGAAAAAGAAAGAAAAATCAAAATGGGACAATTAAGAAAAGTTTCTAAAGTAGAAAAAATTATTTTCCCGATTGTCGTAGTTGTATTCTGTTCATTATTATTACCTTCTGTAGCACCACTACTTGGTATGCTTATGTTAGGTAACTTATTTAGAGAATCCGGTGTAGTAGCAAGATTGTCCGATACTGCACAAAACGCTTTAATTAACATTGTAACTATCATGCTTGGTGTTACAGTTGGAGCTACTGCAAACGGAGAGTTGTTCCTTCGTTTGGAAACACTTGCAATTGTTGCAATGGGACTGTTTGCATTTGCATTCTCTACAGTGGGAGGAATTTTGCTTGGCAAATTGCTTTGTGTAGTTACAGGTGGAAAAATTAATCCATTGATTGGTTCGGCGGGTGTATCTGCAGTACCGATGGCAGCTCGTGTATCACAAGTAGAGGGAGCAAAAGCAAATCCAACAAACTTCCTGTTGATGCATGCAATGGGACCAAATGTTGCCGGAGTAATCGGATCAGCAGTAGCAGCCGGTTTCTTCTTGTTAATGTTCGGTTAGAAATCATTTGAATAAGAGTTTAATGTGTGGCGAGAGAGTAAAGACTTATTCTCTTGCCATATGTATAAACAGATGATATGATTATATCATCACTGATAGCAGGAGAGTTCTTCTGCTACATAAAAAGCCAATCGTGGGAATTGGCAGGAACATATTAATATTTATTATACTAAATATCCTAAAGGAGGTTTTTTCATTGAGTAAGGTATATACACTACATGATGCAATCGAAAAATTTGTACACAGTGGCGACCATATTTCATTTGGTGGTTTCACAACTAACAGAAAACCGTATGCTGCGGTACACGAAATTTTACGTCAAGGACAAAAAGATTTTATCGTTGAAGCAGGTCCTGCAGGTGGAGATTGGGACTTATTAATCGGAGAAGGAAGAGTAAAGGCATATATTAACTGCTACACAGCTAACTCCGGATATACAAATGTATCCAGAAGATTTAGAAAAGCAGTTGAAAAAGGTGAAATTCTTATGGAAGACTACTCTCAAGACGTTGTAATGTTAATGTTGCATGCTGCATCTCTGGGATTACCATATTTACCTGTTCGTTTAATGATGGGATCCGGTTTGACAGATATGTGGGGAATCAGCAAAGAACAAAGAGAAGCAGTTGAAAAATTGCCTGATGATAAATTTGTTTATGTAGAAAACCCATTCAAAAAGGGAGAAAAAGTAGTAGCTGTTCCGGTTCCTGAAATCGATACAGCAATTATTCACGTTCAAAAAGCATCTCCGGACGGTACATGTTCTATTGAAGGGGATGAATTCCATGATATTGATATTGCAATTGCTGCAAAACATTGTATTGTTACATGCGAAGAATTAGTAAGTAACGAAGAAATCAGAAAAAATCCTGCAGCTAACTCTATTCCATGCTTTGTAGTAGATGCAGTTGTTCATGCACCAAAGGGAGCGCACCCTTCTCAATGCTATAACTATTATGATTATGACAAAGATTATTTTATTGCATATGATAAAGCAAGTAAGACAGATGAAGACTTCAAAGCATTCGTTGATGAATGGGTATATGGAGTAAAAACTCATGAAGAATACTTGGATAAATTAGGTGCATCCCGTTTGATTAATTTGATAAATACTCCGGGACTTGGATATTCAGAAAACTTGAATAAGTAAGGAGGACATAAAAATGGCGAACTACAAAAATTATACAAATAAAGAAATGCAAGCAGTTACAATTGCAAAAACAATTGAAGACGGACAAATTGTTATTGTTGGAACAGGACTTCCGTTGATTGGAGCTTCTCTTGCAAAAAGATGCTTTGCTCCAAACTGTAATTTGATTGTGGAAAGTGGATTGATGGACTGTGCACCAATCGAGGTTCCAAGAAGTGTTGGTGACAACCGTTTGATGGCACACTGTGCTGTACAATGGCCAAATGTTCGTTTCATCGGATTCGAAACAAATGAATGGTTACATGATGAAAACAGAATGATTGCTTTTATCGGTGGAGCACAAATTGACCCATATGGAAATGTAAACTCTACATGTATCGGAGATTATCATAATCCAAAAACAAGATTTACAGGTAGTGGTGGAGCAAACGGTATTGCTACATTTGTAAATACAGTTATTATGATGCAACACGAAAAACGTCGCTTCATTGACAAAATTGATTATGTAACAAGCCCTGGTTGGATTGACGGACCGGATGGACGTGCTAAATTAGGTCTTCCTTCAAACAGAGGACCGATGGCAGTTGTTACTGATCGCGGCGTTTTGAAATTTGATGAAAAAACAAAACGCATGTATCTTGCCGGATATTATCCAACCTCTTCTCCGGAAGATGTAATTGAAAATACAGGATTTGATATTGATGTATCCAGAGCTGTATTATTAGATGCTCCGGATGAAAATGTTATTCGTATGATTCGTGAAGAAATTGACCCGGGACAAGCATTTATTAAAGTTCCTGTAGAAGAATAAAAAGTACTCTTAAGTATAGATGTAAAAAAGGAGAATAAAATGGGAGAATATTCAATGAGATCATATTTTCAACAAATGCCTACAGTAGGGAAACCGCTTGTAGCGCCAAATGCTGAAAATGAAGAATTATTAAGAGCAGTAGAAGAAGAAATCAGAAACCTTATCTTTGAAGCACAATCTGCAGGTCGTTCTGATGAATCTTTGAATGAATCCGGTCAATTGACTGCTATGCAAAGAATTGAAATGTTAGTTGATGAAGGAACATGGTGTCCATTAAACAGTTTGTTTGATCCTGCAGGAAATAAACATCATTCTACAGCTATTATCAAAGGTTTAGCTAGAATTGAGGGAAAATGGGCAGTTGTTGTTGCTTCTGACAACAAAAAATTAGCAGGAGCTTGGATTCCGGGACAAGCTGAAAATCTTCTTCGTGCATCCGACACTGCAAAAATTTTAGGGATTCCATTGGTATATGTTCTAAACTGTAGTGGTGTAAAATTGGATGAACAGGAAAAAGTGTATGCAAACCGTCGCGGTGGTGGTACACCATTCTATAGAAATGCTGAATTACAACAAATGGGAATTCCTGTAATTGTAGGTATTTACGGAACTAACCCTGCAGGTGGTGGATATCACAGTATCAGCCCTACTATCTTAATTGCTCATAAAGATGCAAACATGGCAGTAGGTGGAGCGGGAATCTTAGGAGGAATGAATCCAAAAGGATATATTGATCAAGAAGGTGCTGAACAAATCATTCAGTCTAACTTGAATGCAGTGAAACAAGCGCCTCCGGGAGCAATAGGTGTTCACTATGCCGAAACAGGATTCTTCAGAGAAGTATATGAAGAAGAAGAGGGCGTAATTGCAGGAATTCGCAAATATATGAGCTATCAACCTGCTTATGATTTAGAGTTCTTCCGTGTAGATGACCCAAAACCTCCACAATTGGATCCTGAAGAATTATACAGTATTGTTCCAATGAATCCAAAAAGAGCATACAATATGTATGATGTACTTGGAAGAATCTTTGACAACAGTGAATTCATGGAATTCAAAAAAGGATATGGACCTGAAATGATTACCGGATTCGCTAAGATGGACGGATTGTTGGTTGGGGTTGTTGCCAATACACAAGGACTTTTGATGAACTACCCTGAATACAAACAAAACTCTGTTGGTATGGGTGGAAAACTATATCGTCAAGGTTTAATCAAAATGAACGAATTTGTTACATTATGTGCAAGAGATAGAGTTCCAATGGTTTGGATTCAAGATACAACAGGAATTGATGTAGGAGACGATGCAGAGAGAGCAGAATTGTTAGGCTTAGGACAATCTTTGATTTACTCCATCGAAAACTCCGGAATTCCACAAATGGAAATTACACTGCGTAAAGGTACAGCTGCAGCTCACTATGTACTTGGAGGACCTCAAGGAAATAATACAAATGCATTCTCTTTGGGAACAGCGGCTACAGAAATTTATGTAATGTCAGGTGAAACAGCATCTGTTGCAATGTTCTCCAGACGTTTAGTAAAAGACTATAAAGCAGGAGAACCATTAGACGGAACAATTGAAAAAATGAATAAATTGATTGAAGCATACACAGCAAAATCAAGACCAAGTTTCTGTGCACAACAAGGTATGGTTGATGAAATTGTTGATATGCCGATGTTAAGAAATTATATTCATGCATTTACAAATGCAGCTTATCAAAATCCAAGATCTATTTGTGCAATGCATCAAATGTTGACACCTCGTGTAATGCGTGATTTTGAAACTTTTACAAAATAATGAGTAACTTTATATTTTACAATTTTGTCCTGTGTCGTAAGATACAGGACAAAATTTGTGTTTATTAAAATATATTCCAAATCATAATCTTCTGTAATATAAGAAATACATAGTTGAAAAAATGTATATTATACTGAATAGTTTATAAAAAACAGAAGATTGAATATCTGATTTGGTTGAAACAACGCCATATTTGTGATAACATAAATAGATGAGAAGTGTACTGTTTTTTAGTGATATTAGTAGTGCAGAAGAGTTTATTTTTTGTGATACAGGGTATCTTTAGAGAGGAGTATATTTTATCTATCATTAAGTTAAGGAGTGGAATATGGGGGATACAGTTTATACGATGGGAGTTGACATTGGTTCAACAGCTTCCAAGGCTATTATTTTAGAAAACGGTAAAAAAATTCTGGATACCATTACGATTGACGTAGGAGCAGGAACTTCAGGACCTTCTCGTGCAATTAACGGTGTTTTAGAAAAATGCGGATTAAAGAGAGAGGACATTCAGTATGTTGTAGGAACAGGATATGGAAGAAACTCTTTAGAAGAAGCAGATTTCCAAATGTCAGAGCTTTCTTGTCACGCAAGAGGAGCATACTTTTTATTTCCAAGAGTGCATACTATCATCGATATAGGTGGACAAGATGCAAAAGCATTGAGAATCGGAGAAAATGGAATGTTGGATAACTTTGTTATGAATGACAAATGTGCTGCCGGAACAGGACGTTTCTTGGATGTTATTGCGGGAGTTCTTGAAGTGGGAGTAGGTGACTTGCAAGATTTAGATGAAAAAGCAACAAAAGAAGTTACAATCAGTTCTACTTGTACAGTTTTTGCTGAATCAGAAGTTATTTCTCAATTAGCAAAAGGAACAAAAATTGAAGATATTGTAAGAGGAATTCACTCTTCTATTGCAAGTCGTGTAGGAAGTTTGGCAAAACGTGTGGGAATTCAAGATGATGTTGTTATGACCGGTGGAGTTGCTCTGAACAAAGGTATGGTTCGAGCATTAGAAAAGAATATTGGTCATAAGATTCAAACAAGTCAATATTGCCAATTAAACGGTGCATTAGGTGCAGCATTATTTGCTTATCAAAAATATCAAGCAGCATTGCGTAAAGGTGAAAAATAAGCAAATAGTGTGTTGGGTACACATATAAAAATGTTAGGTAATATATTTAAACATAGGGGGAGGTAAACAATGGCTAAGAAAGTATTAGAAAAAATTCCGGGAAAGAAACCAAGACCAATTGAAGGACATAAACCCGCTGCTGCTGTTTTAAGAGGGGTAGTAGATATGGTGTATGGAAAAGCTTGGG
>ERZ773050.2235-NODE-2235-length-10346-cov-7.384608_pt1 | contig 10346 bp, 10 predicted proteins | sample MGYA00580632_ERZ773050 | MGnify/ENA primary metagenome ERZ773050 (study PRJEB29015, sample SAMEA2738123) | human oral metagenome | biome: human oral; feature: human-associated habitat; material: saliva | place: China | collected 2166 ... | reverse complement strand
CCGAGATCGAATGGGCCAAGGTCACCATGGTCCGCCCCGCCGTCTACGCCGAGCGCGCCCGGGCGGCGCGGCGCCGGGCGTTTCCGGGGGATGGGCGCTGCGGGGAGGACACGGCGACATTGTGTCCCAAGCGCCCCGTCGGATCATCTCCGACGCGGTCGTGACCTCCTCGAGATGTGAGATGCGACGCCTGTGACGGATGGGGATCGCAACCATCTGTGCGTCGTCTGGGACTCGGGTTATATTGGCCGTACTCCCGTTCGCCCGACGTTCGGGAGCAGGCGCCACCCCTCGGTGCGCGCTCCACCACACCACTCCAGAGACGGGACTAGCACCCATGGCACCGGGCATCCCCACCTCCTCCGGCGCGTCGAGCGCCCCTTCCTTCCTCACTGTCGCCGAAGTCGCCGCGATGCTGCGCGTATCCAAGATGACCGTCTATCGCATGGTCCACTCCGGGGACCTGCCCGCGATGCAGGTCGGGCGCTCCTTCAGAGTGCCCGAACGCGCCGTCAAGGAGTACCTCGCCGCGGGGCTGGGTGACTGGGGCCACGAGTCCAGCGAGTCGACGGGCTCCTAGGACCCGCTAGAATCAGCCGGTCACCCGCGGGGGAGGGGGCGAGCGCGCCCTCCCCCGCGCGCTCGCCCGGCGCCCGCCGGTGAGCCGTCGCGGAGCCGGCGGCGTCGCGAGCGCCCGGCACGCACGACCACGAGGAGCCCCCATGGGATCTGTCATTAAGAAGCGGCGCAAGCGCATGGCCAAGAAGAAGCACCGCAAGCTGCTGCGCAAGACGCGCCACCAGCGCCGCAACAAGAAGTGACCCCCGCCCGGCCGCAGTCCTGGCCGCCCGGCGTCCAGGCCCTCGCCCGCCCCCTGGGCCCGCCCGCCCCCGCGCACCTGGCCGAGCTGACCACCCTGCGCGTGGGCGGACCCGTCGGCTCCTACCTCGAGGCCCACGACGAGGAGGAGATCATCGGGGCCGTGCGCCGGGCCGACGACTCCGGCACCCCCCTGCTCGTCCTGGGCGGCGGCTCCAACGTGCTGGCCCACGACGACGGCTTCGCGGGCCTGGTCCTGCGCGACGCCCGCCAGAGGGTCGTCCTGGCCGCGGACACCGACTGCGGCGGCGTCGAATTCACCGCCACCGCCGGCACCGCCTGGGACGACCTCGTGCGCGAGGCCATCGCCTCCCAATGGGGCGGCTTCGCCCCCCTGTCCGGCATCCCCGGGACCGTGGGCGCCGCCCCCGTGCAGAACATCGGCGCCTACGGCAGCGAGGCCGCCGAGCTCCTGGCCTCCGTGCGCGCCTGGGACCGGGCCGCGCGGCGCGTGGTCCACCTGCCCCTGGCCGACCTGCGCCCGGCCTACCGCGACTCCGCCCTCAAACGCTCCCTGACCGACCCGGGCGTCGGAGGCGGGAGGACCTGGGGGCCCACCGGCCGCTGGGTCGTCCTATCCGTCGCCTTCCACGTGCGCCGGGCCACCCTGTCCGCCCCCATCGCCTACAACCAGCTCGCCGCCGCCCTGGGCGTCGAGCTCGGGGCCCGGGTCGACGAGCGCGCCGTGCGCGAGGCCGTCCTGGACCTGCGGCGCTCCAAGGGCATGGTGCTCGACGCCGCCGACCACGACACCTGGTCCGCCGGCTCCTTCTTCACCAACCCCGTCCTCACCCGCGCCGCCGCCGACGCCCTGCCCGCCGACGCCCCCCGCTACCCCGTGACCGATCACGCGCGCATCGGCGCCGGCGGCGGGCCCGCCCCCGTCGTCGCCGGCCTGGTCAAGACCTCCGCCGCCTGGCTCATCGACCACGCCGGCTTCGCCAAGGGCTACGCCCTGCCCGGATCCGCCGCCTCCCTGTCCACCAGGCACGTCCTGGCCCTGACCAACCGCGGCGGCGCCCGCGCCGCCGACATCGCCGCCCTGCGCGACGCCGTCGTGGCCGGGGTCCGCGAGCGCTACGGGATCACCCTCGTGCCCGAGCCCGTCGCCGTGGGCTGGTGAGGCCGGCCCGGCCCGCCCGGTGAGGCCGGGCCCCGCTCAGCCGGCCAGCCAGGCGTCGACCTGCGCCAGCCACCGGCGCTTGGAGGACGGCGAGGCCAGGGACGCCCGGATCGAGCCGCGCGCCAGGTCGGCCAGGGCGGCGTCGTCCAGGCCCAGGGAGCGGGCGATGGCGTACTGGTCGGTCAGGCGCGAGCGGAACAGGAGCGGGTCGTCGGCCCCCAGGGCGACCCGCGCCCCGTGCTCCAGGAGCAGGGCCAGCGGCACGTCGGCCGCCTGACGGTACACGCCCAGACTCACATTGGAGGCCGGACACACCTCCAGGCTGATCCCGGCGGCCACCACCTCGTCGAGCAGCGCCGGGTCCTCGCTCGCGCGCACCCCGTGCCCCAGGCGGGTGGGCCCCAGCTCGGCCACGACGTCGCGCACGTGCGCCGGGCCCAGCAGCTCCCCGCCGTGGGGCAGCGAGGCCAGCCCCGCCCGGCGGGCGATGCGGAAGGCCGGCCCCCACGAGCGGGTCAGGCCCGCCCGCTCGTCATTGGACAGTCCGAAGCCGACCACGGTCCCGGGCCCCTCCCCGGCGTAGCGCGCCGCCAGGCGGGCCAGGGTGCGGGCGTCGAGCGGGTGGCGGGTGCGCGAGGCCGCCACGATCACGGCCACCTCCACCCCGGTGAGCTCCGTGGCCCGCGCGGCCGCGTCCAGGATGATCTCCAGGGCCGGGGTGATCCCGCCCACGGAGGGCGCGTAGGAGGTGGGGTCGACCTGGATCTCCAGGCGGCGCGAGCCCTCGGCGGCGTCGTCGAGGGCGGCCTCCACGACGATGCGCCGCATCGTCCCCTCGCCGGCGACCAGGTGGCGGGCGGCGTCGTAGGCTCGCTGAAAGCGGAACCAGCCGCGGTGGTCGGCCGGGACCCGCAGCGGGTCGGCCTCGATGAGGGGCGCCGGCAGGCGCGTGCGCGAGGCCGCCGCCAGGTCCGCCAGCGTCTGCGGGCGCATCGAGCCCGTGAAGTGCAGGTGCAGGTGCGCCTTGGGCAGGGCGGACAGGTCGCGCATGGCCGGATTGTTCCACGCCGCCGGCCGACGGGCGGATGTGAATCAATCCCCGCCGGTAGGGCAGACTGTGCCCATGAGCAATGCGCTGGCCCGCCGGGAGCCCGAGGAGGTAGCCCTGCTGACCGGGCCGCGCGCCGCCTCCGTCCTCGCCGCCGCGCTCGCCCCCGCCGGTCAGCGGTTGGAGAGCTGGGAGGTCCACTCCGTCCACCACCGGCCCGGCGCGGGCGTGTCGGTCGGCTACACCGCCGTCGTGCTCTCCCCGGACGGGCGGCGCCGCACCGAGTACCTGTGCGCGACGACGGCGCGGCTGTCCAACCCGCAGGCCCCGGGCCTGACCCGGGTCGCCCCCACCGGCGGCGACGGCCCGCCCGTGCACGTGTGGCGCCACCCCGCCGACCCCGAGCTGCCCGCGCTCGCGGTCGCCTGCACCCCCTCGCTGCTCTCCCGGCGCCTGGGCACTCAGGTCAAGGCCACCATGGTCGCCTACCGGCCCACGCGCCGGGCCGTGGTGCGGGTCACTTACACGGATCAATCCACGTCCTATGCCAAGGTCCTGCCCCCCGGGCACTCCCGCGCCTTCGCCGAGCGGCACCGGATGCTGCTGGCCGCGGGGGTGCCGGCCCCCGAGGTGCTGCGCGACGACCCGGACGGCCTGGTGCTGCTGTCCACCGGCCGCGGCGTGGCCCTGTCGGGGCTGTTGTCGCGGGGCATGGACGCCCGGCGGGCGGAGCGCGTCTTCGCCTCGCTGACTCATCTGCTCGACTCCCTGCCGGCCTCCGCCCTCCAGCTCGAGGCGCACCCGGCCTGGTCGGAGCGGGCCCGTCATTATGCGCACGCCGCCGCCACCGTCCTGCCCGAGCACGCCGCGCGGGCCCGGGCCGTGGCCGACGGCGTCGAGCAGCTCATGGCTTCCTCCGATCCCGGTCCGATCGTCCCGGTCCACGGCGACTTCTACGAGGCCAATGTGCTTATGGAGGGGGAGGGCGTGGCCAGCCTGCTCGACGTCGACTCCCTGGGGCCCGGCCGGCGCGTGGACGACCTGGCCTGCCTGCTGGGGCACGTGAGCGTCCTGGACCACCTGGCCCCGGCCTCCTACCCGCATCTGCGGCCCGTGCTGGAGACCTGGACGGCCCTGGCCGAGGCGCAGGCGGATCCGGTGGCCCTGCGGGCGCGGTGCGCCGGCGTGGTGCTGTCGCTGGTGGCCGGGGCGCGGCGCGAGGACGGGGGTCCGTGGCGGCCCGACGCCGAGGGCCGGCTGGCCCGGGCCGAGTCCTGGCTGGCCGCCGGCCGGGAGATCCAGGCGCGGCGCGGGGCGCACTGAGGCGGCGGCGCGGGCGGAGCGGCGCGGCGCACCGGGCGGTCGCCGCGGCCCCGCCGTCGTGCATGACCATGCACACCGCGTCATATACGTGACATATTCTCCTGCCATTCTGCTGCGGCACCCGTCCGGTCCCCGACACGGAAGGCAGACCGATGCTCCCACCGCTCCCCGGCGCCGCGCCGTCGCCCGCCCTGTCCGCCCCGCCCGCCCGGGGGCTGTCCGAGGTGCTCACGGGCATAGACGCATTCCTGTGGGGCCCCTGGCTGCTCATACCCCTCCTGCTGGGGACCGGCGTCGTCCTCACGGTGCGCCTGCGGGGCCTGCAGCTGCGCATGCTCGGCCCGGCCCTGCGCTTCGCCCTCCTCCAGCGCGAGGGCGGCGGCGAGGCCGCCGGCGCCGAGGGCGACATCTCGCACTACCAGGCGCTGACCACCGCCCTGGCGGCCACCGTCGGCGTGGGCAATATCGTCGGCGTGGCCACCGCCATCCACCTGGGAGGGCCGGGGGCGCTGCTGTGGATGTGGGTCACCGCCGTCTTCGGCATGGCCTCGAAGTACTCCGAGGCCTTCCTCGCCGTGCGCTTCCGCACCACCGACGCCCGCGGCCAGCAGTCCGGCGGCCCCCAGTACTACCTCCAGCGGGCCGTCAGGGGCGCGGGCGGGACGGCGCTGTCGGTCTTCTTCGCCTGCGCGGCCGTCCTGGCCTCCTTCGGCATCGGCTCGATGACCCAGTCCAACGCCGTGGCGGCCCAGCTGCGGGCCTCCTTCGGCTGGGATCCGGTGATCGTGGGCATTGTGCTGGCCGTGGCCGTCGGCTCGGTGCTCCTGGGCGGGATCGAGGCGATCGGCCGGGTGACGGCCGGCTTCGTGCCCATGATGATCGTCTTCTACGTGGGCGGCTGCCTGTACATCCTGGCCGTCAACATCACCTCCGTCCCCCACGCCCTGGGCATGGTCCTCGCCGGGGCCTTCACCGGGCGGGGCGCCGTCGGGGGCCTGGCCGGCTCGACGTTCCTCATGGCCATCCAGTACGGGGTGGCGCGCGGCATCTTCTCCAACGAGTCGGGCATGGGCTCGGCGGCCATCGCCGCCGCGGCCGCCAAGACGCACCACCCCGCCCGCCAGGGCCTGGTCTCCATGACCCAGACCTTCATCGACACCATCATCGTGGTCACCTGCACCGGCCTGGTCATCCTGTCCACGGGCACCTGGGCGGAGGGCGACGACCCCGCGACCATGACCGGGCAGGCCTTCACGCACGGCCTGCCGGGCCAGTGGGGCCACTGCATCGTCTCGGTCGCCATCGTCTTCCTGGCCTCGTCCACCATCCTGGGCTGGGCCTACTACGGGGAGCGCTGCGTCGAGCGGCTCGTGGGGGTGCACGGGGTCCTGCCCTACCGGATGCTGTTCACGGTCGTCGTCTTCATCGGCACGGTCACCGAGCTCAAGGACGTGTGGACCTTCGCCGACATCGCCAACGGCCTCATGGCCGTCCCCAACCTCATCGGCATGCTCGCGCTCTCCGGCCTCATCGCCCGCGAGACCGGGGCCTACCTGGCCCAGGACCCCCGCCTGCGCCGCCGCGGGGACTCCTTCTCCTCCGTGCCGCAGGAGGAGGACGTCGCCCGGTGAGGGCGCCCGCCCCCGGGGCCGCCGGGGGCGGGGCCGGGCTCACTCGACCTCGGCGAGCAGGGCGGCCATGCGCCCCACGCCCTCGACAATGGCCTCGTCGCCGGTGGCGTAGGACAGGCGGATGAAGCCGGAGCGGCCGAAGGCCTCCCCGGGGACGACGGCGACCTCGGCGTGCTCCAGGATGAGCTCCGCCAGGGCGGCGGAGGAGTCGATGGGGCGGCCGCGCAGGGTGCGCCCGATGAGCGACTCGATGCTGGGGTAGGCGTAGAAGGCGCCCCGGGGGACGGGGACCTCCAGGCCCTTGATGCTCGAGAGCAGGTCCACCATGGTCCGGCGGCGCCGGTCGAAGGCGTCGCGCATGGCGGCCACGGCGGACAGGTCCCCGCTCACGGCCGCCAGCGCCGCCCGCTGGCAGACGTTGGCCACGTTGGAGGTCAGGTGCGACTGGAGGTTGGTGACGGCCCGCACGACGTCGGACGGGCCGATCATCCAGCCCACGCGCCAGCCGGTCATGGCGTAGGTCTTGGCCACGCCGTTGAGGACGACCGTCTGGTTCGCCAGCTCGGGGACCAGGGCGACGATGTGGGCGCTCTCGGCGCCGTCGTAGAGCAGGTGCTCGTAGATCTCGTCGGTAATGACCCAGATGCCGTGCTCCAGGGCCCACCGGCCGATGGCGGTCAGCTCGGCGGGCGTGTAGACCGCGCCGGTGGGGTTGGAGGGCGAGCACACGAGCAGGGCCTTGGTGCGCGGGGAGCGGGCGGCCTCGAGCTGGTCGACGCTCACCTTGTAGCCCTGGTCGGCGCCCGCGAAGACCTCGACGGCCCTGCCGCCGGCCAGGGCGATGACCTCGGGGTAGGTGGTCCAGTAGGGGGTGGGCAGGATGACCTCGTCGCCGGGGTCGACCAGGGCGGCGAAGGCCTGGAAGACGGCCTGCTTGCCGCCGTTGGTGACGACGACGTCGTCGGGGGAGACCGCGTAGCCCGAGTCGCGCAGCGTCTTGGCGGCGATGGCCTCGCGCAGGACCGGCAGGCCCTTGGCGGGGGAGTACTTGTGGTTGGCCGGGTCCTTCGCGGCGGCGACGGCGGCCTCAACGATGTAGTCGGGGGTGGGGAAGTCGGGCTCTCCGGCGCCGAAGCCGATGACGGGGCGGCCGGCGGCCTTGAGGGCCTTGGCCTTGGCGTCCACGGCGAGGGTGGCGGAGGGGGAGATGGCGGCGAGGCGGGCGGAGACCCGGCTCCTGGGTGTTGGGATGGGTGTACTCACGGGCCCAATGGTCACACGCATGGGCGTCACGCGCCGGTTACACGGGATCCGGGCGGCGCGCCGGGGCCGGGGTGTGGGCGGGGGAGTCGGGGTAGAGGTCCGCGAGGAAGCCGTAGCGACGGGCGGCGACGCCCTCGGTGCGCGCCCGCGCGGCCCGGGCGGAGGCCCGCTCAAGATCGGCGAAGAGCTCGCCGATCCTGGCGTCGAACCGTTCGGCGTCCTCCTCCAGGAGCCAGAAGGCGCCGTCGGCGTGGGCGGTGGGGCGCAGCCCGGCGATCTCGGCGGCGCGCAGGGCCTCGGCGTGGCGGATGTGGAGGGTGCGCATGAGGTCGGTGAAGGCGGCGGCCGTTGCGGCGTCCGAGTCGTCGCTGCGTACGCCGCTCTCGACGCTCGGGGAGGCGATGTACCACCGCTCGTGGGCGGCGGCCCCCTCCGGCCCCTCGACCTCGGTCGCAAGACCGGACTCGCGCAGGGTCTTGACGTGGTAGCGCACCACGTTCCCCGGTTCGCCGAGGGCCTGCGCCAGGTCCTTGGGGCGCAGGGGCCCGTCCGAGCCGCGCAGCTCCTCGATGATGCGTAGCCGCAGGGGGTGGGACAGGGCTCGCAGGGTGCGGACGCGTGTGGAGAGGAGGGGCATGCCGGAAGAGTAGCGCCGTCCGAGTCCGGTGGACTCGACGCCGGAGCGAGCAGCAACTACTGCGCGAGAACTCTTGCGCGAGATTTGCTGCGCGGCTATGCTGAGTGTGCCGGCCGGATGGTTGGGTTTCCTCAAGAGAGCGGAGTGTGTCATGAGTCTCATCAATTTTCTCTCCACGTGTCGTGGGCCTTGCTCGTCGCGGTTTACACATCACTTTTTCAGTGGATGGCCCGCCAGAGATCCATGACGCCAACAGGAGATTCGTTTCTGGGCGGAGGTCCTTCGCCAAGGTAGTGGAGGTCCTGAATCGTTATCGTGAGGCCGGCGTCGAGCCCGTAGCGGTTGAGTGCGTGTATACGCCGAGGTACCTCGCGGCCGGAATGGACCTCTCCGAGCTGGACGCCTACATCAGGTCGACCTTCAATGTGAACGACATCATCATCAGTCCGTGCTTCGACTCCCCGGTAACGCTTCATGATGGGCGGACATTTGATGAACGGAAATTTGCTGGTATCTTACGCGCCGATGCCGCTCGACTCGAAAGCCTTAAATCTTCCGAGTCCGTCAGTGGCGGAAAGCGAGAAGGCGAACGTCGCCCAGTCCTGCAGCAGGTCACGGGGGCGACCCCACAGATGGGATGGTGTGGGCTGGGAGTCGAGACTCTCACCGTTGCCCAGGACGGTTCCCTCCTGCCGTGCTACACACTGCTGCAAGAACCTTCCCGGTGGACCTTGAGAACCGTGGCGAGTGATCCTGCGTCGACCACCGCGGAAGCCGCCTCGATCCAGGAGCGTTTCAATGGCGCAGATCCACGAAAATTGGCGTCCTGCGTTGACTGCGACATCCGGGATGTCTGCCGCGGCTGCCCGGGAGGGAGGCTGACGCAGGCCGGCGAGTTCACGGGGAAGGATATTGTGTCCTGCTCCTACCGGATCGGCCTCATCGAAGGGCTGATCCGCAGTTATCTTAAGAAAGAGAAGTCATCATGAGCATCGTGGTCGAGCGCAGGAGGAGCGGAGCGCGAATCGCGCCCCTGTGGAGGAACCGGGACTACCTGCGGTGGTTCACGGGGGATCTGCTCGGCGACCTGGGCTCCTCCCTGAGGGGTTTCGCCATGCCCCTGGTGACTCTGGCCGTCGGCGGCACCGCCACCGCCTCGGGCCTCATCGGCACCACCGGCCGGATCGCCTACGTCGTCGGGCTCCTGCCCGGCGGCGTCATCGCGGACCGCACGGATCGGAAGCGGCTCATCGTAACCGGCCATGTCCTGCGGGCCCTCGTCTTCGGGGCGGTGGCCCTGGCCTGGTGGGCGGGACTGCTCGGTATCGGGGGCCTTGTCCTCGCCGCGGTGTGCTCCGGCGCGATGTCGGGGCTGTTCGGCCTGGCCTCGGACAGCGCCATCAAGCACGTCGTCTCCGACGAGCAGCTGCCCTCCGCCGCCGCGGCCAACCAGGCCCGGTCCAGTGCCGTCGAACTCACAGCCTCCCCCCTGGCCGGCCTCCTCATGACGGTCTCGCCCGCACTGCCCTTCGCGGCGGAGACCGTCGGGCACGCCGTGGGCGCGGTCTGCGTCGCGCGCATCGAGACGGATATGAGCCCCGCGGGCCCGCGGGCGGGCCGGGCGGCGGATGGGGCGGCCGCAGCCGACGGGGCCGACGAGAAGGAGCGCCGCTCGGCGTGGAGCGACCTTCGGCGGGGGTGGCAGCTCCTCATCGGCAATCCCGTGCTCCTGACCCTCGTGGTGGTGTGCTCGCTGGGGAGTATGACGCTGACCGGCTTCAACCTCGCACTGGTGCTGTCGTGGAGGCTCCAGGGGGTCTCGCCGGCCCGGATCGGCCTTCTGCTCACCCTCGCCGGCGCGGCGATGCTCGTCGGGGCCGCCCTCTCCCCCGCCCTCACCTCGCGCCTGTCCGGCGGCACCGTCCTCATCGGGGCCGAAGCGCTCCACGCCGTCCTGCTCGCGGCATGCGCCCTGGCGACGAGTCCGGCGCACCAGGCGGTCCTCTTCGCCTGCGCCAGCGGCGTCCTGCCGGTGTGGAACTCCGTGGCCAGCGGCTACACGATGCATCTCATCCCCTCCCGGGACATGGGGCGCACCCTTAGTGCCGTCCAGGTGGTCAATATGGCGCTGCCGATCCTCGGTCCCGTCCTCGCGGGCTGGGGCCTGGACCGCGCGGGAGCCGTCCCCGCGCTCCTGGGCTTCGTCGCCGTGAACGCCCTCACCCTGGCGCTCCTCGCCGCTCGGCCGGGCATCCGCGCCCTGGGGAGCCCGCGCGATTGGGAAGGCGGCCCGGCCGACTGAGCCGAGCGGCACGGAAGGAGTCGCGGGGCGGCGCCGTCGGCCACGTGTCGCAGCCCACGGGCGGAGGTGTGGGCAATCGGCCCGGGGTGTGGCAGGATGGATCACCGCTGAAGGGCAGTGGCGCAATTGGTAGCGCACCG
>ERZ773050.2233-NODE-2233-length-10350-cov-18.003108_pt1 | contig 10350 bp, 7 predicted proteins | sample MGYA00580632_ERZ773050 | MGnify/ENA primary metagenome ERZ773050 (study PRJEB29015, sample SAMEA2738123) | human oral metagenome | biome: human oral; feature: human-associated habitat; material: saliva | place: China | collected 2166 ... | reverse complement strand
TGATTGCTGCCTCACGGTCAGCGTCAGTCGGCTCGGTATCAACGATGCCTTCGTTAGAGTCCACGTAGACGATGGTGCCGTCAGCAATCTCGGTCACGCCCTTAGCCGCCACAATAGCGGGCAGGCCCAAGCCGCGAGCCAGAATAGCGGTGTGCGCCTGGGGGCCACCATCAGAGGTAATCAGCGCGATAACCTTCTCGGGGTCCAGGGTTGCGGTATCAGCCGGTGCCAGGTCAATAGCAGCCAGGATGAACGGCTCGTCAGAAACGGGGATACCGGGAGCCTGCTGGCCAGTCAGCTCAGCAACGATGCGGGCACGCACGTCGTGGATATCGGTGACGCGCTCAGCCATGTAGCCACCCAGAGCAGCCATCTGGTCTGCGAAGGAGGTTGCAGCCTCCCAGATTGCGCGCTCGGGAGCCATCTCCTGAGTCTCAACCAGCTTAATAGCGCTCTTGATGAGTGCACGGTCGGTAGCCATCTGAGAGGTGGACTTCAGAACAGCCTTACCGTCACGGCTTGCGTTCTCTGCGCGAGCCAGCAGGTCTTCCTTGACGCGGACCGACGCGTCCTTAATACGCTGTGCTGCAGCCTCAGCGGTCTCACCGCTCAGACGCAGACCATCCTTGGGTTCCTCGATGGGCTTAGGCATCTGAAGAACGGGGCCAATAACGCGGCCGGCGTATACGCCGACGCCCTTGTAGGTAGTCATAGAGTTCATGTCCTATCTGTGGTTTGTCTACAGTGTAACGTGTTTTTTCACGCTCGCGCCTGCAAACAGACGATCAAATGAAGGTGAGGTTATACGGCCTTTACGCGGATGCCTTGGAACGGGCACCCAGGGACTTCAGCACCACGTACAGCAGCGCCGAAACAACGGTACCGGCAACAACAGCCGCCAGGAACATCAACGGGTTCTGCGCCAAACCAATAATCCAAATACCACCGTGCGGAGCCGGGGAAGCCACGTGCGCACCCATGGAGATTGCACCGGCGATAGCGCCACCAACAATGGTCGAAGGAATCACGCGAGCCGGATCAGCCGAAGCGAAGGGAATAGCACCCTCAGAGATGAAGGATGCACCCAGCAGCCACGCAGCCTTACCATTCTCACGCTCGTTCTCGTTGAACAGCTTGGGGCGCAGGGTGGTTGCCAAAGCCATAGCCAGCGGCGGAACCATACCGGAAATAATGACGGCAGCCATGATTTCCTGGTTTACGGTCGCACCCGAAGACAGGCCAGCGGTTGCGAAGAGGTAAGCAGCCTTGTTGATGGGGCCGCCCAGGTCAGAAGCCATCATGGCGCCCAGGATCAGACCCAGCACCAGAGCGGAGCCGCCAGACATGGAGGTCAGCCAATCCTGCAGGGTGGTCATAACCCACGCCAGGGGCGCACCGAGTAGCAGGTACATTGCCAGGCCGGCAACCAGAGAAGTCACCAGCGGGGTGATGACCACGGGCATCATCGAACCGAGCCAGCGGGGCAGCTTCAGGGTGCCCAGAGCGTACGCAATCAGACCGGCAAGAATACCGCCAACAATACCGCCGAGGAAGCCCGCGTTCACGGCAAGAGCCACCGAACCGGCGATGAAGCCCGGAGCGATACCGGGACGCTGAGCCAAACCGTACGCAATGTACGCGGCAAGAGCCGGAACCATCAGGCTCAGACCGAAACCACCGATGGTCTGCAGAACAGCACCCAGGTACAGGGTCCAGTGCACATCACCGAGGTTGAACAGGGTTGCCGAGTCGAGAATCGCCTTGGTGTTCACATCGCCAAGGTTCGGCACCGTAATTGCCTCGAAAACGAAGCCCAGAGCGACCAAAATACCGCCGGCAGCAACGAACGGAATCATGTAGGAGATACCGGTCATCACGGCCTTGTAGATACGCGAGCCCCAAGCGCCTTCGGTAGCACCTGCACTGTCCTCACCGCTGGATGCGGCAGCAGCAACGCGTGCACCGTTGGGGTTCTCAGCCTCAGCCAGAGCCTCCGCAATCATTTCCTTAGGCTCGTCAATACCGCGCTTGACGGGAGACTCAACAAAGGGCTTACCCGCGAAGCGGTTACGCTCACGCACGTTCACGGACACCGCGAAAATCACGGCGTCTGCGGCATCAATATCAGCCTGGGTCAGCTTCTCATTACCCGAAGAGCCCTGGGTCTCAACCTTCAGGTCGTAGCCGAGCTCTTCAGCAGCGTACTTGAGGGCGTCCGCAGCCATGTAGGTGTGAGCGATACCGGTGGGGCATGCGGTCACAGCAACAATCTTCTTCACCGGAGCCGAAGCAGCGGGGGTTTCCTGAGCGGAGGCGGCAGGTGCAGCGGCGGGTGCAGCCTCGGCGGGCTTAGTCTCTGCCTTCTTCTCGCCTACACCGAGCGCGCCGTTGACCAGCTCAACGATCTCTTCAGCCGAGGAGGCTTCGCGCAGGGACGCGGTGAAGCTCTTCTTCATCAGGGAGCGTGCCAGAGTGGAAAGCAGCTTCAGGTGAGCCTGGTCAGCGCCATCGGGTGCAGCGATGAAGAAAATCAGGTCGGCGGGGCCGTCCTTTGCGCCGAAGGAAACTGCCGGGTTGGGGCGTGCCATGGCCAGGGTCGGCTCGGTGACGGCGGCACTACGGCAGTGCGGAATCGCAATACCGCCGGGGATGCCGGTGTCGGTCTTAGATTCGCGTGCCTCGGCAGCCGCGTAGAGCTGCTCGAAGTCGGTAGCGCGTCCGGCATTTACGACTGCCTGAGCGAGCTTGGCAATTACGTCGAATCGGGTCTCGCCGAGATTCTCGTCCAGCAGGACGAGATCTGCGGTGATCAGATCAGACATATTCCCTCCTCGGGTATGTGTTGGGGTGGGGATCCGCTCAGCGGTGCCGGGCTTCTCCCCTATGAGTTCAAAGTGTGTGCTGTGTGTGTTGCGTTCGTGTGTGCGTGTGGCTGCTGGGGTAGCACCCCGGCTTATATTCCCTTCTGAGAATAAAAGCTGGAGGTGCGAAAACAGCCCGAATTAGAGCTTTAGAGCTGCAGCTGACGAACAGTGACCTTCTCAGGAGTGGTCTGCTCCAACGAAGGCATACGGGTACCCGGCAGAGCAGCAGCAGCCGAACCGTGAGCTACCGCCTGAACTAGGCAACCGGGGGCATCCTCACCACGAGTGTGAGCAATCAAGAAACCGGACAGCGAGGAGTCACCGGCACCCACAGTGCTACGAACCTGAATCGGCTCATGCACAGCATGCCAGATACCCTGCTCAGTGACCAGCACTGCACCGCCGCCGCCGAGGGTGGCAAGCACGTACTCGATGCCGTCGCCGAGCAACTTCTGGGCGGTGCGGGCGGTCAGCTCGGGGCTGGCCTCCAGCTCCTCCCAGTTGTCGCTACCGGTCAGCTGAGCCAGCTCCTCCGAGTTGGGCTTAATCAGGGTGGGCTTATGCTCACCGGCAACGGTCGCAATCAGCGGCGCCTCCGAGGTATCAATAGCAATCTTGCCCTCGTAGCCGGAGGCGCGCAGTGCCGCCACCAGCTCAGAGTAGTAGGTCGGCTCCAGACCCGGAGGCAGCGAACCAGCCAGAACCACCCAGTCGGCACCCTTGGAACGCTCAACCACCAGCTCGTCCAGCTTCTGACGCAGTTCAGCGTCAAAAACGGTGCCGGGGGCATTCAGCTTGGTGGTGGTGCCATCCGGATCAACCACGGTGATGTTTGAGCGAATCGGCTCACCGGTGGGCAGGTTAGCGAACTCGACGTCCACCGCCTGCAGTGCGGTCAGCACCGGGTCGCTGGCTTCACCGGGCACAATGGCGAGGGTCGGTACGCCGGAAACCTGCAGGGCGCGGGAAATATTCACGCCCTTACCACCGGGATCCTGTACAGCACCGACAGCACGCTGCACGGCACCGTGAGCCAGGGGTGCACCGAGTTCAATGGTGCGGTCCAGGCTGGGGTTGGCGGTCAGAGTAATAATCATTAGGCAATCACAATCTCAACATTTGCGGCCTCGAGTGCCTGACGAAGGGCACCTTCGGGCTCGCGATCAGTAATGAGGGTGTCAATATCCTCAAATCCAGCGAAGCGGACCAGGGATTCCTGACCGAACTTCGCGGAGTCACAGAGCAAGACCACGCGGCGGGCTGCCTTGCAAATTGCGGTCTTGACGATGGCTTCGTTCATGCCGGGGGTGGAGATGCCGAAGTGGGCTTCAATGCCGTTGGCACCAATGAAAGCAATATCGGGGCGCATGGTGCCAAAGTGCTCTGCGGCGCGTGCACCTACAGCAGCCCAGGTCATCTTGCGCAGCTGGCCGCCAACCAGTTCAAGGGTGACGCCTTCGGCTTCGGCGAGCTTGACTGCAATGTGCAGTGCGTGGGTGATGATGATGCGGTCGTTGCCGGTCTTGAGGCTGAAGTTCTCGGCACCGATGTGGTCGGCGAGAATTTCGATGGTGGAGCCTGCGTCCAGGACGATGGAGCCCGCCTCGGAGTCACGCAGCATCTGGTATGCCTTGGTGGCAATGCGGCGCTTCTCGGGGGTGTTCATGCCCTGTCGGGAGGAGATGGAGGACTCCAGGGAGGTGGACTGCTCAATGGTGACAGCACCACCGTGGACACGGCGGAGCTTACCTGCTTCTTCCAGTGCGGCGAGGTCACGACGCACGGTCTCCATGGTCACATCGTAACGACGCGCAAGGTCAGCGCCGTTGACACGACGTGCGGAGGCAACAAGCTTTGCAATTTCGGCACGGCGTTCTTCTGCGAACATAACTCTGGTGTTCCTTTGGGCTAGTGGGAGGAAATCTGTGCGTTCTTTTCTGCGTTCTGCTCGGCTTTTATGGCCATGAGAGACATGGTTTCAGTGAGCCAGCAAAGCACTTGAGGGTAATACTTGATTTTATGTGGGTTTTTGTGGGTAAGTCAATATAAAACGCTGTATTTGCAGGAATATTACCCGAATGTTCCCTACCGAAACCACACTATATCGGAGGTCACTGCCTGTTTATGTCTGTTTGACCTAATGAACTGTTGGGTTTTCCCACGCCCCCACCATCCGCACAGTGTCAAACACCTACGCAGCGCCCTCACAGGGCAAAAAGTGGAGGCGCCGGCTCCGAAAATCCTCGAAACCAGCGCCTCCACCAGCAGAACATATGCAATTAATGCGCGCTTATTTGGCTGCTCGTTTACTTGCCCTTGCGTTCGCGACGCACGCGACGCCAACGATGCACACCCAAAGCACCCGCCGCACCCAGCAGTGCACCCGAACCGTTCATCAGCACATCCACCGGGTCGCCGGTGCGATCAGGCATGAAACTCTGAATCGTCTCAATGCAGGCGCTGACCAAAAATCCCGAGTACAGCACGTGCGGGCGAGCCTTCGGCTTGAGCAGCAGGGCGAAAAGAAAACCGCCCGGAATGAACATGATGACGTTCGAGAGCTGCTCAATGCTCGAATAGGTGATGAACGCAGGCAGCCAGCCCTCGGCGTGACCGGTATCCAGCAGCTGCGCCAGGCGGCCGCCCATCTCGTTATCGTCCACGTGCACGGGGGCGAACACGATACTCGCCACCACCGCGCAGTACAGCGCCGTGACGGGCCAGAGAATCAGCCGCCACACCCGAGCGCCAGACCAACCTTTACCAAACAAGGCGACCCGCCTCGTCAAACTGTTTGGTCGAGTCCCACGCGAACAGGCCCGGCACGTCAATCGTAAGAGGTTCGGCGTTCGGCACGGTCACGGTCCACTCTTCACCGGCAGCTGCGGAGAGAGCGCGGCGGATAAAGCTGCCGTGGCTGACGGCAATAATCTTCTGGTCGCCCGAGGCGTCAGAGAGTTCACGCACGATGCCGCGCAGGGTGCGCACCGCACGAATGTACACGTCACGCTCGGATTCCACGTTCGGGTAGTAGCGTTCCGGGGCGCGGCGTTCGGGGGCGGGAATGTCCAGGCCCTCACCGGCACCGTAGGCGCGTTCCACCAGCTCGGGGTAGGTCTTGTGCACCTGCAGGTCGAAGTGCTCACCGACCAGCTGCGCCGTTTCGTGGGCGCGGGAGAGCGGCGAGGACACCAGCACGGTGAATTCCAGACCCATGTCGGCAAGCTTCTTGCCGGTGGTGCGTGCCTGCTCGCGGCCGGTGTCATTGAGCGGAATGTCGGTGATGCCCTGCATCAGGTTCGCCTTGTTCCAGTCGGTCTGGCCGTGACGGATCAGGGTGAGGGTCGTGTTCTCTGCACCCGCCGGGATCTCTTCGGGGCCCAGCTCAGGCTCCAGGTGCTGTACGAGCAGGCGGTCGATTGCGTCGTCCAGGTACTGCAGGGGCACCTCGGTCAGGGAGGCGTTGGCCGGGATCGGGTAGATACCGTCCTCGTTGAGCAGTTCGGGGTGGCGCTCAGCGACCAGGGCGGTCACGACCATGGCAATCAGCATGCCGTGCGCGGCGACCACAACGGTCTGGCCCTCATATTCGCGGCGGACGCGGTTCAGCGCCGCGAGGGAGCGGGCGAGGAAGTCCTTCTTCGGTTCCACGTTGAAAGCGTTGTTGGACTGGCGGGAGGCGAGAATCAGCTCGGGGGTAGCGATCTGGCCCTCCAGGTCGCCAAAGGAACGTTCCTGGAAGCCGTCAACGGCACCGCGGTAGGGTACGCCCAGGCCTTCGGCTACGATTTCGGCGCTTTCTACGGCGCGGGAAAGGGGCGAGGAGACGATAGCGTCCACGGTGGTGCCCTCAGCTGCTGCCTGCTGCAGGGCGCCGATAGCGGTGCGGACCTGCTCCCTGCCGGTGTCGTTGAGGGGGATGTCGGTGCCGCCCTGGAAGCGGTGGTCAATGTTCCAGTCGGTCTGGCCGTGGCGCAGGAAGATGATGCGGGTTCCTGCCTCGGGGTTGGCTACCGGAGTGATGATGGGGGTGTTCTGTGCGTCGGTCATCCTTCTAGTATGGCACTGCCTCCGTGTAGTTCAAGGCTTCCGTACAGTTCAAGGTCTCCGTGCAGTTCAAGGCCCCCGTGCAGTTCAAGGGGTGCGCGGCTTATTCCTTCTGCTGAGGCGTGCTCATACCGGGGTATCGCTCATACCGGGGTATGAGGTGCGGGGCGGTTGAGCGCCCGGTCGGGCGAATTTTTACAGGGTTTTCCCATATTTTTCAGCCCCCAGACGGAGGGGTGAGCCGCCAAGAAGCTGAGATGATAGAAATGTACTTCCGTTAGTTCATACCCAATGAAGGTTGTCATGACGCAGAATCCTCAATCCCAGAACCCGCAGTTCCAGGCTCAGAACCCGTACTCAATGACCCCTCCGCAGGCGGCGCAGCCTGCCGGTCAGTATTCCGCTCAGCCCGGTCAGCCCCAGCAGGGTCAGTCCGGTCAGCCGAGTCAGCAGAGCCAGGCGGGCTACTATCAGGGTCAGCCGCAGGGCTACCCGGCTCAGGCGCCTCAGCAGATGCAGCAGGCGCCCTTCGCACGCGGTGCGATTATTTCTGCCCGTAACCTGCACAAGTCGTACGGCAATAACCCGGTGCTGCGTAACGTGAGCCTCGATATTTACCCCGGCGAGTCCGTGGCGATTATGGGTCCTTCCGGTTCCGGTAAGACCACCCTGTTGCACGCGCTCTCAGGCATTATCAAGCTCGATGCCGGTTCTGTGCTGTTCAATGGCCCGACCGGTCAGGTGGCGGTGGAGTCCCTCAGCGAGCGTGAGCGCACCTCCTTGCGCGCTAACTCGTTTGGTTTCGTGTTCCAGCAGGGTCTGCTGGTTCCCGAGCTGACCGCGGAGGAGAACGTCTCCCTCGCCGCAATGATTGCCGGTGTGCCGCGCCAGCAGGCGCGTTCCATTTCCGCTGATCTGCTGAACCGTCTGGGTTTGGGTCAGATGCTGGACCGCCGTATGGGTGAGATGTCCGGCGGTCAGGCTCAGCGTGTGGCTATTGCCCGTTCCCAGGTGAACGGTGCCCCCGTGACTTTCGCGGATGAGCCGACCGGCGCGCTGGATTCGAAGACCGCGCGTGAGGTGATGGCTCTGCTGCTGACCATGATTCCGCAGCAGGGTAAGACTCTGCTGGTGGTGACTCACGACCCGAACGTGGCGGCGGCATGCTCCCGCGTGGTGTACCTGCAGGACGGTCAGATTGTGAGCGATCAGCGCAATAGCCAGGGCGGTGTACCCGCGCAGAACAGCTTCCAGAACCTCGGCGCTCAGTCTCAGGCAGGTGCATAATGCAAATCTATGCTCTACTCGCCAAGCGAACCCTATGGAGTTCGCAGGCGATTCTTCCCGTGCTGGCTTTTGCCGCCTCCTCGGCACTGTTTTTGACGGTTGCCGGTGGTGTTCAGGCGCTGAGTACGTGGCTTGAGCACGCCAACGTTGACCACGAAATGATCAACCTGATGGGCATTCAGAAGCTCTACATGGGTTTGGCGTGGGTTGCCGCTCTGGTGCTGATTGTTCCGCTCTTTACCCTGGGCGCTTCGGCTGCTCGTTTGAGTGCCCGCCGCCGTGATGAGCGTCTGGCTTCCTTGCGTCTGATTGGTGCCTCCACGACCCTGATTGTGGGTCTGTCCGTTGCGGACGCGCTGGTCTACTCCCTCGTGGGTTTCATCATCGGTCTGCTGCTTTACCTGGTGCTGATTTTCCCGTTCGGCGCCCTGCACTTCATGAACGTTCCGCTCGGTGCTGAGAATATGCTCCTGCCGGTAAGCGTGATTTTCTACTGCTTCCTGGGTTGTATGGTCCTGGCGGCTCTCAGCTCCCTCTTCGGCCTGGCGAAGGTCAGCATCAGCCCGCTGGGTGTGCGTACCCGCGCGAAGGCTGGTTCCGCCGGTTACATTGCCCTGAGTATCGGTGTTGTTCTGGTCATTGCCGTGATGATTCTGGCATCGACCTCGAAGGGTTTTAGCATGTTCTCACCCTTCCAGGACGGCGGTGCCGATAGCGCGATTAAGAACCTAGCGATTTTCATTGCTCTGCCGGGTCTGCTGATGATGGTTGCTATCGACCTGATTGGTACCTTCCTGGTGTGGGCGTACGCAAAGATTCGTGTGCGTATGACCCAGAAGGCATCGGTTCTGCTGGGTTACCGTGCGGTGCTGGAGTCTCCGCGCGGGGCGTGGCGTCAGGTTTCGGGTGTGGCGCTGTCGACCTTCTTGGTGACCTTCTTCGGCCCCATCCTGATTCTGGCGGGTGAGATGAACAAAACGGCGAAGGAGGTAGGCCCCGCCGCCGGCCCCTTCATGACCATCATGTCGGACATGTTCCAGGGCATGCTGCTCATGCTGTTCTTCTCGTACCTGCTGGTCACCCTCTCCGCAGTGTTGAACCAGAGCGCCGCCATTTACGAGCGTGGTTCCCTGTACTCTTCGCTGAATATGATGGGTACCCCCACGAGGATGTTGCAGGCTTCGCGCCTTACCGTGGTTTTCGGTCCGCTGGTGCTCATTAGCGTGGTTTCTGCGCTGCTGGGTCTGCCGCTGACGGCGTTGATTGCGGCGCAGGGTCTTTCCGGTGAGATTCTGACGAAGATGTTCGGTATGACCTTCGGCGCTATTGCGCTGGGTCTGGTACTGGTCTATGTGGGCCTGCTGGCGACCATTCCGTTTATGCGTCAGGTAACTCATAAGCCGGTGTCCGCTCTCTAAGCTGTACGGCTGCTACCCTCCCGTTGCGTCCGTTCTGGATGCGGCGGGAGGGTTTCTTCATGTCTGCTGATGTGCTGTGCGCTTTTGTGCTGCGTGCGTTTGTGCCCTCACCCGGTTTGAGCCCCGCATGTTTTCTCACGCACCGGGCCACCGCTTCCATAGCCTAAAGCCCTGTGAGAGACTGACATTATGTTTGAACACACAGTACCCTCCGATTGGTTCCCCCGCTGCGCAATCTTCGACTGCGATGGCATCCTCCTCAACTCCGAGACCGTCTGGAACGATGTGCAGCGTGAGCTTTTCGCCCGCTGGTCTGTTCCCTTCACCGAAGAGGTCGAGCACCGCCTCACCGGCCTGGCAGCAGCCGATGTCGCCGAGGAGCTTGCACTGCTCTCCTACGAGGCGCAGAACGGCCAGAAGCCGGACACCGCCTCCGCAGAGTACGCCGAGCACCATGAACGCGTGATGAAGGATCTGCTCACCACCGAGCACGAGGTCATCAGCTCCGGCGTGGACCTGATTGAGGGTGCGCAGAAGTTCCTGGGCTTCCTGAGCGAGCACATGCCGGTTGCGGTGGCGTCGAACTCCACCGCGAACATTCTGACCCTGAAAATGGAAAGCTACGGTTACGCCCCGCTGGTGCGCACCTGGGTCAGCAGCAACGACGTTCCGGCCGGTAAGCCCGCCCCGGACATGTACCTGGAGGCGGCACGTCGCCTCGGCTTTGAAGGTCA
>ERZ773050.2231-NODE-2231-length-10352-cov-2.663009_pt1 | contig 10352 bp, 10 predicted proteins | sample MGYA00580632_ERZ773050 | MGnify/ENA primary metagenome ERZ773050 (study PRJEB29015, sample SAMEA2738123) | human oral metagenome | biome: human oral; feature: human-associated habitat; material: saliva | place: China | collected 2166 ... | reverse complement strand
CATTGCTTGATGCTGAAGAGGTGATGATTTTAGCAACGGGTCATAATAAAGCCTTAGCGGTGCAAGCTGCAGTAGAAGGCGGTATTAATCACCTTTGGACGGTAAGTGCCTTACAGCTCCATCGACATTTTGTTTTAGTATGTGATGAGCCTGCACTGCAAGAATTAAAAGTGAAAACGGTGAAATATTTTACTGAATTGGAAAGCCGTGCGATTCATAGTGTGTTATAAGTGCGGTTAATTTTAATTGGATTTTAGGAAGGTATGATGAAGTATGCATTGATTAACAGCGTAATCTACACCAAAAATGAGGTGTTAAGAGATTATGCGGTGGTTATTGAAGGGGAATATATTCAATCCGTTATTCCTCAAAGTGAATTAGAAAGTGGGATTAAAACCATTGATTTAAAAGGGCATAATCTCACAGCCGGCTTTATTGATTTGCAATTAAATGGCTGTGGCGGCGTGATGTTTAACGATCAAACAAGCGTGGAAACATTGGAAATTATGCAAGCCACGAACTTGAAATCAGGTTGTACCAGTTTCTTACCAACGTTTATTACTGCCCCAGATGAAGATATCAAACGTGCAGTAAATATTATGCGTGAGTATTTGAATAAGCATAAAAATCAAGCGCTTGGTTTACACATCGAAGGACCTTATTTGAGCCTAGAGAAAAAAGGCGTGCATCGCCCGGAATATATCCGTGAAGCGACGCCAGAGATGAAAGATTTCTTATGTGATAATGCGGATGTCATCACTAAACTGACGATTGCCGCTGAAAACCCAACGGTGAAATATATTCCTGATTTTGTGAAAGCAGGCATTATCGTGTCTATTGGCCATTCTAATGCGACTTATGAAGTAGCGAAAGCCGCTTTTCATAAAGGTGCGACCTTTGCGACGCATTTACACAATGCCATGTCGCCAATCAGTTCAGGACGCGCGATGGGTGTAGTTGGTGCAGTATTAGACTCTGATGTGTACACTGGCATTATTGTAGATGGCGTGCATGTGAATTTTGGTAATGTTCGCTTAGATAAAAAAGCGAAAGGTGACAAACTTTGTATCGTGACTGATTCTCTTGCTGCTGCAGGTGCACCACCTGAATTGGAAACCTTCACTTTTGTAGGAAAACCGATTTATGTGAAAGACGGTCGTTGCTACGACGCAAATGGTACGATTGCAGGTGCATCAATTACCATGATGGAATCCATCAAAAATGCCGTGGAATATGTAGAAATTCCATTAGCAGAAGCAATTCGTATGAGTAACCTTTACCCTGCGAGAGCAATCGGTGTAGATGATCGTTTAGGCTCAGTTGAAGCGGGTAAAGTGGCTAACTTGGCGGTATTCACAAAAGATTATGACGTGATTGGTACCGTATTAAACGGCGAATGGAAACCAAACTAAAGTGCGGTCAAAAATAGTTTTGTTTTAAACGTAATCCGATCCTTGAACAGATCGGATTATTTTTTATGACTGTAGTTCGGTGATCTTACCGGTATCTACTTGGAACAATTTCCCTTTTCCCACTTGCATTTCTTTCAGTTGGCCTTGAGTAATAGCAGTTACGAAAACTTGAGAACCACTTTGTTGCAAGCGTTCCGCAAGCAGGGCTCGTTTATGTTGATCCAACTCTGAGGCAAAGTCATCAATCAGAAAGATGCAATGACGTTGTTTTTGAATCATTAAATGCTCACCCTGGGCTAAACGGAGCGCACACATCAATAATTTCAATTGACCACGAGAGAGTACATCTTCAACCGGTAATCCATTGGCTTTAAAGCGGAAATCGGCTTTTTGCGGACCAGAAACCGTATAGCCAATGGCTTTGTCTCGCTCAAAGTTTTGCGCCAGTAATTCACCATATTCTGTATCTTTCTCCCAGCCTTGATGAAAGCTAGCAGTAATTTCTAATTCAGGTAAAAATAACTGGCAGGTTTTTTCGATCTCAGGACGTAAGGCTTCAGCGTATTCAGCTCGCCAATCACTCACTTGATGGGCTAATTTAGCTAATTCAATATCCCATATTTTTATTGCAGAATAAGGGTGATTTTGACTTAATGCGGCATTTCTCTGTTTTAATAAGCGGTTTAATGCGACCCAAGAGGAATGAAAACTGTTATGGTGGTGGAATAAGCCCCAATCTAAAAATGCACGTCGAAAACTAGGTCCCCCATTTAATAGGGTAAGTCCTTCTGGCGTAATTAATTGCATGGGTAAAAGGTGAGCGAGATCGGCAATTTTATTGCCGTCTTCACCGTTTATTTTTGCAATGGTATTACCTTGACGAAGTTTTTGTAAGCCAACAGACCATTGATGCTGACTTTCTTGAATTTGGCCAAAAAGCGTGAAATGAGGTTCGTCGTAAGAAATGATGCGATTTGCGACCGCACTTTTGAAAGAGCGTCCATGTCCGAGATAAAAAATGGCTTCTAATAAGCTCGTTTTTCCGCTGCCGTTGTTGCCGACTAAAAAGTTAAAGCCGTGATTAAATTCAAGATCCACGGCATTTAAATTTCTAAATTTTTCAACAATTAAGCGGGAAATGGCCATTATTCTTAGAGGCGCATTGGCATAATGACGTATTCTGCGCTTGCATCTTCGCTGTTTTCAATTAAGCAGCTTGATGACGCATCAGTGAGGCGAATACGTACTTGTTGGCATTTTAAGGCATTTAATACATCTAAAATGTAAGTCACATTAAAGCCCACTTCCATGTCTTCACCTTGATAATTCACATCGACGATTTCTTCTGCCACTTCGTGTTCAGGGTTAGATGCGGTAATTTTAAGTTGGTTTTCACTTAAGTTTAAACGCACACTGCGCACACGCTCATTAGAAAGGATAGAAGCACGTACAAAAGCTTGTTTTAAGGTTTCCCAGTTACCTTCTACGATACGAGTTGCATTACGTGGTAATACACGACGATAATCAGGGAAGCGACCATCAATGAGTTTTGAGGTAAACACGATGTGGTTTAAGTGGATACGAAGATTATTCGTGCCGATTTGCAAACGAGCAAGTTCGTCACTGCTTTCTAATAAGCGATTCAGTTCTAATACACCTTTTCGAGGGAGAATAACTGAATGGGTTTGTAGATCTTGATCTAATTCGATTGTACAAACGGCAAGACGGTGACCGTCAGTGGCAACAGTACGTAACAAATTACCTTCTGTTTCAAATTTCATGCCGTTTAAGAAATAACGAGCATCCTGGTTTGCCATTGAAAATTGGGTTGCTTCAATTAAGCGACGCAAGGTGCTTTGCGGTAAGGCAAAATCCACTTCAGATTGCCAATCCGTTAGATTTGGATATTCTTCAGCGGGGATAGTAGTGAGATTAAATTTACTGCGACCCGATTCTACAATGGCGCGATCTTCTTCAAAGGTGACCGTAATTTCAAATTCATCTGACAGTGTACGGCAAATATCTAAGAATTTTTTAGCCGGAATGGTGAAAGCGCCATCAGCGGTTGAAGACGAAAGTTGAGTATAGCTAGAAAGCTCAACTTCAAGGTCTGTACCTGTAATGGTTAAACGGTTATCTTCAATTTGTAATAACACGTTATTTAATACAGGAATATTCGGACGATTGCTTAATACGCCACAAACTTGCTGTAAGGGTTTTAATAGATTTTCTCTTGAAATGCTAAATTGCATCATTGGCTCCTTATGCAGATAATGTGCGAATTAAATTCGCCCAATCTTCTTGAATACTGCTGTCTTTTTCACGGAATTTTGGCACTTCACGGCAGGCATTTAAGACAGTCGTGTGGTCGCGTTCAAAGGCTCGACCAATTTCCGGTAAGCTTTTATTGGTTAATTCTTTTGCTAATGCCATCGCAACTTGGCGTGGGCGAGTGACTGATCTCGCTCTGCTTTTTGATTTTAAATCAGCCACTTTAATTCGATAGTATTCTGCCACGACTTTCTGGATGTTTTCAATGGTCACTAAACGTTCTTGTAAGGCGAGAATATCTTTTAATGTATCACGCACAAAATCAATATCAATGTGACCACCTTTGAAGTCTTGCATCGCTTTTACACGGTTTAACGCACCTTCTAATTCACGAACATTAGTGCGTAAACGTTGAGCAATAAAGAATGCCACTTCTTCTGGCAACTCCATATGATGTTCTTCTGCTTTTTTCAGCAAAATCGCAACACGAGTTTCTAAATCAGGTGGCTCAATCGCAGTGGTTAAACCCCAGCCGAAACGAGATTTTAGGCGTTCTTCAATTTTCTCAATTTCTTTTGGATAGCGGTCAGAGGTTAAAATAATTTGACGGCTAGTTTCAAATAAACTATTGAAAATATGGAAAAATTCTTCTTGTGTTTTTTCTTTCTCTGCGAAGAATTGAATATCATCCACTAATAATGCATCAAGAGAACGATAGAATTTTTTGAATTGATCCATTTTATTATCACGCATTGCTTTTACCATGTGCTGCATAAAGTTATTAGCATGGATATAAAGCACGCGAGCATTCGGTTTATTCGCTAAAATGCCATTACCGATTGCGTGTAATAAGTGGGTTTTACCTAAACCTGTACCCCCATATAAAAAGAATGGGTTTGCCGTTGGTTCACCTGGTGCGAGAGCGAGTTTTTGACCTACGGCACGGGCAAGCTGGTTTGATTTACCTTCAACAAAGTTTTCAAATAAATGCTTACGATTTAGATGTGATTCAAATTTAGTTGATGTATCGGATTCTTGCTGAAAACTCACCGCACTTTCTTGATGATTAGCTGTTTGAGTTGGAGCTGGTTCAACTGCTTTTGGAGCCGGTTTTACCCCTTCTTTTACGATAATGTGTAAATTCGGGTTTTTAGCAAGGGCTTGGCAAATTTGATGAATTTGAGCCAAATAATGATTTTCCACCCAGCTTTTTACAAACATATTGGACGCATATAACACCACTTGATCTTGCGAGATTACATCCGCTTGTAGTGGGCGTAACCAAGTGCTGAGATCCATCGGGGAAACCTGATCTTGTAGTTGAGATAAGCAATCTTGCCATAGGGTAGAAAGGCTCACGATAAATTATCCTTATGTTATATGCGTATAAAATAAAAGCCGCAAAAGTGCGGTTAAAAATCGAAGAGAATTTTACAATAATTTAGGCAAAAGATCTTCTGTTGGTCATCAAAAAAAGACAAAAAGGTTGCTTGAGATTTTGCCCAAAATCCGTATAATCCCCACGATTTTAGAAGAAACGGAAGATTATTTCGGAATTTTCTCTTTTCTTATTTGACGAAAGCCCAATTTATGATTAAAATTGCGGTCTATTTTTTTATAACCCTTGTTGTGTTTTGAATATCAAAACAGTAAACCATTTTGATTTAGGTAGATTACAATGAAACGTACATTTCAACCTTCTGTATTAAAACGTAGCCGTACTCACGGTTTCCGTGCTCGTATGGCAACTAAAAACGGCCGCCAAGTTTTAGCTCGTCGTCGTGCTAAAGGTCGTAAGAGTTTATCTGCATAATCACCTCTTTTAGTGATTAAGCTAAACTTCTCTCGGGAGTTACGATTGTTAACTCCCACTCAATTCAAAAATGTCTTCGAACAACCGTTTCGAGCAAGCACCCCTGAAATTACCATTCTCGCACGCAAAAATAATCTTGAGCATCCACGCTTAGGTTTAACTGTGGCTAAAAAACATCTTAAACGAGCGCATGATCGTAATCGTATCAAACGTTTAGTTCGTGAAAGTTTTCGTTTATCTCAACATGATTTGCCTTCTTGTGACTTTGTCTTTGTGGCGAAACGTGGCATTGGTCAGCTTGATAATCAAACGTTTTTACAAACTTTGGATAAATTATGGGCACGTCACATTCGTTTGGCACAAAAATCCTCATCGCTTTAATTAAGTTTTATCAAGTAGCGATTAGCCCTTTAATTGGGCCCCGTTGTCGTTTTGTGCCAACCTGTTCTTGCTATGGTATTGAGGCGTTAAAAACACATGGATTGTTAAAAGGTAGTTGGCTTACGCTAAAACGTGTATTAAAATGTCACCCCTTAAGCGCCGGTGGATTCGATCCTGTTCCGCCGAAAAAGATTAATAATAACGATGAGAAAAAATAATGGACTCAAGACGTAGCCTATTAGTGCTTGCACTACTCTTTATTTCTTTCCTTGTTTATCAGCAATGGCAACTTGATAAAAATCCACCGGTTCAACAACAGACCTCGGAACAAACAACAACCGCCTCTTCTGATGTACCGGCAAGTTCTTCTTCATCTGCCGAAGTAGTGGCAGACTCACAAACCAAAGGTCACATTATTACATTAGAAAATGATGTATTCCGTTTGAAAGTGGATACATTAGGTGGTGATGTAATCAGTTCTGAATTATTAAAATATGATGCAGAATTAAATTCAAAAGAACCTTTCGTTTTATTAAAAGATACAAACGAGCATGTTTACATTGCACAAAGCGGCTTAATCGGTAAAAACGGGATCGATACTAAAGCAGGTCGTGCACAATATCAAGTTACGGGTGATAATTTCAAATTAGCAGAAGGTCAAAATGAACTTTCTGTACCATTAACATTTGAAAAAGACGGTGTGACTTATCGTAAAATCTTTGTATTAAAACGCGATAGCTACGATGTAGGTGTTAACTTTGAAATTGTGAACCAAAGTGGTAGCACAATTGAAGTTGAACCTTACGGCCAATTAAAACATACATTAGTTGAAAGCAGCGGTAACGTGGCAATGCCTACTTATACCGGTGGTGCATATTCTTCTTCTGAAACAAATTACAAAAAATACAGCTTCAGCGATATGAAAGACAAAAATCTTTCTATCGATACCAAAGCAGGTTGGGTTGCTATTTTACAACACTATTTCGTATCAGCTTGGATCCCAAATCAAGATGTAAATAACCAACTTTATAGTATTACAGACAGCAAAAATAACGTTGCGTCTATTGGTTATCGTGGTCCAGTAGTATCTGTTCCAGCGGGTGCAACAGAAAAAATTACCAGCTCATTATGGACAGGTCCAAAATTACAAAACAAAATGGCTGAAGTGGCTAATCACTTAGACTTAACCGTCGATTACGGTTGGGCATGGTTCATCGCAAAACCATTATTCTGGTTATTAACCTTCATTCAAAGTATTGTATCTAACTGGGGTGTGGCAATTATTTGTGTAACCTTAGTGGTGAAAGCGATTTTATATCCGCTTACAAAAGCACAATACACTTCTATGGCGAAAATGCGTATGTTGCAACCGAAAATGCAGGAAATGCGCGAACGTTTTGGTGATGATCGCCAACGTATGAGCCAAGAAATGATGAAACTTTACAAAGAAGAAAAAGTAAATCCACTTGGCGGTTGCTTACCATTAATCCTTCAAATGCCAATTTTTATCGCATTATACTGGACGTTTATGGAAGCGGTTGAACTGCGTCATGCACCATTCTTTGGTTGGATTCAAGATTTATCGGCACAAGACCCTTACTACATTCTCCCAATCTTAATGGGTGGATCAATGTTCTTGTTACAAAAAATGTCACCGACACCAGTTGCAGATCCAATGCAACAAAAAGTGATGAACTTCATGCCGTTGATCTTCATGTTCTTCTTCCTCTGGTTCCCAGCAGGTCTCGTACTTTACTGGTTAGTGTCTAACTTAATCACTATCGTACAACAACAAATGATCTACCGTGGTTTAGAGAAAAAAGGGTTACATACCCGTAAAAAATAACAGATAGAAGGCATCGAAAGATGCCTTTTTTCTATCATTGATTGATATATAATCACATGGGCGTATTAATGCGCCCTCTCATTTTTTATCGCAGATAAAAGTGCGGTCAATTTTTAGTGAGTTTTTATGAAAGAAACAATCGTCGCACAAGCGACAGCGCCAGGACGTGGCGGTATTGGTATTTTGCGTGTATCCGGCCCGAAAGCGGTTGAAGTTGCACAAGCAGTACTAGGTAAATGTCCTAAACCAAGAATGGCAGATTATTTACCTTTTAAAGATGCTGATGGCACAGTATTAGATCAAGGCATTGCGCTTTATTTTAAATCGCCGAATTCCTTTACTGGTGAAGATGTATTGGAATTGCAAGGACATGGCGGACAAGTTGTATTAGATTTGTTGCTAAAACGAATTTTACAGCTTGATGGTGTTCGTCTTGCACGTCCAGGTGAATTTTCTGAACAAGCTTTTTTAAACGATAAATTAGATTTAGCTCAAGCAGAAGCGATCGCAGATTTAATTGATGCCACTTCGGAGCAAGCTGCTCGTTCAGCATTAAAATCATTACAAGGTGAATTTTCTAATAAAGTTAATCAGTTAGTGGATTCCGTGATTTATCTGCGTACTTATGTGGAAGCATCGATTGATTTCCCCGATGAAGAAATTGACTTTTTGGCAGACGGTAAAATCGAAGCAAAATTACGAGAAATTATCACTCAGCTTGATTTAGTCCGTAGCGAAGCAAAACAAGGCTCGATTTTGCGTGAAGGAATGAAAGTGGTGATTGCCGGTCGTCCAAATGCAGGTAAATCCAGTTTGCTGAATGCTTTAGCGGGCAGAGAAGCAGCCATTGTGACAGATATTGCAGGAACAACGCGCGATGTGTTGCGTGAGCATATTCATATTGATGGCATGCCTTTACATATTATTGATACCGCAGGGCTTCGTGAAGCGACAGATGAAGTTGAACGTATCGGGATCTCGCGTGCCTGGACGGAGATTGAGCAAGCCGATCGTATTATCTTAATGTTAGACAGTAGCGATCCTGATAGCCAAAATATCGAAAAAGTGCGGTCAGAATTTTTATCAAAATTGCCAAATAATATGCCAGTGACCATTGTTCGCAATAAAGTAGATTTAAGCGGCGAGGCAGTTGGGCTAAAAGAAGAAAATGGAACAACGACCATTTGCTTATCCGCCCAAACACATCAGGGTGTAGATTTGTTGCGTGAGCATTTAAAACAGGCCATGGGCTTCCAAACGGGAATGGAAGGTGGTTTCTTAGCGCGCCGTCGTCATCTTGATGCCTTAGAAAAAGCGGCTGAACATTTACAAATTGGATTAGTCCAATTAACTGAGTTTCATGCAGGTGAATTATTGGCAGAAGAACTTCGTTTAGTTCAAGCTAACCTGAGTGAAATTACGGGGCAATTTACCTCGGATGATTTACTCGGCAATATTTTCAGTTCTTTCTGTATTGGAAAATAAACTTTAGTTTATGACTTTTCATATGTTGTGGGTCATTGCTCTTGGTTTCTCGATGGATGCCTTTGCCGTATCCATCTCTAAAGGCTTAGCAATGCGGGCTTTTCGTTGGAAACAAGCATTAGCTATCGCATGCTGTTTTGGACTATTCCAAGGCATCATGCCTGCGATAGGCTATGTTGTCGGACTGCAATTTAGTCAGATGATTAAAAATTGGGATCATTGGATTGCCTTTGTTTTGCTTGCTCTCATCGGTGTGAATATGATTCGAGAAGGACTTAGCTCGGATGATGAACCCGCTCCCTCATTGATTAGTTTAAAACACTTGCTAACACTTGGTGTGGCAACGAGTATTGATGCGTTAGCCGTCGGTGTCTCTTTTGCTTTTCTTTCCGTGGACATTTTGTTGGCTGTCTTCATCATTGGTTTAATAACCTTTGCTATCTCTTTTATTGGCGTAAAGAGCGGTCATTTTTTAGGGAAAAAGTTCAAAAGCAAAGCAGAGATTTTTGGTGGTTTAGTGTTATTAGTCATGGCTGTGAAAATCCTACACGAACATGGTGTTTTTTAAGTGCGAATTTTCGCCTTTTAGATTATAATCTTACGAACTTTGTCTTTTTTAAAAGGGTAATAATTGAATGTTAATTGAAAAAATGCATGGCATCGCCCATAGTTTTATCGGAAAAGCGATCTTTGCTTTAATTCCAGTTTCATTTTTGATTGGTGGGATGTCGGGTTATCTGTATAGCAGTAATGATAGTTTTGCAGCAAAAGTAAATGGTGAAACAATCTCTCAACAAGATTTTTTAAATCGTTACAACCAAGAGTTTGAAGCGCGCGCACAACAAGAAGGCGAAAGTTTCTTAGCGAAAACTGACTCTGTGGAATTTGTGACCGCACTTCGTCAAAATTTAATTCAACGTTTAGTGGATCAAGAATTAATCCGTCAATATGCGAAAGAATTAAAATTAGGTGTAAGTGACGACATGATCAAACGTGCGATTGTAAGCGATCCTAACTTACAATCTAACGGTAAATTTGATAATACCCGTTATCAACAATTATTGACTCAAAATGGTTTAACGTCCGATACTTATGCCGCAATTTTACGTAATGCATTAACACTTGAACAAATGCAAAACGGTTT
>ERZ773050.2230-NODE-2230-length-10352-cov-6.495581_pt1 | contig 10352 bp, 4 predicted proteins | sample MGYA00580632_ERZ773050 | MGnify/ENA primary metagenome ERZ773050 (study PRJEB29015, sample SAMEA2738123) | human oral metagenome | biome: human oral; feature: human-associated habitat; material: saliva | place: China | collected 2166 ... | reverse complement strand
AAAAGGGAAGAAAAGATTATATCAAACAGCGACACCGAAATTATATGGTCCTGAAGCAAAGAAAAAAGCAGAAACAAACTCTATAGTTATTTCTAGTATGGATGACGAGAGTTTATATGGTAAAGAATTTTTCCGTTTAGGATTTGGTGATGCTATAGTTAATGGAATTCTTACAGATTATAAATTAATGGTTCTTGCTGTAGATGAATCAGTAGTTCAAAAAGATATGCAAAAATCATTATCAGATCCAGAAAACGGTCTTAATATTGATGATGTTGGTCGTATTATTGGTGTTTGGAATGGTATGATAAAAAGAGAAGGTTTTACCAATAAAGTAAGTGGTGAACCAATGAAGAGAGCTATTGCTTTCTCAAGAACTATCAAAGATAGCAAACGTCTTTCTGAACAGTTTGAAAATGTTGTGAATGATTATTTAGATAATGAAAATGGTTATTATGTAGATGTTCGACATGTAGATGGAAATATGAATGCTTTAGAAAAGAATGAAGCTTTAGATTGGTTAGCTAGTGATGATATTCCTGAAGATTCAGCTCGTATTTTATCAAATGTTCGCTTCCTAACAGAAGGAATTGATGTTCCTAATCTTGATGCTATTATCTTCCTTTCTCCTCGAAAATCACAGGTAGATATTGTTCAGGCTGTCGGACGAATCATCCGTAAATTTGAAGGAAAAGAATATGGCTACATTATTCTACCAATTGTAGTTCCAGCAGGTGAGACACCAGAAACAATTCTAGATAACAATAGAACATACGATGTTATTTGGCAGGTGTTAAACGCACTTCGTTCAGTAGATGAACGTTTTGAAGCTACAGTTAATAAACTAGAATTAAACAAACAAAAACCCAAAAATATCCAAGTTATTGGAGTTGGTGGTGCACCAGACGATCCTAATTTCAATGATGGTTATGTGAAAGAGCCAATAGTTGCTTATCAAACAGAACTTGAACTTGAATGGGAAGCTGTCGAGGGTGCAATTTATGGTAAGATTGTTCAAAAAGTGGGGGACAGGCGTTACTTAGAAGACTGGTCGAAAGATGTATCTGATATTGCTAGACGTCACATTCAAGGAATTGAGTTCATCTTAGAACAAAATCCTGATAGTAAATCTGCTTTTGATAAATTCCTTCATAGCTTACAACACAATATCAATGAATCAATTGACCAAAGTCAAGCGATTGAGATGTTGGCGCAACACTTAATCACTTTACCAATTTTTGATGCACTTTTTGGAGAATACAGTTTTGTTAAGAATAATCCAGTCAGTTCCGCGATGGAACAAATTGTAGAAGAACTATCACAATTTGGTTTTGAAAAAGAGCAGAAAGAATTGCAACCATTTTATGATTCAGTTCGTCTACGTGCAGAGGGAATTGATAACGCTCAAGCTAAGCAGAAAATCATTATTACTCTGTATGATAAATTCTTTTCTACTGGTTTTAAATCAACCACAGAAAGATTAGGTATTGTCTTTACTCCTGTAGAAGTTGTAGACTTTATTGTAAAGTCAGTAGATGTAGTCTTGAGAAAGCACTTTGGTAAGACTTTAGCGAGTGAAAATGTTCATATTTTGGATCCATTTACTGGAACTGGAACATTTATCACTAGAACATTGCATTATTTGAAATCATTGATGGATAATGGTGAAATTAGCTTTGATGATATTTTAAGAAAATACACACAAGAACTACATGCTAATGAAATTGTTCTTTTAAGCTATTATATCGCTGCTATTAATATCGAAGCTGTCTTTGATGAAATTAATGGTGATGAGCCGTATACACCATTTGAAGGTATTGTTTTAACGGATACTTTTGAATCAACAGAAACAGAGGACACACTTGATGACTCCTTCTTTGGAACTAATGACAAACGCTTAAAACGCCAACAAGAAAAACCAATTACTGCTATCATTGGTAATCCACCATATTCTATTGGACAAAACAGTCAAAATGACAATAACCAAAACATCTCGTATCCAAAATTAGATAAACGCTTAGCAGATACTTATGTAGCTAAATCCAATGCAGGGCTCACAAAAGGATTATACGATTCTTACGTAAAAGCTTTCCGTTGGGCATCAGATCGTCTTACAAATCAAGGAGTGATTGGTTTTGTAACAAATGGAGGATATCTGAATTCAAATTCAACCGACGGTCTTAGAGCTGGTTTATATGAAGACTTTAATCATCTCTATATTTTTAATATGAGAGGGAATGCCCTTGGACTCGGTGAAATTCGTAAGAAAGAAGGAGGAAATGTGTTCGGTGCTGGAACTCGAACATCCGTGGCAGTTTCAATATTAGTTAAAGATGATTCAGATAGTCATGAACTCCACTATTATGATATTGGTGATTATTTATCACAAAAGGAAAAACTAGCGATTATTTCGGAATTAGGTGTTATTTCACAACTAGATTGGCAAGAGATTATTCCTGATGAAAACAACGATTGGCTCAATCAAAGGGATCCGAATTATCAGAAATATGATAGTTTAGCAGGAGAGTCTACTTCAGTGTTTAATAATAATTCAATGGGGATATTGACTAGTAGGGATGCTTGGGTTTATGGCTATTCAAAAGAGAAAGTAGCTCAAAATACAGAAAGACTTGTTCAAAATTATAATAAAGAGTTGAAACGTTTGAAAAATATTCCAGTTAATGAGCGAAAGGATTTGCTGAATAGAAAATCTGATTATATCAACTGGTCACGTAAACTTGAAAGATTTGCTTTAAATGATATTGAATTAGAATACCATCAAAATCATTTAAAGCTTAGCCTTTATAGACCGTTTACTAAGAAATGGGTCTATCATGATAAGACACTTAATGAAGAAGCCCGTCTTTACTACAATAAATTCGGTCAGAATAATCTCGTCATCAATACAACAGGTCGGGGAGCTACACGAGATTTCTCACCGTTGGTAGTTGATTGCATTCCGAGTAATGATTTTATGGAAAAGGGTCAAGGTTTTATGCGTTATGACAATGAGGTAGATGAAACTTTATTGTTCCAAAACAATGATAATATAAATCAATCGTTTGCTGATAAGTTAGGATTAAGTCTCGATGACACCTTTGCTTATGTCTATGGGTTACTCAACTCTAAAGAATATCAAGAAAAGTATACTAACGATTTGAAGAAAGACCTCGCAAGAATTCCTATTGTAAAAAATAAAGAGAGGTATGTTGAAGTCGGTAAAGCTTTGATGGATCTGCACCTCAACTATGAAGAAGTCTCTGTTTATGATGGAGTAGAGATTACATCTCTTGTCAATGCAAGCTATAAAGTAACCAAGATGAGATTCGCTAAGAAGAATGCTGAAAATGGTAAATCAGTAAATGATTTATCGGCAATCAAATTTAACAGTGACATCACCATTAGTAATATTCCTGAAAAGGCATATGAGTATGTTGTGAATGGACGATCAGCTATTGAATGGATTATCGATCAGTATCAAGTTAAAACTGATAAAAAATCAGGAATTACAGATGATCCAAATGACTATAGTGAGGATGAGAAATATATCTTCAATTTACTATTGAGAATTATTAATGTATCTGTACAAACGGTTGACTTAATTAATAGCTTACCTAAATTTGAGGTGGAGGAGTAAGAACATGGATTTCTTTTACGACAAAGAAAAAGATTATGAAAAAATTGAATTGCATTATCTATCTAATACAATTTCCTATGGTGTAGAGAAAAGTAAAGATGGAAATTCTTTTTTCTATGATTCTAACGGAAAACTGGAACATCCTGACTCTCAAGAGGAACAGAAAAAAGTCTTTACAAAAATTGACTTTCAACGTATGATTAGTGGAAAAATTCACAGAATAGTTTACGGTGAAAAATATTCAAACATTGTTTTTCTAGCAGGTGCAGGAGCATCAGTGACACAAGATTTAAATCCAAATTTTGGAAAGACAGTAAAAATGATTGCTGATGATGTGTTTTCAAAACTAGATAAATCAGATGGATTATATACACTAAAGGAATTGGCTAGTCAATGTAGATACAAAGATGGGAATATATTAGATAAAGAATCTGAGGAAACTGAGACATATAAATTGGCAGACAGTTTTAACCTAGAGGACTTCTTATCAACACTATTCCATTATCGACCATATGTACCGGATACAGATAAAGATAAATTTAATAATAGTATCAAAAAGATTTTACAGCTGATTAAAGAAAATACAAACTATTCATATGACAGTAAGGAATTGAAACACGGTAAGTTATTAAACTTTTTGTCAAGTCTATCCGGTAAGGAGGGAAATAAGTTTTCGGTTATTACGACAAATTATGATGTTTTAATCGAAGAAGCTGCTGCGGAAAATAATTTTGTTATTTTTGATGGTTTTAATTTCACTCCAATACCGAAGTTTGATAGCAGTATGTTTGAATGGAATCTTATAAGGGAGGTTCAGAATATCAACACCAGAGAGGTTGAATATAAGGATAAGACATTCAATCTTTTAAAAATACATGGTTCACTTACCTGGGAAAAACAAGATGATGGAACTATTTTGAGAAAAAATAAAGATAGTATCATAGATACAGACAAAATGGTAATGGTCTTTCCAAGTTCTGATAAATATGCTCAAAGTTACCAAGAACCATATTTTGAACTCTTTACAAAATTCCAAGATCTTATAAAGCGTCCAAACACTTTGTTGATTTCATCTGGATTCAGTTTCGCAGATGTTCACATTTCCAAAATGGTTATTCAGGCTTTGAAAAATAACACTAGTTTAAAACTTTTGGTTACTGATTTTAATATTGATCCAAATAGAGAGTACAATAAGGGTGATGGAAAATTTAAGTTAATTGATAAGTCTGACTCGAAATACAATCAAAATTGGGCCGAACTTATAGATTTAATGGATGAAGGGTATCCAATTACATTTTTAAAGGCTACCATGAACAGTGATTTAGTTGATTTCTTGAGAGGAAAGTACTTAAATGACGAAGATTGATATTTTTTATGAAGTAGCTGATAAGAGTAATTATTATCTTGGAATGATTTCTCAGGTAAATCGTTCATACTCAACAATTCAAATTGAGAACTTATCTTTATTTTCATATAGGAAATTAAAGAAAGATATACTTTCACCTAATACGATTAATTACTATGTTTTGATTGATTCAAATAATGGGTTATTCTTTGGAGAAATATTTCAGTCTAAGCTTCCAAATTCAGATAGTGTTCATGAAATGTTAACTAGTGGGTTACAAGAGAAAATATTTCCTGAAATCAGTATAGATATTCTGGGGTATATACCACTAGGTGAAAAGTATTTTAAACTGAATGGGACAAACACGGTTGGTATCACTGATAAGGTATATATGGCTAATGAAAAAGTTGTAGAACTTTTTATAAAATCAATAGAAGTTAATCCAGATAGCGAAAATCAACTATCAACATTTGCTAATTTAGCGTTCAGCTCACAGAATTACCCCATAAAATTGCAGCCTAAAACTTTGTTTAATAGACATTTAATGACTGTTGGAACTACTAATAGTGGCAAATCTACTTCAGCTTTGAGTATTTTGGATAAATTAATCAATGATGGTATAAGGACTTTAATAATAGATCCAACAGGGGAGTATTCAGACTCATTTACAGACGATGAAGTAGATAAATACATACTTGGACAAACTGCTTTCTTACCTTTATCACAAATGTCAACTAATCAATGGTCAATTTTATTTGAGACAAATGATGGAACGCAACCAGCAGTATTGGCCGAAGCTATACGTTCTTTACGATACCAATATAAGAATAATCTTGATGAAATATATCAAAAAGTAGGAAAGTCTGTTAGTGATGTAGAAAAAGATTTTTCAACACTGACAGATGAAGATAAGAATTTTGATATTAATTTTTTATCTGCACAAATAGCTGTTGAAACGACTAAACAAAATAAAAAGGGAGAATTTGAGTCGGATTTATTCAACTTCAATGTGAATCAGTACCTCATTCAAAAGGTCAATTATAAGTTAAATAACACTTCGCTTGTAAATTTTTTCACTTCTGATGGTCAAAGTCTTATTGATATTATCGATTCATTTTCAGCAGGAGAAACAAAAAAGTCATTATATATAGATGTTTCTCAAATTGGAACAACTGATGGCATTGGTGGGATGATTATTGACCTCGTTTCAAATCATTTAGTAAATTTGAGTTCGACATCAATAAAACCATTTGTTATGTTTATTGATGAAGTTCATAGATATACAAAAGGTATTAATAATGACGGATTTACATTTTACACAGGATTAAATAGTATTGCTCGTGAGGGTAGAAAGAAAGGTATATTTTTGTTTTTGACAACTCAGAATCCAAATGATGTTGATAAAATATTGTTAGGGCAAGTTGGCACTTTATTAGTTCATAGGCTAACTTCACCAGATGAAATAAAAGCTATTCAAAATCATCTGATGGAGAATCAAATCAATCAAATTAAAAAATTAAATACTGGTGAAGCAGTCCTGACTAGTATTAATTTGCTTAAAAATTTATATATACAAGTTGAAAAGTGTAATCGCCCTCATCATAATGAAACACCTAGCCTATTATCTTAAGAAAAACAGATTCAGTAAGTAATACAGAATAATCATCATTATTTAACCAAAAATTAGGAGAAAATAAATGAAATATGATTTTAATTACTGGCAATTTTCGCCAGAAAATCAATATTTGGATAGGAAATCAGCTAGGAAAAAACCATCGGAATTGTTAAAGCATCTGATTGCCTTTGCTAATGCTGACGGAGGTCAGTTGATTATCGGGATTGAAGATGAAAAGCAGGATAATATTATCACCGGTTTCAAGGATGGGAAAGCCTATCCAATTGATGATTTCAAAAAGATAGACCGAGAGATGCGGGATACACCGTTGGACTTATCTTTTGAGGAAATACCTGTGGTTAATCATAAGGGAGAAGACGACCTGATTCTAGTTATCTCAGTTGAATTATCATCGAATCGAGTGATTGCCGCTCCAAATGATGAAGTTTATCTACGACAGGGAGACGAATCAGTCAAGTTGAGTTATGAGCAACGTATACAACTTAGTTACGATAAGGGACAGCGTTTCTTTGAAGATGAAATCATTGAAGATGCCACATTAGATGATATTGATGAACTATTGGTTCAGGATTTTAAGGACCATTTTGATATTTCAGAACGTTCAACTGAGGAGATATTAAAGGCAAGACGGTTTCTTATCAATGGTAAATTAACAAAGGCAGCTATTCTTATCTTTGGTAAGTATCCTTCAGCATTTTTCCCTCAAGCACGTGTTCGTTTTCAACGATTTGATGGGGTAGATGTAGGTACAGGAAGTGAATTTAATGTTATTAAGGAAGTAACATTTGATGATGCATTGCCTAAATTAATTGTTAAAGTTAGAGATTTTATTCGAACCCAGCTACGAGAGTTTCAGTATCTAGATAGTGATGGTAGATTTCAGATACTTCCAGAATATCCTGAATTTGCTTGGTTTGAAGGAATTGTAAATGCAGTAACCCACAGGAATTATTCAGTATACGGAGATCATATCAGGGTATTGATGTTTGATAATCGTCTAGAGATTCATAGCCCAGGAAAACTACCGAATATTGTAACTGTTGAGAATATAAGACATGAACGTTTTTCTAGAAATCCGCGTATAGCTCGTACCTTAACTGAATTTGGATGGGTCCGAGAAATGAATGAGGGAGTAAAACGAATCTATTCTGAAATGGAATCTGCTTTTCTCCATGAACCGTGTTACTCTGAACCAGGTAACAAAGTAGTTTTAACATTAGAAAACAGTATTACAAGTAGAACATTGAGAACACGTGATTCTTTGGAAAGTAAACTTAGAGATTATAGTGATTTAAGTGTTGATGAAAAACTATTGATACAGTATATGTACAATACAGCAGAACCTATGACAACTAAAAAAGTAGCAGAATTCTTAGGTAGGAGTGTTTCTTACTCGTCGAAATTATTGAAAACGTTGAGAGCAAAAGGCATTTTAACATGGTATGGGACAAGTACGAAAGATCGCAGTCAATACTATAAATTAGAAATGAAATAAAAACGAAGAAAAACGAAGAAAAACGAAGAAAACATAGTTACTAATTAGTGAATTTATAAAGTAATCTTACTTTTAAATTCATGAAATTCATTCGCTTTATAATTTTGCAATTCAATTGTTTGTATGGGAATGTGATTTTTACTATACATCATTTCACAACAAGTAACGAAACGAAGAAAAACGAAGAAAAACGAAGAAAAATAAATCGTTGTTTCTCAACTACATAAGCTCCGAAAACTAAAAAAGTGATAACCCTTTGATAACCTCTCGATTTTTAAAAGGATTATATATGTAAAAATTGAGGATTTATCTCTTAAAATTACTTGATTTTAGTGATAATTTACCATAAATATCATGATGTAGAAAAAACCAGGTCTTAAGAAAGCTCGTAAAGCTAGTCAGTTCTCAAAACGTTAATCAATACGATACTATCAACGTTTCAAAGCACTCAAAAGTTTACCTTGTGGGTGCTTTTTTCGTGTTTTTTTTGAAAAGTTTACCTCAAAGTTCACCTTATTTTTACCTTATTGTTTTAGAGACTTTAAAGCAAATTTTCCAACAGCCATTGGAATCACATTAGAAGTGTTAACATAGGTCTTAGTTGTAATCGTATCACTATGGGTTAGCGCTTCAGAAATTTCTTCAAGCGAAACTCCAGCTTGTTTTGCTGGTGTGGCGCTTGAACATTATGCTTATCCATAGTATTTTGTGTTATAATGTAGAAACTATACAGAAAATAAAAGAATCTCTTTAAATTCTGTAAATTTCACTTTGTGTAAACATGAGAAAATGTTGAATGTAGATAATGATGGGAGAGGATTTGTAATGATCAGTTTAGAGATGTTGTCTGAAGAAAATAGTCTAGACGTCTATTCTTTTGAAAAAGAAAATCGAGAGTATTTTGAACGAAATTTACCTCCTAGACCAGCTAACTATTTTGATTTAGAAGGTTTTAAAGAAATTACAAGGGAATTGTTAACGGAACAAAGGAATCGTGCTGTTTACATGCATCTTATTAGAAATTCGCAAGGTGTTATGGTTGGGAGAATCAATTTAAGTGTCTTAGAGAGTGATCGAAATACAGCAGAACTTGGGTATAGGATTGGGGAAAATGTTAACAATTTAGGTTATGCCAGCGAAGCGGTTAAACTCGTTTTAGAAAAGGCCTTTACGACTTATGGTTTAAATAAAATCATTGCAGGAACGGCAACGGGTAACCTAGCCTCTCAGAGGGTGCTTTTAAAAAATGGTTTCACCTTTAGTAGAATGATAGAAAATGACTTACACATTCATAATGAGTGGGTTCATACAGCAGTATTTGAGATAGGGAGGCCATAATATCATTATTTTCAGTCTACTGACAAGGTTAATGGAGTCATCAATCTTTACGGACATTCAAGAATGTTTTCTTGGATGTTTTTTTGTTTAGAATCTCCAGGTATGTCTGTTATAATTTGATTTTCTCAGTGGACAATCGTCCACTTTTTTTATATAATAAAACTAAACCAAATTGGTTGAGTTTTAGAGATGTAAGCTCAACCGTCGATTTGTTTTTCTAAGAGAGATATTCTCAATAAAGCATCACACTAGGAGGTGAAGTATGTACCAACCAGAAAAACTCAAGGCTCGGAGAAAAGAGTTAAAATTGACACAGAAGGAAATTGCAGAGGAATTAGGGATTAGTTTTCAGGCTTACTCGGCTTGGGAACGTGGAATTAAGGAACCATCCAAGGAGAAGGTTGCCCAGCTAGAGAAGATTTTAAAAGTTGCAAAAGGCTATTTTACTCAGATCGAGATTGTCCGTCTCTACAATAGCCTCTCCAACCAAGGGAAGGACCAGGTTGTGCTTTATGCTCGCAACCTAGCTCAAGAGGAACAAACTCAGAAGGTGACGACCATGCCAGAGCGCCTCTATGAGTACCGTGTCTATGAACGTATGTCAGCAGGGATCGGGGCTTCGGTCTACGGTGACCAGAATTTTGATACGGTCTACTTTAACGAGGAGTTGGCCCATGATTTTGCATCTTGGGTATCTGGGGACTCTATGGAACCTAAATATCAAAATGGTTCGGTGGCTCTGATTCGGGAAACAGGATTTGACTATGATGGGGCAGTTTATGCAGTGGTCTGCAACAACCAGACCTATATCAAACGGGTCTATCGGGAGGAAGATGGCCTGCGTCTGGTATCGATCAATCCTAAATACAAGGACATTTTCATCTCCTATGAGGAAGATCCT
>ERZ773050.2229-NODE-2229-length-10357-cov-5.034653_pt1 | contig 10357 bp, 5 predicted proteins | sample MGYA00580632_ERZ773050 | MGnify/ENA primary metagenome ERZ773050 (study PRJEB29015, sample SAMEA2738123) | human oral metagenome | biome: human oral; feature: human-associated habitat; material: saliva | place: China | collected 2166 ... | reverse complement strand
CCGGCATCCCCAAGACCCTCATCCAGCACCTCATCCGCTGGGTGGTGGCCGAGCGGATCTTCGACGACGCCGTCGGGCGCACGCTGCTGTCCATCCTCGACACCGAGATCAGTCCCGAGCTGGTGCCCGGCAGCGAGGACGAGCCCATGCAGTCCACCCAGTCGCGGATCGGCCCCTACGCCCTGCAGGACTTCACCCTGTGGCACGTGCTGCGCCGGGGCTCGCGGCCCAGCCGCATCGCCTTCCTGGCGGAGAAGGCGTGGGCCGATGCCTCCGAGGGCGACTGGCCGCAGGGGCTGCCCGAGGCGGACCGGGTGGCCTACTCGCTGCCGGAGATCCGGCGCTGGGAGCTGCTGTTCCTCAAGCGCTTCTTCGCCAACCAGTTCAAGCGCTCGACCCTGCCCAACGGCCCGAAGGTCGTGGCCGGGGGCTCGCTGTCCCCCCGCGGGGACTGGCGCATGCCCTCCGACGTCAGTGGCGCCGCCTGGATCGCCGAGCTGGAGCGCAACGTCCCCGAGGCCTAGCCCGTGCCCTTCTCCCCACCCCCGCTCCCCCTTTGCCGAGACCGGGCGAACAGCACGGCGAGATTCCAATCTGTGGAAAACCGCCCGGTTTCGCGGTGCTGTTCGCCCGGTCTCGGCGATCAGGTGTGGGGTGAGTTCAGGGGGTCAGGCGGCCGGTGGCGGGGTCGAGGTAGTACCAGGAGGCGCCATCCTTGAGCCATCCGGTGCGCATCGCCCCCGTGGTGCCGTCGAGGTAGTACCAGGCTCCGTTGATCCACTGCCAGCCGGCGGCCATGGCCCCGTCGGGGGCCAGGTAGTACCAGTGGCCGCCGGTGGCGATCCACCCGGTGATCATGTGACCCCAGGCGGGCTCGAGGAAGTACCAGTGCCCGCCCACGGCGGTCCAGCCGGTGGCCATGGCGCCGTCGGGGCGCAGGTAGTACCACAGGGTCCCCACCCTCACCCATCCGGTGGCCATGGCCCCGGTGGCCGGGTCGAGGTAGTACCAGGACCCAGCGTCCTTGAGCCAACCCGTGACCGCCTGGCCCGTGGCCGGGTCGACATACGTCCAGACGCTGCCGGTCCACACCCACCCCGACGCCGACGGATCAGGCGCCGGGCTCGGGCTGGGAGCGGGTGTCGGGTCGGGGCTCGGCGCGGGGCTCGGATCCGGCGTCGGGCTCGGCTGCGGCGTCGCCCCCTGCTTCTCGGTGAGCACCGCGACGGTGCGCGCGGGCACGGTCACCGTGCCGGTGGCGGCGTCGAAGGTGGTGCCCTTGACGACCTCGTCAGTGCCAGCGGCCTGCACGTCCGACAGCGCGAAGCCCCGCCCGGCCAGCCCCGGGACCACCTGGGTGATCGGCTCATCCGAGGCGTTGAAGACGGTGAGGACGCCCGCGAGCGCGGGGTCGGAGTCGACGCCGCCCGCAGAGCCGTCCGCGGGGTCGTTCACGAGCATGGTGATGACACCGGGGGCCTGCTCGGGCCCGGAGCCGGGGAAGCTCAGTTTGGCCTTGATGAGCCCGGCGTCGCCGAGGCTGAACAGGGGCGTGGAGGAGCGCAGCCGCAGCAGGTCCATGGACTGGGCCTGCGCGGCGGAGATATCCGCGGCCGACGGCTTGAGGCTAGGGTCCTGGAGCAGCGGCGTCATGATCGGCCACTTCTCACCGTTCTTGGACTTCACCGGCAGTCCCTTGCCGAAGCCGTTGTCCTGTCCGGACCAGTCGATGGCGTTGAAGTGGTCACCGGAGTTGTAGGAGTCGCGGTCGAGGGACTTCGATCGCAGGCCATCGGTTCCGGCCGCCCAGAACGACGGCGACTGCCCGAGCGCGACGGTGGCCAGGCTGACAGTGTTCATGCGGACGCGGTCGGCCATGGGGAGGTCGGTTCGGAGCTTGAAGACGCCGAGGTCGTAGAGGGTCTCATTGTCGTGGGCGTCGACGTAGTTGACCGATTCCTCGGGTGAGGAGGCGTATCCGGCCTTGGCCCCGTTGTAGTCGAGCTCGGCGCCGGTGCGCACGGTCCCGTCGGAGGCGGTGAAGGAGTAGTCGGAGAGGTTGCCGGCCAGGCCGATGCGCACGAGGTCGGTGCGGTGGGCGAGGTCGGCCTTCTGATCGGCCTCAGGGCGCGGGTCGAGCCCGTTGGGGTCGGTGACGGCGCCGGTCCCGAATCCCTGGAAGGTGCGGTGGTCGTCGTCGAAGGGGCCACCGCCGTGGACGGCGTCGCGCAGGCGGTCGTTGAAGGTGCCGATGCCGGTGCCGCCGAGCTGGCCCTGGGTGGCCTGCTGGAACAGGGCGTTGTTGGCGACCTCGCCGAAGTTCCAGCCCTCGCCGTAGAGGTAGATGGCGGAGCCGTCGACGCCGTCCTTGTCCGGGGTGAGGGCGCGCAGAGCGTCGCGCAGGCGCACCATCGTGTCCTTGGAGTGGTGACCCATGAGGTCGAAGCGGAAGCCGTCGACGTGGTAGTCGCGGGCCCATGTGACCACGGAGTCGATCATGAGGCGCTCCATCATGGCGTTCTCACTGGCCGTGTTGGAGCAGCAGGTGGAGTTCTCCACCACGCCGTCGGCCTTGAGCCGCTGGTAGTAGCCGGGCACGACGCGGTCGAGGACGGAGGTCGCGTCCTGCCCCGAGGCGGGGGTGTGGTTGAAGACCTGGTCGAGGACCACCTGGTAGCCGGCGCCGTGGAGCGCGCCGACCATCTCGCGGTACTCCATGATGCGCGCCCCGCCGTTCTGGTTCTCGGCGGTGGCGTAGGAGCCCTCGGGGGCGGTGTAGTGGTAGGGGTCGTAGCCCCAGTTGAAGCCGTCGGTGTCCGCGGTGGAGGCGACGGCGGCCTGCTGCTCCTCGCTGGCGGGACCGGCGTCGGGAACGGGGGCGGTCACCTGCTTGGCGCGGTCCTCGGGGATGGTGGCGATGTCGAAGGTCGGCAGGAGGTGGATGGTGTTCATGCCGGCATCGGCGAGGGAGCGCAGGTGCTTCATGCCGTCGGAGTCGGACTGCGTGAAGGCGCGGTAGGTGCCGCGGTAGGCCTCCGGCACGGTGGCGTCGTGAATGGAGAAGTCGCGAACGTGCAGCTCGTAGATGGTGTGGGCGGCGTCGTTGGCGAGGGTCGGGGCGGTGGCGCTGGACCACTGCTGGGGGGCGAGCGAGGGCGCGGAGGCATCCACGGCGACGGACCGAGTGGAGTCGGTGGTCAGGGCCGTGGAGTAGGGGTCGGTGACGAGGTTGGTCTCGATGCGCCCGGTCTCGGGGACATAGACCCGCACCTCCCACAGGTACTGGTCCCCCGTGCTGATGCGGGGGCTCGCGGGCACCTCCCAGCGGCCGTCCGCGCGGCGCTGGGCGGGGGTGCGCAGGGGCTCGCCGTCGACGAGGGGGACGGAGCCGGTGCGGTCTCCCGTGGACCAGCTCAGGAGCGCGACCTCGACGGCGGTGGGGGCCCAGAGGGCGAAGGCCGGCCCGTCGTCGTGAACACCGGTGCCGCCCCACGTGGGGCCGAGCGGCGCCGAGCCATCGCGGCTGGCGGCGCCGCCGTAGAGGAGGTCGAGGAGCGGCCAGATCTGGACGCCGGTGCAGGCGGTGATCCAGTGCCCGACGGCGTCGGTATCAAAGGTGCGCTGGACGATCGTGAGCTGGCCGGTGAGGGCGGCCGCGACGGAGTCGTCGGGCAGGCGGGGCCCGGCGATGGGGTCCCGCGTGCTCAGCGCCAGGTAGCCGGCAAGCGGCGGGTGCGTGCTGAGCGCCTCGGGCAGGACGTCGTCGAGGATCCCCGCGACGATGAGTGGGACGACGAGGGCGCCGTCGCCGAGGCTGAGCAGGCCCTCCGCGACCGCGGTACCGCCGCGCGGGCTGACGATGAGGTCGAAGGAGACTGGCGGGCGGGCGGTCGAGCCGAGGTCGGAGGGGAGCACGCCAGCGGGCAGGAGGCTCGCGGGCCAGGCGAGCGTGGTGGCGTCGAGCCAATAGGCGCGGGACTCGCGCGCCCCGGGGACCTCGTGCTTGACCGGTGCCTCATGGTGGGCACTGGGCGCGGTGCGCCGACGCCCCCTCGCGTCCTTCATGGGCTCACCCTCCCATGCCCAGCCCCCGCGATCCACCCCCTTCGCCGAGACCGGGCGAACAGCACGGCGAGATTCCAATCTGTGGAAAACCGCCCGGTTTCGCGGTGCTGTTCGCCCGGTCTCGGCGATCAGGTGTGGGGTGAGTTCAGGGGGTCAGGCGGCCGGTGGCGGGGTCGAGGTAGTACCAGGAGGCGCCATCCTTGAGCCATCCGGTGCGCATCGCCCCCGTGGTGCCGTCGAGGTAGTACCAGGCTCCGTTGATCCACTGCCAGCCGGCGGCCATGGCCCCGTCGGGGGCCAGGTAGTACCAGTGGCCGCCGGTGGCGATCCACCCGGTGATCATGTGACCCCAGGCGGGCTCGAGGAAGTACCAGTGCCCGCCCACGGCGGTCCAGCCGGTGGCCATGGCGCCGTCGGGGCGCAGGTAGTACCACAGGGTCCCCACCCTCACCCATCCGGTGGCCATGGCCCCGGTGGCCGGGTCGAGGTAGTACCAGGACCCAGCGTCCTTGAGCCAACCCGTGACCGCCTGGCCCGTGGCCGGGTCGACATACGTCCAGACGCTGCCGGTCCACACCCACCCCGACGCCGACGGATCAGGCGCGGGTGCCGGACTGCGGTAGTCCGCCAGCGACTGCGAGCTGAGCGTTCTGGCGATCGCCGCGCCGCCCTCGGAGAACAGGCTCACGCCCGTGGCGCCCGGGGACGGGTACACCGCCGAGGTGATGACCGCCTCGCCGTCGTTCGCGAAGACCTCCACGCTGGAGCGGTCCACGACCACCCGCAGATGGAGCAGGCCGTCGTCGCCCAGGCTCACCGGCGCGCGTGAGGCCGAGGGGAAGGAGGGGCTGAAGCCCACCTCCCCGGAGCGGGTGCGATCGACGTACAGCTGACCGGCCTGCGCGTCATAGCCGATGACCGTCTCCTCGCCGTCGCCCACGAGCACCTTGAGTCCCGAGCGCGTCGACGAGCCGGGTTCGAGCGCCACCGAGAGGTCATAGGAGGAGCCCGCCGCCGAGGCGAGATCCGCACTGCCGTCCACGCTCACATCCGACGCCGTCACCGGCTGCCCGGTCCGCAGGCTGGACAGCGCCTCGACCGGGGCGGAGACCACGCGGAGCTGCCCGCCCACGGTGCGCAGCTGGTACTCGCGCGGCAGCGTCATCGCGGTGCGCCACGTGCTCGTGGGAACGCCGTTGACATACGACCAGTTCGACATCCACCCGATCGCGTAGCGCTTCCCATCGGGAGCGCCGTTCCAGGTGACCGCCGCGTAGTTGTCGCGGCCGTGGTCGAGGATCGGCATGACATCCCGCTGGGAGAAGCCGGCCGTGCTCGACGCTGTGATGGAGTCGACGAGGATATGGCCGTACTCGGAGGTCGCGTTGTTGTCCTCGATGACGAGCGTGGCCTGCTTGCCCATCCACGGGCGCAGGTCGAGGCTCGTCCAGTCCAGGGACTCGCTCTGGCTGCCCGTGGCCGAGGCGACGACGGCGCCGTCCACCACCACGTTCACCGAGGTGTTCGACGCCACCGGGGTGGCGACGCGATCCGACATGCGCACCTCATCGAGGAGGATGTGCCCCCAGCCGCCGGTCGCCGTGTCCGTGACCACGAGGGTCGCCTGGCGGCCCTTGAGGTCCGCCACGTCCCAGCTCTGCCAGTTGAGCTCCTCGAGGTCCTTGCCCGAGGCGCTGCGCACCACGGCGCCGTCGACGACGAGATCCACCGTGGTCTGCCCGGCGCCCGAGGCCGCCGTGGCCGAGCCCCCGCCGATATGCAGGTTGATGTGGTCGGCGTCGATCGTGAAGGCGGGCGACGTCGCCGTGCCGGTGCTCGCGTCCGTTCCCTGCCCGGTGGCCGAGTCGTAGAAGGAGTTGAGCAGGCCCGCGCCGCGCTGGTTGATGAGCGCCTGCTGGGGCGGGTTGGCGCCGGTCGACGGCGCGGAGCCGAAGGCGTTGCCGGTGACCGTCCACCCCTCCCAGGTGCCGGAGTCGAAGCTCGCCAGGAGCGTGCCGCCCCCGTCGTCACCGGTGGCCGCGGCGTCATAGGGGTGCTTGCCGCCGCTGACGAGCATGTTGAGGTACGGCGCGGAGATGGTGAACGGCGCGGAGGTGGCCGACCCTGTCGCCGCGTCCGACCCCTGCCCGGTGGCCGAGTCGTAGAAGGTGTTGACCAGGCCGGCGCCCTGCTGACCGGTCAAGGGGAGCTGGCCGGGGGAGGCCCCCGTGGCCGGAGCGGCTCCGAAGGCGTTGCCGGTCACGGTCCAGCCGTCCCAGGTGCCGGAGTCGAAGCCTGCCAGGACCGTGCCCTCGGATCCGTCGTAGGAGGGCAGGGGGTCGGCGGTGAAGGTGGAGCCGTTCCAGTCGCCGACGAAGTACTTCGTCTGCCCGACCTGGCCGGCCACGGACAGGGAGAGCACCCACTTGGTGCGCGCCGGATCGCCGTCGACGGCGAGGGGGAAGAGATCAGGGCACTCCCAGACCGCGGTGGTGTCCCCGACGCCGCCGAACTCGGACGCGAAGGTCCAGTCGATGAGGTTGGGCGAGGAGTAGAAGCGCACTTTGTGCTCCGTGGCCACCACGGCGGCGAGGGTCCACCGGTTGGCGACGCTGTCCCAGAAGACCTTGGGGTCGCGGAACTCCTTGGAGCCGATATCGAGCACAGGGGCGGCGTTGTTGAGATTGGTCCAGGTCTTGCCGTGGTCCGTGGAGTAGGACAGGGCCTGCGCCTGGATGCTGGTGGCGGTATCGGCGCGGGTCCACAGGGCCACGAGGGGCGGAGCGTCCGCGGTCCCGAGCCCCGAGGTGTTGCGCTCGTCGTAGACGGCCGAGCCGGAGAAGACGCCATAGGCGTCGGTCGCTGGGATCGCGACCGCCTGCTCGGTCCAGTGGACGAGGTCAGGCGAGGTCGCGTGGCCCCATGACATGTTCCCCCACGGCAGGCCGTAAGGGTTGTGCTGGTAGAAGAGGTGGTAGGTGCCGTTCTCGTAGACGAGGCCGTTGGGGTCGTTCATCCAGTTCGCGGCGGGTGTGTAGTGGGCCTGGGGCCGCCATGCCTCGCTCTGGGTGGCGTCGGCGGCCGTGGCCGGTGAGGGGGTGGTGCCGAGCAGGACCCCGGAGAGCATCAGGGCGAGCGCGGCGGTCAGGGTGACGACGAGGGGTGGTCGTCTCATGGCATCTCCTTTGATGACAGGCCTGGGCGCCGCATGCGCCCAGGTCAGCACCATTCTGCTGGGTCGCCTGCCCTGCGTGGGGGCGATCGCGCCCCGGGGATGGGCCTGTGGCCAATCCGTGATCTAGGGAGGCTTGGGTGCCGCGCGCAGGAGCCCCCTGTCGCCCGGTTTCGCGGTGCTGTTCGCCCGGTCTCGGTGAGGGGTGGGGTCGGAAACTGAGAGGAAGGCTCGCTGTGTGACGAAGATCATAGTTAGCGATGAAGGTGATGGGCAGGGGCTGTGACCCACGCAATATCGCCGATGTGCTGGGCGTCTCATTGCTAACGTTCTCCCACTCGCGTTACTAACGCTTGTTAACGCCTGCCTGATCGGGTGTCATCTCGTCGCATTCGCGCGGAATCGCGCCTATCGTCCGCCTCACCACACCGTTCGCCGGTGGCGGAGATCCCCGCGACCGGCCCGACTGGAAGGCGGTTATCCGTGGTTTCCGTGATCATCGCTGCTCATGGGCACATGGCTGAGGGGCTGCTCGGCTCCTCCGCCATGATCGTCGGTCCCAGCGACGACGTCGTCGCCGTCACCTTCGAGCAATCGGAGGGGCCCGACGACCTCCTCGCCAAGTACGCCGCTGCCGTCGAGGCCTCAACCTCCGAGCAGCACCTCATCCTGTGCGACCTCTTCGGAGGAAGCCCCTACAACGCCGCGGCGCGCTTCGCGGCGGAGCGCCCCGACGCAGACGTCGTCTCCGGCGCCAACCTGCCGATGCTCGTCGAGGTCCTCGCCCGCCGTATGGCCGGCGCCGAGCTGCCCGAGCTCGTCGAGGTCGCGCGCACCGCCGGCAAGGCCGGCATCAAGATCCTCTCCGAGGAGTTCACCCCCACCACAACCCCCACTATCTCTGACGACGAAGGAGACGAGCTCTGATGGACATCAAGCTCCTGCGCATCGATTCCCGCCTGGTTCACGGACAGGTCGCCAACAACTGGGCAGGCTCCCTGGGCGCCGAGGCCATCCTCGCGGTCTCGGACAGCGCCGCCAACGACGAGCTGCGCAAGTCCCTGCTCCTCCAGACCGGCGGCGGCAAGGTCAAGGTCCACGTCCTGGGCGTGGAGAAGGCGGCCCGCGTCTACAAGAACCCCAAGTACGCCTCCCTCAAGGCCATCATCGTCGTCGAGACGCCGGCGGACATCGTCCGCCTCCTCGACCTCGGCATCGAGGCCAGCGAGGTCAACGTCGGCGGCATGACCTTCAAGCAGGGCACCTCCCAGGTCTCCCAGGCCGTCTACGCCTCCCCCGAGGATGTCGCCGCGTTCGCGGAGATCGACTCGCGCGGCATCCCGCAGTACATCCAGCAGGTCCCCTCCACGGGACGCTCCGACCTCATGCCCGCCCTCAAAGCGAAGGGAATGCTGTGAGGCCGGCCCCGAGCCGCCTCGCATGAGAAAGGTTCTGCCATGCATGACATCTCCACGTTCCAGATCATTCTGGTCACCATCGTCGCCTTCGTCGCGGGCATGGGGAGCGTCCTCGACGAGCGCCAGTTCCACCGGCCCCTCGTCGCCTGCACCCTGACGGGATTCGCCCTGGGGCAGCCCACCGTCGGCATCGTCGTCGGGGGCACCCTGGAGCTCATCGCTCTGGGCTGGATGAACGTCGGCGCCGCGATGGCCCCTGACGCCGCCCTGGCCTCGACTGTCTCCACCGTCATCGCGGTCGCCTCGATGGACGGCGCGGGCGGCACGAAGGCAGCCATCGACGCCGCCATCAGCGTCGCCGTGCCACTGGCCGTCGCTGGCCAAGCGCTGACCATCTTCGTGCGAACCATCGCCGTGTTCTTCGCCCACCAAGCCGACCGGTACGCCAAGCAAGCGAACTACCGCGGCATCGCGATCATGCACTTCACCGCCCTGTTCCTCCAGGGCCTGCGCGTGGCCGTGCCCACCGCGATCGTCGCCGCACTGGCCTCCGGTGACGCCGTCCACCGCGCGCTGGACGCCATCCCCGAGGTCATCACCAAGGGACTGGGGATCGCCGGTGGATTCATCGTCGTCGTCGGATACGCGATGGTCATCAACATGATGAAGGCGCGCAAGCTCATGCCCTTCTTCTTCCTGGGCTTCGTCTTCGCCACCTTCGCCACGACGATCGCCGGCAATGGATCCGTCTCCGACCCCCAGGGCGCTGGGGACATGGCGAACTGGGTCCTCAAGGTCATGCCGACGGGCGTGACGCTGGTGGGCCTGGGCATCATCGGCGCTTGCCTCGCCGTCATCTACACCCAGCTCAACCCCGAGTTCGCCAAGCCGGCTCCCTCGTCCCAGCCGGCCCCCGTGGCCGCTGGAAACGGCGCCGCCTACGCGGACGACGACCTCGACGACGAGCTCGACTGAGTGAATGGAGAACGTGATCATGACTTCCACCACGACCGCCGCCCCGGAGCGCTCGCTGACCAACAGGGACCTGCAGTCCATGTACTGGCGCTCGACGACCCTCCTGGGCTCGTTCAACTTCGAGCGCATGCAGGCCATGGGCTTCTGCCTCACCCTCATGCCCGCGATCAAGAAGGTCTACAAGGACGACAAGGCCGCGCAGGCCGCCGCCCTCGAGCGCCACTTGGAGTTCTACAACACCCAGCCCTGGGTCTCGTCCGTCGTCTTCGGCGTCACCGCCGCCATGGAGGAGCAGCGCGCCAAGGGCGAGCCCATCGGCGATGACACCATCACCAACGTCAAGATCGGCCTCATGGGACCGCTCGCCGGAGTCGGCGACCCGATCTACTGGGGAACCGCCCGTCCCGTCCTGGCGGCCCTGGGCGCCTCGCTGGCGCTCAACGGCTCCATCGTGGGACCACTGCTGTTCTTCCTGGGCATCAATGTCCTGCGCGTGGTCACGCGCTGGTACGGCCTCAAGCTCGGCTACGAGCGCGGTACCGCGATGGTTGCCGATGTCGGAGGGGGCCAGCTCAAGAAGATCACCCAGATGGCCGCCGTCATGGGTCTGTTCGTCATGGGCGCCCTGGTCTCGAAGTGGACCACGATCAACTTCCCGGCCGTGGTCAGCTCGGTCGAGGACAAGGACACCGGCATCGTCACCGACACCACGCTGCAGACGGTCCTC
>ERZ773050.2228-NODE-2228-length-10359-cov-13.727387_pt1 | contig 10359 bp, 4 predicted proteins | sample MGYA00580632_ERZ773050 | MGnify/ENA primary metagenome ERZ773050 (study PRJEB29015, sample SAMEA2738123) | human oral metagenome | biome: human oral; feature: human-associated habitat; material: saliva | place: China | collected 2166 ... | reverse complement strand
CGGTGTATACCATGATTGGCTTGCGTTATGATGTGGCCAGTGGCAGTGAGTATTATAATGCTGATGTATATTATTATGATCAAAAATTGTCTACTGAAGGTGGTCAGTTATTATATCGCAATCCAGGGATTTTGGCGTCGGCTCGTGTGGCACGTCAACAACCGAATGCGCCTAAACAAGTACCAAAACCAGTGGTGGCACAGCAAACAGCGGCACAATCGATGGCGACTCAAACAGCAGCGCCAACGGCACCGCAACCAACTATCGTTAAGGCTTTGTCGATGCCAGTTCAAACACCTGTACCTGCCAATGGTCCTGTGAAAGTAAACACTCAAATTCCAATTGTGTTACCAGTTCGTGTTCCCGCATCTTGAGGAAATCAATTGTGGCCAAGGGCAATATATTTACGATACCATTGTAAAACCTGTGCTAGATACACTCGCTTAATACAATCATTTTAGTGAAATGAATTCGAATGCGTATAACTTGTAAGCGATTTGAATGCGCTCACTGTACATATATAGATTCGAATTCATGTACGTAGGTAACATTCATCTAAATTGGGGTACTTTTCTGAAATCGGTCTGTAATAATTCACAAATACATATGTAACAACGTTAATTCCGCTGTAAATCTATACATTTATAGCGGAATTTCTTGTTTGTCTAAATACTCATTTGGGTGTATATTCCAAGTAAGCCTAGGCAGAAAGGATCAAATATGAACGTGAAACATGTGGTATGTCCCCAAAAGGTATTACAAGCGGTGACAGATCTTAGTTTAGTGCGCGTCTGCCAAGAGCGCCGTGTATCGGTGCTCAGTACGGAACGAGCCGTGTGGCCTATCGAGGAACTGACCATCGATGCGGCACAAGTCGAGCTATGCCGGCGCTATCGACCACTCATCATGAGCTATGCGAACCGCTCGAGTACGGCTATGCTAACCGATGACGTGGAATCATTTCTGTGGATTATCTTTATCGAATCCATCTATAGCTTTCACACATCAGGTAAGGTACCTTTTTCTGGTTATGTGAAAGCCGCCATTCGCTATGGGTATTTCAACTTTTACAAACAATCGACGCGGCAATGGCGCCATGAGTTAACTTTGCCCCTATGTACTGGCGACGATGTATCAGAACCCGCCATGGATCAGTTCCCCGATGATGTAGATATCGAACACGACATTATCGGAATGGTGACAGAAGACGAATTGCGCAATCGTCTGTGGGCCGCTTTCAGAAAATTGCCACGGCAGCAACAACAGCTATTGTATGCCCTCTATTGTGATGGCAAGACCTGTGTCGATATAGGCAGTGAAACATGCCAGTCTCGTCAAGCCGTACAACAGCGCCATCAAAAGGCTATCGACCAGTTACGATACTATATGATGGTAGCGGATAATAAAGAATTCGATATCCAGGATATGCAGAACATGTATAGTTATAAGTAAAATTGCTGATCTGATATAAATTTTTGATTTATATATTTACAGTTTGTAATTATAGGTATACAATTAACTCATAAGTGCTGCTAAAGCATCTTTATATAACATGTGTTATGAATCAATTTTTACAAGAGGAATTCCTTGCTATTATTACTCCTTTAACAAAAGAAGAGGTCATGATGATGCACAATACAACGTATCAAAATGTAAGTAATAACGAATCTATTTCTTGTAACCCTAATGCTGTATATGGCGATGTGGATCACCATATATGTTGCTTAATCCCTACCTATATTGACGGTGGTGATTGTACCGCCTGTTATTATGTAGATGGTCGGTGTGAAATCATCCATAAACCACTGAAAATGGTATTGCGAGAAGTAGCGCACCACGAAGGGGTGCTAGCAAACGGCATACAATCGTCGAGGCGGTCAAAGCCGATGTATACGGATCCAAGGACATTGGGGCCGAACATGACATTTGCGAGCCTAAAATCGCGGAAACCAATTGGGCGTGATGTGGTGTATGGTTTATTCAATGTAATCATTCCATTCCAATACCATATTGAGCCAGGACCCGAACCGCATACGACCTATATCATCTTAGGAGATTTTGATCCTATACTCGTATTCCATTCCCCTGACCACGTGCAACGCAAATTACGCGATGCTTTATTAGAACACCTCGATTATACGAGACGGATACTCGCTAAAATGAGTACCTGTGGCAACCCGTACGTGGTGGCCGAAATGTATGGTGCATCAAGAACGATGTCTCGCGTGTAATACTATTTTGAGAGTAATACCTATGGTGTAAACTAACAAATCGATAATCTTAATAACAAAATAGTGCATTGGGTAAAGAAACCAATAAGGGCGATGCTCGTGCTGCGGCATTAGCTGCATTACACCCCATGCAATTTGATTTAAATACTCGAGTACAAGTGATGGGCGGTTATGGTCATTACAATAATTAAATAATAAATGATAGTTAAATATTCTATAGTATGGAAATCATAAGTGAATCCGTTATAGAATAAATTTAGTATGTAAGCGGATAGTTATCCTTTGTGATGTACTATCCGCTTTTTATTTTGTTTAACAGTCTTGTAAAATTTGTATGCCATTAAGGAATAAAATTCTATAGTGAATTTTGTATTGTTAGGAGATATTACAGATTATTATTAAAAAATAAGTATAAGGAAGATCTAAAAAATCGGAATTTAATATTAAATTCATGATTTTACAAATCAAATCAAAGTAGTATAATAAAATATAAGGATAAAATGAATTTTTTGGCATATAATTTATTTTGTGTATAATTTGTGAAATGGAGATTGGTAAAATGAACAAACGGAAACGTTTATTAACACTGTTGATTAACGGTGTATTAATGTCGAGTCTTTGCATTGCCTATGCGGCACCGGATAATAACCCGGGTTCCGGTAACGGTGTGGCTATTGGTACAGGTAGTAATGCACCAAAAGTGGAAAATGTGGCTGTTGGTAAGGGTGCCGGCATCAGTTATTCTAATGGAGCAAGTAATGCTACAGGCGATATTGTTGTAGGTAATGGTGCTAATATCAATAACTATGCGAGCCAAGGCGGTAGTGTTGCCATTGGTAAAAATGCAAAAGTTGAAAATATGGCTGGTGGTGTAGAGGCTAGCTTTGCCTTAGGTCAAACAACGTATAGTGGTACTTGGTTATCTTCTGCAAGAATTCCTGCAGATCCAACAAAGGTAGTAGGCAGCGTAGCAATTGGTGACAATACATTTGCTCGTACTGGTAGTACTATGATTGGTTCCCATAACTATAAAGGTGACCTTGGTGACACAACTGTAGACTCTGCTTCTACTCGTACAGATGCATTGAACGCATATGCTACTACAGTGGGCGCTAACAGCTTTACAAACGGTGCCTTTGCTACAAACACTGGTACGTACAATATTATTTCCAGTGAATATAATGGTGGTCGTTTTTCCAACCCTGTTAAAAACTTAGCATCCACTGTGAACGGTGCTTTCAATAGTAATGAATCTAAAACGGCTAGCAGCTTCTACTCTGGTATCGGTAACAGCATCGTAGGTACAGCGAATAGAACGTTCAACTCCAATGGTTCCATCGTGATGGGTGCAGGTAATGAAATTACAAACTCCGTTACAACGATTCCTATTAATGCAACTGATGCAGGTAGTTCTGCTAAGGAATTCGCGGAAACATTGCGTACTGCAGTTAAAAACTCTAACGGTGGTGGCTCCACGATGGCCCTCGGTGGCGCTAACAAGGCTGATTACACCTTGCGCACATCTATGATCGGTATTAACAATACTGTGACAGGTGTTAAGGGTGGTGAAAGCAAAGACAACCTTGCTATGGGTGTAGGTAATACGGCTACTAAAGTTCAGCACATGACAGCTATTGGTACTAAAAACACTGTATCTGATGCAACTGACACAATTATCGTAGGCGATAACCGTACTGTAACAGGTGCTAACAATACTGTTACAATTGGTTCTAGCGATGCTGGTACTACAACAACTGTGAACGATGCAGTAGCTATCGGCCACAACACAGAGGTAACTGCTGAAGGAGGCGTAGCTCTTGGTAGTGGTTCTAAAGCAACAGTGGCAGCTGGCGGTATTGGCTATGATGTTAAAACAGGTGCTGCTTCCACAGAAACAGGTGCTGCATGGAAAGCGACAAGCTCTGCCGTATCCGTTGGCGACGTAGCGAATAATGTAACACGTCAAATTACATCTGTAGCAGCTGGTACAGATGACACTGATGCAGTAAACGTAGCACAACTAAAAAAAGCAGAAGAAAAAATCAACGATGTTGAAGTAGAAGCTAAAAAACATACCACTGTTGTAGCAGGGGGTAACACAACTGTAACAGCAGGTACAAATGCAAACGGCGGCGCTGAATACAAAGTAGCTGTAAATAAAGACTTAGTAGAGATGAACTCTGTTAACTTTGGTAAAGCAACTGACGACGTTCGTGCTCGTATCGATAAAGACAGCGCTCGTTTCTTCAACGGTAGCGAAAACATCGGTATTACACCTAACGGCATTCAAATTGAAAATACAGATACTTTAGAACAAGCGAACTTCACTAAATACGGTATGTACGCAAGTGAAGGGGACAAAACAGTTTACTACACTACAAACGGTATCAGTGCTGGTGATCAAATCATCAAGAATGTGAAAGCTGGCGTAGCAGATACTGATGCGGTTAACGTTTCCCAACTTAAAAAGGTGAAAGACGAAATCACTGCTGCTACAGGTACTACTACAGTAACAGCAGGTGACCACATTACGGTAACACCAACAATCAATGGTAATAGCCGTGATTACAAAGTATCTTTGTCTGAAGATATTACGAACCAAATCAACAATAATACTACGAATATCGACAAAAATAAGACAGAGATCAATAAAAACCGCGACGATATCAACAAAAATAAAGATGACATCAAGAAAAATCGCGACGATATCAACAAAAACCGCGATGATATCAACAAAAATAGAAACGATATCAACAAAAATGCAGGTAATATTGCAAACAATACTACAAACATCGCTAAGAATACAGAAGACATCAAAAATATTAAAGGCGATGTAACAGATATTCAAAACAATATTACAAACATCAATAACAATATGAACTCCTTCAAAGGCGACCTTTCCAAGATGGATAAACGTATCGATAAATCTGTAGCAGGTGCTGCAGCGTTGGCAGCTTTACATCCACTTGATTTCGATCCAGATGCTAAATGGGACTTTGCTGCAGGTTATGGTCACTACCGCAGTGGTGATGCGGCAGCTATTGGTGCTTTCTACCGTCCTAACGAAGATGTACAACTTAGCATTGGTTCCACAGTAGGCAGCGATGAAACAGTATTCAATGCTGGCTTGTCTGTGAAAGTAGGGGCTCATAACAATGTATCTCGTTCTCGTGTAGCTATTGGCAAAGAAGTATTGGCTCTTAAGAAAACTGTAGCTGAACAAAATGCACAAATCCAAAAATTGACTGCATTATTGAACGGCGTAGCTGGTACTAAGATGAAAGCTGACCACACTACATTGTTCCCAGACGTGGCTGCAAACCACTGGGCATATGAAGCGGTAAGTGATTTATCTCGCCGTGGTCTCGTTGAAGGTTATCCAGATGGCACATTTGGTGGTGACCGTATGCTAACTCGTTATGAATTCGCACAAATCGTATACCGTGCAATCCAAGACGGCGTAACAGTAGATGATCGCCTCGTTACTGAATTCAGCCCAGAAATGGCATTGTTCCGCGTGGACACAGTAGCGAAAAATGCTAAAGGTGAACCAACAATTGAACGCGTTCGTGTAAACAAAAAATAGAATAGGTTATTACATAACGATTGGCTACTACGCAGATTACCTCACTTCTAAATATAATTAAGTAGTAGCCAAATCCAAAAAGCGTAACTGATATAGACGGCACTCTATACCAGTTACGCTTTCTTTTTGTGTGTGATTAAGTATGGAATTAATTTTTACATTAAGCTTGGTGTCTAAAATAGCCTAGCTCTACTAAATGTTTAATAGACTCATCGAGGTATTGTTCGCTTGGAACAATGAAGCTTTCACCATCTGGTTTCGTACGAGTGATGGTTAGCGTTTCATCTAGGATTTTAATTAACTCAGCACGAGTCGTTGGCTGCGCCATTTGTCTCATAACGTACAATAAACCTTCATCTACAGTAGGATCCTGTTGGTTAAACATATTACCTAAGGACATATATTGTTTACCATTGCCTTCGATGAGGGTAGCTACATATCTAATGAATCGTTCTGGGATATAGCTCACATTTTCTACAAATGGTAATTTTTCATATTTCTCACTATACGCACGGAGATGGCCCAAAATGGTTAACAAAAATAGCTGTACGTATAATGTATCCTTATTGTATTCCTCATTAGGGTGATGCTCTGCCATGTAGTCTACAATATCTTGCACATTAAATTGTTGGAAGGTGCGCATAAATTGTTTGAGCGTAATGCGTAGCGTATCGGTCCAATCGGAAGGCATGCCTAAGGAATCTTCAAAAGGTGCTGCAAAGTACAACGTGTCTAGAATGTCTTTTTGAACCGTTTCGTCTCTCACAATTTTGTCTCTATTGCATGGTTTTGTTAGTAAAGCCATGCGAAACTGTGTATCATAGACAAAGTCGTAATATTGTTCTTTATCCTTATGATTACCGTTGGCAAGGGCTTTAATATTATCTACTACCTTATCATTGAGCCAGGTGATAAAGGATTTTTCGAGGCTTTCATCACCTATATATACGCAGCCCTGCTGTTCTGCACGTTCAATAAACTCAGACACATACACAGGATCGTTAAAGGTTTCTAAATATTCATGGCCTACATAATAATCATTGGATTCTAAGATGCGATTGATATTGTCGATTTTGTAACCCGATCGCTCTTGGGAACGTTGATCCATGTTCATTGTTTCGCCAATGAGTTTTAACACATTTTTAGTGTATGCAGTACGTTCTTGTAGTGATTGAGACTTTAATTGCTTTTCAGCGTAGAGCATAATATCTCGCATTTGCTCTAATCGTTTCCAACCAGGATACGTGTTGTAGGACACATAAGCAATGCCGCGGTCAGATAGATTGCGATTACAAATGCTGAGGATTTTATCCTTAACGATGTCAGGCACCCAAGACCAGATGCCGTGAACAATAATGTAATCGAAGGTGCCAAAGTCATCATCGATGTCCATAATATCCTTTTCTAACAAGGTCACATTGGTGAGCCCCATGGATTCGATTAATTCGTTACCGTGTTTAATTTGTACAGATGACAGGTCGATGCCTGTGAAAGTTGCCTCTGGATAGTACAGTGCTTGTGGAACGATATTGCCGCCACAAGAGGAGCCTAGCTCAAGTACACGAGCCCCCTTAATTGGGGCTGGATCAAGACCGTAGATGCGGGCCGTTGCAATTAATGAATTAATAGAACAACTAGCAAAGGATTTAGATACATACAGGAAATCATCATAAGAGTCCTTTAATGCCTCAATGCCCGCTTGGTCGGTAGACGTTTGATGCGGTGGAGGACTAATGGATTGGCCTTCACTACCATTGCCTTTTAGTATATCTTCTGTAGTTTCTTTATATATATCTTTATGTACTTCTTTCGGTTGTGTGTCCATGGTAACCCCTCATTGTTAATATATGGTCAAATTTTACCTCATTATGATTAAGTATATCATAATTTCTATTATATATAGGAGCATGAGCTCATAATTTTTTCATTTGCGAAGATATATATGAAATCTTTATGAAATGGTTATCAAAGTATTGAGTGAATTTCATATATAGATTTTTTGGGGGATCAAAATTTATAGATAATATATAAATAGAGTTTGGAATCGAGAAAAATCAATCTTTATAAATCGATTAAACCTTTATTTATAAGTCTAAGTAATGTGGTTATCGAAAATAATGAAACTAGATAGAATAAAATAGATTAGATTTTATAAAATACGTATAAATCGACAAAAAAATGAGTAAAAAAACGGCCATATATTAAATTTTGTTTAACAAAATAAAGGTTCTAACAATAAACTATGGTGATTATGATAAAAAGATGAAGCAAACTATTTACAAGATTTTCGATATATGATATTCTGTTCATGACACAAAATGAAAAGAATATGAAAGACACTCAGAAAGCCATTAAGTATGGGATGTTTGGACTTTCAGTCTTTTGTATTTATTGATTATTAATTATAAGGATTGTAATTGTGTCTAGTTAAGAAAGGGGTTCATAGTAATATGAATAAAATCTTTAAAGTTGTTTGGAGCAAAACTAAAGAGTGCTACGTAGTAGTTTCCGAAGTTGCAAAAAACAATGGTGGTAAGAAAAAAGTGTTAGCTAGCGTATTAGCTGGTTTGGCTATGTTAGGCGCTGGCGCAATGGGTACACCTGTACAAGCAGGTGCTGATTATGGGAATAGTTCTGTCAATCTTCAACCAAACAATATTCCTGCAGGGTATCAAGGCAATAGTGTAGGTAAAAACTCAGTTGCTGTTGGTTATCAAAATACAACTAATAATCAAGATGGTACTATTGCAATCGGTGCAGCTAATACTGCAACAGAAAATTCTGCAATGGCTCTAGGTAATGGTAACCAAGCAACTGGTGGTGCAGCAGTGGCTATGGGTGCTTATAACCAAGCAAAAGGACGTGCTTCTGTAGCTATTGGTAATGTATCTATGGCAACTGCTGAAGACTCTATTGCGATTGGCAATCGTGCAAACGCTACTAAATCTAACCAAGATAGAGGTAGTGGTCAATTCTCTATTGCTATGGGTCGTGAAAGTTGGGCAAAGGGCGATAATAACATTAGTATCGGTCATGAGGCTGAAACAAATTCCACTGGTGACAGCATTGCCATGGGTCGTAACTCTAAAGCGAACCAAGCTAATGCGGTTGCTGTTGGTCCACAAGCTGAAGCAAACGGTTGGGGTGGCATTGCCGTAGGTCGTGAAGCTGCTGTAAGTGCTAATTTTGCGACTGCTATGGGCTATAAATCTAATGCAAAAGGTAGTGCCTCTATTGCTATCGGTAAAGAAAATAATTCCAATCTTGGTGATACTATTACAATGGGTCATAAAAATACGGCTAATACAATGGGTGGTATCGCAATTGGTAAAAATAATATTTCTGACTCCTCTATTGGAGACTCTACATCTGCCACTAAAGAAAACTCTCAAATTGCTATTGGTCTTGATAATAAAGCAACAAGTGTAGATACTGTTGCAATTGGTCGTGAAGCTGAGTCTACTAAGAGTGGCGCAGTGGCTATGGGTGCTCGTGTTAAAGCAAAAGGTGACTATGCAGTAGCTCTTGGTTCTGCCTCTCAAGGTAAAACTGTAGAAGCAGCTGATTATGCGGTAGCTGTTGGTGCTATGTCTAAAGCAACTGGCGATCGCTCTGTAGCAGTTGGCGGTGGTGCTGAGGCAAGTGCATCTCGTTCCGTAGCGCATGGTTATAAAGCTAATGCATCTGTTGCAGATGGTGTTGCTCTTGGTTCTAACTCTAAAGCAACTGTAGATGCAGGTGTTAAAGGTCACAACCCTGCTGAAGATCGTGATAATAAATACGGTGGTTTAGCTGGTAACGTACAAACTTCTACATTGGCAGCTGTTTCTGTAGGTGACGGAAAAAATGCAACTCGTCAAATCACTGGCCTTGCAGCAGGTAAAGAAGATAGTGATGCTGTTAACGTAGCTCAATTAAGAAGCGTTAACTTGAAATATGCTGGTGACACTGGTAAAGGCGATGTATTGTTGGACAATGGTACATTAACTGTTAAAGGTGAAGGTCTTCTTTCCACAGAAGCTGATGCTACTGGCATTAAATTGAAACTTAAAGAAGGCGCTACAATCACTGATAACAACGGTAAAGTTGTACCTCCAACTACAAATGGTGTAGCAACTACTGACAATGTAGCACAAGCTATTAACCGTTCTGGTTGGAAAGTAACTTCCGTTAACAATGGTGGTACTACAAATGGTTCTAGCTCTGAAAAAGTAAGCCCTGGCGACACAGTTACTTTCAGCGCTGGTAAAAACATTGTATTAGACCAAGCTGGTAAACAATTCACATATTCTTTGAATAAAGACGTTGATTTGACTAAAGATGGTTCTTTAACAATTGGCGACACTGTAATCAACAATGGTGGCATGACTATCACTGGTGGTCCATCTGTTACTAAAACTGGTATCAACGCTGGTAACAAAAAAATCACTAACGTAGCTCCTGGTACTGATGATACTGACGCAGTTAACGTAAAACAATTAAAAGCTGCTAAGACAGAAGTTAAAGCTGGTGCAGGCGTAACTGTAGCTAAATCTCAAGGTG
>ERZ773050.2221-NODE-2221-length-10382-cov-8.859204_pt1 | contig 10382 bp, 6 predicted proteins | sample MGYA00580632_ERZ773050 | MGnify/ENA primary metagenome ERZ773050 (study PRJEB29015, sample SAMEA2738123) | human oral metagenome | biome: human oral; feature: human-associated habitat; material: saliva | place: China | collected 2166 ... | reverse complement strand
AGAGCATGACCAGGGGCATGCTCACCGAGCTGACGTCCTCCTGGCGGCTCACGAGAGAGGCAGCGGCCCCGAAGGCGACCGCGAAGATCGCGTAGCCCACGATCATCCACACGATCATCGCGACGAGCACACCGTCCAGGTTGAGACTGATGTCCGGCATGACTCCCGTGGCCTTCGCGGCGACGACCCCGGCCACGGCGACGGCCCCCGTGGTCAGGACCGAGGCAATACCGATCCCCAGGATCTTGCCGGCCAGCAGCGAGCTGGGCCGCACGCAGGCCAGAAGGATCTCCACGATCCGGCTCGACTTCTCCTCCACCACCCCCTGGGCGATGAACTGGCCACCGCCCATGATGGCGAACAGCAGCAGGACGTCAATCGTCATGAGGATCGCGTAACGCGAGCCGAACTCTGCCGAATCGCGCTGAGGAGCATGGAGCGCCGTGACCTGCGGCTTGGCGGTACTGAGCTGAGAGGCCACCTGGGCGGGGTCGCCTCCCAAGGACGCGATCTGCTGGCCCAGAGCCGCCTGCTGAAGGTAGGCCGTGACCCCCGAGACGACCGCGTCGTCGGCCGACTTCTCCACCGTGATGGTGGGGGTCGAGCCGGAGACGTCCAGGACCATGTCCACGTGCGGCGTGCCCTCGGGGGCGTCGTCGGCCAGGACGTCCTTGGCCTGGTGAGCCGAGACGTCAACGAGCTTGATCGTCTCCCCGTTGGAGGCGGCAACCTTGTCCAGCCCGGTGGCCTGGGTGAGAGTCACGCCCTTGAGCCCGACCCGATAGGCCTGGTCCTGGCCGGCGGTGTAGAGCTTGACGCCGACGATGCCGCCGACGGCGGCGATGAGCAGCACCAGGGTCAGGATGATGGTCGACTTCTTCAGCAGGTGCGCCCGCAGCTCCCGGCCGGTGACCAGGGCGATCTCCTGACGGCGAGTGATGGGGGTGGTCCGGTCGCTCATCAGCGTGCCTCCTTCGTCTCGTTGGCGTCTGCGGTTCCCTCGTGGGAGCTGGTGGTCAGAACCTCTCGGAAGATCTCGGTGAGCCGGTGGCGCACCGGGCCGAGCTCGCGCACCGTCCCCAGGCGCTGGGCAGTGCTCAGCAGCGCCTGCTCATCGGCTCCCGCCGCGGTGATGACCAGGCGGCCGGCATCATCGAGCTCGACCGCTGGGGCGGGCAGGTTCAGGGAGGCCGCCTGCACCGGTGGACTCCCCGCGGTCTGCTCGACGACGACCCGCCATCGGGGCGTCTCGGTGGCCTGCAGCTCGGGAATCGTGCCGTCAGCCACGAGCCGGCCTGAGCGGATGATGACCACTCGGTCGCACAGGCGCTCGACGACGTCGAGCTGGTGGGAGGAGAAGAGGGTGGGCACGCCTGCGGCCGCCCGCTCCAGGAGGACCTGGCTCATGACGTCCACGGCCACCGGGTCCAGGCCGGAGAAGGGCTCATCAAGAATGAGCAGCTCGGGGTCGCTCACCAGTGCGGCGGCCAGCTGGACGCGCTGCTGGTTGCCCAGCGACAGGCTCTGCACCTCGTCGCCGCGGCGCCCCTCCAGGCCCAGACGCTCGGTCCACCGGTCTGCAGCCGCCTTGGCGGCGGAGGCGGACAGTCCGTGGAGGCGGGCCAGGTAGATGAGCTGCTCGGCCACCTTCATCCGGGGGTAGAGGCCGCGCTCCTCAGGCATGTAGCCGATAGTGCGTCGGATGGCGGCGTCCACCGGGGCGCCCATCCAGGTCACGGCGCCGGAGTCGGCGGCGAGCACCCCCATGACGATGCGCATCGTGGTGGACTTGCCCGCCCCGTTCGAACCGACGAAGCCGACGATCTCGCCGCGGTCCAGGGACAGGGAGAGATCATCCAGGGCCTGAAGGCTCCCGAAGCGTTTGGACAGGCCGGACAGTTCAAGCATCGTGGCTCCTTCGGGTTCGGGAACGAGGCGGGATGGCGGGGAGGGCGTGCGCGCCGCGTGCCCGACTCCCTTGATATGGAAAGTGTGCTTGTCTCACGTGGTTGTGTCAAGTCTCTTTGTCGTTTGAGTCCCCGTGAGAACCGTTGGCGCTGTTAGGGTGGCGCCCGTGCACCTCAAGACGTTGACGATCAAGGGATTCAAGTCCTTCGCCTCGTCAACCACCCTCCGCCTGGAGCCCGGCATCACCGCGGTGGTCGGCCCCAACGGCTCCGGCAAGTCCAATGTCGTCGACGCCCTGACCTGGGTCATGGGGGAGCAGGGCGCCAAGAACCTGCGCGGCGGCTCCATGGCCGACGTCATCTTCGCCGGCGCCGGCTCCCGCCCGGCCCTCGGGCGCGCCGAGGTCTCACTGACCATTGACAACACCGACGGCGCCCTGCCGATCGACTACACCGAGGTCACCATCTCGCGCACCCTGTTCCGTGGCGGCGGGTCGGAGTACCGCATCAACGGCAGCCCCTGCCGCCTCCTCGACGTCCAGGAGCTCCTCAGTGACACGGGCCTGGGGCGCCAGATGCACGTCATCGTCGGGCAGGGGCAGCTCGACGCGGTCCTGAGCGCCACGCCGGAGGACCGCCGCGGCTTCATCGAGGAGGCCGCCGGCGTCCTCAAGCACCGCAAGCGCAAGGAGCGCGCCCTTCGCAAGCTCGAGTCCATGGCCGCCGACCTCGCCCGCGTCGCCGACCTCACCCAGGAGCTGCGCCGTCAGCTCGGCCCCCTGGCCCGGCAGGCCGCCATCGCCCGGCGCGCCCGGAGCATCCAGGTCGAGGTCCGTGACGCCACCGCCCGGCTCCTGGCCGACGACGTCGTCCAGGCCCAGTCCCTCCTGGAGGCCGGTGACGAGGACAAGGAGGCCCTGGCCCGGCGCCGCAGCGCCGTCGAGGAGGCCGAGCGCGTCGCCAGGGCGCGCCTGAGCGAGCTGGCCGCCATCGAGACCACCTCCGCCCAGCGCCTCGCCCGCGCCGGCGGTATCTGGGAGGAGCTCACGGCCGCGGCCCAGTCCCTCGGGGCGCTCGCGGACGTGGCCGGCGAGCGGATCCGGCTCCTGGCCTCCGCCCCGGCCCCGAGTCACGGCACCGATCCTGAGGAGCTCGAGCGACGGGCCGAGGCCGCGGCCCGTGAGGAGGCCGAGCTTGCCGACACCCTCGAGGCCGCCCGCACCGCGCTCAGTGACGCCACCCGGGTGCGTACGGACGCGGAGACTGCCGAGAAGGCAGCCGACCAGGAGCTCTCAGCGGCTCAGCGTCGCGTCTCAGACAGACGTGAGACCATCGCCCGGGCCGGTGGGCGCGTCGCCTCGGCCCGTAGTCGCCACGAGGCCAGCCTGGCCGCCCTCGAGCAGGCGCGCAGCGCGCTGCGTGCCGCTGAGGCCCGCGAGGACAGTGCCCGGGCTGCCCTGGCCGAGGCTGGGGGAGAAGTGGAACCGGTAGAGGTGGCCGCCGGTGGTGCGCAGGACGCCGTCGTTCCAGCGCAGGTACCTGCCGAGGCCGGCGCGGCTGCCGACGCGGCGGTGCGGGCCGCCGCCGTGCACGACGAGGCCGCACGCCACCTGGCCCAGGCCCGTGAAGCCGTCGCGGCCGCGACCGACGCCCGCCGGGAGGCGGCCTCCGACCGGGCCACCTGGACTGCCAGACGCGACACCCTGGCCATGTCCCTGCGTGGCCAGGACGGCACGGCCGCGCTGCTGCAGGCCGGTATCGACGGTCTCCTCGGACCGCTTGCAGAGCACCTCAGTGTCGAGCGCGGCTGGGAGAACGCCGTCGCCGCCCTCCTGGGAGCGCTCGCCGAGGCCGGCCTGGCCGCAGATGCCGAGGCGGCCCTGGCCGGGCTGGACCATGCTCGAAGCCAGGACCTCGGGGCGGTGCGACTGGTGCTGGCTGATGACCCCTCACTGGGGGCCGCCGACACCGATGATGAGGCGGAGCCGGCTCCCGTTGACGGGGCCCTGGCGGCTCGCGGCCTCGTCGGTACCGCGCAGCCGGGGCGTCTTGAGCAGGTCCTGGACCGGCTGCTCAAGGATTCCTGGGTGGTGGAGGATCTCGAGGCCGCCAGGGCCCTGCGCGCAGAGCTGCCCGACGCCGTCGTGGCCACCCGCGGCGGTGACGTCCTGGCGCCTGGCTGGGTCGCCGGGGCCGGCCGGGGGGCCTCCTCGGTCCTCGAGCTCACCGCGGCCCACGAGGAGGCCGACGCCGAGGCCGCTGCCGCCGCACAGGCCGAGACTGAGGCCGACGCGGCTCTGGAGGAGGCCCGTCGCCAGGAGGACGCTGCTCGCCAGGCGCTCAGCGAGGCGCTGTCCGCCCTGCGTCAGGCCGACGCCGAGGCTGCCCGGGCCGCCGAGGCGATGGCCCGCCTGACCTCCGCCGCCCACGCCGCCGCCGAGGAGACCGGGCGTGCTCGCCGGGTGCTGGAGCGCGCCGAGGCCGAGTCGGTCCAGCGCACCGCCGAGCTGGCGGCCGCCACTGCCGCACTGGCCGAGGTGGAGGGCGGGGGTGCAACCGCAGAGGCTGCCGAGGGCGCCGACGGTACGGGCGTCTCGGGGAAGAGTGGTGCCGACAGCCTCGAGCGCGCCCTGGAAGCTGCCCGACAGGAGCGCGAGGCCGCTGCGGATGCTGCGCGCCAGGCCCGTGCCGCCGAGACCGATGCCAGGCTCGCCCTGCGCACGGCAGAGGAGCGCGAGCGCTCCAGCCGCGGGCGCGCCGACTCGCTGCGGGCGGCCGCACGGCGTGAACGCGACCAGCGCGCTGCTGCCGAGCGGGCCCAGCAGCGCCGCAGCGCCCAACTGGCGGTCGCCACCCACGTTCGGGACCAGGCGCGCGCGGCCGCCGAGGTGGCGCGCACTAGTGTGCAGCAGGCGGCCGATGAGCGCGCGGCCATCGAGACCGAGCGCTCCCAGGCCCTGGCCGCCACCAACGAGGTTCGCGAGGAGATCGACCAGCTGACCAAGGAGCTGGGCAGTCTCACCGATGCCGCCCACCGCGAGGAGGTGGCCCGGGCCGAGCAGCGCATGCGACTGGAGGCTCTGGCGGAGCGCGCCATGAGCGAGCTCGGCCTGGAGCTGGACCCCCTCGTGGAGGAGTACGGACCGCACATGCTCGTCCCCGAGCTCAACGAGGAGGCTGATGCCGCCTCCGACCCCGGCTCCGCCGCGGAGCAGGACGCCGCTCAGGCGTCGGCCGGCGGCTCAGGCCATCTGGGCCGCCCCTACGTGCGTTCCGAGCAGGAGAAGCGCTTGGCCAAGGCCTCGCGCGACCTCGCCCGGCTCGGCAAGGTCAACCCGCTGGCCCTGGAGGAGCACGCGGCTCTGGAGCAGCGTCACCAGTTCCTGGCCGAGCAGCTGGCCGACCTCAAGCGCTCGCGGGACGACCTGCTCAGCATCGTCGAGGAGATCGACGCGCGGGTTCAGGAAGTCTTCGCCCAGGCCTACGAGGACACCGCCCGTCAGTTCGCCTCCGTCTTCGATCGGCTCTTCCCCGGCGGGGAGGGGCGGCTGGTGCTCACGGATCCCGATGACATGCTCACCACCGGCATCGAGATCGAGGCGCGCCCCGCCGGCAAGAAGGTCAAGCGACTCTCCCTGCTCTCAGGAGGGGAGCGCTCGCTGGCCGCCGTGGCACTCCTGGTGGCGATCTTCAAGGCACGGCCCTCGCCCTTCTATGTCATGGACGAGGTCGAGGCGGCCCTGGACGACACGAACCTGGGGCGGTTGCTGGAGATTTTCACCGAGCTGCGGCGCTCCAGCCAGCTCATCATCATCACCCACCAGAAACGGACCATGGAGGTGGCCGACGCCCTCTACGGCATCACGATGCGCGACGGGGTCACCAAGGCCGTCTCGCAGAGGCTGGCCCAGCCCGACCGCGGTACGGCTGTGACTCCTGATGTCTGAGTGAAACGTGATGGGAATGTGATAGACTGCTGGCAGCATGACGCTCGTTTTCAGATATGAGCCATTGTTGTGTCAGGAAGTTGTCAGGTTTTGTTGTTGATTGGACGACAAGTGCGTGCAAAGTCTGGTCAGATCGTAATTCGCAAGGCAGAATCCTAACTATGGGTGTCATGATTCTTCCCCTCGTTGTCGTGCTGGTTGCCGGCCTGCTTGTGCTCGGCATGGTTTGTGCTGAGCGCTTCCCGGTGCGCTCTTGGCCCTCACGCATTCGCAGCGTGGTCCGCAACTCCCAGGAGGTGCGCCTGGCGGAGCAGGACGTCGAGGTCGAGGTCGTGCCCCAGGAGGTCAGCCTGTCCGACCTCATGACGCGTGAGGGGCCGGCGGCCTACGCCGGCACCGAGGGCTTCGGAGGGCTGGTCGGCGTCGTCGGAAAGGCGATGGACGCTGCCGAGAGGACCCGTGGCTCCGCCGGCGCCCGGCGTCGCGCTCAGGCGCACGAGCCGGCAACCGGTGGTCTGTCGCAGTCTCAGAGTTGAGTAGCGGCGGCCTTCTCGTGAAATACTGCGGTCAACGTTTTTTCACGACTATGTGATGCCGCGATGACGCTACTTCTCGATGAAATCCTGGCCGTGGGAGATCGCCGCTCCGATACCCTCTCGCACTTTCTCTCACTGTCCTAGAGCCGCCTTGGTCTCAGGGCGATACGGCTCAATGGGCATTGCCGCTACGACGGCGGCCCGTCCTGCAGCACGTCAACAGGCGTGCTGCAGTTTTCTTCATGCCACAGCTGCGTCGCACGCCATGGCCGTCGTGCCGTCCGTGGGTGAGAGGCGACCCGGGCAGGCCGACCCCGCCACAGGGAGCCCATGATCGGGCATGATGGGCCCATGGAACCGATCCTCATCGTTCTCGGCATCATCCTGGTCATCGTCATCGGAGGAGGGCTGTGGCTCTACGCCGGCAGACGGCGGGGCCAGGTCTCCGACGAGATCAGCGCCCACCAGCCGATGTCCGTGGAGGACCTTCTGCCCTCGGAGGGCGAGGACACCGATGAGGATGCGGAAGGGGCGGGCGCCGCCAAGCCGGCTGCGACGCTGGAGTCCCCCGAGTCCATCCCGGGACGCATGCAGCGCCTGCGCGCCCGCCTGGCCGGTGCCGGCGGCTTCGGCAAGGCGGTCCTGTCCGTCCTGTCCCGAGGAGACCTCACCGAGGAGGACTGGGAGGAGATCGAGGACACCCTGCTCACCTCCGACCTCGGCATCGAGGTGACCACCTCCCTCATGGACGAGCTGCGCACCCAGGCCAAGGTCCTGGGAACCTCCGACCCCGAGGCGGTCCGCACTGTCCTGCGCGCCGAGCTGCTCAAGCTCGTCGACCCCTCCCTGGACCGCTCCCTCAACCTGGAGCGCCCCACCCCGGCCGAAGGGGCCCAGGGCAAGCCCGCGGCGGCCATCCTCATGGTGGGGGTCAACGGCACCGGCAAGACCACCACCTGCGGCAAGCTCGCCCGCGTCCTGGTGGCTCAGGACAAGACCGTCGTCCTGGGAGCGGCCGACACCTTCCGCGCCGCGGCGGCCGAGCAGCTGAGCACCTGGGGCGAGCGCGTGGGCGTTGACGTCGTGCGCTCCGAGAAGGAGGGCGCCGACCCCGCCTCAGTCGCCTACGACGCAGCCCGTGAGGCCGCCGCCCAGGAGGCGGACGTCGTCGTCGTCGACACCGCCGGGCGCCTGCAGAACAAGGCCGGCCTCATGGATGAGCTGGGCAAGATCAAGCGCGTCATGGAGAAGATCGCCCCGGTCGGCGAGATCCTCCTGGTGCTGGACGCCACCACCGGCCAGAACGGCATGCGTCAGGCCCAGGTCTTCTCCGAGGCCGTGGGCGTCACCGGCATCGTGCTCACCAAGCTCGACGGCACCGCCAAGGGCGGCATCGTCGTCACCGTCCAGCGCGAGCTCGGCGTGCCCGTCAAGCTCGTCGGCCTGGGCGAGGGCGCCGACGACCTCGCCCCCTTCGACCCCGAGGGCTTCGTCGACGCCCTCCTGGCCTGAGGGCGGGCGCCGGCAGGCGCCTCCTCAGTCCCGCGCCCGCAGGGTCTCCACCGCTGAGCGGCCCAGCAGCGCTGATGAGGCGACGACGGCGAGAGCGATGACCAGCAGCGTCGTCCCTCCCAGCGCGCCGAGCTCCAACCACGGGCCACCCCGCGCCACTCGGAGCGCCGGCACGGTCCCATCCCAGGCGATGTAGCCGACGACCTGGACCGCGACGGCAGTGATGGCGCCGAGCAGCGTCGTCGTCACCGCGTGGATCACCCCCTCCAGCACCTGGGCCGCGCGGACCTGCCGGTTCCGGGAGCCCGCCGCCACGAGCAGCGCGGCATCGCGGCGGCGCCTGGACGCGCCCATCGCGATCACCGCCACTCCGCCCGCCCAGGCCACGATGAGTGCCGGGCCGAACATGGAGAACAGGCCCGTGGGCGTGACGCCGCTGGCCCCGAAGATCCTCATCGGGTAGAACATGCCGACCAGGCCACTCGCCACCGTGAACGGGATGACAGTCGCCGCCGAGCGGCCCGCTTGGTGCGCAGCCGCGCGCCGCGCAAGGAACCAGGCAGGGGAGCGGGCCGGGACGAGCGCCGTCCATGCGCGCTCGATGACCGGCACGAGCCACGGGGCCGCCAGGAGCACCGCCCCCAGCGCCGCGAAGGCGCCGCTGACGACCGTGCCGATGGCCTTCTCGGTGCCCGGCTCCGCGCCAGCCGCGGCCACGGCGGCGGCCACCAGCCCTACCAGGCACCCCAGCACGCAGATCCCCCTGAGGACCGCGCGTCCCAGGCGCCAGCGCCGCTCGCGCCGCTCATCGAGCCCCCGAAGAAGGCTCACCACCTGCGCCCCCACCGAGCGGCGGGTGGCGCCCAGGCCCCCGAGGACACTCACCGCGACCGCGAGTCCCACGAGCACGGGCAGATCGGAGGCACTCGGCGCCAGACCGGCGTCGGGCAGGACCATGCGCTGCTCCACGAGCATCGGGCGCAGGAGGCGCGCCAGGGGGTAGGCGCCCAGCTGCCCCACCAGCGCGCCAAGCGCGCCGACCACCGCCAGCTGCCCGAGCAGGATCGCTCGCAGGGCTCGCGGCCTCATCCCCAGGGCCCGCCACAGCCCATGAGCCCGCTCGCGCTGGCGCACCACGAGCGAGGCCACGATGACGAGGATGGTGATGGCGGACAGGGACACGGCCGTGAGCGTCCAGCCCTGGAAGACCCTCGCGCCCTCGACCATGCTCTCGTCACCCGCGGCATGCGCGGCCGCCAGCGCCCCACGCGTGATCATCATCTGGGCGCCCGAGCAGGCGCCCGCCACGGCGACGATGACGAGCGCCCAGACCCACTGGCCCGCGCTGCGGCGCAGATCGCTCCATGCCAGTCGCAGCATCAGGCGGCCCTCCCCTCACCGGCCCCAGCGTCCCGGGCGCGCAGGAGCGCCTGCGAGACCGCCGCCGCATTGCCCCCGGGAACCATCTCGACGACGTGCCCGCCGTCCATGACGACGACCCGTTGGGCACGTGCGGCCGCGGCGGGATCGTGCGTGACCATGAGGACGCAGGCGCCCTCGGCGGCGATCTGGGCGAACCAGTCCAGGACGACCCGCGCCGAGACGACGTCGAGCGCGGCCGTCGGCTCATCGGCCAGGATTAGCTGCGGGTTGCCGATGAAGGCGCGCGCGATGGCGGCGCGCTGCTTCTGCCCGCCCGACATCTGGCGCGGGTACTTGCGATACGAATCCTCGATGCCCAGGTCCGCCATCAGGGAACGAACCTCCGCGTGGCGCTTGTGCCTATCCTTCTGGCCCTTGAGCTTGGCAACCAGTTCAAGTTGGTCGCCGATCCTCATGTAAGGCAGCAGCTGGTGATCCTGGAAGATGAAGCCGAGGAGCTCCAGACGCTTGCGCGTCCACTGCCTCTGGCTCAGCTTGGTCAGATCCTGGCCGGCGATGCTGATGTTTCCCTCGTCAGCGGAGAGCAGCAGGCCCGTGATGGACAGGAGCGTCGACTTTCCGGAACCGGAAGGCCCCAGGATCGCGACGAACTCACCGGCGTCAACGCTCAGGCTGAGGCCGCTGAGCACGCGGTGTGTCTGGTCGCCGTCGGCGTAGGACTTTCCGATCGAATCCAGTTCGATGATTGCCACTTTATTCTCCGTTTCCGCCGATGACTTCGATCGGATCCACCTTCTTGATCTTCAGCAGCGACAGCGCGCCGCACAGGATCGACGTCACGACGAAACTCACCGCGACTGTCACGGTGTCCGAGAGCGTCATGATGGACGGGACGGTACTTGGCAAGAAGGGGGCAACAAGAGCCGCCAGGCCCAGCCCGATCGTCATGCCGATCAAAGAAATGATCGTCAGCTGGGAGATCTGGATGTAGGTGATGGTCCGCATCCGCATGCCGATTGCCTTCAACACTCCGAACTGCCGAAGCTTCTGAAGAGTCAGGATGTAGAAGAACACGCCGAGGATGGACGACGAGGCCA
>ERZ773050.2220-NODE-2220-length-10384-cov-4.515345_pt1 | contig 10384 bp, 10 predicted proteins | sample MGYA00580632_ERZ773050 | MGnify/ENA primary metagenome ERZ773050 (study PRJEB29015, sample SAMEA2738123) | human oral metagenome | biome: human oral; feature: human-associated habitat; material: saliva | place: China | collected 2166 ... | reverse complement strand
AGGCCTCGGCCGCGTCGATGATCGAGCGGGCGATGCGGTCCTTGACCGAGGAGGCGGGGTTGAACGCCTCGAGCTTGGCGACGACGTCGGCGCCTTCGCCCGCCACCCGGTGGATGCGCACCAGGGGGGTGCCGCCGATGAGCTCCGCGACGTTGTCAGCAATGTGGGCCATGGTTGTCCTTCGCTTGGAGGTGTGGAACGCTCCGATTCTGCGCTCAGCCGTCCGCCGCGTCCACTTCGACCCTGCGGGTATCCACGTGGCGGAACTTTGCAACACCCCTCGAGGCGCGGGCCAGGACCGCGTCGAAGGATTCCCTGAGTGCGGGGTCCACGCCGACTGCCAGGCGGACCCGGCCCGCCCACTGCGCGTCCACGACGGCCGCCCCCGCGCCGCGCAGCTCCGCTTCGATGCGGCCCGCGTCCGCGGGATCCAGCTCGACCTCCAGGATGTCGCGGGGCACCAGGAGGACGCGCGGCAGGGCGGCGAGCGCCTCGGACACCGACGAGGAGTAGGCGCGGACCAGGCCGCCCGCCCCCAGCAGGACGCCGCCGAAGTACCGGGTCACCACGGCCGTCACGTTCCACGTGCCCGAGGCGCGGATGGCCTCCAGCATGGGCGTGCCCGCCGTCCCCGCCGGCTCGCCGTCGTCGGAGGAGTGCTGCAGGGGCGCGGCGCCCTCGGGGGAGATCAGGTAGGCGCTGCAGTTGTGGCGCGCCTGCGGGTGGAGCGCCTTGACGGCGTCGATGGCCTCCCGGGCGCTGCGGGCGGTGTCCGTGCGCGCCAGCGTCGTGATGAAGCGCGAGCGCTTGACCTCGATCTCGCTGGTGGCCAGCGTGCGGGCGGGGACGGTGGCGATGGGGGAGGGCATGGGCCCAGTGTAGGGGGCGGGCCGGGCGGCTGTAAGCAGGATCGCAGCTAGGGCGGTGCCCGCGGCTTCGCGATCTTTGGGGTTCGTGATAGCCTTGCGGGGTTGTCGCCGTGCGCCCGCGTGGCGCAGCGGCATGGAATAGTCGTCGAGAATGAAGAGGAGCGGTAAGACATGGCAGTTCCCAAGCGCAAGATGTCCCGCGCAAACACCCGTACCCGCCGGTCCGCCTGGAAGGCCGATCTTACCGAGCTGAACACCATCAGGGTCTCCGGCCGCGAGGTCCGCGTCCCCCGCCGTCTGGCGAAGGCCTACAAGAGCGGCCTCCTGCACATCGAGGACTGAGGTCCGCGCCCAGGGCCCCGGCACGCGCGCCGTGCCGGGGTTTTCGCGCACCCGGATCCGGATGCGCCCGGGCACGGACAGCGGGGGCTGGCGGCCTCGCGGCGGGGGCGAGGAGGCCGAGACCCGTCCACCGGTCGGGTCCGCCGCCCGGAGCCGCGCGCCTACGCGCCCTCGTCGGGGGCGGTCTCGATCGTGGTGCTCCCGAAAGTGAGGGTTCCGCCCATCCGTGTGCAAACGATGGGGTCGGCCGACGCGATGAACGTCCCCAGGCCGTTCAAGTCCGCGACCGGCCGCCGGAAGTAGCGGTGGACCAACTCGATCGGGACGAGCCCGATCATCCCGGAATCAACGCCGAAGAGGTGCTCCCCGTCGGAGGAGAGGTAGCCGCCGTCGCCGTAGGCGGTTTGGAAGCCGAGCATGGGGACCCCGTCGACGTCAGCCACCATCGCGCCGTTCGCCGCGGGCGTTCCAGCCTCCTCGGCCTCGGCCAGCCACTCGTCCCACACCCCGTCCTCGTCGATCGCGTAGCAGGGGTCCCCGAGGAAGTACATGCCCGCGGGCATCGTCACCTCCACCCCGTAGCGGATCGGCAGGGCCGCGGCTTTGATCTCGGCAGTCATGGGGTGTCCTATCCTCGTTCCGATTCGGTTGCGACCAGTGAACCACAGCCCGTGCGCGTCTCCGGTCGAGGGCTTCCACGTGCCTGTCGGCGCGCCCCGCGCGGGCGCCGGCGCCCGGTTGGTCCGCCTGTCCCCCTAGGGCGCCCTGGCCGCGCCACGCCTCCGTAGCCCAATGGATAGGGCAAGGGCCTTCTAATCCCGAGGTCGCAGGTTCGAGTCCTGTCGGGGGCACCCGTCCGGTCCCGCTTAGGTGAAGCGGGGCAGTTCCCGCTACGCTTGACCCGGTGCCCCGTGGGGCGCCACGCCTCCGTAGCTCAATGGATAGAGCAAGGGCCTTCTAATCCCGAGGTTGCAGGTTCGAGTCCTGTCGGGGGCGCTCGTCCGGTCCCGCCGCGGTCGCGCCGACCGGTGCCCTCCGTGCTTCCGGGCCCGCCGTGCGAGCGGCCCGTGCCCGTCGGACGAGTGACCCGTGCCCGTCGGATGAGCTGCCCATGCCCGCCGTGCGAGCGGCCCGGGCCTGCATCGCGCCGGCGGCCAGATGGTGCAGAAGCCGGGCGGCCGGTTGTCACAGTGGCCCACATGACGGGCGCGCCTGCGTCCCCGCCCGCCCCGCCGGGACACTGGTCCCATGAACGCATGCCCAGCCCAGCCCCGCCCCCGGTGTGGCTCGATCCGCGCGCGAATGCGCGGCTGACCTTCCCACGCCCGAAAATCCAGGGGCGCCCCGACGGCGGAACGCCCCCCGAACGAAGGTCCGAACCCCCGACATGCCATCGAGTGATGACATCTACGCGTGCCCGTGCGGGCACGACGTCGAGCCCACCCTCATCTCCTTCGAGGTGATGCCCCCGCGCCGCCCCGAACTGGCCGCGCCCTTCTGGGAGACGGCAGCCGAACTCCTCCGCGTCCGCCCCGACTTCATGTCCGTCACCTACGGCGCCGGGGGCAAGGACAGGGACAACGCCCGCGAAGTCGTCCACCGCCTCGTGCGCGACACCCCGATCCAGCCCATCGCCCACCTCACCTGCGTGGGCAACTCCACCGCCGATGTCGTCGCCACCGTGTACGACTACCTGGACTGCGGTGTGCGCACCTTCCTCGCACTGCGCGGCGACCCGCCCGCCGACCAGCCCGACTGGCGCCCCGCCCCCGACGGCGTGCGCTCGGCGACCGAACTCATCCACCTGATCCGCACCGTCGAACGGCGCCGCTGCGACGCCCACCCCGGTGAGAAGCTCCGCGGCGCCTTCAAACCGCTCACCATCGCCGTCGCCGCCTTCCCCGCGGGCAACCCCGCAGCGGGCACCACCCCCGACCAGGAGGTCGAGCGCCTCCTCATCAAACAAGCTGCGGGCGCCTCCTTCGCGATCACGCAGCTGTTCTGGGACGCCGACGTGTACACGTCCTTCCTGGAGCGGGCCAGGCGCGCCGGAGTCACCCTGCCCGTCGTCCCCGGCATCATGCCCGCCACCGACCCGGGCAGGCTGCGCCGCGTCGGCGCCCTCACCGGAGTCGAAGCGCCCCAGCGCCTGCTCGACGCCCTGGCCTCGTGCGACGACGAGGCGGAGCGCGCCGAGTTCGGGGCCGCCTTCGGCGCGCGCCTGGTCCGCGGCGTCATCGACGCGGGCGCCCCCGGCGTCCACCTGTACACCTTCAACAAATCCCGTCCCGTCCTCGACATCCTCGACCTCATGGGGATCACCTCTGGAACCAAGGAGAACCACTGACATGGCGCCATCGACCACGCCCTTCCCCTCCGCCACCATCCTCGCCTACCCGCGCGTCGGCCGGGGCCGCGAGCTCAAGCGCGCCCTCGAGGCGCACTGGGCGGGGCGGACCACAGCAGAGGAACTCGCCGCCGCCCACGAGGGGCTGCGCCGCGCGAACCTGGCGCGCCTCGTCGAACTGGGGCTCGGCGCAGACGACGCCTCACTGGCCGACGCCCCCTCCTACTACGACCACGTCCTGGACGCCACCGTCCTGCTCGGAGCCATCCCGCCGCGCTTCGCCGGGCGCAGCGGGCTCGGCCTCTACTTCGCCCTCGCCCGCGGCGACGCGGGAGCCGCCCCCCAGGAGATGACGAAGTGGTTCGACACGAACTACCACTACCTGGTGCCCGAGATCGGGCCGGACACGCCCATTTCCTTCGCGGACGACACGGTCGTGCGCCGCTACGCCCAAGCTGCGGACTGGGGGTACGTGACCCGCCCCGTGCTGGTCGGCCCCGTCACCTACCTCGCCCTGGCGAAGGCGGGCACCGCGGGCTACGACCCCCTCGACCGCCTCGACGACGTCGTCGCCGCCTACTCCCGGGCCCTCGCCGCCCTCGCGGACGCGGGCGCCCCGTGGGTGCAATTCGACGAGCCGGCGCTGGCCTCGGACAACCTGCCCCGCACGCGCGCCGCGCTCACCGGACTCGCCGCGCGCGCCTACGAGGCGCTGGCCGGAGCGGCGCACCGCCCCCGGATCCTGGTCACCACCCCCTACGGCGACGCCTCGGAGGCCATCCCCGCGCTCGCCCGCACAGGGGTGGAGGCGCTCCACGTCGACACCGGCCGCGGCTCGCTGCCCGCCGGCGCCGACCTGTCGGACGTGGTGCTGGTGGTCGGCGCCATCGACGGGCGCAACATCTGGCGCGCCGACCTGGCCGGGGCCCGCGACACGCTCGAGCGCGCCCGCGCCCTGGGCGCCAAGGCCGTCACCGTGGCCACCACGAACTCCCTGCAGCACGTGCCCCACGACACCGCACTGGAGCAGTGGGATGACGAGCGCCTCAACGCCGACCTGCACTCCTGGCTCGCCTTCGCCGACCAGAAGGTCGAGGAGGTCGTCACCCTGGCGCGCGGCCTCGACGACGGCTGGGACTCGGTGTCGGCCAGCATCGACCGCGCCAGCGCCGCCCTGGCCCAGAGGGCCACCGCACCCGGCGTGGTGCGCCCCGAGGTCCGCGCCCGCACCGCCGCCCTCGGCGAGGCCGACCGGCGCCGCGAGGACTACCCGCAGCGCGAGGCCGCCCAGCGCGAGCGCTTCGGCCTGCCCGGGCTGCCCACCACCACCATCGGCTCCTTCCCGCAGACCGCCGAGATCCGCAGGGCCCGTGCGGCCAACGCCCGGGGCGAGCTGTCCGACGCCGACTACAAGGCGCGCATGCGCGAGGAGATCGCCTCGGTGATCGCCCTCCAGGAGCGCCTCGGCCTGGACGTCCTGGTGCACGGCGAGGCCGAGCGCAACGACATGGTGCAGTACTTCGCCGAGCTCCTGGACGGTTTCGCCGCCACCCGCAACGGGTGGGTGCAGTCCTACGGGTCGCGCTGCACGCGCCCGTCGATCCTGTGGGGCGACGTGGCCCGGCCCGCTCCCATGACCGTCGAGTGGTCGACCTACGCCCAGTCGCTGACGGACAAGCCCGTCAAGGGCATGCTCACCGGGCCCGTCACGATCATCGCGTGGTCCTTCCCGCGCAACGACCTGCCCCTGGGGGAGGTCGCCGACCAGATCGGCCTGGCCCTGCGCGACGAGGTCGCCGACCTCGAGGCGGCGGGCATCGGCGCCATCCAGGTCGACGAGCCCGCCCTGCGCGAGCTCCTGCCCCTGGACGCGGCCCGCCACCGCGACTACCTCGACTGGTCGGTGGGCGCCTTCCGGGTCTCCACCAGCGGAGTGCGGGCCGACACGCAGATCCACACGCACCTGTGCTACTCGGAGTTCGGCCAGATCATCGACGCCATCGCCGCCCTCGACGCGGACGTGACCTCGATCGAGGCGGCGCGCTCGAAGATGGAGGTTCTGCCCGAGCTCGCCGAGCACGGCTTCGACCACGGCATCGGCCCCGGCGTGTGGGACATCCACTCCCCGCGCGTCCCCGGCGTCGACGAGCTGGTGGGCCTCATCGAGGCCGCGGCCGAGTCCGTGCCCCTGCGGCGCCTGTGGGTCAACCCCGACTGCGGGCTGAAGACCCGCGGGTACGCCGAGACCGAGGAGTCGCTGGCCAACCTGGTCGAAGCCACGAGGCGGGTCCGCGCGCGGTACGGCGCCCAGGACTGACCCGGCGGGGCGGTTGGGACTGGTCCGTCCTTTTCGGTGCCGCACACAAGGGACGGAATTAAGCAACACGGCGCCGCACACAAGGGCGGGATCAAGCCCTTGTGTGCGGCGCCGTGTTTCCTAATCCCCTCCCTTGTGTGCGACGTGGAGGGGCGCGCGGCAGAAGGCCGACAGGACCCGGCAAGTGGGTCCGCAATGCGACGCGCCGCCGCCGGTGTCAGAGCGCATCATGGGATCGCCCACTGCGGGGGCCGTGGATCCGCGCCATCCGGGCGGTGCCGGGCGGCCCGGCGCGGATACGGGCGCCCGACGGCCCCGCCACTGGCGGCGCGCTGGTAGCATTGCCGTAGGGCGTACTGTTGTTCGAGTATGGAGAATGGAATGAGAATAGCGAAAAATCCCGAACTGGCCGCAGCGGCGCCGGGCGGATCCGCTGGCTCGGGAGCGGCCGTGACGCTCGCGGCCGGCGGCGCATTGGTCGCCGTGCTTACAGGCGTCTTCTTCGTCCGTGCCTGGCGGGTCGAGTAGGACCGCCTCCCGCCGCTGAGGCCGCGAGGGTCCCGTGCGCGCGATGGCCCCGCCCCCGATGGGGCGGGGCCATCGCGCTGAGGACGGGCCGCTAGGCCAGGGACGCCACGTAGGCGTCGATGCGGGCGGAGGAGTCACCGGGCGTGAAACCCGTCGCCTCGATCTTCGCCAGGTCCAGGACGGAGCTGAGGGGGCGCGGCGCGCCTCCCTTGTCCGCGTAGTACTGCTCAGTGGACACGCGGGTGACCTCGGAGGCGTCGTGGCCCAGCAGCTCGTACACGCGGGTGGCCACGTCCGCCCAGCTCATGACCGGGCCCTCGCCCGTGAGGTTGTAGGTGCCGTGGGGGGCCCGGGTGGACAAAAGGTGGATGATGCCCGCGGCCAGGTCCGTCGTGAAGGTGAGGCGGCCGACCTGGTCGTCGACCACCTGGGGCCGCACCCCGGAGCGCGCCAGGGACGCCATTGTGCGGATGAAGTTCTTCCCGTCGCCCACCACCCAGGCGGTGCGCACCAGGTAGTGCTTCGGGGCCGCGAGCACGGCGGCGTCCCCGCCGGCCTTGGACTGGCCGTACACGCCCAGGGGCGAGGGGGCCTCGTCCTCCGGGTGCACCTCGGCCGACCCGTCGAAGACGTACTCGGAGGAGATGTGGACCAGGGTGAGGCCGTGGGAGGCGCATGCGCGCGCCAGGTTCGCCGGCCCGGTGGCGTTGGCCAGCCACGAGGCGCGCCTGCCGTCGGGGGTCTCGGCGCCGTCGACGTCGGTCCACGCGGCCGCGTTGACGACCACGTCGAAGGAGGACCAGTCGAAGGCCTCCATCTGGTCGGCGTCGGCGATGGAGACCTCGGGCAGGTCCACGCCCGTCGCCTCGAAGCCCGCGGCGGGCAACTGGCGCATGAGCTCGCGGCCCAGCTGCCCGTTCGCCCCGGTCACCAGCACCCGGGGGCCGGAGGGGGCGGGGAAGGGCGTGACATCGGCCAGGCGCGGGTGGGCGCGGTCCTTGTCGGACAGGATCGCCCGCTCCAGCGGGATCGGCCAGGGCACCGCCACCGTCTCGTCGGCGAGGTTGAGGAACGTGTAGCGCGCGTCGGGGGACCAGTGGGCGTTGACCAGGTAGGTGTACGCGGTGGCGGGCTCCAGGGTCTGGTACGCGTTGCCCACGCCTTTGGGGACGAACACCGCGGTGCCCGGGTCGATGACGGTGGTGTACACGGTGCCGAAGGAGGGGCCCTCGCGCAGGTCCACCCACGCGCCGAAGACGCGCCCCGTGGCGACGGAGACGAACTTGTCCCACGGCTCGGCGTGGATGCCGCGGGTGACGCCCACCTCGTCGTTGAAGGAGATGTTGTTCTGCACGGGTCGGAAGTCGGGCAGCCCCAGCCCCACCATCTTCTCCCTCTGCCAGTTCTCCTTGAACCAGCCGCGGTTGTCCCCGTGGACCGTGAGGTCGATGCGGAGGAACCCCGGGATGGGAGTGGTCTCGATCCCCAGGGGCTTAGCGGTGGGCACCATGCGTGTTCCTCTTCCTTCGACGGCGCTTCGGACACCTCAAATCCTATCGGACGGGCCCGCCCGGGCGCGCCACTGGGCGGCCGGAGGGGACGTGCGGTAGGCCATGATGGGCCGGGGTGCGTGCCGCGCCGGGCGTTTACGGGCATAATTGGGGTGATGCCCGCCTGGTGCGGGTGAAGCACAAGCGGAGGAAACCATGAAAGGCATCATCCTTGCCGGCGGTTCGGGCACCCGGCTGAACCCCATCACCCTGGGAACGTCCAAACAGCTGGTCCCGGTCTACGACAAGCCGATGATCTACTACCCGCTGTCGACGCTGATGCTGGCGGGCATCCAGGACGTCCTGGTCATCACCACCCCCCACGACGCCCCGTCGTTCCACCGCCTGCTCGGCGACGGCTCGCAGCTGGGCGTCAACATCACGTACACGGTCCAGCACGAGCCCAACGGCCTCGCCCAGGCGTTCGTCCTGGGCGCCGACCACATCGGATCCGACCCGGCCGCCCTGGTCCTGGGCGACAACATCTTCTACGGCCCCGGGATGGGCACCCAGCTGCGCAGGCACGTCGACCCCGACGGGGGAGCGGTCTTCGCCTACCACGTGTCCAACCCCAGGGCCTACGGCGTCGTCGAGTTCGACGCGGACTTCACCGCCCTGTCCATCGAGGAGAAGCCCGCCAAGCCGAAGTCGAACTACGCGGTCCCGGGCCTGTACTTCTACGACAACGACGTGGTCGCGATCGCCCGCGACCTGGAGCCCAGCGCCCGCGGCGAGTACGAGATCACCGACGTCAACCGCGCCTACCTGCGGGCCGGGAAGCTCAAGGTCGAGGTGCTGCCCCGCGGCACCGCGTGGCTGGACACCGGGACCTTCGACTCCCTGGCGGACGCCACGGCGTTCGTGCGCACGGTCGAGGCCCGCCAGGGCATGAAGATCGGCGCCCCCGAGGAAGTGGCCTGGCGCATGGGATTCATCGACGACGAGGGCCTGCGCCGGCGCGCCGAGCCCCTGGTGAAGTCCGGTTACGGCCAGTACCTGTTGGACCTGCTGGCGCGCGACGCCGAGTGATGCCTGCGATGCCCGACCGTCTTCTCATCATCATCCCCGCGTGGAACGAGGAGGAGGTGCTCGGCATGGTCCTCGACGACGTGCTCGAGCACAAGCCCGCCGCCGCCGACGTCCTCGTCGTCTCCGACGGCTCCACGGACGCCACGGCGGCCATCGCGCGCTCCCGGGGGGTGCGGGTCCTCGACCTGCCGCTCAACCTGGGGGTGGGCGGCGCCATGCGCGCCGGCTTCCAGTACGCGGTGCGCACCGGGTACACCCACGCCTGCCAGCTCGACGCCGACGGGCAGCACGACCCGAAGGACATCCAGGCCCTCATCGACCGCGCCCACGAGGAGGGGGCGGACGTCGTCATCGGCGCCCGCTTCTCCGGCAAGGGCCACTACTCGGTGCGGGGCCCCCGCAAGTGGGCGATGGGGATGCTGTCGGCCATGCTGTCGCGCGTGTGCCGCACGCCCCTGAAGGACACGACCAGCGGCTTCAAGCTCTACGGGCCCCGCGCGCTGGCCCTGTTCATCCACAACTACCCCGCCGAGTACCTGGGGGACACGATCGAGGCGCTCGTCATCGCGGCGCGCTCGGACCTCACCGTGCGGCAAGTGGGCGTCGAGATGCGCCCGCGCGCGGGCGGGGAGCCGTCGCACAACCCCGTGAAATCCGCGAAGTTCCTCGTCAGGGCGATGGTGGCCCTGGTGGTCGCCCTCTCCAGGCCCTCCCCGAGGAAGAAGAAGGGCGCGCCTGCCCCCACGACGGGCGCCCAGGGCGTGAAGGAGGGCGCATGAGCCCCACGTACATCCTCGGACTCGTCTTCGCCGTCATCATCCTGGTCACCGTCTTCCTCAAGATGCGCAACTCCGGGATGAAGGAGCGCTACGGTCTGTGGTGGTTCGTCATAGCGGTCTTCACGGCCCTGTTCTCGCTGTTCCCGCCAGTGCTCAAGTGGATGGCCCGCTCGTTGGGCGTGGTGGTGCCCCTCAACCTCGGCTTCTTCCTGGCGGGGGTCGTCCTGCTGCTCCTCGCGCTGCGCTACTCGGTGGATCTGTCGCGCGCTGACGAGGACAAGCGGCGCCTCACGGAGGAGGCCGCGATCCTGAGGGCGCAGGTGGAGGACCTGGACGCCCGCGTCACCGAGTTGGAGGCCGCGAAGAAGGACCTGTGAGCCGCGTGCCCGGCTCCCCCGCACGCCGTCGGTGCGGGGGTTCTCCGCCCTCAGCGCCGTGGCCGCCCGTCGGGTCCCAGGGTGAGGCGCTCAGTGGCGGCGTGGGGGTCCGCCTCGCCGCGCTGGAGCCTCCGCGCCAAGCGCGAGGGCATTGGGGGCGTGCGCTCCTCGGCCTCCCCCGGGCGTGCGGCGTGGGCGGGCGAGCCGGCGCGGCGGCGCTCGGTGGGCGCGGGGGGCGCCGCGATA
>ERZ773050.2218-NODE-2218-length-10385-cov-5.040755_pt1 | contig 10385 bp, 10 predicted proteins | sample MGYA00580632_ERZ773050 | MGnify/ENA primary metagenome ERZ773050 (study PRJEB29015, sample SAMEA2738123) | human oral metagenome | biome: human oral; feature: human-associated habitat; material: saliva | place: China | collected 2166 ... | reverse complement strand
TTGTTGAAGTTCCTGCCATAGGAAATCCTCAGGGCATAGTTTCAGGAACAACTCAGATAACAAGAGATCCAGTTGGCCTAATCATGGCTGATCAAGCAACAAAGGTAATCAAAGCCTCTGGACTTCTTAAGGACGGCTTTTCATTTCAGACAGGCGCAGGTGGCGCTTCGCTTGCAGCAGCAAAGTTTCTCAAGGACATAATGATCAGAGAAGGCATCAAAGGCAGCTTCGGTCTTGGCGGAATTACAGGCTACATGGTTGATATGCTAAACGCTGGTTGCTTTGAGTCACTGCTAGATGTACAGTGCTTTGATCTTAAGGCTGTAGAGTCAATCAGAACGAATCCTCAGCATCAGGAAATTTCTGCACTTCACTATGCTTCCCCAAGCTCCATGAGTGCAGTTGTCGACAGCCTAGATGTGGTAATTCTTGGTGCAACAGAAATAGATACTAATTTCAATGTAAATGTTCATACAGATTCTAACGGATACATCATGGGTGGCTCTGGCGGACACAGCGATACTGCTGCAGGTGCAAAGCTTGCAATGATTATCGCCCCAATGTTCAGAGGCAGACTCCCTATGATAACCGACAGGGTTTCATGCATATCAACTCCTGGCAAGGATATAGATGTTTTAGTTACACAGGGCGGTATCGCAGTAAATCCAAGAAATCAGGAGCTAGCTGAACGCATGCGTAGTGCCGGTCTTCCTTTGATAGACATTCACGACCTTAAGAGAAAAGCGGAAAGCTATACTGGTCTTCCAAACAAGGCACCTAAGGGCGATAAGATAGTCGCAAAGGTTATATCACGCGATGGCGGACTTCTAGATAATATTTTCAATGTACCGCAAAAATAGAGAGGCCAAATGAAATGAGAGAAATCGATTCATCACTTATAAGCGAAGTCGTTGCTAGGCTTTGCATAGATGCTAACTACCATCTTCCGCCCGATATGAAGAAGCAGATAATCTCTTCATCAAATGAAGAAAGCTGGGAAACCGCATCCATAATACTAGATCAGATAATAGAAAACTTTAATATTGCAGATGAAAATCTCCAGCCGATATGTCAGGATACAGGTCTTGCTTGTGTATTCCTAAGCATTGGCCAAGATGTTCACATCAAAGGAAATCTCGAAGAGGCTGTTAACGAAGGCGTCAGAAAGGGATATTCGCAAGGTTATCTTCGAAAATCTGTCGTTTCTGATCCACTAAACCGTGTAAACACAGGCGACAACACGCCTGCTATGATTTACTATGACATCTGCCCTGGCGATAAAATTAAGATTACAGTCGCTCCTAAGGGCTTCGGAAGTGAAAATATGAGTCAGATCAAGATGCTGAAGCCATCTGATGGAATTGATGGAGTAAAGGACTTTGTTATCAAGGTAGTTGAAGATGCAGGTCCAAACCCATGTCCTCCAATAGTTGTCGGAGTTGGTATAGGTGGAACCTTTGATAAGGCTGCATATCTAGCAAAGAAGGCTTTGATGAGACCAGTCGATCAGCGAAACAGCGAGGATTTCTACGCAGAGCTCGAAGAAGAGCTTCTTAAAAAGATAAATGCGCTAGGCATAGGCCCTCAGGGATTTGGTGGAAGGACAACTGCCCTTGCAGTAAACATAGAAAAATTTCCAACGCATATCGCAGGACTTCCAGTAGCAGTCAACATTAACTGTCACGTTACTAGACATATGACGGAGGAAATATAATGGCAAAGAAGATAAATGTTCCTCTTTCTAGAGAGGAAGCAAGAAAATTAAAAAGTGGTGATAACTGCCTTATAACAGGCACCATATATACTGCTAGAGACGCAGCACACAAAAGGCTTTGTGAGCTCATCAAAGAAGGAAAAGCACTTCCCTTTGATGTAAAGGACTCCGTAATCTACTATGTTGGCCCTACCCCTGCAAAACCGGGCTCTGCCATAGGTTCAGCCGGACCAACGACAGCCTACAGGATGGACGCTTACAGCCCTGCCCTGATTGAACAGGGAGAAACAGGTATGATCGGCAAAGGCAAGCGCAGTCCTGAAGTTATAGAAGCAATGAAAAAACATGGAGCGGTTTATTTTGGAGCTATTGGCGGCTGCGGAGCTCTTCTCAGCAAGTGTATCAAAAGCGCAGAAGTAATAGCATACGAAGACCTTGGTGCAGAGGCTATCAGAAAGCTTTATGTGGAGGATTTACCTGTTGTTGTCGTAATAGATTCAGAAGGCAATAATCTCTACGAAGACGGCAGAGCCTCTTACCTACAAACACAAAAATAAGACGAAGTAATAAACTATTTCAAAGAAAGAGGAAGACATGTCAGAGCTATTTCACATCGATCCAAAACTGGATATTCCAATTTATAGACAGCTTGTTGATGTAATCAAGGCTAATATCCAAAATGGCAAAATTCCCCCAATGACAAAGCTCCCTACGGTAAGGGACTTATCAGACGAACTAGGAATTGCTCGCGGAACAATAAAGCGTTCATATGATGAACTAGAGCACCTTGGTATTATAGAGAAGATACGTGGTCGTGGCACATTTGTAAGCTATAGACCTAGCGACAGTGAAAGCCGTAAAGAGCGTGCTATGGCCGCAATTGACCATATGTTTGATGAGCTAGAAGACATGCAGTTTTCCATGTCTGAGATAAATATTTTTATCAATCTAAGGCTCAGAGACCGCGCTTCACACCAGGACAAGGTAAAGATAGGAATTGTAGAGTGCAATCCCGAAACTCTCTATCAACTAGCTGAACAGCTTAGAGAAATAGAACAAATTGACCTATTTTCTTACCTCCTCAGTGATCTTCGTGAATATCCATACAAGATTAGCGAAGATATGGATTTGATAATCACAACAGCAGCACATTCTGATGAGCTCATTGGTATCATTCCTCAGAGCGACAAGGTTATCAAAACAGCACTAACTATGATGCCAAAGAGCGTGGCTGGAATAATCAAAATTGCTCCTGGTGAAAAGGTCGGCATCATCTGTAATAGTGAAAAATTTGGTAATATGCTCTATGAGCTCTCTGAAACATATACAGAAAATGCTAAGATTTCAAAGCCTCTTATGATATCAAGGGATGGCGAAATCACAAAGTATCTCTCAAAGAAGGATGTCATCCTTGTACCAGAAAACTACCAAAAATATTGTAGTGACAAGGTTTTGAATCAAATACGAAAGTTTGCATCTAATCATAGACTAATTGAATGCTCTTATCAGATAGATGCTGGCTCATTCATGTACGTAAGAGATAAAATAGAAAAACTGATTGATAGTAAAATACTTTAAAGCACAAAGTGGAGCAGTAAATAATTACTGCTCCACCTCTAGTTTTATCTATTAATCTTTGATATTTAGTCTAATATTTATATATATAGAACCCCCATATGCCATTGCTGAACTCACCTGCAGCGAATTTATGGATTTCTCCATCTATCTCAACTTCATATATTCCAAATCTATGGTCTTGATTGTACAGAGGATCCTTTACTGTGACGCTTTTGTGCGTGTTATTCCATCTGTAATCAAATATATGTTTTCCAAATAATACTATCTCATGCTCTTGTCCAGCAGCTGCAAACTGCCATGTTTTTGATTTAAGTATCTTCATTTCAAATCACCTCTTGCTATTATTATATCACCTTTTTATTTTTATGATATAGCTTTTAAAAATCATCAATTATTTTAATATACAAACTTTGCATTCCTATGTATATATGCGTTGACTTTTGATATAGTTCACTGTACTATTATGTTATATATCAATATAGATATTTGTATTATTATTTTTGATAGAAATTGAGGTCAAGCAAATGCTTTCAGACAGAAAAAAGAGAGTTTTGATAATCGGAGTAATAGGCTCTGATGTTCACGCTGTAGGGATAAAAATCCTACACCATGCTTTTATGGCAGCAGGTTATGACGTTGTGGATCTTGGAGTTATGGTTTCGCAGGAAGAGTTCATAAATGCAGCTATAGAGTCAAGTGCAGATGCTATCCTCATATCCTCACTATACGGACAAGGCGAACTAGATTGCCGTGGAATGCGTGAGAAATGTGACGAGGCAGGACTTAAGGATATACCATTGCTCGTGGGAGGCAATATAGTTATAGGCAAGCAGAAGTTTGAGGATGTTGAGAAACGTTTCAAGGAGATGGGCTTTAACTACGCCTTCCCTCCAGGAACTGCACCTGAGACGACTATAGATGCCCTACACCAAATTTTTAATGATAAAGACGCTGACACTGGAGTTCAATCCGAGGCAGATCATGAGAGCTCCGCCGAAATCACAGAGGAAAACCATTTATGAGAGCTATCCTGCTGATTGACTTCGGCAGCACATATACCAAGCTTACAGCAGTTGATATAGAAAATGCTAAAATCCTCGGAACAGCAGCTTCCTATACCACTGTAGAAAGCGATATAAACGAAGGTCTTAATAAAGGTCTTTCAATTTTAAAGGACAAGATTGGCGATATCGAGTACGAAAAAACACTTGCCTGCTCTTCTGCAGCCGGTGGCCTTCGCATGATAGCCTCGGGACTAGTTCCAGAACTGACATCAGAAGCAGCAAAGATGGCTACACTCGGAGCTGGAGCCAAGATAGTTAAGCTATTTTCCTTTGAGCTTACAGAAGATGATATAGAAGAAATATCAAAGAGTAAGCCAGATATATTCCTACTTGTTGGTGGAACCGATGGTGGAAATACCGAATGCATAGTACATAATGCTAAGATGCTCGCTACTCTCACGCCCATGTTTCCTATCATCATAGCAGGAAACCGCAACGCCTCAAGGGAATGCGAAAGAATTTTGGAAGGTCATGAGACCTATGTGTGCCCAAATGTTATGCCTAAGTTTGGCACAATAAATATAGCAGAGACACAAGGTAAAATCAGAGAGATTTTTCTACGTCGCATAATTAAGGCCAAGGGACTAAGCAAAGCTTCATCAATACTTACAGACATTTTGATGCCTACCCCATCCGCCGTACTACAGGCGATAAACCTTTTAGCAGATGGATGTGAAGAAGAAAAAGGTCTTGGGGAGCTAATTGCAGTTGATGTCGGAGGTGCTACTACCGATATCTATTCTGTAGCAAATGGAAAACCATCACATTCAGGCACTGTATATAAAGGCTTGCCGGAACCATATTCTAAGAGAACCGTTGAAGGCGATATCGGAATGAGGTATAGCATAAACGGTATTGTAGATGCTGCAGGACTAGATCATATATGTGAGCTATCTGGTCTAAGCGAAGAACGCGCTAGCGAGCTTATAAGTTATTTAAGCACTCATACTGATGTAGTTCCAAATGGTGATGATGAACTTGAGCGCCTAGACTACGCGCTGGCTTCTATGGCTATAGAAACAGCCGTAACAAGACACGCTGGTTATATGGAAGAAACCTATACCGTATGCGGACTCACTTATGTTCAGACAGGCAAGGACCTGCGCGATGTAAAACAGATAATTGTAACAGGCGGTAGCCTAATTCACACGAGTAGAACAGGTCAAATCGCATCCCATGCGCTCTTTGATGTGGCAAATCCAATGTCACTCAGACCAAAGACAGCAGAGATACGAGTAGACCGCAAATATATATTAGCAGCGATGGGCTTGCTTTCAGCACACTATCCAAAAATCGCACTTCAGATTATGAAAGAGGAATTAAAAAAAGATGGATTTGAAAAATAAGAAGATACCAGAAGCCGAGTTTTTGGCACTCCGTGAAGAGGTTTTGACCCAGTGGCCCACTGGTAAGGACGTCGACTTAGAGGAGGCTGTAGCCTATCACAAGGCTATGCCAAAAGATAAGATTTTCTCAGAAAAACTTATTAAAGCTAAGGAAAACGGAGATACCCTAGTTCAACCAAGAGCAGGAGTACCAGTAATAGAAGAGCATATCAAACTCCTAAACTACCTAGAGGATGTTGGCGAAGCAGATTTACTACCTACAACTGTAGATAGCTACACAAGGCTTAACCGCTATGAGGAAGCCGAAAACGGAATCGAAGAATCAATCAGACTCGGTCGTGCGATGATGAACGGTTTTCCACCTGTAAATCACGGCGTTAGCGGCTGCCGTAAGGTCATCGAAAGCGTGCACACCCCTGTTCAGGTAAGACACGGTACACCAGATGCCAGACTTTTGACAGAAATCACCTATGCAGGTGGATTCACAAGCTATGAAGGCGGCGGAATATCATACAACCTACCTTACTGCAAGGATGTTCCAATGGAGCGCACAATCAGAGATTGGCAGTATGTTGATAGACTTACTGGTCTCTACGAGGAGATGGGAGTTTCCATCAACCGTGAACCTTATGGACCTTTGACAGGAACTCTTGTACCTCCTTGCGTATCACACTCTGTTGCAATTATTGAAGCACTTCTTGCTGCTGAGCAAGGCGTAAAGAATATCACAGTCGGCTACGGTCAGTGCGGTAACATAATTCAGGATATAGCAGCAATCAGAACTCTTGAAGAGCTGACTGAAGAATATCTACATAAGTACGGTTACGATGATGTAGTTGTCACAACTGTACTTCACCAGTGGATGGGCGGCTTTCCTGCTGACGAAGCAAAGGCATTTGGAGTTATTTCCTCCGGAAGCCTTATCGCAGGTCTATCAAAGGCAACCAAGGTTATCGTAAAGAGCCCTCACGAGGCGATAGGAATCCCTACAATGGAAGCTAACGGCCAGGGACTTAGATGCACCAAGCAGGTTGTTAACATGCTTAAGGACCAGAATTTCTCTGAGGCAGCACTCAAAGACGAAAAGGAAATTATTAAGACCGAAACTCGCTGTATCGTAGATAAGTGCTTTGAACTTGGAGATGGAGACATCGCAGTCGGAACATGCAGAGCTACAGAGGCCGGCGTTATCGATATACCATTTGCTCCATGCAGATATAATGCAGGACTCATGCTTCCATGCCGTGACAACAACGGTGCAGTGAGAATCCTAAACACAGGAAACCTGCCATTCACGCAGGAGCTAAAGGATTTCCACAAGGAAATGATTGAAGAAAGAGCAAAAGCCGAAGCTCGCGATGCATCCTTCCAGATGGTTATAGATGACGTATACGCTATCGGTAAAGGTAGACTTGTTGGAAGACCAAAGCGCTAAACAGCTTTCAATATATCTAGATGAATTCAGATTGGAGTTAAAGATATGAAAATCGTAGATGTAATTTGTTCACCAGGACGCACAGGATTTTACTTTGATGACCAAAGAGCGATCAAAAGAGGCGCTGGTCACGATGGCCTATTCTACACAGGCGAGCCTGTAACAGAAGGATTTAAATCAGTCCGCCAGGCTGGCGAGTCAATTTCTGTAATGATTTTGCTCGAAGATGGCCAGGTTGCCACGGGAGACTGTGCTGCCGTTCAGTATTCAGGCGCTGGTGGAAGAGATCCCCTATTTCTTGCAGAGGACTTTATCCCAGTAATCGATAAATATATAAGGCCTGAGCTTATCGGCAAAGACGCTGATAATTTCCGTAAGCTTTGCGAAGATATGGAAGCAATTAAAGTCGATGGCAAAAGACTTCACACAGCCATAAGATATGGACTATCTCAGGCACTTTTAGATGCAGTTGCTAAGGCATCAGGAAGACTCATGTGCGAGGTTGTTGCAGACGAGTACGGATGTGAAGTAAGCGATAAGCCTATTCCAATCTTTACACAGTCAGGTGATGATAGGTATAACAATTCAGATAAGATGATTTTAAAGGGTGCAGATGTACTTCCTCACGCTTTGATAAATAATGTTGAGGAAAAGCTAGGTAAGCATGGAGAAAAGCTCAAGGACTATGTAGCTTGGCTCAGAGATAGGATTATTAACTGCAGAGCTGATGAAAGCTACTCCCCTGTTATACATATCGATGTTTACGGAACTATAGGAACAGCCTTTGGCAACAATAATTATAAGGAGATGGCTGACTATATCGAAGATTTAGGCGCTACGGCAAAGCCTTTCCATCTTAGAATCGAAGGTCCTATGGACTGCGATAGCAACAGAGAAGACCAAATTGAAGCGCTCTCTGCTCTAACAAAAGAACTTGATAGCAGAGCTTGCGACGTCGAGCTCGTGGCTGACGAGTGGTGTAATACCCTTGAAGATATCAAGCTATTTGCAGATAATAAGGCTGGACACATGGTTCAGATAAAGACCCCTGATCTTGGTGGAATCAATAATACAATCGAAGCGGTTCTCTACTGCAAGAACAAAGGCATAGGTGCTTACCAGGGCGGAACATGCAACGAAACCGACAGAAGCGCTCAGGTTTGTGTAAGCTGCGCTATGGCAACACAGCCAGACCAGATTCTAGCAAAGCCAGGCATGGGCGTAGACGAAGGCTTCATGATTGTGAACAACGAAATGAACCGTATTCTCGCTCTCAGAAAGGCAAGACTTCGAAACTAATAAATACCTTAAGAGCAACAAAAAATGCGTAAGAGAGGCTCTTACGCACCTTATACGCATATTATTAGGAGGCTCAGGCATGGGCCTTCTATTTTTTTCCGTATTCCTTATCCATCCTCGTCTTAAGCTGATCTAGGAACATCAGAAGTTTATCACTGCAATTTTCCTTGATGACTATAGATCCGTGCTGAGGCGATAGCATCAAATAGAAATTCGTTGGCGTCTCTATTATCTTATATAGCTCCTCATAAAGATATTTATTATCCCCAAGCTCGCTATGTCCCTCGTAGTAATTGTCATAGAAAGTAAGACTTGTATTTATACCCTGCGTATTTGTATTATCACTATATGCCTTAGTAACCTGCTTTTTCATCATTATATCAAGAACCATAGGCAGCGCTACAACTGCAACAATCATAATGGTTCCAAGCTGTTTGTTACCGCCCCTAAAGTTCACTATCGCAAGTATAAAAAGTCCAAGCATCATAATGAGCTTAGCCCTGATATATCTTCTATCCTGTCTCTGCACAGTAAATGCAAACCTCATGTATTCTTCAAGACTCAAATCAATTCTAGTATTCATACCTTCCATAAAACACCTCCACTTTTATTATATACTATTAATGTACTCTTTTTCTAGAGCTTTGTCATTAACAAAGTTTAGATTATTTTGATATAATACTCCAATGTGCAATTAGGGCATCTAGGCTAAATGCTGCATTTGCAGGACTAGTTGATGGAAGCTCATACACCTCTATAACTTGCGCCTTGTAGTTTCTTAACGGAAGCGCACTTCCTTGGTTTCTATAAAAAAGCTGCGCCGCCTTTTTGCCATTTAGCACGATCTTTTCAATAGGCGCATTTTCAAGTATTAAAGAAATATCGCTAGGAGTAACGTTCTTTATACTAGCATCAGATGAGCCAAGGATTTCGCAGGATGCGATTACATCCCAAAGCGCAATCCTATGGACTGTTAAAAAATCCTTCTTCTCTGACTCACTCTCTGGAACTTGGTCCTTAAATACCTGTGCAAGCACTTTCCAAAACCTGTTTTGTTTATTTGCATAGTAGAAGTTTTCCTCTCTTGATTTGACCGATGGGAAGCTTCCTAGAATCAGTATATTTGATTTTTCATCGAAAAATGGACCTATGCTATGCTCAAACATTTCCCCTCCATATAGATAAAAAAGGCACCGCATCGGCGGTTATCCGTCAATGTGATGCCTCTATAATCATTATTGTAGACTTTATATTAGCTTACTTGCTTGCTGCTGCCTGCTGTGCTGCAACCTCAGCTGCGAAATCCTCTTCCTTCTTTTCGATTCCTTCGCCAACCTCAAATCTTACCATCTCAACAACCTTCATTGACTTGCCGATCTTCTTGCTCTCTTCGTCAACGTACTGAGCTACTGTGATGTCTCCGTTCTTAACGAACTTCTGATCAACTAGGCAAACTTCCTTAAGTAGAGCCTTGATCTTTCCTGGGATGATTCTTTCAAGGAGCTCTTCCTTCTTACCTTCGTTAAGAAGCTGGTGCTTAGCAATTTCTGTCTCTGATTCTAGCCAGCCCTTATCAACCTCATCCTCATTTACAAACTTAGGATTCATTGATGCAACCTGCATAGCTACGTCCTTACCTACATACTCGATTTCTTCAAATGTAGCCTCTGTCTCGATACCTACAAGTACACCGATTCTTCCGCCACCGTGGATGTATCCTGTGTAAACAACTCCTGGTGTAGCGCACTTGAAGAAACGTCTGATGTTCATGTTCTCGCCGATTTTAGCAATCTTTGATGAAAGAGCATTCTGAAGTGTTCCTTCTCCGTCAAAATCAACGTTCATGAATTCTTCGATATCGTTGTTCTTCTGCTCAAGAGCCTTTGCTGCAACATCCTCAACGAACTGAACGAACTCAGGGTTCTTTGATACGAAGTCAGTCTCAGAGT
>ERZ773050.2214-NODE-2214-length-10394-cov-8.777832_pt1 | contig 10394 bp, 9 predicted proteins | sample MGYA00580632_ERZ773050 | MGnify/ENA primary metagenome ERZ773050 (study PRJEB29015, sample SAMEA2738123) | human oral metagenome | biome: human oral; feature: human-associated habitat; material: saliva | place: China | collected 2166 ... | reverse complement strand
GAACGAGAATTGATATCATCATTATAATCATTAGAACCATTGCTTGTGCTTACAACATTCCTTGGAGCACCAGCCCATTGAGTATAATATCTAGCACCTTCTAGGAAACGTGGTAATCCACTAACAGAAGTTCCACGAACAATATTGCCCATACCACCACCAAAGCGAACAGCATCAGCAGTGACAATCCCCTTATGAGTACTATGATTGGTGAGTACTACAGAGTTATTGATACTATTTCCTTTATCAAAATCGAAAGTACCAAGATATACCCATGTTCCTCCGCCCATTCTTTGATTAACATGGAAATGTGTTTCCTGTCCTTTATGAAATACAATATATTCTGCATCATCGACACTCTTCTTCTGTGTTTGATAGCTTACATATACAGCATAACGTCCAGACTCTGGAATTGTCGGTTGATAAACAACAGAACTTAATTTACTTTTACGCTTACGAGACTTTACTTGGCGGGCAGTACCTGCTATGAAGGGATTCTCACCATCGCTATAACTACCATAATGCTGTGCAAAGCCTGGTACAGATGTATTCTCCCACTTCTTTTTCAGACTTTCTTCTTTATAGCCATTATACTTACTATCGTTATCAACGATTACTTCATTCTTTTGCCAATCTCTTTCACGAGGAGTAAAGACTATTGCACCAGCATTCTCTAGCATTGGAATGAGGTAGGGGAGTACTATTGTTTGAGTATATAAATCTTCCGTTGTACCAAACAGAATTGGACGTTGCCATTTCCATGTACCTTTCTTTGAATCGTAATATCTCCCATGAGATGCCCATATAGAAAGGTGTCTATTCTGCAATCCTTCAGAGATTTCATTTGGACGTGACACATTCTTTACCCATGGCTTCCCTTGATAATCAGTCTTGTCCCATGTTATTTTGCCCGTTTGTGCATGTAAATGTAGAGTAGATACAGCAATAAACGCTGTACACAACCATTTAATCTTCATTATTTATCTCTCCAATTGTGAATAGCTCTGGATGTCTACCTTTAAAGTCTTTGAAATATAATTTTATCTCTCTTAGTTCTTTCTCTATATCTCCTGTTGGAGTTATCACTTTAGAGCATACTATCATTTTCTGTTCAAAATCGACACCATAGAGGAAAATTGGCAATTTAGCTTTCATTGCTATATAATAAAAGCCTTTCTTCCATTCAGCATTTAAACTTCTAGTTCCCTCTGGAGTAACACAAAGTTGGAAAGAGTCTGCATTCATAGCATATTCAGCTAATCGATCTGTCATACTCGTGTGCTTATCACGCCAAACAGGTATCCCTCCAAGTTTACGAAACATCCAACCTAAAGGCCAAACAAACCATTCCTTTTTCATCAAGAAATTGCTATGAAGCCCTTCTGCTCTTGCATACAACTGACCTATAATGAAATCCCAATTACTTGTATGAGGCGCAAGACAGATAATAGCTTTATTGGGTAAAGTGAAACGAACATCTTTCTTCCACCCCATACGTTTATATAGAAGCCACTTTGAAAGAGATTGCAACATTATTACGCAAGGTTATTAAGTTGGTCAATAACTTCATTGACTTCCTTACTAAATTTATCTTTGAGGTCTTTAAAATATACCTTAGCAGGCATACCAGGCTCAACATGTGAGACGCGTCTAATATAATTATTGTGCATAGACAAAATAGAAGTGAGGAGAGCCTCTATATTGTCTGACTCACGACTCTCACCATAGAGAGAAGCTGCAATACCCTCTACAAACAAGTCACCACAAATATAATTAATGGTGCGCTTAAGATCTCTTTTGTTGCTCATATTAATCCTAAATAGCTATATTTTATATTTTCGTTCAAAGATAAATAAAAAAAAAGAAAAGCAAGACTTTCTTACATAAAAATAGAGTTAAAATTTTAATTTAGCGTCTTTTCCTTTCTATTATCGGATAAAAAAGGTAAATTTGCAGAGTAGTAAAGACATTAAATAAATCATTATATTCAAATCATTTAAATTAAACACATGGAAATTAGCGCATTGCAGAAGGAAAGAGCAGGCTATCAGCCAAAGTTGCCTAAGGCTCTTCAGGGTGCAGTAAAGGTGCAGGAAGGTGCTCCTACACAGAGTGTTGACAATCAAGAGGATATCAAGAAGTTATTCCCTAACACGTACGGAATGCCTCTCGTAGAGTTTGTTCCAGCTGATTCGGCTAACAATGCTAAGATTAACGTTGGTATCATCCTTTCAGGTGGTCAGGCTCCTGGTGGTCACAACGTTATCTCTGGTCTCTTCGATGAGGTTAAGAAGTTGAACCCAGAGAACCGTCTTTATGGTTTCCTTATGGGGCCTGGTGGTCTTGTTGATCACAACTATATTGAGATTACTGCTGAGAATCTTCAGGCTTACCGCAACACTGGTGGCTTCGATATGATTGGTTCAGGTAGAACAAAGCTTGAGAAGGAAGAGCAGTTTGAGAAGGGACTTGAGATTCTTCGTAAGTTGGATATCAAGGCTGTTGTAATCATTGGTGGTGACGACTCTAATACTAATGCTTGTGTATTGGCTGAATACTATGCTGCTAAGCAGTATGGTGTACAGGTTATTGGTTGCCCTAAGACTATCGATGGCGACTTGAAGAACGATCAGATTGAGACTTCTTTCGGTTTCGATACAGCAACAAAGACTTACTCTGAGCTTATCGGTAACATCGAGCGTGACTGTAACTCTGCTCGTAAGTACTGGCACTTCATCAAGTTGATGGGTCGTTCTGCATCTCACATCGCTCTTGAGTGTGCTTTGCAGACTCAGCCAAACATCTGCTTGGTATCTGAGGAAATTGAATCTAAGGATCAGACTTTGAATGATATCGTTGAGTATATCGCAGGTGTTGTTGCTTACCGTGCAGAGCAGGGTAACAACTTCGGTGTTGTTTTGATTCCAGAAGGTCTTATCGAGTTTATTCCTGCTATCGGTCGTTTGATTCAGGAGTTGAATGATTTGCTCGCTGCTCATGGTGCTGATTATTTGAACCTTGACAAGGATGCACAGCGTAAGTATATCCTTGAACACCTCTCTGCAGAGAACAAGGCTACATTTGAGACACTTCCAGAGGGCGTTGCTCGTCAGCTTTCTCTCGACCGTGACCCACACGGAAACGTACAGGTATCTCTCATCGAGACAGAGAAACTCATCTCTGAGATGGTTGCAGCTAAGCTTGATCAGTGGAAGAAGGAAGGTAAGTATGCTGGTAAGTTCTCTCCTTTGCACCACTTCTTTGGTTACGAGGGTCGTTGTGCAGCTCCTTCTAACTTTGATGCAGACTACTGCTATGCACTTGGTTCATCAGCAGCTCAGTTGATAGCTAACGGTAAGACAGGTTATATGGCTATCGTTAAGAACACTACAGCTCCTGCTGATCAGTGGAAGGCAGGAGGTGTGCCAATCACTATGATGATGAACATGGAGAGACGTAATGGTGAGATGAAGCCTGTTATTCGTAAGGCACTCGTTGAACTTGATGGTGCTCCATTCAAGACTTTTGCTGCTCAGCGTGAGAAGTGGGCTAAGGAAACATGCTATGTTTATCCAGGTCCTATCCAGTACTGGGGTCCTTCTTCAGTATGTGATCAGACTACTAAGACTCTCGGATTAGAGCAGGCTAAGTAATAGTATATTCATAAAGAAGAGATGGGGGATAACTTTATCCTCTGTTTCTTCTTTTGTTTTATACAATTTCTTATTTTCTTCTGACCTTTATGCTTTGAGTAGTTGGTAAATATTTTAAATTATCCCTTTGATATTCAATCTATTATTATAGTATTCATACGAGAATAAAAGCACATGAATACAGCTGTAAGTAGTGCTTAATCGCTTTCATTTTTGTTGTCTATTGATCTAAAGAAACAACATGTTTGAACTCATATTTAAGTAGTGTGCTAATTTATTTTCATGAAAATAATTATTTATTTTCACGTAAATAAATCTTTTTCTTCATGAAAAGAAATTCTTTTCTTCATGAAAAAAACTTGAAAGTTCAATATATATATATAGATGTAAAGTAGAATATAAAATTATCCAAAAGTAAGAAAATGTTTATCTCTAAAGTGCTTCAATCAATACTAAAGACTTGGATTCAGATGCCAAGTTGGATGCGTTGGGCTGGAGGATTGTGTCTTGCGGTAGGGTATAGTTTTCTGTTTTACTTCTTTTTTGTATCACCTACAGGTTTTAGATGGCGTGCTATTTATGGTGATCCAGATTATCCAGAAGGTTATACGATTTATGGTATTGATGTAAGTCGTTATCAAGGTACGATTAACTGGAATCGACTTAGAAATGCACTGATAGACCGTTTGCCTATTCGTTTTGTGATTATCAAGTCAACGGAGGGCGATAGTCATATTGATACTAAGTTCCGTGATAACTTCTCCAATGCGAAAGAACATGGTTTTATACGTGGTGTTTATCATTTCTGGAGTAATAAGTCGTCAGCACGTCGGCAGGCTTATTTCTTCCTTGCCATGGTTCATCTGCAGCCGGGAGATTTACCACCTGTGCTTGATGTGGAACATAAACCAAAGAATATCAGTACAGAAGAGTTCCAGCAGAATATTCTGACATGGCTACATATAGTAGAAGATAGGTATCATGTGAAACCAATCATCTATACCTATTATAAGTTTAAAGACCAATACCTTTCTGATTCTCGCTTTGATGATTATCCTTATTGGATAGCTCACTATTATGTTAATCAGATGGAGTACCAAGGTGCTTGGAAATTCTGGCAGCATACCGATGCCGGAAGGCTGCCAGGTATTAAGGGATATGTAGACTTAGACATCTACAATGGTAGCTTCTATGACTTGCAGCAACTACTTATCCAAGATGATGTTACTGACGCTCAAGCAATAGGCAACACCAGTCGTGATTCAACAAACGTTGATTCTCTTTCAGACCGAGTTCATTAGCTTTTTGAAGGATAGCCTCTGCGTCTTGCTCATAAAATCCACTCAGAATAATCTTTGATTCTGTTGTCATAACGCTGACAAACTCGTCTATATCTTCAAGGATAATGTTACGGTTGATATTTGCTAAGATAACATCAAAGACACCACTCACGTGTGACAAGACTCGTCTGTCGCCTTCAAGCACATCTAATTCTACACCATTTAGTTCGGCATTATGCTCAGCATTGCGTACACTCCACTCATCAATGTCATAGCTTACAACTTCTTTTGCACCGCACTTTGCAGCAACAATGCCTAAAATACCTGTTCCACAACCACAATCAAGAACTCTCTTTTCTTTGAGGTCTTGGTTTAGTAGTAATGAAACAATCATCTGTGTTGTCTCATGTGTACCTGTTCCAAATGCTTGTTGTGCATCAATGGCAATCTTCATTGGGATTTTCTCAAGTTGAGGATAGGTAGCTGTGGCATCTTCTTCCATATTCTTACAGATGATAGCACAGCGGTCGTCAATGATGATAGGGTCGAAACCTGCTTTTTCCCATTCCTCATTCCAATTCTTATCCTCAGCTTTAGCAGCTTCGAAAGAAACTTTTACGTCTGGAATTGGAAGGCTCTGTATGATTTCAGTAAGTGTTTCTTTATTGAAAAGATCTTCTTGGCAGTAGCCAACGAGTCCGTCTGGTTCGTCTGTGAAAGAATCAAATCCAACTTCAGCTGCAAGAGCTGCAATGATGTCTCTTACATCCTGAGAATCAGGTTCTGCCGTAAACTTTACTTGTATATATTTCATCTTGGTGTTAAATTTCTACTGCAAAATTATAAAAAATAGGGAAAAACCTACCATGGATTAGGGAAAATCCGTATATTTGCAAAGAAAGTTATCTTATTTTTGCACTATAAAGATTGTGTACAAACATTATCTTGGTGTTAAAACAAGTGTAAATTAAAAAAAGGTATATGAAACGTTCAGTATTACTTTCGGTTTTATTTGGAGCTATGCCATTGCTATCAATGGCGCAAGATGACCTTTATTTTACCCCGTCAAAGGCGGATCAGTCTGCTTATCAACAGAGTAAAGTGGAGGAGGATCGCCCTGTTTATTATAGCGGTATTGGTAAGTCTAATGACGAATACAATCGTCGTGGCAAGTATAATTATAAGAAAATAGGAGTTGATTCTCTTGGAAACGATATCTTTATGTCGCGTATCTCTACGTTGCATGGCGACTCTGTAGTGTTAGATACTATCTATGGAGGTTTCACTCGTCAGTACGAAAGTGATAACGATGACTTTGCTTATAGCCGAAGAATGAGTCGTTTTGATGGATTTTGGGGTGGCTATTATGACCCATGGTTTGCTGGTCGCTCTTCGTTCTATGTAGGATGGGGATGGCGTTCACCTTATTATGGTGGCTGGTATGACAGATGGGATGATCCATGGTCATATGGTTATTATGGTGGCTATCCTTATTATAGCTATTATGGTGGTTATCCATATTATGGCTACTACGGCGGTTATCCATACTATTATGGTTATGCTGACTATGGTTGGTACAACCCATGGAGCAGATATTATGGCTATTATGGTGGTTATCCTTACTATGGTTATAGAAGAGGTGGCTACTATGCTTACAATGGTCATACGGGTACAGCTAATCACTGGGGTAACTCTCCAAGAGACTTTGGTTCTCAAGCAAGAAGTGGTTCCTATGACAACGGACGATCTTCTTACTCAAATCGTCGTGGCAATGTAAACCAGTATGGTAACAATGCATCTCAGAGTAATGATATGAGAAGCTACTATGATCGCTTCGCTGGCGCACGTCAGAATGGTTTTGAGAATCAGACACGCTCTTATTCTCAGCCAGAGCGCTCTACATTCTCACAGCCTTCACCAAGCTCATTTGGTGGTGCAAGAGGTGGTGGTAGCTTCGGTGGCTCATATTCTGGCGGTGGAGGCAGCAGTTCTGGTGGCTCACGCAGTGCCTTCGGTAGTCATAGATAGTATTTTGGATAATGAATGTTTAATTAATAAAGAATATCAGAAATGAAGAGTAAATATATTTTCTTTGCTGTTTCGTTGTTTGCTGCTTTGTCTGCAAATGCACAGGAGACATACGAGAATGCTAAGTTAGCAGGAGAGGACTTGAATGGTACTGCACGCTATGTTGGTATGGGTGGAGCCATGGAAGCCTTGGGTGCTGATATTTCTACTATCGGTTCTAACCCAGCTGGTATCGGTTTGTTCCGTCACAGCAATGTTAGTCTCAGTGCTGGTCTTCTTATGCAATCAGATGGTAAAGAGTTCTCTAATGGTAAGAAGACTAATCTGAGTTTCGACCAGATTGGTGGTGTCTATACTACTCGTACTGGTCAGAAGTCTTTCCTTAACTTTGGTTTCAACTATCATAAGAGCAAGAACTTTGATTATATCCTTAATGCTGCAGGCTCTTTGAATGGAAGTTCACAGAATAAGCAGTCATATATTAAAGGTGCGCTTGGTAATCAGAATGATGGTGGCTTTAATGTAGGTAAGAATAAAGATGGTCAGAATATTGGTTATGTGGACGCTAAATCATCAGATGTAGCATATACTTGGAGTCAGATTGATTACCTTTATTGGAATTCATTGATTCCTGGTAGTAATGGACTTTATAACTATGAGAAAGCTACTGGTTATACTTTAGACCGTGCGCATACTGGCTATATTGGTAACTACGACTTTGCTGTGAGTGGAAATCTCAATGACAGGGTTTATCTCGGTTTGACATTCGGTATGAAGGATGTTAATTACAAGGCATATAGTGAGTATCGTGAGAACTTAAACAATGCTGGTGGTGTACTTGTTCGTGATGAGAGAAAGGTAACGGGTTCAGGTTTTGATATCACAGCTGGTGTAATTGTTCGTCCAGTAGCTGAGTCTCCATTTAGAATTGGTGCATATGTGAAGTCTCCAACATGGTATGACTTAACAACATCAAATGCAACAGGTCTTGTTTATGCTCAGGGTACAACAAATAAGGAATCTTACATTAGCAATTCATACGATTTCAAGATGTGGACACCATGGAAGTTTGGCTTCTCTCTTGGTCACACTGTTGGCAACTACCTTGCCTTGGGTGCTACATATGAATATGAAAACTATGCTAATATTAATAGCAGAGTTAACAATGGTGGCTATTATGATTATTACTATGATCAGTACTACGAGTCATCAATCCCTGACAAGAATATGAATGCACACACTAAGGAGGTTCTGAAGGGTGTTAGCACATTGAAGTTAGGTGTTGAGTACAAGCCTGTAAGCAATGTTGCTTTGCGTATGGGTTATAACTATGTTGGTGCAAAGTATGCAAATAATGGTCAGAAAGACCCAGGTCTTGCTTCTTTTGGTACAGCATATTCTTCAACAACAGACTACACAAACTGGGGAGAAATTAATCGCTTCACATTAGGTGTTGGTTATCAGGTTAAGAAGTTCAATATAGACTTGGCTTATCAGTATAGTGCACAGAAAGGTTCTTTTGCTCCATTCTCTAATGTAAGAGACATAACTTACACATCTGGTACTACAAAAATAACGGAGTCTAACATTGCTTCAAACACTGATGTTAAGAATAACAGAAGTCAGTTACTCCTTACATTGGGTTATCGTTTCTAAGAAGAAACTTAGTAAATAATAAAAAGGTAAAAGGGTTTATTCTCTTTTACCTTTTTTGTTGTTTTGTCAAAATAAATCCTCATTAGCATTTTTAATAACCATGAATAGCATTCTAATTAAGCCTTAATTGACTTGTTAAAGATGCTCTTTAAGATGCTAACTAACGCCCTTTTGAAGGCTAAGTAAGCACCTTTTCTTGCACAACTTTATAACTTCTTGATAAGTAGAAAGTTACAAAGAGGTTGAAAAATGCTTTTATTTCTTGTTTTTAAGTAGAAATATCTAAAAACTATGTAAAGATATTTCGTTGCTATGAATGTGAGATTTTAAGATGGAATAAGCTTTAATAAGCCGAGAGAAAACTCTAATAAACAATCGTTTGTCGTCTATGTTTTCTTTTGTTGCTTATGATGTGTGCTTAGAGTGTTCCAACTTCTGATAGGATTTCAGCTACGTCCTCAGGTGTGTTGAATAAGATACCCTCTTCCAGTTCTTCGTCTGATAGTTGGTCAAGTAGCTCCTTAGCAGCTGCTTCTTCAAAACGTGGTTCACCCTTACTGTTTGTTTTAGCAAGTAATAAGGTAAGTATTTCTTGGCGATATTCTTCTATTGACATAATTAATTTGACTTTTATATTTATAATAAGGTGTGAATACTGATTAAGGCTTTAGGATAAAGTGTGGATGATTCTCATCTCCATAGTCTTTGTGATAGGTGAAACCATCATACTCGAAGGAAAGAAGGTCGTTGGGCGATGCCAGTTGGTTACGAAGTATATAACTTGTCATAGCGCCACGACAGCTCTTTGCATAGACACTAACAGCCTTCAGGCGACTCCCTTGATCAACCATAAAGAGTGGTTGAATAATACGTATCTCTTTTTGTAATCGTTTCCAATCGAATAGATGTTGGAACTCTTCTGTTGCCAAGTGTACAAGGATTCCATCGTCAGCTTTCACTGCTTCAATGAGGATATCTGTGAGGAAAGGCTTCCAATAAGCAAACATGTTCTTACTTTCAGACGAAGGAAGTTTGGCTTTTCCTTCAAGACGATAGGGATGGATAAGGTCTAATGGACGTAAGAGACCATAAAGAAAACTTGTTATCCAAAGATGTTTGTCAGCATATGAGAAGTCTTCCTGACTGTACTCCTGTGCTTTAAGGCATTTATATGCTTGTCCGTAGTAAGCGAGGAGGGCAGGTAAGTAGGCATCCTCGTTGAAGAAATCTTGATAACGTAACTTATTTTCAAGTGCAATCTTTTCATTGCATGGAATCACTTTTGCAAGTTCTTCAACAGAAAGGTCACCTAATTCTAACGCCATCTGCCCCGCTTCTTTTTTGAAGCGAGGCAGGTGTGTTTTTGGGGTTTGTACCGTAGTGGTACTGTTCATTATCTTAGCGGATGCTAATAGAATCTGCATTTGATTGGAAACTTAATAGGTTGAGTATTAAAATTGAATTAATACAATACTGTTATTCATGAAATATGTTTGGGAGTTTGAGGAGTTATGCTATTGCAAGAAGTTACTTTTCAAACAAAGATATATGAACATAACTCCTCTGAACTCTTAATATTTCAATCCCATATTATAAAGGATGAAGCCGTAGATGTCAGCCTGCTCTTCCAACTGCTTAGACAAAGGCTTACCACTTCCGTGGCCTGCCTTGGTATCAATGCGAATGAGTGTTGGTGTGTTGGCAGCATTGTCAGCCTGCAGGGTAGCTGCAAACTTAAATGAGTGCGCAGGTACAACACGGTCGTCATGGTCGGCTG
>ERZ773050.2209-NODE-2209-length-10412-cov-6.069808_pt1 | contig 10412 bp, 5 predicted proteins | sample MGYA00580632_ERZ773050 | MGnify/ENA primary metagenome ERZ773050 (study PRJEB29015, sample SAMEA2738123) | human oral metagenome | biome: human oral; feature: human-associated habitat; material: saliva | place: China | collected 2166 ... | reverse complement strand
CGGTCGCGACCTCGCCGCTCTCAAACGTGTTCGTCGCGACCTACCACCAGCGCCGCATGCTGGCCTTCGCGTGCGTGTACTGCGTAGCGCCGCTGATCTGGCTCGCGCGCAGCCCCTACAGCGTGGAGGTCACGGTCGCGGTGCTGGGCGGCCTCATGGCTGCGCTGCTGGCGTGCATGCTCCTCATGGCTGTCCTGACGGCGCGCGCCTACGACCGCGGGGATGGCGCGCGGCCGGAGGCGGCGTAGACGTGGGCGACCGCGTGAAACCTTTGTGAAACAGGCGGTCTCGTCGCCTCCTGACACGCCTCTCCCCAAAAGTCGCATGCAATTCCCGCGCGGTTCGAATCTACGGGCGATCAAAAGTGTTGATATTCCAATGTTTTTAGCGGCACTAAGAAAAGTTAGTGAACCCAAATTGCATGCGAGATTTGAGGGGAACTATTAATGTGTGGCTCGCGCGGCCAGGGCCCGCTCGTAGGCCTCGCGCAGGCGCGCCGCCCCCTCCTCCCAGGTGGGGATCGCGGGAGCGGTGAAGGCGTCGATGTCCTCTCGCGTGATGGACTCCAACGCAGAAACGAGGTCGCGCTCCGGATCCTCCAGCACCCACTTGTCAGCCTGACCACCCAGGTATCGGCGGGCCTCGGGCAGGGGAGAACACAGCGCCGGCACCCCAGCCGCGAAGGCTTCCATCATCTTGTTGGGCGTGGACATGCGGTGCGAGCGGCACCCGGACTCGATGAGGCACAGCGCCACGTCGGCCCCGCGCGTCATCGCCAGGACCTGGTCCGGTTCCACGGGAGGCAGGCGGTGGATGTTCGGGTGGGTCGCTGCGGCCCGCTCGACCTCGGGAAGAAGCGCGCCCGCTCCGACGAAGACCACGTGCGCGTTCGTTACATGCTCAAAAGCGCGCAGAATCAACGGAATATTGCGCCCCGGTGCCAGGTAACCCGAATGCAGGTAGAGGAGAGCCTCCTTCGGGATCCCCAGCTGTGCGCGCAGGTCGATGACCCCCTCCGCGCCCGTCGGCGCGTTCGTCACGACGACGGGATCCACGCCCGGGTAGGCCTCGCGGTACCACTGCGCGATCGACTCGTTGACCACGGACACCACGTCCGCGCGGTGGATATAGCGGCGCTCGATGACGCGCTGGAGGCGCTGGCGCAGGCCCGCCGACCCCACCGTCTCCGTCTCCAACTCGTGCGCGTTGTACGCAAACACCGCGCCCGTGCGCCGCGCCAACGCGTGCGCGAGGGGCAGCAGGAACAGGTTCTGTGCGGAGACGGCCGCGACGCGCTGCCCCGCGAAGCGCCGGTACACGCGGGCGCCCCACGCCCCGACAACCCGTAGCCCGCCCAAGGGCGCACCCAGGGAGATTCCCCGAATTCGCGTGAGGCGGACGGTGGGGGCCACTGCCTCGTCCGTGGGGAGGTCGCCCTGATCGATCCCGACGACGTGCGTGCGCGAGAAAAGCGGGGACAACGAACGCGCGATCTTCACCAGGCGACCGGGCGAGGCCAGGTTCGACGGGTAGAGCAGGAGATTGAGCGCGCGATCCACGCCCCCATTGTAGGTGGGGCGGGGCACTACACTGGAGGGGAACAACGAGGCCGGAGACAGAAAGGGGAGCCGCATGCGCATCGCGGTCGTCGGCATGGGCAAGATCGGTTTGCCGCTGGCGGTGCACTACGCGCGCGGCGGGCACACCGTCGTCGGCGTGGACGTGAACCCCCGCGTGGTCGCCCTCATTAACGAGGGGGTCGAACCCTTCCCGGGCGAGGCGCACCTGGCCGAGTACCTGCCCCCGCTTGCCTCCTCCGGCATCCTGCGCGCCACGACCGAGTACGCCGAGGCGATCCCCGGCGCCGACGCGGTCGTCATGGTCGTGCCCCTCGTCGTCGATGACGAGAGTCGCCCCGACTTCCGCGTCATGGACGCCGCCACCCGCTCCATGGCCGCCCACCTCACGCCCGGCACCCTCGTCTCCTACGAAACGACCCTGCCCGTGGGCACGACGCGCGGACGCTACAAGCCCCTCATCGAGGAGGTCTCCGGCCTGCTCGAGGGCCGCGACTTCGACGTCGTCTTTTCGCCCGAGCGCGTCCTCACCGGACGGGTTTTTGCCGACCTGGCGCGCTACCCGAAGCTCGTGGGTGGACTGAGCGAGGCCGGCGAGGCGCGCGGCGTTCGCTTTTACGAGGCCGTCCTCTCCTTCGACGAGCGCGACGACCTGCCGCGTCCCAACGGCGTGTGGCCCATGGGCGGGGCCGAGGCCGCCGAGATGGCCAAGCTCGCCGAGACCACCTACCGGGACGTCAACATCGGCCTGGCCAACCAATTCGCGCGTTACGCGGATGCGGCCGGCATCGACGTCGCGCGCGTCATTGAGGCCTGCAACTCCCAGCCCTACTCCCACATCCACCGGCCCGGCATCGCGGTCGGCGGGCACTGCATCCCCGTCTACCCGCGCCTCTACCTGTCCACCGACCCCGACGCCTCCGTCGTGCGCACGGCCCGGACCTTCAACGCCACCATGCCCGAGTACGTCGTCACCCGCGCCGAGGAGGTCCTCGGGGCTTTGGCGGGCCTGCGCGTCGTCGTGCTCGGCGCCTCCTACCGGGGCGGGGTCAAGGAGACCGCCTTCTCCGGCGTCTTCCCCACCGTGGAGGCCCTGCGGGGCCGCGGCGCCGTCGTCGCCGTCCACGACCCCATGTACACCGACTCAGAGCTCGCCGCCTTCGGCTGGACCCCCTACCACCTCGGCGAGGAGGTCGACGCCGCCATCGTCCAGGCCGACCACGCCGAGTACGCCGGGCTCACCCCCGCCGACCTTCCCGGCATCCGACTCCTGCTCGACGGGCGGCGCGCCACCGACGCCGAGAAGTGGGCGGGCACGCCCCGCCTGACCATCGGCGGTGGCCAGCGCCTCGGCTGAGGCCCGTGCCTCTCGCGCGGGATCGGCCAGGGACTGGGTCCAGGAACGGCGGGGGAGAGGGGAACGCGCGTGCTGACCCTCCTCCTGGGCGCGCTTTTCGGCGCGATCGTCCTCCTGGCGCCCGGTTGGACCGTCGCCCGTGCCGCAGGTGTCGGCAGGCTGTCGGCGCTCGCCCTCGCCCCGGCGATCAGCGCCGTGATCCTCTCGGCGGCGCAAGTGCTCACCAGCGCCCTATCGCTGCACTGGATGGCCTGGGGGCCGCCCGTCGTCATCGGCCTCATAGCGGCCCTCGGCTTCCCCGCGCGCGTCATGCGGCGCAAGGGATGGATACGGATCGGCCCTACCCTGGCGGGGTCCACGAGGCTGCGGGCGGACCAGCGCGCCTGGCTGCTCGGGGGCGCCGTCGTGGCCGGGGCGGTGGTGGTCGCCGCGGCGACGGCCGCCCCCAAGGCCTCCTGGCCAGCCCAGGCCTACGACGTCACCTTCCACGTCAACGCCATCACCGTCATGCGGGAGGTCGGCGATGCCTCCCCCTTCGGCGGGCTGTGGCCGATCTACCAGGGCTACCGCGTCTTCTACCCCACGCTGTGGCACGCGATCGCCGTCTTCATCCCGGGCAGTGCCATCCAGGCCACCAATGCCCTGCTCCTGGGATGCGCCCTGTTCGTCTGGCCCGCTCTCCTGACAGGCATGCTCGCGGCCCTGCGCAGGACCCTGGGCGAGGGATGGGCCAGGACGACCGGGCTCACCGTCGCCCTGGCCTCGACGACTGCCGCAGTGCCGGTGCTCATGACCTCGCTGACGGTGTGGCCCTACGTCCTGTCCGTCCTCACCCTGCCGGGCATCCTGGCCGTCCTGGGTACCGCGCTGCGCGACATCCTCGACCGGACCTGCACTCCCGGCACCAGCCTGGGCGCGCTCATCGTCATCGGGGCAGGGGCGGTCCTCGCCCATGGCGCGGGCGCCTTCAACGTCCTGGCGATCAGCCTTCCCTTCGTGGCGGCGGCGATGCACCACGTCCTCCGCCTGGGAGGGCGAGGACGGCGCATCATGCTGCGAGTCCTGCCGCTGCTCGCCGCCGGCGCGCTGATCGGGGGCTGGGTGATGCGCCAGCAGGTGGCCTCGGTGCTGTCGTACCAGCGGCCCGCTGGCGGCTGGGATGGCGCCGCCGAGACCGTCAAGAGGATCCTCCTCGACGTTCCGCAGTACGGCGTCGTGCCACCCATCGCGTGGATACCGGCGGGCGCGCTGTTCACCATCCTCGTCTTCATGGGCGCCTGGCAGGCCCACCACGACGCCTCCCTGCGCCCCTGGGTCGCGCTGTGGCTCATGGCCGTGATGATCGTCCTGCTCACCTCCGGCCCCGCCTGGCCCGGCCGCCAGATCGGCGCCCCCTGGTACCTCCAAGAGGCGCGGATCATGCCCCTGGCGACACTCCCCGCGATCCTCCTCGCCGCGCGCGGTCTCAGTGGTCTGCTCGCCGCTCTCGAGCAGCGCGGCCCGATGCGGCGCCGAGGCAGGGCTCGACTGCGAGGCAGCGCGCTCGCCACCGCCGTCGTGCTCGCCGCAGTGGCATGCCGGGTGCCGTTGCTGCACAGCCTGGTCGCCTCGGTGTGGGACCCACGCCATATCCAGCATGGCACGCTGGCCACTGTCGACGAGCTCGTCCTCCTGGAGAGGTCGAGGAGCGTCCTTCCCGACGACGCGGTGGTCCTGGGCGCGCCAGCCAGAGGTGCCGGGTACGTGTGGCCCATGACAGGGCTCCACGGGGTCTACATGTCCCGCAGTGAGCCCTACTACCCCTCCGACATGGGGAGCGTGGCTCTTCTGTGGTCCGACTTCGGCGCCGATGAGTCGACGACGGCGCTGGTCTGCGCGCAGTTGGAGAGACTGGGCGTGGAGTACTTCCTCGCCCAGGAGGATCCGATGGCCGCCGGCGCCGAGTACGGTGCCGCCACGGCGTGGTGGGACGCGCCGCTCATCCGCCCGCCCCTGCGAGGCGTCGAGCTCGTCGACTCCGAGGGGGACGCCACCTTGTGGCGCATCACTGGTTGCGGCTGAGTGGCGATGCGCCCTGAAACGCGCCATCCGCCGCCCTCGCCCTGACCCTGGAGGTCCTGCCGTCTATGATCGGCGGGGTTGAGTTCCCGGCAGCGCGGTGAGGGAGGGCCAAGTGGACTGGAACGCCTTGGTCCTCCTCGCCTGGGCACTGGCAGCGCTCATCGTGGTTCCCGGAGCCATCCTGCTGCGCGCCCTGGGCGCGCCTCCGCTAGCCGCCCTGAGCGCGGGCCCCGCGATCACCCTCATGATCGTCGCGATCGCAGGAATCGGACTCGAAGCTGTCGGTATCGGGTGGGGGACTGGATCGCAGAGCGCCCTGGGCGCGGCGGTGCTCGTCTCGCCCGTGGTCTCCTGGCTCGCGCGCCGCTGGCTCGCCGCCCGTTGCCCTGCGGCGACCCCGCCCGATGAGGCCTCTGCGGAGCTGGCTGTGGAGAGCTCCTCTGGGAGCACCCCCGTCGCAGCGGGCTGGTTGATCCGTGCGCTGCGCGGCCTCCGCGCCCTCAGGGCCTCCCGCCTGTTCCACTCGGTCAGCGCGCCCAGGACTCTACTGACCGCCGTCGCGGCGATCCTGGCGGCGCTGCCCGCAGGCCTCATCCACGCGCTTGCCCTGACCCGCCAGATGGGGGAGCCGGACACCGTTCACCAGAACATGGACTCCGTGCTCCATATGAACCTCATCGAGGAGATCTACCGCACGGGCAACTCCTCGATCCTCACCGCCGCACGAAGCATCAACGGGGCGATCTACCCCGATGGCTTCCACTCCATCGCCGTCGTCCTGCGCCCCTGGGAGAACTCCTCGCAGATCCTCAACGCCTCCCTCATCGCCGTCGGCGCGATCCTCCTGCCCCTGACCGTCGTGCTGCTCGCGCGGGCCGTGGGCCTGCGCTGGTGGGCGGCCAGCCTCGCCGCTCTCCTGGGGACCGCCACGATGTGGGTCCCGGCCTACATGGTCTTCTTCAACGCGCTGATGGCGGCAGCGCTCGCGATGGTCACGCTCCTGGGCGTCGTCGCCGCCCTCCTGGCCCTGCCGGGTCACGGCCGCCGCCACCTGGCCGCGCTCGCGGCGCTGGCGCTGGCCGGCCTCGGAGGTGTCGGCGCGGCCCATCCTGGAGGAGCCCAGGCGCTGCTCGTCATTCTGTGCGTGCTCGGAGCCGTCCGGCTCTCGCGCGCCGCCGCGAGGCAGGCCCGGGCCGGCAAAAGGAGGAACGCCCTCCTGCGCCTCCTCGGCGCGGTGGGATGCCTGCTGCCCGTTGGGATCATGCCGCTCGTCCCCGCGCTGCGGACCATGTCGGGCTTCCCCGGCGATGGCCGCACGATCGGGGACACTGCCTCCATGAGCTTCCTCCTGACCCCCTTGGAGGGACAGGCCCCATCCGGCTGGCTCGAGGCCCTCGGTGCCCTGGCTGTCGCCGGTGCGGTCCTCCTGGCGCTCCGCGGCCGCTGGGCGCCGGTGACGGTATGGGGGACGCTTGTGGCACTCGCGCTGACCACCGCGTCGGCCGACCCCGGGCTCGGAGCCCTCACTGGCGCGTGGTGGCGTGACCTCCTACGCGTCCTCGCGCTCCTCGTGCTCGTCGACGGCGTCCTCGCCGCGGGCTGCGTCCAGGAGCTGGGAGCCCTCGGCGCCAGGGCATGGCCTGCCAGGATCGGCCCCTCCCTCTCCTGGAGGGGCAGGGTCGTGCGCGCGCCGCATGTGGCCGGGGCACTCGCCGTCTGCGCCGCGCTGGGGATGAGCATCCCCGCCTGCCGCGTGGGCGCCGAAGCCTCGGAGTACTGGTCCTACTACGCCTACCAATGGTTCACGCACTACAAGTGGCTCGACGCCGACGAGGCCGAGGAGCTCCAGGGGGAGAACCGGGACGCCTTCGCAGGGGCCATGGTGTACGGATCGCCGGAAACGGGCGCGACCTACGTCGCTGTCCTCACCGACGGCACCTCCTTCTACCGGCACTACGGCGCTCCCATCAACTGGAAGCAGCAGTACCTGGCGCAGAACTTCTCCAAGATCCGCACCGACCCGAGGGTATGCGCCATCATCAGGGCCCAGGGCGGTGTGCCCATGTACTACGAGCAGCCTGATCTGCCCCCGGAGGCCTTCGACCGATACCCGGGCTTCTGGGACGTCGACACCTCGAAGGGCTTCGTGAGGGTCGCCGACGTCGGCGGTGCGACACTATGGCGCATCACCGCTTGCGAGGAGAAGGGAAGGACCCCATGAGCGGACCCTGGCGCTCACATCGGGCGGCCTGGTACGGCCTCGTCCTGCGCGCCGTCGTCGTGCCACTGCTGGGGATCGCAGCGCTCGCCGTGCTTGCCCTCATGCTCTGGCTCGGCGGCGGCTCGTCGTGGATGGCGGCTCTGCCGATCGCGGTGGCGGTCCTCGGAGGGCTCATCATCCCCGGCTGGTCGATCGCCTATGCCTGGGGAGCGCGAGGCGTGACCGCCCTGGGCGCCGCGCCCGCGATCACCGCGGGGATCGTCGCCGTGGGCAGCATCGTCGCCCAGCCCCTTGGGATCCCCTGGGATCGCGCCCACCTGCTCATCGGCCCTGTCGGCTGGCTGTGGGCCCTGGGCGCCGTCGTTGGTCTGCTCGCGGGCCGCCCGCTCCGGGCGCCCGGCGCCCGCCCGCCGGCCGGCCCGACCCCCCTCGATTTCCGGAGCAGGCTCGCGCTCGGCGCCGCCCTGGGGCTCGCCGCGATCATGACCGCGGTGCCGGTGATCCACTCGACCGGGGCGCTCGACTCCCCGATGCAGGCATCGGACTCCGTCTACCACCTTGCCGCCACCGCCTTCGTGCGCCTCACGGGGGATGCGAGCTCCTTCGGCGGAACCTGGCCGCTCTACGACGGCCAGAGCATCTACTACCCCATGGTCTGGCACGCCATCGCGGCGCTCCTGCCCGGAGGAGTCATCGAGGGCTCCAATACCCTCGTCGTGGTGCTCTCATCCGCGGTCTGGCCGCTCGGCATGGCCGCGCTCGTGCGCGAGACCCTCAGGCGCGCCAGTCCCGAGGGGGACCGGGGCGACGGCGCTGTCCTGGCCCTGGGGACCGCGCTGTCCGGCTCAGTGATCTCCATCCTCCTGCTGCTGACCAGCGTGTGGCCCTACGCGCTGTCCGTCTGCCTCCTGCCCGGATGCCTGGCCCTGGTGACGCGCGCCTGCGAACCCGGCGCCCTGGGCGCCTGGCGGCGCGCGCAGGCCCTCGTGCTGGCGGGGCTGGGGGTGATCGGCGTCGTCGGCGCGCACGGTGCCGCTGCCTTCAACCTCGCCGTGCTCGCCGGACCGCTGGTGATGCGCGGCCTGTGGGGGCCGGTGTCCAGCGCCTGGCGCCGGGGCGGGCGAGGACGGAGCATCCTCATCGGCGTTGCCGCTGTGGGCGCGGCCCTCGTGGCCGGGGCGGCGTGGACGGTGCGCGGTGCGCTGGCGGATGTCATCACCTACCAGCGCCCTCCCAGCAATCTTGCCGAGACGGTCTACGCCCTGGCCACCGATCACCCGTTGCTCGCCCGCTTCTCCCCGTACATCCCGGGCAACATCCTGGTGCTCGTCCTCGCGCTCGTCGCCGTCGTCGGGGCGTGGAGGGGCTCCCGGGGGAGCGGCGCGCAGCAGGCGCGCCTGTGGACGATCGGCACTGGAGTGGCGGCGCTCATCCTCCTCCTCGCTGCCGGGCCCCGATGGCCCCTGCGCGTCCTGGCCGGGCCGTGGTACACCCAGCGCGCCCGCATCATCGTCCTGGTGACGATCGGCCTCCTCGTCCTCGCCACGCTCGGCGCCCGGGAGCTCATCCGCGCCTGGCGCCCGCTTCCCGGGTGGCGCGGGTGGCTGGGGGACCGCCCCGCGCGCCTGGCGCTGGCCGCGCTCGCCGTCTCACTCGTCCTCGCTCCGGCATGGAGGTGGGGGCTGAGAATGGAGATCATGGAGGCGGTCCATGACCCGGCCCGTATCTCCTACGGCACGATGCTCTCCGACGCCGAGTTGGCGATGATCCGCCGTGCTCCCCAGGAGCTCCCCGCGGGCGCGCTCGTCATCGGGAACCCCTCCAACGGGAGCGCCTACCTGTGGAGCGTGGCCGGTGTGCGCACCGTCTACCCGACGCGATTGTTGCCGATCAGCCCAGAGCTGGAGTGGCTGGGGGAGCACCTCGACCAGATCGGCTCCGACCCGGAGGTGTGCCGGATCCTCACCGAGCGCGGGGTGACGCACTACTACTCCGACGACGTCCGCCCCGACGGCGCCACCGGGGGCGGACGCCAGCCCCTGTGGGGATGGCGGATGGACCAGGTGCCCCGCGAGTACCTGGAGGAGGTCGACTCCGCGCCGTCGGGCAGTGGCTCCACGGCGACGCTCTGGCGCATCTCCGCCTGCTCCTCCTGACGCGAGACCGGGCGATCAGCACCGCGAAACCGGGCGGTTATCCACAGGCTGGTTCGCTGTCTCGTGACAGCCATCATCCTTGTGGATAGTGAACCGGTCTCGGCGTGCTGTTCGCCCGGTCTCGCGGGGAAAGAACTCCTGGATGGGGCGGGAATGTGGGTGAGGATACCCATCGCCCGAGGTATTGTCCCCGCGCGGCTCTGTTATAGCCTGCGTGCGGCAGAGCGCCGACCACCACCTCATGAGGAGACCGATGAGCACCGACCCCGCGCAGCACCGACAGCCCGCTGGTCCTGCCGCGGGCGGGCCGTTCAGGGGCGCCGTGCCCCCCGTCGACGGCGCGGCCGCCGCTGCCGCTGGATCCGCCCCCACGCCGGTCTCCCACCGGCCCTCCTCCCACCAGGCCGCTCAGCCCGGCGCCATCCCAGCCGTCCCGCCGATGCCCCAGGCGCCGTCGCAGGCCCCGCAGGCGGGGCAGCCCCAGCAGTCCCCGCAGCCCCAGCAGGCCCCGCCCTCCATCGCCCCCGGCTCGCGCCGCGACATCCGCCCCGCCCCCGGCGAGATCCCGCAGTCGGGCACTGTCCCCACCGTCCCCCGCGAGCACGCCTACCCCGCGCCCACCGGCCCCCTGCCCACGCGCGAGGCCCTGCGGGCCGAGGCCGCCCGCTCCTCCCGCTCCCGCCACCCCGAGGAGGACGTGGAGCGCGCCGAGGCCCTCATCAAGCGCATCCACCAGGTCTTCGAGCAGCGCCTCGTCGGCCAGGAGCGGCTGCGCCTCGCGCTCATCTCCACGCTCATCGCGGGCGGCCACATCCTCCTGGAGTCGGTGCCCGGCCTGGCCAAGACCACCGCCGCGCAGACCCTCGCCTCGGCGGTCTCCGGCTCCTTCACGCGCATCCAGTGCACCCCGGACCTCATGCCCAACGACATCGTCGGCACCCAGGTCCTCCAGTACCAGACCGGCGAGATGACCACTCAGCTCGGCCCGGTCCACGCCAACATCGTCCTGCTCGACGAGATCAACCGCTCCAGCGCCAAGA